>Ga0181582_10000541_pt1 | contig 27194 bp, 24 predicted proteins | sample 071ome_32_FD_132438 | JGI IMG/M metagenome (GOLD analysis project Ga0181582, IMG submission 132438) | Coastal salt marsh microbial communities from the Groves Creek Marsh, Skidaway Island, Georgia - 071405AT metaG (megahit assembly) | ecosystem: Environmental > Aquatic > Marine > Intertidal...
CTGATGATAATGACCGCCACCCCACACTCTATGCCGCCGGCCCCTATCCGCATACCCGGGATATCCTGACTGACAATGGATCACAGGTGGGTCCTGTGGCCTGGTATGTGAACCAGGGATATAACGTCGCGGTTGTCGATATCCGGGGAACCGGAAATTCGACAGGCAGTTTCTCCTTTTTTGACCGTGACGAGCAGCAGGACCACTACGAAGTGGTGGAATGGATTGCCGAACAAGCCTGGTCAGACGGCCAGGTAGCCGGCACCGGTGCCGGGTACTATGCCACGTCCCAGTGGCAACTGGGCATACAGAACCCGCCGCACCTGTCCTGTATTGCCCCGATCAACGGCAGCCTCAATCCCTTTCGCGACCTGGTGAGTCCCGGCGGACTGGCCAGCAACGCCCTGGTCAACGACTGGTACGATCGCGAGATTCGACTAGGCAATGCCTACACACCCGGCATTGAGCGCATCGTTGACCTGGATTTCAGGGCGGTGCAGCTGAGCCATCCGAGCTATGATGAATTCTGGCGTGAACGCAGCAGTCTGGACAGCGTCAGACTGGTCAATGTCCCGGTATTTGCCTTTCACGACTGGAGCCTGGATAGACTGACGCCGGATATCTCCGGCACTGTGCTGGCCATGGCCGGGTTAAATCCCATCAACAAACTGCTGATCACCAATCCCGGCGAAACCACCCCGCTGTATCAGGACACTGCCCTGCTGGGACGGGAACTGCTGCCCTTTTACCAGTGGTGCTTTAATGGCAGGAATGCTTCTTCACCCTTTATTGCCCAACCGCGCATCCGCTACCAGGTTCGAGGGCAGGACAGCATCAAGCGGGAAAGCACCTGGCCTCCTGGCAATATCGAATTTGAATCCTGGTTCCTGAACAACGGTGCCGATGCCGCACTGGGCAACCTAGACCAGTCGCGGCAATCCGGCACTCCCGGGTTCAGTACCCTTGAACGACGCCAGCGCGATTCCCGCATGCTCTACGAGTCTGCCCCCCTGGCTGAAGATCTGGAAATTGCAGGCCCCATCATGCTGGAGCTGTTTGCCTCCAGTTCACTGAATGACATGGCTTTTGACGTCATTCTCAAGGAAGAAATTGTCTACAGGACACTGACTCCAAGCCCGCTCCTGCCCGGGATATTTCTTGAAGATGAAGAACCCGAGCTGTTTCAGGGCACCGAATCCTTCACTGAAATAACTGTCTCCCATGGCAGCCTGAAGGCTTCCATGCGCCGGAAAAATGCGGCACTGAGCAAGGCATACCAACCGGTATACGCCCAGCAGGACAGCGAAGCACTTGTGCCAGGCCAGGTTTACCAGCTGGATATTGGCCTGAGGCAGAGCGCCTACCACTTCAGTGCGGGAAGCCGCATTATTCTGGAAATCATCCCGGTGAATGACGGCGCCCTGATGGACACCAGGGGACGGGATATGCTGCACCACAACAGCCAGTATCCTTCCCGGCTCTGGTTACCGGTAGTCCAGCGTCCTGCCCTGCCATCGACCCGGTCTGCTGTGCAACCTGCGGCCAACACTCGGGAAAACAATACCGGGGGCAATCTGAGTCTGCCGGATCTGCGCATCCTGGACGAGGAAACCATCGACACCCTGAACGGTGACGAAGACAACCCGGTGATATTTATTCCGCGTTGATTGACACCTTCACTGTCAGGGCAGCAGCAAGGTGGCCAGAAAACCGATCAGGCCGCCAATCACACCACCCCAGACCACCAGCCAGCCAAGATGCTTGCGTATCATCTGCTGGATAATTTCCTTGACCAGCTGCGGTGTCAGTTCATCCAGGCGCTGATCCACAATCAGTTCAACCTTGCCCAGCAGGTTGCCCGCCGTATCGCCTTTCAACTTGCCGAGTATTTCCGGATCCTCGCCCACACTGAGCAGTAACTCGCGCATTTTTTCCACGAAGGGGTCTTTCAGGGGCTCCAGGGCCTGGGCGCCGCCAAACATCGACAGCATACTGGCAAAGGAAGAGTTCATGATGACCTCCACCAGGGAATCAAATGCGGCGTTCAGGTCCACCGAATCAATAATGCCCGCCAGCTGGTTTTCCTCTTCGCTGTCAGGACCGCCGGGGGATAATTTACTGAAGAAATTCTCGAGGTTTTCCTGGTTGAAAAACTGGGTCATGACCAGATGCTTGATCCCGGTCTTGAATTCCTCGAAACGTGCGGGAATGACACCTGAGCCGTAAAAACCCGGTACTTTTTCAAACAGCATATGGACAGCAAGCCAGTTGGTGAAACCACCGGACAAGGCAAACATCCCCGTGTTGAGCACCAGCTCCCCGGTGAAATCGGGGATGAAAAAACCCGCGATAACAATCAACAGGGCAATCAGGTTGGTGGCTAGACTTTTATCCATGGCAGTTTCCAGAACAGGGTATCAGGGGGTGGTGTTTTCAGATTCGGCAGTGCTGCCACTGGCCGGGGCATCCTGTCGGGCTGCTGCACTGGCCTGGGCTTCTTCCAGGGCTTCCTGGCTGACTTCCAGCAATTCATCTGATGCCTCGAAGCCGGAGGTGGGATCTTCCCACGGCCCTTCAAGGCGGTACAGCAGGGTGGTGAAGTCGTCCACCTGGTCTTCAAAAATCTTGCTGGCAATGAAGGTGCTCAGGGCAATGGGCCAGGCGCCCAGTAAACCTGCCAGCACCGACAGGTTCTGGCTCAGGGGTACATTAACCTGCATATCCGCATCAATGGTTTCCCTCAGCAGGTTGATTTCCCCATTGATGGAAATCTGGCTGGAGGGGCCATCTATCCTGAAAGGGCCATCAGTTTTGACAATACCCCGGTTGAACTGCAGGCGCCCATTGATATCGTCATAGGCCAGCCCCTTTTCATAAAGATCGGAAAAATCCAGCTGCAGGCGCCGCACCAGAGAATCAAAACTGAAAGCGCCGAACAAACGGCTGCCGCCGGAATCGATATCCACAAAACGGCCATCCCGGATGTTGAGCACAACATTGCCGACCGCCTTGTCCAGACTGAATGCAGCAGGTGAACCGCTCCACTGCAAATTGCTGATGAAGGAGGCCTCCTCACTTTCCACGTTGGCATCATAGCCCCAACCCGGCAGCACCTCGGCAAGGTCGGCAGCATGGAACAAGCCCGCAAAGCTTGTGGTATGCATACCATTGCTGAAACGCCAGTTCATGTTGGCGCCGCTCTGGTCGGAAAAATCCCGGATACGGGCATCCGGCGTGGTCATGTGCAGATTGGAAATGGAGGCCGCATCGCCATTGGTTCTGAGCTGAAATTCCCAGGCACCGAAGTTCTTGGTGCCCAGCATGAATTCATCGGTGCTGAAATCCATGTCCGGCAACTCGGACGGGATGACCTCTGCCAGAACATCCACCTCCTCTGCTGGCGGTTCATCACTGTCAACGGCTTCATCCTCTTTATCCTCTTCATCATCCGGCAGATGCAGATAATCAAGATCAATGCGCCAGGGCTGTACAAGATCATCCGGAAACAGGAAGTCACCCTTGAGGATGCCATTTTCCAGGCTGACCAGCCAACCGTCAGCGACTGCGTCAACCTCATCAAGCGACATACTACTGCGCCGGACCTGGGTGCGGACTTCTTCAAGCTCCTGTCCGACAACAGACAGACGGCCGACATCCACATCCACCAGCGTAATCAGTCCTGCCATGGAGGCTCCCTCACCCACAGACTGTTCTGAAAACCTGAGGGCGGCCTGGTCCCAGGCTTCGTAATCATAACGGTCGATATAACCGTTGAAGACCAGTCCCGGCTCCATCAGGTCGACCGGCCCAAACGTCATTGCCTGCATCCCGGGGCCCAGGGTTACCCTGCCTCCGGCAAATTCACCATCCATGATTCTGAGATTGGCAGCAATGCGGTTGTCGAAGCGCGTTGAAATCCACTCTTCCGAATCGGCGAAATTGATCAGGAGCACCAGGGGGCGAATCTGCTCCACGGTTTTCGCAAAGGGATAAGGCATATCGATGGCCAGGCCCAGCAGCTCCGAAGTTACCCGCAGGCTGGTGCCGTTTTCACCCGACCCGGACGCCGAAGGGATATTGATCTCTGCCAGATAATCAACTTCTCCGCTGGCAAAATTCAGGACATCCCGGACAAACTGCGGCTGTCCTTCCCACGTCTGCAGGGCATTGCGTGATGCCCTGCCGCTGCCCACGATCCGCGTTCCGCTGATGTAATCCCCGTCACCGGTTTCCTCGTTATAGGCTTCAATGGTTGCCGCGATGGGAAAATCAAACAGCTTGCCGCTCAGGGCGCTGGCAGACAGGCCCTTGCCGCTCTGGAAATTCACCCGTCCGCGCAGGTCTGCAATGGACAGTGAATATTCCGGTATTGTCAGGGTGCTGCGATTGCTGACCACATCCACCCTGATATCGTTCTCGCTGCCCGGGTTGCCCAGAGGAATACCCAGGGCAAGATCCACGTGCACACTGCCCTCACCCTGCCAGTTGTCGATGAAGTCGCCTATATTGTCCCGCACCGGTGTGTTGCGCAGGAACGCCATACCTGATGCGGTACTGGTATCGGCATTGCCAGTCAGGGAAAGCAGGGAACCGTTCTCAGCGGGCCGGATGGCGGCAACAGTATCCTTCAGGGGAATGCCCTCAATCATGCCGGCTGCGGCGGATATATCCACGTCACGATTATCCACGACTACCGATGCATCAATGCCGCTGACGGCAGGCCAGTCAGGGAGAAACTTCAGCTCGCCTTCACTGACGTTATAGAAGGTGAGCATGGTACTGTCATTTTCTGTGGCACCGGGACTGAGTCGGGTACGGGACACAAAACCGCTGTTGGTGATATGACCATCAAGCAGGGCTTCATCCAGCCAGTCCATGGTGCCTCTCACTTTTTCCAGCGTCGGCAGATACAGGGATTTCTGTGAGGCATCAAAATCCAGAATACCGATCAACAGCGTGAGATCAGTTTCAGTCTCGCCCGTTGAATTGCGGGTATTGGACAAATCAAATTGCACATGGCTGTGCAGAAAATCGTTCTGGACATCAATGATGCTGCTCCAGACATGGACCAGTGAGTCATTGATTTCCCAGTTCACCTGGCTGCGGGCAGAGTCATACTGCCAGGCATCATCAAAAATTCTTGGCAGATGGATGCCAAAATCCGTGGAGGCCAGTTCGACCATCCCCTTGCTTTTACTCACTTCCAGATAGCCGTCGATGCCGCTGCCTGCCGGTGCGCCAGCCCACGCCCCCACGGCCGCATGCCTCAGGTTGCCCTGCAGGAGGAAGGCATCCTCAAAACTGCCATCCAGATTGGTGGTAAACCGGACATTGTCCAGGCTCCCGGCGGGAGAAAGGTCAGCCAGCGCTTCCTCGCCTCTTGCAGGCAGTCGCAGCAGGTCTTTAACAACATCATTGACCATGGCCAGATCAATACCCGCTGCCATCAGGCTCAGCGGTTTAGCAGCAATATCAGGATCAATCTCTGCAAAGAGCTCATCGGCACTCCAGGGCCTGGAAGCCCAGTCAAATTCAGCATCATCCAGCCACACCTGCCAGGCCTGCCCGGGTGCATGCCTCGCACTTAACAGTGCACTGGCATTTTCCAGGGTGATGGCATCAATCAATGTGTCTTCCTGGCCCTGCCCCAGTATCGACATCCGGGATACTGCTGCCTGAATGGCAAGCTCACCGGATTCCTGCAGGCTCACCCAGACATCAGCACTGGCTTCAAGCTGCTCCAGATCAAGTCCAGGCAGAGAAACCAGATCAGCAAGCCCCAATTGGGTGGAATGCAGATACGCGTCCCCAAAGGCTTTATCGCGGGGATCGCCGGAAAAAGCCAACTGCATCTGAAAAGGACTTGGCTGGCCGGCAATCCTGGCCTGAACCTGCGCACGATGCTGGTTATCCCCATTGGCCAGATCTATATAGATATTGTCCAGATCAAGCCGGCGGCCATCCTGCCACTGCAGAAAAAGATCGGCTTCAACAATGCTCAGACGCCCGGTCCCCAGCAGGAAGTCGATAATGGCATCGGTATAATCTGCACCCCCACCTGCAAGCCCGGCCAGGGTCCAGCTGCCAGTTTCCGTTTCACGCAAACCCAAGCCGGGCTCATGGAGGATGACCTGTTCGATCACCAGCTGCCGTCTGAGCAGGCTGTTCGCCACATCCAGCCTGATGGACAGATTGGGCACCAGATGAGAGGCCTCGGGATTTTCAGCGTTATAAATTCCCAGGTCCCTGATATTGATCACGGGAGAAAATCGAAACCACCCCCCTTCAAGTGTGCTGATACTGACAGGCGTGCCCAGTACCGCACTCAGGCGACTTTCGACAGCATCCTGCTGGGTGGCAACCAGATGAATAAGCAAACGCCCACCCGTAACATAGGCGGTCACCAGCAACAGCAGTGTCAGGCTCACACGGTAGGGCCACTTCAACATCAGCCGCAGCCGATGGAAAAATGACCGCTTCCTCGGTGCCGGTGTCGACGTGACTGTGTTATCGGTTTGCTGATCAGTCATGCGGGTTGATCGAAAATCTCAAGGCCATTTGTCTCTAATAAGGTCTCTAATACAGAACCACATCAAACTGCTCGGTGTTATACATCTGTTCCACCTGGAAACGGATATTCTTGCCCACCAGCTCTTCCATATCAGCCACCATGGCAGCATCTTCGTCCAGCAGCCTGTCGACCACTTCCTGTGAGGCCATCACCAGGATTGAATCATTATCGTAAGCCTTGGCCACGCGCAGGATTTCCCTGAATACTTCATAACACACGGTTTCCGGCGTCTTCACCTTGCCCCTGCCCTGACAGGTCGGACAGTCGTGGCACAGCATCTGCTCCAGGCTTTCCCGGTTGCGCTTGCGGGTCATTTCCACCAGGCCGAGTTCGGAAATTTCCGTGAACATGGTGCGCACCGGATCTTTTTCCAGGGCCTTTTCCAGGGTTCGCAGCACCTGCCGGCGGTGTTCCTCATTCAACATGTCGATGAAATCGAGAATGATGATCCCGCCCAGGTTGCGCACCTTGATCTGGCGGGCACTGGCCTTGGCTGCCTCAAGATTGGTTTTGAAAATGGTTTCATCCTGGTTTTTGGATCCCAGGAAGGCTCCGGTATTCACGTCAATGGTCGTCATGGCCTCGTTCTGGTCAATGACCAGATTGCCTCCGGACTTGAGCTTGACCGTCCGGCTCAGGGCTTTCTGGATTTCATCATCCACGCTGTAGAGATCAAACAGCGGTCGCTCTTCCCGGTAAAGCTCCACCCGACTGTCAATTTCAGGCATGAAGTGGGCGCAAAAATCCTTCAGTTCCTGCCAGGTCTGCTGGTCATCCACGCGGATGCGCTGAATCTCGGGCTGGAACAGGTCTCGCATGGCGCGCATGTAAAGCACCAGATCCTGGTACAGCGGTCGTATCTCACGACTGTCGGCCATGCGCTGATCCACCGCAGACCACAACTTTTTCAGAAAGGCGATATCCGCTTTCAGCTCTTCTTCACTCACGCCTTCTGCTGCAGTGCGCAGGATAAATCCGGCCCTGTTTTTCATATCCGCCTGTTCGACACAGTCATTGAGCAGCGACAGCAGGCGATCCCTTTCCTCTTCACTTTCAATGCGCTGGGAAATACCCAGATGCCGGTTTCGCGGCATGAGCACCAGGTAGCGGGAGGCAATGGAAAGATGGGTGGTCAGGCGCGCGCCCTTGCTGGCAATGGGTTCCTTGACCACCTGGACGATGATCATCTGCCCTTCCTGCAGCAGCTGACCAATCTGGACGTCCTGGGATTCGTTTACTTCGAACCCTTCAGCGTCGATTGGCGAAATATCCTGGGTATGGATGAACGCTGCCCTTTCCAGACCGATATCGACAAAGGCGGCCTGCATGCCTGGCATGACGCGGACAACCTTGCCCATGTAGATATTTCCGACAGGCCCCTTGCGATTGCAGCGCTCGACATAGATTTCCTGCAATAGCCCCTGATCAATGAGCGCAACACGGGTCTCCATCGGTGTGGCATTGATGAGAATCTCAGCGGTCACAATGCGCCTCCAGTATGCGTTCGGCAGTCAGGCCTGTGGCTGACAGCAGGGCAACAGTTTCCATAATGGGCAAGCCCATGATGCCGCTGTAACTGCCATTGATATCCTGTATGAACATGGCGCCCAACCCCTGAACCCCGTAGGCACCGGCCTTGTCTGCAGGCTCACCCGTTTGCCAGTAATTGTCGATTTCGGCATCTGTCAGCTCCCGGAATGTCACCCGGGATTCGGATACCTTCACCTGGACATTATTTGCCGTTGCCAGGGCGACAGCTGTGAGCACCTGGTGAGTACGACCAGACAGGGCTGAAAGCATGCGCCTGGCATCATCCCGGTCCCGTGGTTTTTCAAAAATATTCCCCTCGCAAACCACTGTGGTATCTGACCCAAGGCACGCTGACTGACTATGATCCCCCAGGGTGTTCAGGGCAGCCTGGGCCTTTGCCCTGGCCAGTCGGCAGACATACTCGGCTGGTGTTTCGCCCGGGATATGACTTTCGTCCACATCCTGCGGCAGCACCTGGTGTGCTATACCCAGCTGGCCAAGTATTTCCCGACGTCTCGGCGAAGCCGAGGCCAGAAAAAGCGTGACCGGATTTGCAACATCTGTCGGCATGAAAACCTGCCCAAAGCCAAAACCTGACATTATCCCCTATCTGACGGCGCTAATATAGCGAGCACCGCGAGTGTCGTGGTCCATGAAATATCCATCATGTTATGCCCTGTCTGCCATTAATGGCTCCTGAACCGGACTTTCCACACTTCCCCCAAATGGCGTTTGGCCCGGGTACTCTTTATACTGCCCCCTTTCCAAAATATGTTGCAGTAGTGACGCCCGACGACATTTGATTTAGCGGACTCCCATGGCAAAAGTAACGTTTAAAAACCAGACTTATGAATTGAACCAGTATGAATCCGTTCTGGATTGCCTGCTGAGAAATGGCCAGCATATTCCCTATGCCTGCAAGGCCGGCATGTGCCAGGCCTGCCTGGTAAAAGCAGTGGATTGCGACGCCACCCAGGAGTCGAAAAAATGGATCAAGGAGTCATTGCAACAGCGAGGCTATACCCTGGCCTGCCAGTGGTTTCCTGACACTGACGTTGGTGTCGCCCTGCCTACCGTGGATGAGTTTTCCGTCAAGGTCAGCATCCGCAGCATAGAGCCCCTGAACAAGCGCACTGTCAGACTCATCATGGACGTTAGCGAACCTGGCACCATGTTCCATTACATTCCCGGCCAGTACGTCACGCTGATTAATCCGAAAGGCATTGCCCGCAGCTACTCTGTGGCCAACAACTTTGAGGATGACCAGTACCTGGAATTTCATATCAGTGAAACCCGCCAGGGCATATTCACCGGCTGGCTGTTCAATGAAGCCAGCCCGGGCGATGTCTTGCACATGCGCGGCCCTGCTGGCCACTGTTTTTACAGCAATGGCAGCAAGGAAAGTTTCCCCATCATCCTGGCAGGTACCGGTACTGGCCTGGCACCGCTGTATGCCATTGCCAGGGACGCATTGAAACAGGGACACCAGGGCGAGATCAGCCTGTATCACGGCGGCCGGACATCCGACCATTTGTATTGCGTGGAAGAACTGGCCGCCATGCAGGACAGCCATGATAATTTTCATTACATCCCCTGTGCCCGTGAAGACAGCGGCGAAGCTGTCGTGGACAACATCAGATCCGGGAATGTTGAAAAGGTAGTTGATGAGCTGATGGATACAGCATCTTTGGCCACGACCCGCGTCTATCTGTGCGGAGCACCGGATTTTGTCCACGGGATGCGAAAGCAGATTTTTCTGAAAGGGGCATCATCCAGGAATATTTACTGCGACCCTTTCCTGGAGCGCAGTGTGGCACCGACGGGTGGGACGAAGTAAGAGCGGAGGCAGGAGGCAGGAGGCAGGAGGCAGGAGGCAGGAGGCAGGAGGCAGGGACGATGTTCGTTTTTCCGGGATAACCGTCAAGATTTTTTTTTACCCAAAGTGATAATAATGGCCATCCACCCAAAATTTTCCAGAAACAATCCTGTCTCCTGTCTCCTAAAACACGTCAGGACTGCGTCCTGACCCACGCCAGCACATCCTCATACTTGACCTTCCCCCCGAAGATATCCAGTGCACTGCCAATCGTCAGGTCCACCCTGTCTTTGCCCAGCGCTTTCACCAGGTCCAGGTCTTCCAGGCGCGATACACCGCCGGCATAGGTCACCGGTAAGGGGGAGTGTTTACCAAGGGTAACGATTAAATCTTCCTGAATGCCCTGGCTCATGCCTTCGACATCCACACCATGCACCAGGTATTCGGCGCAATAGTCAGCGAGATTTTCAAGCAAAGTCGCTGAAACTATTTCGCTGGTAAAGGTTTGCCAACGGTTGGTGACAATATGGAAGTCATCCCCTTTTTTACGGCAGCTCAGGTCGAGGACGAGACGGTCCCTGCCCACCGCATCGCGCAACCGCGCCAGCTTGTCCTTGTCGAGGTGGTCATCGCTGAACACCCAGGAGGTGACGATGACATGACTGGCACCGGCATCCAGAAATTCAGCCGCATTATCAGGGTTTACACCGCCGCCATAATGCATGCCGCCCGGAAAAGCCTTTAAAGCCTCCAGCGCTGCATCACGGTTGCCATTGCCCAGGGAAATGACATGCCCTCCCACCAGGTTATCCTTCTGGTAACGATGGGCATAATCCGCCGGAGCCTGGCTGGAAACAAAATTGGTCTGCAGGGCGTCGCGGTTGTCATCCTGCAACGACCCCCCGACGATCTGCACAACCTTGCCGTCGTGCAGATCTATACAGGGTCTGAATTTCATACTGCTACAACCAGAAAGAAACAGCTTACATGCTGATCAGTTCGTTATAGACCACGGGCAGGAAGCCGGCAGGATCTCCCCATTGTTCATCGTATTCTTCGGTCAGTCCGATGGACATGATCTGCTCCAGGCTCATTCCCTGGTCTATGACTGTTTTCATCCGGGTGCGGATGGTGACCAGCATGTTGTACTGATCACGCAGTTCGGCCTGGGTGCTGACAACGCCGTGTCCTGGCAAAAAGCGGGTGTCGGCGTTGGAGATTTCCAGCAGTTTCTTGTATGAGGCCAGGATGCCATGGAAGCTGCCGCCACCGGCCACATCAACCCGCGGATAGCTGGTCGTGCGGAACACGTCTCCAGTATGAATGATGTTGTCTTCCTTGAAATAGACAAAGGAATCGCCGCCGGTGTGACCCGGGCCATTGTAGAAAACATGGATGCTGTCGCCGTTCAGGTGAAAGTCCACCGAGTCAGCAAAGGTGACAATCGGCAGACCGAGTTTCTGTTCTGCGCTCAATGCCTGGTTGAGATCACCATTGGTGAAGCCGGCTTGAAGAATGGTACGCACGTTTTCATGGGCAACGATCACCGCCCCCTCGCGTCCCATATTCTGGTTGCCGCCGACATGGTCAGGATGATGATGGGTGTTAAGCACAAACCGGACTTTTTCACTCGACAAGCCTTCCAGGGCATCCAGGATTTTTTCGGACAGGGGCGCGAACTGGTCGTCGACAATGAAGATGCCATCGTCACCTATGGAAACACCAATGTTGCCGCCCTGGCCTGCCAGGTAATAAATGTTGTCAGACAACTGATGCGGCGTAATCTCCACCTGGCTGAAGTCCTGCTGGGCCAAACATGATGCACTCAGCATAACTGAGCCCAGGCAAACGAGTTTTTTCATGATCTTCCCCTCTATGACAATGTACCGAATGATCCGTACTGCGCAGCCCGGTAGCATATCAAAATGGATTCTGGCGGAGTAATTTATTTGCCGGGCACGCGCTCCACCGGCCTGTTGCATGAAGGAATCGGCAACTTTGGATGAATTTTCCTTTAATTCGCCACCTCTGGATTGCCAGGCTGTACGTACTGTGTCACACTGCTCCCATCTTTTTGCAAACGCCCAGTGCTACTTGCAGCCGATCGAGAAACGTACTTTGAGCTTTCTGCGAAAGCCGCTTTCTCAACTTTACTTTCTCTGACCAGCTACATCAGACGCCTGGCAGGAGGGTAGAGTCACCAAAAAAAACAGTCTTCCTTGAAACAACACCCGTACATTTGATTTTTCACTGACTCAACGACCGGGAGATTTTCCTTTATGGCTAAACGATCACATGCCAGGAAACAGGCGAAGTACCAGGGAGAGCAATACTCATACAATTCAAGACACAGAGAGGGTAAACGCACCAAAGCAAAACGCAGACAGCAGGAAGAACCATCCAATATTGTCGACATTCATGCTCACAGCAATCAGCTTGAGACAGCCTACTTCCCCCACCAGAAAAAAACGCCCCTCGTGGCGCGCACCTCAGCCCAGCAAAAATACATCAACGCCATCAGGAACAACTGCCTGACCTTCGGGATTGGTCCTGCCGGCACCGGCAAGTCCTATTGTGCCGGGGCACTGGCCGCGGAAGCCCTGGAATCCGGCCGTATTGAGCGCATCATCCTGACCCGGCCAGCCGTTGAAGCAGGTGAAAATCTGGGTTTTCTGCCAGGCGAAGTGGAAGACAAGTTTGCCGTGTATATTGATGCCTTCAGGGACATCCTCAATGAAAGACTGGGACGCGGCGTAGTGGATTACTGCCTGCGCCATGGTCGCATTGTTGGTGCCCCGCTTGCCTACATGCGCGGCAAAACGTTCAACAACAACACCTTTGTCATTCTGGATGAAGCCCAGAACACCTCACCAGTGCAGATGAAAATGTTCCTCACCCGCATCGGCGAAGAGTGCAAGGTGGTCATCAATGGTGACATCAAGCAAAGCGACATTCGCGGCGCCAACGGCCTGGAAGATGCCATTCAGCGGGTACAGGGTTTACCCGGCGTTCACATTCACAAATTTGAAAAACACGATATCGTTCGCAGCGGCCTGGTCAGGGATCTGCTCGATCGTTACGAAACGTACTAGAGACAAACCAGACAAATCCGGACCTCTGCCCACAGACCGGCAGATTCAGTACACATCCGGATATCCAGCTCCTGGCCAGTACTGGCCAACACGTTAAGGCTGTTAACAGGTAAGGCTTGTGGTTGTGATGCGAGCGCCAAAAGCATCATTTCCCACCTCGGGGCGATTTACATATAATTTGCCGCGCTTTATCTGAAGGATGTCCCATGAACAGTCTTGACCAGCAAGTACTCGTCCAACTGCGCAACTGGCTTGATGCCGGCAAGCAGTGCTGGTTATGCACCATCATCAGTACCTTTGGCTCCTCGCCCCGTCCGGTCGGCTCCCTGCTTGCCTGCAACGAAGACGGGCTGTATTGCGGCTCATTGTCCGGCGGCTGCGTGGAAGATGACCTGCGTGACAGCATCAATCGCCGGGAACTGGCGACAGAAAAACCGGAAAAAATACAATACGGGGTGACAGTCGAGGATGTCATGCGCCTGGGGCTGCCCTGTGGCGGCACACTCGAAGTGGTGATTGAACCCATCAGCCCGGATCAGAAAACCCTGTACGCCTCTCTCGCCGACAGTATTTCCCGCCGTGAGTTGGTCACACGAACCGTGGATCTGGACACGGGTGAAACCCGCATTGCCGCGGCCGCCAAACACGAACCTTTGCACATTACCGACAATGTTCTGCACCACACCTATGGCCCCTCGTTTCAGCTTCTGCTGATTGGTGCAGTTCAGGTGGCCTACTACCTGGCGAACATGGCCCAGGCCCTGGATTACCAGGTGGAAGTCTGCGATCCCCGCGCCGAACTGGTGGCCAACACTCCAATCAGGGATGTCCCGGTGGTCAGCGCGATGCCCGATGACTGGTTGCGCGAGAAGGTACTGGACCAGCAGACGGCTGTCATTGCCCTTTGCCATGATCCCCGAATCGACGACATGGCATTAATGGAAGCACTGCAGGCCAGCGACGCCTTTTATATCGGTGCCATGGGTTCGGAGCGCACTTCCGCTGCCCGCCGCAAGCGCCTATTGGATCTCGACATCACCCAGGAACAGATTGACCAGCTGCATGCGCCAGTGGGACTGTCCATTGGCAGCAAGACACCTCCCGAAATTGCCATCGCCATTCTGGCGGAGCTTACCAGTCTGAGAGCAAAGGCCAGAAAGGTATGACCCACCGGCTTTCCACTGAGTCCATCGGCATCATCATGCTGGCGGCAGGCAGTGGACGGCGCTTTGGTTCTGACAAGCGCCGTGCTGTCATGGCCAATGGCAAGACGCTGCTGGAAAACACCCTGGAAAATATTCCGGAAACCTTCACATCACGGGTTCTCGTCCTCAAGCCGGGCGATGAGGACCTCGCCACCCTTTACAGCGGCAGTTGGCAAATCTGTTTTGCGGAAAATCCGGACAACGGCATGTCCAACAGCCTGGCTTCGGGCATAAAAATGGCCGCAGACTGGCAAGGTGCTCTCATCGCCCTGGCTGATATGCCATTCATCAAGCCGGAAACCTATTCAGCCGTGCAGGATTCCCTGACCGAACATGACATCATCATTCCATGCATCAAGGGCAAACGCGGCAATCCCGTGGCGTTTCGCCAGCGATACTTTCAGGAAATACTTGCCCAGTCCGGCGACAGGGGCGCCAGGGAGTTACTGAATCAATACGCAGAACACTGTCACCAGCTGGAAACCGGAGACAAGGGCATATTGCGGGATATTGACCAGCCTGAAGGGCTGGAATGAACAATTGATAACAACTATTTGAAAAAGTCGTCGATGACCTTGCCGCTTCCGTCACAGGTAGGGCAATCCTTGCCATTGCGAATGAAACCCAGGCCATTGCAGGTATCGCAGGACGTCTGAAAGGGATATTTGAGCACGTCGATGATTTCCTGCAGGGCCTGGGACTGCACAGCAGATCCCTGCGCACCATCTGCCAGCATCATTGCCGCCATATTGCCTTTCTTGTTGTGGACGTATTCGTTCATGTCTGAAATTCTACTGAGACACCTGAGCTTGATTAACAGGACAAATTCCTGAACTGGAGGCCATTATAGGTGGCCGGCTCAGGCAGATTCGTTAATGAGTTCACAAAAATGGTACGACTGGGCAGAAAATTCAGATTTCACCGCGATATCATATTCGCCATAAAATCCATTTAACTCTTTGATATTCAATGGGTTATTTTAATTTCCAGCAACCAAACGCCCTACTGGAAACGGCTTTCTCAAGCCAAAAAAAACCCGGCTATTGCCGGGTTTAACATGGGATCTTTCAATAACAATCAAGAGGAGTGTCAGATTTCAAAAAGGGGATTTTGACTTTACACACCCTTTTAGAACCATGATGCCGGAGAAAGTTCACTCCAAATGCAATTTTTTTTGCCTGGCCTAGAACTGGGATTCTGGCAGGCGAACCACCAGGCCATCCAGGTCATCGGTAATCTTTATCTGGCAGCTCAGGCGGCTGGTCTCCTGAGGTTCCAGAACACACTCCAGCATGTCCTTTTCCATTTCGCTGGCTGCCGGGATCCTGTCCACCCAGGCCGGGTCAATATAGCAATGGCAGGTGGCACAACTGCAGGAGCCGCCGCACTCGGCAATGATGCCGTCGATCATATTGTCGACCGCACCCTGCATGACGGAGGATCCGCTGGCAACTTCCACTTCATTGATAGCGCCGTTATGGCTGATATACGTAACTACAGGCATGAAAAAATCTTTCCTTTGGTTGACGGTTTTCTTTACTGAATCTCTGGTCTTAATGTTGTCTGGCTAGTCCAACAAGGACTTGACCGGCAGCTCTGCGTCCTGGATCCGGACCGGATCGACCTCAAGCTCCCTGGAGATCAGCTGTTTCCCGGTCATGAACTCCTGGGGGCTGTTGATAGCATCCACCGCAATGACCTTGGATCCCTTGAGATAGAATGCTGCAAATTTTCTGCTGCCGTCCGGATCTCCTCGAAGCACCACCTGATCATAGCCTTCGGACAGGCCTGCTATCTGCAGTTTCAGATCGTACTGGTCAGACCAGAACCATGGCAGCGCATTATACTGAATTGACCTGCCACATAAAGCCGCTGCTGCCACCTTGGCCTGCTCCATGGCGTTCTGCACACTTTCAAGCCGCAGCTGACGCTGATAAAAGTGATTGAAATGTCGGGTGCAGTCACCAGCCGCGGCAATGTTGTCATCGCTGGTCAGGCAGGCATCATTCACGACAATGCCATTATCGACCTCCAATCCGGCCGTTTCCGCCAGCGAGGTATTTGGCATCACCCCGATACCGATAATGACCAGATCGGCAGCAAAGGTACTGCCATCGGCACAGTGCACATCACTGACGCGACCTTCGCCACCAAAACCTATGACCTGGACCCCACAGTGAATCCGGCAGCCCTCTTCCTCATGGATACGTGTATAAAAATGCGAAAGCTCCGGCGCTGTCACCCGGCTCAAAACACGCTCGGCTGCCTCAAGTACTGACACCTCCATATTGAGCTTTCTCAACATGGCCGCCGTTTCAAGCCCGATATAGCCACCGCCGACAATCACTGCTTTCTTACCGTCACCCAGGAACTGGCGAATAGTTTCCACATCACTGATGTCGCGCAGGTATAACACCCCTTTGAGATCAGCGCCTGGCAGATCCAGTTTTCTGACTCTGGCACCGGTCGCCAATGCCAGCTTGCTCCAGGAAAAGGTTTCACCATGGGACAGGGTCAGGGTTCTGGACTCCCGGTCCAGTCCGGTTACCCGCTGCCCGAGCAGAAACTCGACACCGATTTTTTCATACTGAGTTTCCGGCCTGATCAGGAGGTCATCTACATGCTTTTCACCGGACAGGAAGGTTTTTGACAGCGGCGGACGGTTATACGGCAGGTAGGGTTCGTCGCCGATGACCAGGACCCGCCCTTCCCAGCCTTCCTGGCGCAGGCTCACGGCAAGCTGACCGCCGGCATGACTGGCGCCAACCACAATACAACAGGGTTCAGACATGATGACTCACTAATTTCCATTCTATTTGCACGGTCTGTTTCTGTGCTGAGACTACACAACTGCCGGGCAACGGGCTATATTTGTGAGCCAGTTTAACCTAATAAGAAGCCATAGATCAGGCCACTATCCTGTATCTTCCAAAATCCATCTACACCTTAATTTGAACAAGAAGGAATTACCTCATGAAAACGAGAGCTGCCGTTGCTTTTGGAGCTGGAAAGCCCCTGGAAATCTGCGAAGTCGACCTGGAAGGCCCAAGAGCCGGCGAAGTCCTGGTCGAGCTGAAAGCCACAGGTGTTTGTCATACTGACGCCTTTACCCTCAGCGGTGATGATCCAGAAGGCGCCTTTCCTGCCATTCTTGGCCATGAAGGTGCCGGTGTAGTGGTAGAAGTGGGCCCGGGCGTGAAATCCCTGAAACCGGGCGACCACGTCATTCCGCTTTACACTGCAGAATGCCGCGAATGTGATTACTGTCTGCACCCCAAGACCAACCTGTGCCAGGCCGTACGTGCCACCCAGGGCCAGGGCCTGATGCCTGACGGCACCAGCCGTTTCTCACTGGACGGCAAACCGATTCTGCATTACATGGGCTGCTCCACCTTCTCCAACTATACTGTCCTGCCTGAAATCTCCCTGGCCAAGGTGCGTGAAGATGCGCCTTTCGACAAGATCTGCTACATCGGCTGTGGTGTCACCACCGGTGTTGGCGCTGTTGTTTTCCAGGCCAAGGTGGAAATCGGTTCCACGGTTGCCGTGTTCGGTCTCGGCGGTATCGGCCTGAACGTCATCCAGGGTGCCAAGCTTGCAGGCGCCAGCAAGATCATCGGCATCGATCTGAATCCGGCACGTGAAGCCCTGGGCAAACAGTTCGGCATGACAGATTTCATCAACCCCAACGACGTTGAAAACGTGGTTGACCACATCGTGCAGATGACCGGCGGCGTGGATTACAGCTTCGAATGTATCGGTAACGTCAAGGTCATGCGCCAGGCGCTGGAATGCTGCCACAAGGGTTGGGGTGAGTCCTACATCATCGGTGTTGCCGGTGCCGGCCAGGAAATCTCCACCCGTCCGTTCCAGCTGGTCACCGGTCGCTCCTGGAAAGGTACCGCCTTCGGTGGTGCCCGTGGCCGTACCGACGTACCGAAAATCGTGGACTGGTACATGGACAGGAAGATCAATATCGACGACCTGATCACCCACACCATGCCGCTGGAAGACATCAACAAGGCCTTCGACCTGATGCATGCCGGCGAAAGCATTCGCTCAGTCGTTCTTTACTGATACAGTTATGCCTGCAAGGGGCAGGGTTCACGCCCTGCCCCTTTTTTAATTCAAGAGGAAAAAGAAATGAGTCTGGAACAAGTCAGTGCCAATGCCATGTTTGGCGGCAAGCAGCTCAAGCTGAAACATACCTCCAAGGTCCTGAACTGCGACATGATCTTTTCTGTCTACCTGCCTCCCCAGGCAACGACAGAGGATGTCCCGGTGATTTACTGGTTGTCAGGTCTGACCTGCACTGACGACAACTTTGTCCAGAAAGCCGGCGCCCAACAGTTTGCGGCACAGGCTGGCGTTGCCATTGTCTGTCCGGATACCAGCCCACGAGGCGAAGGTGTGCCGGATGACCCGGATGGGGCTTACGACTTTGGCCTGGGTGCCGGTTTCTACGTCAATGCCACCCAGGATCCCTGGAAAGAGCATTACCACATGTACGACTATGTCACCCAGGAGCTCCCGCGGGTTCTGGCTGACAGTGATCTGCCACTGGATACCGCCAACTGCTCCATCATGGGCCACTCCATGGGCGGTCACGGCGCCCTGACCATCGCCCTGAAAAATCCGGGCAGGTACAAGGCTGTTTCAGCCTTTGCGCCAATCTGTTCACCCCTGAACTGCCCCTGGGGCGAAAAGGCGCTATCCAACTACATCGGTGACAACCGTGAAGACTGGGAGGAATACGATACCTGTGCCCTGATCCCGAAAGCCAAGGAAAAACTCCACATCCTGGTGGACCAGGGACAGAACGATGATTTCCTGCGCGGCCAGCTCAAAACGGTACTGCTGCAGCAGGCCTGCCAGGATGCCGGTCATCCACTGACCCTGCGTTTCCAGGCAGGTTATGATCACAGTTATTTCTTCATTGCCTCGTTTATCGAAGACCATATCAATCATCACGCAACAGCGCTCTGGGCTTGACGGAGCCAGGGCACAGAATGCAAGAGGCAGGGACACGTTCTTCAAATCAGGTTTTAATGGGTAGATTGTTTTTTCAAGGTAAAAATATAAACACGGGACTGCCAGGGTTGGTTGAACACCCTGCATCCTGCCTCTTGTCTCCTGCCTCCGTTCTGCCCCATGCCTGACTCCAACCTGACAGTCACCCTTGTCCAACCCGACCTGGCCTGGCAACAGGCCGAGGCCAATCGGGACATTACGGCAGACATGCTTGCCATTGATGACCTGGACACCGACCTCATTATCCTGCCGGAAATGTTCAACAGCGCCTTTACCATGGACGGCGCTATTGCCGAAGAGTGGCCGGGAGAAACAGTGGATTGGATGCTGGAGCTTGCCCAGTCTCATGATGCGGCTGTATGCGGCAGCATCGCGGTGCTGGATGACGGACAGCGCTACAATCGCCTGGTATTCATGACGCCTGAAGGCAACGTGGTTTATTACGACAAGCGTCACCTGTTCCGGATGCTGGGGGAGCACAAGCGTTATGGTGCAGGCGATGAACGAGCCCTGCTGGTCTGGCGAGAATGGCGCATCCTGCCCCTGGTCTGTTATGACCTGCGCTTTCCCGTGTGGAGCCGAAACAGCGCTGATCTTGCCTATGACCTGGTGCTCTATGTTGCCAACTGGCCCGCAGCCAGAAACGGGCACTGGCAAACCCTGCTACAGGCACGAGCCATCGAAAACCTGGCCTATAGCGTTGGCGTGAACCGCATCGGCACGGATGGCAATGGCATCGACTATGTCGGCCACAGCATGGTAACTGACCATGCCGGGAAGGTCTTGCTTGATGCCGGGGAAACAACAGGGATACATACTGTGACACTCAGCAAAACCGCCCTGAACAACTACCGGGAAAAATTTCCCGCGCACCTGGATGCGGATGCGTTTGAGTTGAGCTAGAGGCAGGAGGCCTCATGTCTCCTGCCTCCGAAAATCGAATCGCGCTTTTCCCGCACTTCCGCTAAAATCCCCGCATGCCCTTGCCCCGCGCCTACCTGATTGACTCCAGCATTTATATTTTTCGCGCCTGGTATGTCTACGATGACACCATTGTTGATAGCCAGGGCAATCCCAGCAATGCCGTATTCGGGTTCACCGATTTTCTTTACCAGCTGATCCGGCAGAAACAGCCCCGGTTTATTGCCTGCGCCTTTGATTCCTCCCAGAAAGACAGTTATCGCAAGGAGCTGTTTCCCGAGTACAAGGCCAACCGTGAACCTGCCCCGGAAGAATTGAAGATCCAGTTCCAGCACTGCCGTAATTTCTGCCATGCAGTGGGTATTCCTGCGTTCAGTAGTGAACGTTTCGAGGCTGATGACATCATCGGCTCGCTGGCCCAGCGCCTCAGGGACCAGGGCTTTGCCGTGACGATAGTCAGCGCCGACAAGGACCTGACCCAACTGGTGCTCGGTGAGGAAGATGCCTGGTGGGATTTTGCCCGGGGCAATGTTTTGAACAACAGGGGTGTGGAAAAACAGTTTGGTGTCAGGCCGCACCAGATTGCAGACATGCTGGCGCTTACCGGGGACAAGATCGACAACATTCCGGGAATACCGGGAGTCGGCTATACCACGGCCGCACGCCTGCTACAGAAGTACGCGTCAATTGAAGACATTCTGGAAAATGTTGAGCAGATTCCAACCATGAAATTTCGCGGAGCCACCCGTATCGGTGCGCTGGTCAATGCCCACAGGGACATGCTGCCCCTGAACAAACTGCTCACAACAGTAGTCTGTGACATGGATTTTGAGGAAGAACCTGACCTGAGTCGCAAGGGCTTGGATAATGACGCATTTACGGCCATCAGTAATCTGTTGGCCATGAGCCCGACCATGCAGCAGCGCTGGTTTGATCTGGACCAGACTCCTTGAACGACAACATGCATCCCCTGCGGCATAAATTGCCGTTACCCCTGATGGCTGCCATTTCGGCCCTGCCGCCACTTGCCATTGATATGTACCTGCCTGCCATTCCTGGTATGGCTGAAAGTTACGGTACTGAAATAAGCACTGTTCAATATTCCCTGAGTGTTTTTCTGGTGTCCTTCGGTTTCGGGATGATGCTCTTTGGCCCCTTATCCGATCGTTATGGCCGCCGGCCACTAGCCGTTTTCGGCATGTTGGGGTTTGCTGCATTTTCCCTGGCCCTTGCACTGAGCCCAACAGCTGAGATTTTTCTGATCCTGCGTGTTTTCCAGGGTTTCCTGGGTAGTGCCGCCACCATCACCATCCCGGCGATGATCCGGGACTGTTTCGGCAAGGACACGGCAAAAGGCATGTCGACAGTCACCATGATCATGCTGACAGCACCTCTGGTTTCACCACTGATCGGGTCGGCATTGTTAACCTGGTTCGACTGGCACTCGATTTTTTTCCTGCTCGCCATTTATGCAGCCATCGTGCTGATGCTGATTATCTGGAAACTGCCCGAAACCCTGGCTGCTGAAAGCCTGCAGAACCGGCAGCCCGTGCTCAACAGCTACAAGGTCATTCTGGGCACACCAGTGATCTATCCATACCTGGCAACTTTCCTGATGTCCTCCATGGCCTTCTTCACCTACCTCACCTCTGTACCCTTCATTTACATTACCTGGTTTGGGGTTTCTGCCACCAAGTTCGGGTTCCTGTTTACGACCAATGCCGGTGCACTCATCCTGGCCAACTTCATTAACGTGCGCGTGGTATCAAGAATTGGCCCAAGGCGCATGATGCATCTGGGACTGGGCATCGGATCGTTCTTTGCCCTGTGTCTGTTACTCGCCACGCTCCTGGGACTGGGGCTGTACTGGACGGTAGTCTGCTTTTTCATGATCGTTGGCTGTCTAGGCATCATTTCTGTGAATGCTGAATCCCTGGTCCTGATCCGTTTTCCCAACCAGGCCAGCACGGCCTCCGCCGTCGCCAGAACACTACGATTCAGTACCGGCGCCCTGGTTGGCCCAATTCTGGCACTGATTTACACGGGCACACCTGTACCTATTGCCGGACTGATTCTGGGTTCCCTGTGTGCAGCCATTGCCATCCAGCCGCTGATCAAGCCTGAACCCGAAACACGAGAATAAAAAAAGCCGGGGGAAATCCCCCGGCTAAAGGCCTGACGCAGAGCACAGGCACTTGGCAAGACTATTCCTTTAACGTAAAACTGAAACGGTATTGCAGGGACTTCATGGTGACCGGCCTGCCATTGTCGATTCTCGGGTTGTATTTCCAGCGACTGATCGCCGTTAACGCTGCACGATCAAAAATGCCTGGCGGGTTGGCACCCAGCACACTCGCATTAATTACCGCTCCATTTTCATTCACATCAAATTCGACAATGACAAAACCCTCAATCCCCCGCACCAACGCCCGGCTTGGATACACTGGCTGAATCTGGGCTATGGGCATGGCACTGGCATCCGCCGGCCCCAGTCCAAACTCAAACGCTTCAACACCGGGGTTTTTCGCCAAATTTCCTGTAAAAGCGATGGCCGGAGATTGCGGTGTTCGATTGTCCACCTGCTGCGGCGGCAGTTCTGGCGGCGCTTCCGGCTCTTCAGGCCGTGGTGACGCATGAACCGGATCAGGTTCCCACTCCGGCAAAGTTACCGGAGCGAGCGTGATGCGCATGTTGATCGTTTCTGGCTGCTCATCGTTCACGATCAGCCATTGCATGGTGTAGAAAAGTCCCAGCGTCACTGTAGCGGCAAACAGCATGATCACATTCAGTTTCCCCAGGCGATACAGAAATTCAGACATGGCTTGTCCCTCCTTTTACAAAGATGCTAAAAAACAGCGGCTAGAAATCGAACTACTGGATCAGGATGACAGGGTCATCCGGGTTTGAGCTGGTAGACAAATCGGGTTTGCCTGCCTTCCAGGGTAATTTGTTCACCATCGAGTGTTGGTGGTACGAACCGGTACTGCTCAATGGCCTTGAGTGTACTGCGATTGAACACCTTACCTGGACTGGATTCCACAATAACGGGATCCCTGACTTTACCCTCGTGGTCAATGGCATATTCAACCACCGAATATCCCTCGATTCCCCTTGCCCTGGCCCTGTGCGGATACTCAGGTGAAATTTTTCTGATCGGAACCAGGGATTGTTCAGCGTCCTGCCCTTCCCTTCCGGGCGAACCATCCACAAACCCTTCCAGGTCGATAGCATCATATACCTGCTGCCCCACATGGCTGGTGTAATGGTTGATGTAGTTCTCCAGTCCCAGCCTGGCATCATCGACACCCTGGTAGGCAAAATACTCTTCAAGCAGGGAGGGTTTTTGTTTTTCATGGCTGCGCCCTTGCAGACCTTCCTCAACCGCATCTTGTGCAGCACCCATCACAGCAGCGCCCTTTGCATTTTCAGCACTGGCATATCGCCGGTAACGTTCTTCGCGACGGGAACTGGAATCCTGCTGCACTTCCTGGATCATGTCTGCCAGAAACTCACTGTGGACACTGGCTTCACTTTTGGGGATAAAAATCACTGAAAAAGCCGTACTGGCATGGGGATCAAGCGTTGTCACATTCACCAGGGTCACGAGCCGCAGGGATGCCAGCACCACGATCACCAGGCTTCCGATAATCAGCCCCCGAACAACCCAGTCTATTTCAGTATTCTGACGCCTGCGCGCCGGATCAAGAATAGACAGAATACGGGAGCCCAGAGAGGATCCGGCTATCGCTTGCACCAGGGCCCCGTCCAGATGACTTGTCCTGGCATGCCGGGCTATTTCCAGCAGATTGTTCGCATATTCATTCTGGCAATAACCGTTAAGAATAACGGCATCGTCACAGGCCTGTTCAGCCTCCTCCTCGAATTTGCCAGCGGCATACCACACCAGCGGGTTGTACCAGTAAATGGCCCGGGTAATTCTGACTATCAGGAATGTCAGCCAGTCCAACCGCCTGATATGGCTGAGTTCATGTAACAATACATTGCGGATTTTTCTGGCAGACCAGGTATCGGCCCCTTCCGGGAGAATAATCTCCGGTCGAAACAGGCCCCAACTGACTGGTGAATAAACATGCTGGCTGGACAGCAGGCGTACCGGAACCGTCAAGCCTTCCTGCCACAACAGTGTTTCAAGTTCCTCAAGCTGCTCTGTGTTTTTCACCGGCCGGGCTTCCCGGCTCAGGGCACATACCTTCACCAGGCCAAGCAGGATGTAACACAGCTGCAATGCCAGCAATGAGAAATAGACACCCATCAGGGCTTTCCACCAGGTGCCTGCCAGGAGTCGCGCATTCCCCGCCAGCGAGGCAATACCCCGCGTCATGGAGTTTTCCCTGATCACAACATCACTGGTTTCAATAGGCACGTGAATCTTCGGCAACAGGCCGATGAAGACTGGCAGGACAAAAAGACTGACAAGCCCTACACATCACACCAGGTGACGGGCAGAGGCAGGCAGGTTTCTGGTGAAAGGCTTCAGCCCCACCATGACAAGGAGGACAAACAGGGATTTCAGGATCAGGTCGACAAAATAGCCCATCCCGGTGTGCTGATGCAGCAGGTTTTCAAAGGCATCCACCAGAGAATATATCTCCATGGTTCTTCCCCCTAAAACGACCTGTAACGACTGACCTCTACAGATACAGTTTGTTAAGTGTTATGTGGTTATTTTTTTTTGTCCCGCTTTTTTGCCGCCATGATCATACTTTCAATTTCTTCCAGTTCCTGTTCACTGATATCGTTAAAGGACATGCCGAGCAAGGCATTGACGGCCTGGGCGGCAGAACCGTCGTAAAAAGTTTTAACCAGACGCACAATGGCGTTGCGACTGGCCTGCTCGTGATCGACTACCGGGAAATAGACGTACCTGGCACCAGACTCACGATGCCTGATGTGCCCTTTGTCCTCCAGCTTTCTCAACATGGCCCTGACAGCAGAATAACTGGGCGGATCCGGCAAGCGGTCCATGACTTCCTGGGCTGAGACCTCCGACTTCTCATAGATAATGTCCATGATCTGTCGTTCACGTCGACTCAGGTTGATGGCTTTGCTCATGTGATTCACCTGCTGCTCATGCAGTAAACAAAAGGTGTGCTACGTTTTTAGCACAGTGCTACAAAATTAGCATTAGCCGGTTTTTTGTCAACACTTTTTTGCACTTATTTTTTGCATAATTATGCAAAGTGGTTTTTATGTCCATAAGCCCCTGTTTTTATTTATATAATGCGAATTTTAGCAATGGCAATTAACAACATGAGCAGCATCATTCGACACAGGGCCAGCGATCAGGTGGAGTTCCTGGACATTCAAAACAAGCATGCAACGGCCAGGGTCTCGCTTTTCGGGGGGCAGGTTCTGTCATATATCCCGCACCGCGATGGCCGGGAAAGACTGTATGTGAGTCGCAGCGCCTTGTTTGATGGGAGCAAACCCATCAGGGGGGGAATTCCCCTGTGCTGGCCATGGTTTGCTAAACATCCAGGAGACGCTGACTGCCCTTTCCATGGTTTTGTAAGAAACCGTCAATGGCATCTTGTCGAGGAAGATCATGCTGACGTTGCCACAACCCTGCTTCTCCATGCTGTTGATACCACCAGTGACTGTTTTGCCGGCACAGCTGAGTTATTCCTTAAAATTCTGGTTAGCGATCACCTGACCCTGGAGCTGATTACAAAAAACACCGGGATGGAGAGCTTTTCACTGACCTGCGCCATGCACAGTTATTTTGCAGTTGATGACATCAGGCAAACTGTTCTGGAAGGATTAAGCGGCAGGTATTCTGACAAGGTCCGGGATTTTGCCCATTTTGAGACACCAGCAGAATACCGGTTCAGTGAAGAAACTGACCGCATTCACCTGTCGCCCTGCCCTGACGCAACCATCAAGGGGATGGACATGGCCACCCGGGTAGCATCCTCCGGACACGACAGCATCGTGGTATGGAACCCCTGGACCGCCTGCCATGAAAATTTCCCTGACATGGAGCCCGAAGATTATCTGCATATGCTCTGTGTGGAAACCGCCGTCACCTCTGGCATCACGGTCGCGCCAGGCCAGCGCCACATTCTACGCCAGGAAATTTACTGATCGTTCATGTATGTTTCGGGCTGTGATGTTAGGATGACCCGGATAAATCAAACCGGCAGCACTCTCAGGATGACATGCCAGGTCATGAAGGAATGACACTATGAAGATTTTTATCAAACTGATGGTACTGGCTCTAGTATTGAGTTACGCCAGTTTGTTCATCATCAAAAAGCCTGACGGCACACCAATAAAGACCCTGGACAGCCTCAAGCCCGATGTGGATTTTTCAGCAGTCAGTGAATTACCTGGAAAGCTGCAGGCGTTATTTCCCGGGACTGACAGCAGCAAGGACAGCCTGGAATCCGGCATGGAAATTCAGATTACACCCGAAACCATCTACCGCTGGCAGGATGAACTGGGCAGCTGGCATTATTCCAACTCACCGCCTCCCGGTGTTGCTGCCGAAGCCATGAACCTGGAAAGCCCAACCGTCATGACGCTGTACCGGGAATCCCCCGAGCCAACCACTGACGCCCTGGAAAACAACAATCCGGGCATTGGCAGCACGACTGCAGGACAAACAACACCCGGCTTGCTGCCAGGCAAAATAGGCGAAATGCAGGAGGTGATGCAGCAGGCCCGGGATGTTTCCGGGCAGCTTCAGGAAAAGATGGATCGGCAGCAGCAGATCCTTGATGAACTCTAGCTAGTCAGGCTTTCCTGGCACCCGGATATCCAGCACCATATCCTGTACGTCCCGAGGAGGACTGTCAGTAAAACGGCAGACCAGCACGGCCACCAGAAAGTTCAGCAGCATACCAACGGCACCAATCCCTTCCGGTGAAATGCCGAACCACCAATGGTCAGCATTATCCAGCGCGGGATTGATGAACTTGAAATACACGATGTAAATCGCGGTAAAGGCGATGCCTGTGATCATGCCTGAAACCGCACCTTCCTTGTTCATTCGGATGGAGAAAATC
>Ga0181582_10000549_pt1 | contig 26929 bp, 24 predicted proteins | sample 071ome_32_FD_132438 | JGI IMG/M metagenome (GOLD analysis project Ga0181582, IMG submission 132438) | Coastal salt marsh microbial communities from the Groves Creek Marsh, Skidaway Island, Georgia - 071405AT metaG (megahit assembly) | ecosystem: Environmental > Aquatic > Marine > Intertidal...
AACCCGCAATCGATCAGGCGTTTGGCAATGTCTTCCACCGTCACGCCCACGCTGTCGGCAAAGGGGCGGGTATCAAGGATGCATTCATGCGCCACCCGCCCTGTTGGGCCTTTGTAAAGCACATCAAACGCGCCTTCCAAACGCTTGGCGATGTAATTGGCGTTCAAAATTGCCACGCGGGTGGCCTGTGTCAGCCCTTCGCCGCCCATCAACAAGATATAGGCCCAGCTGATCGCCAAGATCGAGGCAGATCCAAAGGGCGCCGCTGAAACCGGCCCCTCTTGCCCGCCGTCGGCCGCGCCAGCACCGTTGGGATGGCCCGGCAAATGCGGCGCCAGATGGGCCTTTACCCCGATGGGGCCCATGCCCGGGCCGCCACCGCCATGGGGGATGGCGAAGGTTTTGTGCAGGTTCAAATGGCTGACATCCCCCCCCAGATCCCCCGGGCGCGACAGGCCAACCATGGCGTTCATATTGGCCCCGTCAATATAGACCTGCCCGCCATGCTGATGGGTGATCTCGCACACGGTTTTCACGGTTTCTTCAAACACCCCGTGGGTTGAGGGGTAGGTAATCATGCAGCCCGCCAAAACATCGGCATGCTGTTCGGCCTTGGCGCGAAAATCATCCAGATCGATATCGCCATTGGCCGTGCTTTCCACCGGCACCACCTTCCATCCCACCATCTGGGCGCTGGCGGGGTTGGTGCCATGGGCATTCATTGGAATCAGGCACACGTTGCGCCCCCCCTGCCCGCAGGCGCGGTGATAGGCGGCGATGGTCAACAGCCCTGCGTATTCACCCTGCGCGCCAGAGTTAGGCTGCATGGAAAACGCATCATACCCGGTGATCTGGCACAGTTTGTCAGATAGGTCCTGCACCATGTGATGATAGCCTGCCGCCTGATCTGCTGGCACGAAGGGGTGCAAATTGGCAAATTCAGGCCAGCTGATCGGCATCATCTCGACAGCGGCGTTTAGCTTCATTGTGCAGCTGCCCAGCGGAATCATGGCGCGATCCAGCGCCAAATCGCGGTCGGCCAAGCGGCGCATGTAGCGCATCATTTCGGTTTCGGCGCGGTTCATGTGGAAGACATCATGATCCAGATAGCCGCTTTGGCGCACCAGCCCATCGGGCAGGCGGTATTCGGGGGCCAGATCTTCGTCTTTGCGCTGGATGCCAAAGGCGCGCCATACCGCCTCGAGCGTGGCGGGGCGGGTGGTTTCATCCAGCGTTATGCCCACTTGCGTGCGGCCCACGCGGCGCAGGTTGATACCCTCTTTCAAAGCCGCCTGCAGGACGCCGCGCTGAAACAGCCCCACTTCCACGGTGATTGTGTCGAAAAACCCCGTTTGTGGCAGCACCTCAAACCCCGCAGCCTCTAGCCCGCGGGCCAAGCGCACGGTTTTGCGGTGAATGCGCTGCGCGATGGCTTTCAGCCCCTCGGGGCCATGGAACACCGCGTAAAACGAGGCCATCACCGCCAAAAGCGCCTGCGCCGTGCACACGTTCGAGGTGGCTTTCTCGCGGCGGATATGCTGTTCGCGGGTTTGCAACGACAGGCGATAGGCGCGGTTGCCATGACTGTCGATGCTGACCCCCACCAAACGCCCCGGCATCGCGCGCTTATAGGCATCGCGGCAGGCCATATAGGCCGCGTGCGGGCCGCCATAGCCCAAGGGCACGCCAAAGCGCTGGGTGCTGCCCACGGCAATATCGGCCCCCATCGCGCCCGGTTCTTTCAACAAGCACAGCGCCAATGGGTCTGCGATCACGATCGCAATGGCACGCGCGTCGTGCAGGGCTTGGCATTGGGCGGAAAAATCATGCAGGTGGCCATGGGTTCCGGGGTATTGGAACACCGCGCCAAACACCGCCTCTGGATCCAGCGTATCGGGCGCCCCGACGATCACATTGATCCCCAAAGGTGCTGCACGGGTTTGAATGACGGCGATATTTTGCGGATGGCAGTTTTCATCCACAAAAAAGGCCTGCGCCTTCGACTTGGCCACGCGCTGTGCCATGGTCATGGCTTCGGCGGCGGCGGTGGCCTCGTCCAACAACGAGGCATTGGCCACCTCTAGCCCGGTCAGGTCGCAGATCATGGTTTGGTAGTTCAGCAGCGCCTCTAGCCGGCCTTGGCTGATTTCAGGCTGATAGGGGGTATAGGCCGTATACCATGCCGGGTTTTCCAAAATATTGCGCTGGATCACCGGGGGCGTCACCGTGCCATGATACCCTTGGCCGATCAGCGTGGTCAGAACTTTGTTTTGGTTCGCCACCTGCCGCATATGCCACAGCAATTCGCGTTCGGATTTGGGTTTCCCAAAATCCAGCGCCTGCGCCTGCCGGATGGCTGCAGGCACGGTATCGGCGATCAGGCTGTCCAGATCGCGGGCGCCCACCACCTGCAACATTTGCTCCATTTCCTTGGGCGAGGGGCCAATGTGGCGACGATTGGCAAAATCATAAGGCAGATAGTCTGTCGGTTCGAAGGTCATGGAAAAATCCGTTTTTGGCGGGGGCTGCAGGGCACGGGCCTGCCGCCCTCCGGGTCAGATGGGATAGATCACTGGCGCGCGGATCGGCGGCTATGCCACAAGATCGGCATAGGCGTCTTCGTCCATAAAGCTGTCCAGCGCTCCCAGATCATCGATTTTCATTTTGAAAAACCACGCAGCGCCCAGCGGGTCTTCGTTTACCTTGCCGGGCTCGTCGGCCAGCGCATCGTTGACCGCGACAATCTCGCCATCCAGCGGCGCCACGATATCCGAGGCCGCCTTGACGCTTTCGATCACCACAATCTCGTCGCCCGCAGCCACCATCCTGCCCACTTCGGGCAGCTCAACAAACACCACATCGCCCAGCTGGGTCGAGGCATGTTCGGTGATGCCCACAACCACCACATCGCCTTCGACGCGCAGCCATTCGTGATCTTCGGTATATTTCATCGCTTCAGTCCTTCTGTTTCAGCGTTTAAAATTGGCAGGAATAAAGGGCAGCGCCACCACCGTGAGGGGCAGGCGTTTGCCGCGCAATTCGCCCCACAGCCGGGTGCCCGGCGCGCCATGATCGGCGGGCACATAGCCCATGGCCACCGGCCCCCCCACGCTGGGGCCAAACCCGCCCGAGGTGATCTGCCCAATCGCGGGCCCATCATGTTCGGTGGCAAACAGGACAACCCCCTCGCGCATGGGCGCGCGGCCCTCGGGGCGCAGGCCCACGCGGGCGCGGGGGACGCCATTTTGGATCTGATCCAAAATAATGTCTGGCCCCGGAATACCCCCGCCACGCGCGCCGCCCAAGCGGCGGGTTTTTTGGATGGCCCATGCCAAGCCTGCCTCGATCGGCGTGGTTTCAGTCGTGATATCATGGCCATAAAGGCACAGCCCCGCCTCTAGCCGCAGGGAATCGCGGGCGCCAAGGCCCACCAGCGCCACATCGGCATTGGCCCTCAACATCTGGGCCAAGGCCTGCGCCTGATCGGCGGGCACCGATAATTCAAAGCCATCCTCGCCCGTATAGCCCGAACGCGACGCCCAAACAGCAACCCCGCCCAAGCACAGATCGGCCACATCCATAAAGCGCATCGCGGCGGCGGCGGGGTCAAGCGTGGCCAAAACATCGCCAGCACGCGGGCCCTGTAGCGCCAGCAAGGCGCGGGTTTCCAGCAGCTCTACCTCTACCCCAAGGGGCCCCAGATGCGCCTGCATATGGGCCAGATCGGCGGCTTTGCAGGCGGCATTGACGACCATAAAAATATGATCCCCCCGGTTGGCAAACATCAGATCATCGCTGATGCCGCCGGTGGGCGTGGTGAACAGGCCATAGCGCTGGCGCCCTTCGGGCAGCCCCGCCACATCCACCGGCACCAGCGTTTCCAAGGCTGCCGCGATCTGGGCGTAATCGGCGCCGCGCAGCAGCACTTGACCCATATGCGACACATCAAACAGCCCGGCCGCGCTGCGGGTGTGGGCGTGTTCGGCCATCACGCCTGCGCTGTATTGAACAGGCATGTCATAGCCTGCGAAAGGCACCATTTTGGCGCCGTGCTCTAGATGGAACTGGTGCAGCGGCAGGCGCTGGTTTTCTGGCATAGGGCCATCCCCTGTTTTGGGCACGGCGTGATCTTGGAATCGGCCGGGCATCGTTAAGCGCCGCACGTCGGCGCATGAGATGCCCCCTCTGTCCCTTTGCCTGAGATCGCTATCCCTTCGGCGGGCGCGCGAGCACGCCTCTCTCCAGAGTCTTGGTCACAACGCGGTCCCTTTGGCCTGAGAGTTTCCGGGGCGGTTGCTCCTTCGGCACCGGCTTAACCGGTTCTCCCACGTTGTGACCTAGGATTAGCGCAGTCGCTTGCTGTAGACAAGAGGTCGTTTTTAGCCAGTTCAGTCGCAAGTGGCCGCTGGCACAGCCTAAAGGGCGGCGTGCGGGTTCATGCGGCAGCCAGATGTGCCCAACAGGCTGGCCAGCGGGTCGTTGTCACACACCAACCCCGCCAAAGATACATCTTCAAGCTGGGTGTAAAACGCCTCGGCGGCATCGGCGATGGCCAAGCGCAGGCGACAGGCAGGCACCAGCGGGCAGGTATTTTCCCCATCGGCAAAACATTCGGTCAAAGGCACCGCCGATTCCAGACGGCGAAACACCTCGCCGATATTGATATCGGCCATTTCGCGGGCCAGCGTGATACCCCCGTTGCGCCCGCGGTGGGTGCTTAAAAAGCCCATCTGCCCCAGCTGGTTGATCACCTGCGCCAAATGGTTTTCCGAGGTGTTGCAGCGTTCGGCAATCTCGGCTTTGGTGACAAGCCGCCCTTGGTTCACACCGCAAAACATCAATACCCGAATGGCAAGGTTTGTGCGTTTGGTGATGCGCAATGCTCTGTCCTTTGATCGAATCGCTGGTTAGGATCATGGCAATTGGGCTGCGGGGGCGGATTGACCTATGTCAACAAAGGGGGGTTTTGTTGCATGCAAGATGCATTTTTCTTTGGCTATGGGTCACTGGTAAACCGAAAAACCCATGTTTTTCACGATGCCCACCCTGCCACGACTGTGGGGTGGCGCCGGGCGTGGCGGGCCACAGTGGCGCGTCCCATCGCCTATCTTACCGCCCTGCCCCACCCGACGGGCCAGATAGAGGGGCTGATCGCCCCTGTGCCCCACGGCAGTTGGCACGCGCTGGACCAGCGCGAACATGCCTATGCGCGGGTGCCCGTTTCAGACCGCGTGACCCACCCCCTGCCCAACCGCCCCGAGATTGCCATTTACGCCATTCCCCAAGGCGCCCATCACGCCCCCACGGTGGAAAACCCCATTTTGCTAAGCTATGTGGATGTGGTTTTGCAGGGCTATCTGGCGGAATTTGGCCAAGATGGCGTGGCGCGGTTTCTGGCCAGCACCGATGGCTGGGATGCCCCGGTGCTGGATGATCGCAAGGCGCCCATTTACCCCCGCCACCAAAGCTTGGTGCCCGCCGAACGGCGCATGGTGGATCGCGCTTTGGCCGATTTGGGCGCGCAGATCATTGCCGCCACGCCAGAAATGGCGCAGCGGATCGTGCAAAGCCGGGTGGTTTAACCGCGCCCCGGCACGGTTTGCAGCAAGGGCATCAGATCGCCCATATTGGGGCCGGTTGCCTGCCCTGTCAGCGCCAAGCGCAGCGGCATGAACAGGCCTTTGCCTTTGCGGCCAGTGGCCTCTTTTACCGCCGCGGTCCAGTTGCCCCAAGTGTCCGCATCAAAGCCACCTTCGGGCAACAACGCCATGGCTTGGGCCACAAAATCGCGGTCTTCATCGGCAATCACCGGCTGGGCACCATCGCGGCACAGCGCCCACCACGGGGCCAGATCGGCGCGGGTTGTGATATTGTCGCGCATCACCTGCCAAAATTGCTGGGCCAAATCAGCCGGCACGCCCAATGCGGCAATCTCGTCGGCCATATCGGCAAAATCCAAGCCCTGAAGATACGAGGAGGTCAGCGGATACAGGTCTTTTTCATCAAATTTGGTGGGGGCTGCACCAAAACGTGCAATGTCAAAGCCTGTGGCCAAGTCTTCCAAGCTGGTTTGCAATTCGACCGGATCGGCCGAGCCAAGCCGCGCCATCAACGACAACAGCGCCCAAGGTTCTACCCCTTGCGCGCGCAAATCCTTGATCGACAAGGCGCCCAAGCGTTTCGACAGCGCCTCGCCCTGTGGGCCGGTCAGCAACGAATGGTGGGCAAAAGCGGGCACCGCGCCGCCCAGCGCCTGAATGATCTGAATTTGGGTGGCGGTGTTGGTCACATGGTCCGAGCCGCGCACCACATTGGTCACACCCATTTCCGTGTCATCCACAACCGAGGCCAGCGTATACAGCACCTGCCCATCGGCCCGGATCAAAACCGGGTCCGATACGCTGGCCGCATCGATCGAGATGTCGCCCAAAATACCATCGGTCCAGTCAATGCGCTGCTGATCCAGCATGAAACGCCACACACCGGGGCCACGCTGATCGCGCAGCGCGGCTTTTTCATCTGCGCTCAGCGCCAGCGCCGCCCGGTCATAGACCGGGGGTTTGCCCATGTTCAACTGTTTCTTGCGCTTCAAATCCAGCTCGGTCGGGGTTTCAAACGCCTCGTAAAACCGGCCCATCTGGCGCAGTTTCTGCGCCGCATCGGCGTAGCGATCTAGGCGTTTGGACTGGTATTCAATGCGGTCCCACGTCAGGCCCAACCATTCCAGATCGCGTTGGATCTGGTCGATATATTCCTGTTTCGAGCGCTCTTGGTCGGTGTCATCAATGCGCAGAATAAACGTGCCGCCCGCTTTGCGGGCAATCAGATAATTCATCAGCGCGGTGCGCAGGTTGCCCACATGGATATAGCCAGTAGGCGACGGGGCGAAACGGGTGGTGGTCATAGGATGCTCCTTGGTCCAGCGCCATGTGTCACATGGGCGGGGATTTGTCCAGAAAGCGCGGGGTCATCAACTGCGCGTGAGAAGGAAAAAAAACTTCGTGGACAGGTTGCAATTTCACCCTACCACACACTTGTGGCGCTGTCGTTTCGCGCCGCCCAACACGGAGAGCACGCATGACGAACCCCACCCTGAACCGCCGCAGCCTGTTGGCAGGTGCCGCCAGCCTGCCCCTGGGCGCCGCCCTGGCCGGCCCTGCCAGCGCCGCAGCCGATATGATGGGCGCCAAAACCGCCCCCTTTAACCGCATCAAACTGGGCAGTTTCGAAGTGACCACACTGCTGGCAGGCACCCGCACGGTGCCAGACCCGCAAACCATTTTTGGCATGAATGTCAGCGCCGAAGAATTTGCCAATGCCTCGGACAGCGCCATGATCCCCACCGACCGGGCGCAGTTTTTCTTTACACCCACCGTGGTGAATACCGGCAGTCAGCTGATTTTGTTTGATACCGGCCTTAGCGGTGCAGGCACCAGCGCGGCCCTGCAGGCCGCAGGCTACAGCCCCGACCAAATCGATACCGTGGTGCTGACCCATATGCATGGCGATCACATCGGCGGGCTGATGAGCGATGGCACCCCCACATTTGCCAATGCCAGCTATGCCACCGGCGCGATCGAATTTGACACATGGGATATGTCCGGCAACGAAGGGTTCGAGAAAAACGTGCGCCCCTTGGCAGAGCGGATGCAAATGCTGGATGACAACGCCAGCGTGGCCAGCGGCGTGACCGCGATGTTGGCCGCCGGCCACACCCCCGGCCACATGACCTATATGATCGAAAGCGATGGCCAACAGCTGGTTTTGGGCGCCGATTTTGCCAACCACTATGTCTGGTCTTTGGCCTATCCCGACTGGGAGGTGAAATTCGACCGCGACAAGGCACAGGCCGCGGCCACCCGCCGCCGCCTGTTGGATATGATGGCCGCCGATAAAATACCCTTCATCGGCTACCACATGCCCTTCCCCGGTATTGGGTTTGTGCAAACCCGCGGCACAGGCTTTCACTATGTGCCTGCAAGCTACCAATTCATGATGGGCTAACGCCCCCCTTGGGCTGCAAGAAAATGCTTGCCTTGCAGCCCAAAGCGCGGCGTTCTTGGGGATAGAGACACAAGGACGCCCCATGCCCGCCACCCCCGAATTTGGCCCCAATTTTGGTATTGGCCACAATAGCCAAACCGCGCCAGATATGGCGTGGCGCAGCTATGCGTGGCGCCAAGCCAAACGGCAGGCGGGGCGCCAGCCATCGGCGCAGATGGTGCGATATCATATGGCGCGGGCGGGCGAATTGGGGATGGGCTATGCCACCTATGCCGCCCTGCACCGCATCGCCGGGCGCGACCCGGCCGGGCTGATCTTTACCCCCGATGGGCTGGGGCTGCGGCTGAAGCGACGGCTAGAACTGCCAGACAGCCTGCGCCGCTATTTGGCGCCGCTGCGTGGGTGCGCCTTGCTGGCGCTGGCCCCCTGCGGCGAGGATAGCGCCGCATTTTTGGAAGAACTGCGCGACGAAACCGCCCTGCCCTTTGCCGCAGCGGGCCAAATGCCCGCCGATGACGCGCCGTGGCAGGCCAAGGCACAGGCCGTGCGCGCCGCGCTAACCCCGCAGCGCCTGCCCGGTGCCGCGGTGGTTTTGATCGGCACAAAGCCACAGGATTTGGCGATGATGACCGCGGCTGGCTTGGCCGGGTTTATCGACCATGCCAGTTTCTTTGGCCTGTCATCTGCCGCCTAGAATGGCAGGGCCTATTCGGCCCAGTCCCACGGGCGGGTAAAGGCGCCCAGCACATGGCCCACCTCGTCGTCATGCAACACGCCGGTGCGGCCAATTTGGGCCACCAGCCCGCGCTTTTTGTCATCGATCACCGAGACCACCTGCGCATTCAGCCCCGCCTCGGCCAGCGCGGCGTTGTAAACGCGCGTGATGGCACGTTTGCGCAGATCGGGTTTGAACACTTTGCCAACGGCGGTTTTGGGCAGTTCGCCCAGCACTTCGATATATTTCGGCTGCGCTGCGCGTTCGTGCACATTGGTGCGGCAATGCGCTTCTAGCTCGGCGGCGGTAACGGTGCCGCCCGCCACCAGTTCGACATAGGCGCACGGAATTTCGCCAGCATGGGCATCTGGCTGGCCGATGGCGCCTGCAAAGGCCACATCGGGCTGCATCAACAACGCTTCTTCAATCTCGGCGGGGTCAATATTATGGCCACCCCGAATGATCAGGTCTTTGGCCCGCCCCGTGATCCACAGGTATTGATCGGCATCGATACGGCCCAGATCGCCGGTGCGCAGATATTTCCCGTGGTGATACAGTTTGGCGTTTTTATCGGCCTCGGTATAGGTGTTGCCGGCGAACACACCGGGGCTGTAGATGCAGATTTCGCCAATCTCGTCGGTGCCACATTCCACCGGCGCGCCATCTACCTCTTTGAAAACACGCACATCTGTATAGGGGAAGCGAATGCCAACCGAGCCCACTTTTTTCTGCCCCTCGACCGGGTTCACGGTAACAAGGCAGGTGGCTTCGGTCAGGCCATAGCCCTCGACGATGGTGACATCTGTGGCGCTTTCAAAGCGCTTGAACAATTCCAAAGGCAGCGGCGCCGACCCAGAAAACGAGGTTTTCACGGTCGAGACATCGGCATCAACCGGGCGCTGCATCAGCGCCGAAATGGCGGTGGGCACGGTGATGATAAAGCTGACTTTCCAGCGTTCGACCAGCTTCCAAAAATTGTCAAACACCCCCTCGCCGCGGTAGCCCGCAGGCGTTGGAAACACCACATGCGCGCCCGAATAGATGCACGCCATCAAGATCACATGGCAGGCAAACACATGAAACAGCGGCAGCGGGCAAATGACGTTGTCTTCGGGGGTGTAAAGCAGCGTGCCGCCCAACCAGCCATTATAGATAATGCCCGAATAGCGGTGTTGGGCCACCTTCGGCATGCCCGTGGTGCCACCGGTGTGGAAATAGGCGGCCACCCGGTCTTCGGTGCTGTCGGCAAAGTTTAAGCTGGTGGGTTGGCGGCGCAGTTCTTTGTTGAAATCCAGATAGGTGGCATGGGCCGTGCCGTCGTTTTTCGGGCGCACCAAGGGCACGATCCACGATTTTGGCGGCGTCAGATAGCGGTTTAAATCCACCTCTAACACATGGGTCACACCGGGGGCGTGGCGCACGGCCTCTTTGGTTTTCTGGCCCACGTCGGTTTTGGGAAAGGCCTTTAGCGTCACCACCACCTTGGCCTTTGTTTCGCGCAAAATTGCCGCGATTTGTTCCGGCTCTAGCAGCGGGTTGATGGGGTTTACGATGCCCGCAATCGCCCCGCCCAGCAGCGTCAGCGCGGTTTCGTTACAGTTGGGCATAACCATGGCCACCACATCGCCCTCGCCCACGCCAAGGCTGCGAAACAGGTTTGCCGCTTGGCAGCTGCGCGCGTAAAGCTCGGCCCAAGTTAGGGTTTCGGCCTTGTCGGTGGGGCCAGAGAGCAGCTGAAAGCTGATCGCATTGCGGCCCCCATGCTTTTGCGCCGTGCCCGCCAACATTTGATGCAGCGTGACAGGCACCTCGCGGGCTGACCACGGCATTTCGTTTTCAATGGCAACCGTATCTGCGATAGATGCAAAGCCCATGTCGTTCCTCCCCTGAAACGGCGGGCGCGCCCACCATAATCCCACGTTTACTTTGGCCTGTAACCCCCTGCAGCGCAAGATCGGGGAAGCCACGTCAGCTTGCCAAAAGGGGCGCAAAAGCGCCCCTTTTACGCATCATTCATACAATTTTGGGTTATTTGCCCGCATCCGTCGGGATACGCAGCACCTGACCGGGGTAAATTTTGTCCGGATGGCTGAGCATGGGGCGGTTGGCCTCGAATATCTCGGGGGAGCGATTGGCGTTGCCCAAGGCCTTTTTGGCAATCGCCGACAGGGTATCGCCTTTTTCAACCGCATGAAACACGGCCGTGTCGGCCTCAGCGGCCTCGACCGTGGCCACACCTTCCACATTGCCCACTGCCAAAATCAGTTTTTCGCGTTCCTCCGCGCTGAGGCTGCCGCCCGAGACGGTCACTTTGTCGCCGTCAACGGTGATTTCCGCACCTTTGGCATCCAGCCCAAGATCGGCCACTTCTTTTTGCAGCATTTCTGGCGTTGGCGCCTCGTCTGCGCCCAGCCCCAGGCTTTTGCCTGCACGTTTTAGAAAATTAAACAGCCCCATTTCGGCCTCCCTCGTTACACATCACACAGGCGATAAGGTTGCCTAAGTTGGCAGCCATCACAAGGGGGAAAAGCCCAGCCCCCAGCCCCCTAGCTGCGCCAGACCAACAATCGTTTTTCCAATAGCGCAATCAGCCAGCTGACCACCACGCCAAGGCTGGATAAAATCACCACCCCGGCAAACAGCCGCTCTAGGTCGTAAAGCGAGCCGGCCTCTAAAATATAGGCGCCAATGCCGTATTGTGCGCCCAGCATTTCAGCCGCCACCAGCAAGATGATACCAATAGACAAAGAAATGCGCAGCCCCGACAAGATGCCCGGCAAGGCGCCCGGAAGCACGATTTTGCGCACGATCGACCACCATTTCAGCCCAAAACTTTGCCCCATGCGCACCAAGGTGCGATCCACATTATCCACCGCCCCAAAGGTGGCCACCACCGTGGGGGTGAATGTGCCCAAGGCGATCAACGCGTATTTCGAGCCTTCGTCGATGCCAAACCAAATCACAAACAGCGGCAAAAGCGCGATTTTGGGAATGGGAAACAGCGCCGCCACCAAGGGCACCAGCCCCGCGCGCGCAAGGCTAAACAGGCCAATCATCACCCCCACGGCCACACCCGCCAGCACCCCCATGGCACTGCCCACCGCAAGCCGCGTCAGCGAGGGCACGACATGCTGCAAAAACAACCCAGATTTCCACAGCTGCACCAAGGTAGCCACCACATCGCTTGGGCGCGGCAGGGTCAAATTAGAAATCCAGCCCGCGCGCGTGCCCCATTCGATGACCAAAATCAGCACGACAAACACCGCCACCCCCACACCGCGCAGGCGCTGGGGGCGAAAGCCGCCGCCACGAAAGGGCACGGGGGCGGGCGGCGGGTTATGCATCGGCCAGCTCTTGATCGGCGGCCAAGGCCTCGTCGCGCATCAAGGCCCACAGACGCTCTTGCGCGGCCTGCAGCACCGGGTCGGCCAAGGTGCGCTGATCCAGCGGGATGGGCAGATGCATCACCTCGCGCACCCGGCCCGGGCGGCGCGACAGCACCACGATTTGATGGCCCAAGCGCACCGCTTCGGCCAAATTATGCGTCACATAAACGGCAGTAAACGGCGCACGCATCCACAGACCAACCAGATCGTCGATCAATAGCTCGCGGGTTTGCGCATCAAGCGCCGATAGCGGCTCGTCCATCAACATCACCGCCGGGTTCACCGCCAAGGCGCGCGCGATGGCCACGCGCTGTTTCATACCGCCCGACAATTGCCGCGGCAGGGCCTTGGCAAAATCGCTGAGCCCGGTGCGGGCCAAAACATCGGCAACCCGCGCCGCACGGGCCGCGGCATCCAGCGGGTGATCTTCCAACACCAGCCCGATATTTCCCGCCACGCTGCGCCACGGCAGCAAGGCAAAATCTTGAAACACAAATGTCAGCGGGTTCAGGCAATCGGGGGGCACATCGCCACCTTGCAGCACATGGCCCGCGCTGGGGCGTTCTAGCCCACCGATCATGCGCAGCAGCGTAGATTTTCCACACCCCGAGGGGCCGACCACGCACATGATTTGCCCAGATGGCACCTGCAGCGTGATATCCGACAGCACGTTTACCGTATCGTAGCTGTGGCTTAACCGCTCTATGATAAGATCCATGGCAACGCCCAATATCGCGGGGTGCGCCCAAGGCACACCCCAAGTTCCGCCAAAAAACGTTCAGCCGCAAAAGGCTGATCTAGATGGTGCTGACGTAAGAGCTGTCTACCAGCATATCCATGCTGATGGTGTCTTTTACCAACCCTTCGGATTTGAACCACCCCAGCTGGTCGCTGATCGAGCTCATGTTCAGCGCACCATCTTTGTTGATACGCATAGCGCCATTCACGATGCCGGGCTTGGCCTTTTCATATTCGCGGTCTGTATAGACGTATTTATGAACCAGCTTCACCATCTCTTCGGCCTCGTCGGCCGAGGTGGTTTTATCCACCAATGCGGCATTGAAATCATCCGCGCCCTTGGCAAAGGCGGCCAAGAAAGCCTGGGTTTTCGCGCGCTCGTTGGCGGCATTGGCCGCCGAGGTGAAAACCGTGGTAACCTGATAATTGGGGATGTAATCGGCCACGTCCCCGATGATATGCACCGCCCCCGATTTGGCCAAGGGTTTCGCGATATGGGGCACGATCGACCAGCCATCGATCTGCCCAGATTTCAGCGCACCAATCACCGCACCGGTTTTTTGCAGCGGTGTATATTTCAGCGAGATCCCTTCGGCCGCGGCAATTTTCGCCCCCATATAATGGAAAGACGAGCCCGCCTGCGTCACGCCCCATGCCTTGCCATCCAGCGCCTTTGGCGTGGTCACGCCGGCCTTGAACGCTGCGTCAGACACCAGAATTTTCTGCCCATCAATGCCCTTTTCCTCGGACAGGGCCCCGCCAATGACCTTGGTTGCGCCCTTTTCGGCAAGGCTGATCAACCCCCCGGAAATGGCGGTAACGGCATAATCGGCGTCGCCGCTGGCAATCGCCACGGCCATGGGCTGGGCGGCTTGGAAGAACTTGAATTCTACATCCAGCCCCGCCTCGGCAAAATAGCCCCGCTCGAAGGCCACGAAACTGGCCGCGTGGCTGGTAAATGCCAAGGCACCCACCGTAATCTTGGAATTGGCGGCCAAGGCAGGCGTGCCCAGCACGGGCAATGTAGCCGCCCCTGCCAACAGGCCCATGGCGTGACGCCGCGAAAATTGGGTCATTTGATATCCTCCCTTTATCCCTTTTGGGGCAATGTTTGACTACCGGGTCAATAAAATCAAGCCGCGACATGCAGGCCGCTTGCCCGAAGCGGCCGAAGCGCTTAAACCAACGCCCGCGAGACAGGAAGGAAATCACATGGCCAGAAACGACGCATCCGCCGCCGCCGAGCGCGAAAAGTCGAAGCGCGTAGGCGCGTTAAGCAGGCTATGGCCGTTTCTTAACCCCTATCGCACGTTGGTGGGCGGAGCCGCACTGGCGCTGGTGCTGACCGCCTGTGTTTCGTTGAGCTTGCCCATGGCCGTGCGCCGCGTGGTCGATAACTTTGGCACCGCCGATGCCGCGCTTTTGAACCTTTATTTTGGCGCAGCCATGGGGCTGGCGGGGCTTTTGGCTGTGGGCACGGGCCTGCGCTATGCGCTGGTCACGCGGCTGGGCGAGCGGGTTGTGGCCGATATCCGCATGGCCGTGTTTGACCGCATTATCGGCATGAGCCCGGCCTTTTTCGAACGTATCATGACGGGCGAGGTGCTAAGCCGCATCACCACCGACACCACGCTGATTTTATCTGTCATCGGCTCGTCCATTTCGGTGGCGCTGCGCAATGTGCTGATTTTCTTTGGCGGTCTGGCGCTTATGCTGCTGACATCGGCCAAATTAACCGGGCTTGTGCTGCTGATCGTGCCAGCGGTGATTGTGCCCATTCTGACCTTGGGGCGCAAATTGCGCGGGCTAAGCCGGGAAAACCAAGACTGGATCGCCGCCTCGTCTGGCAGCGCATCCGAGGCACTGCTGTCGGTGCAGGCGGTGCAGGCCTTTACCCATGAAAAAGAAACCCGCGATACATTTGCCGTTGTCACGGAAAAAAGCTTTGATGCTGCACGCCGCCGCATCACAACCCGCGCGGTGATGACCGTGATCGTGATCTTTTTGGTCTTTTCAGGCGTGGTGGGTGTGCTGTGGATTGGCGCCAATGACGTGCGCCAAGGCAGCATGAGCGCAGGCGCCTTGGTGCAATTCGTCATCTATTCGGTGATGGTTGCAGGGGCCGTGGCCGCGCTGTCGGAAATCTGGGGCGAATTGCAACGCGCCGCCGGCGCCACGGAACGGCTGGTGGAATTGCTCGATACCGAAGACGCGGTGCAAGACCCCGCGCAGCCCGCACAAGTGCCAAACCCAGTGCGCGGGCAAATCACCTTTGAGGGCGTCAGCTTTCAATATCCGGCGCGCCCCCAGCAATCGGCGCTGGATGGGATCAATCTGGTGATCGAGCCGGGGGAAACCGTGGCCTTTGTAGGCCCCTCTGGGGCGGGCAAAACCACCATCATTCAGATGATCCAACGCTTTTACGATCCGCAAGCCGGGCAAATTTTGCTGGATGGTGTCGCCCTGAACGCCATGGCGCGCGAAGATTTCCGCCGCCATATCGCGCTGGTGCCCCAAGACCCGGTCATTTTTGCCAGCACCGCGCGCGAAAACATCCGCTTTGGCCGCCCCGATGCCAGCGATGCCGAAGTGGAAGATGCAGCCATTGCCGCCGCCGCGCATGATTTCATAAAGGCACTTCCCGATGGCTATGACAGCCAAGTGGGCGAACGCGGGGTGATGCTGTCGGGCGGGCAAAAGCAGCGTATCGCCATCGCGCGCGCCATTTTGCGCGATGCCCCCGTGCTGCTGCTGGACGAGGCCACCAGCGCGCTGGATGCCGAAAGCGAATTGGCAGTGCAGCGTGCGGTGGATGTGCTGGCGCGCGGGCGTACCACGTTGATCGTGGCGCACCGTTTGGCAACGGTGAAAAAGGCCGACCGCATCGTGGTCATGGACCAAGGCCGCATCGTGGCCCAAGGCACCCACGACGCGCTGGTGGCCGAGGGCGGGCTATATGCCCGGCTTGCGCGGCTGCAATTCACCGATGGGCAAAGCAGCGCCGCCTAATCAAACCCCAAATAGCTGGGCCGCAACACCACCACGGTAGGGCGGCTTGGCAGGGTGCGCAGTGACACGGTCAGGGCGTTTTCGCCCCGATCGATAATATCAAACCCTTCGGGCACACCCTCTAGAAACTCTTGCAAGCTCCAGTCGCTGAACCAATGCATTGGAATAATCACCGAGCTGCGCAAGCGCTCGATCACCTTTAGCATGGTGGGCAAATCCAGCGTCATACCGCCATCCACCGCCGCCATCACCACATCAAGCCGCCCAAGGGCTGCGTAATCTTCGGGGTCCGGTTCGTGGTGCAGATGGCCCAAATGCCCCACGCACAGCCCCCCCACCTCGAATATAAAGATCGAGTTGCCATTGGGTTCGGGCCCATCGCCAAAGGGGCTGCGGATATCGGTGGGCACATTGCGCACCAAAACTTCGCCCAGATCCAGCCAGTGCTTGGCCGCGTCACCATAGCCATCGCCCCAGCCGCGCAGCACATGGGCGATGGCGGGGTCTGGGCTGGGGGTCCAGTGGGTGGTGTGGGCGTGGTTCATGGTGACCACATCGGGGATCAGATCAACATTGCCGATAAATCCCGTGTAGTCGGTCACCATGTTCAGCCCACCGGCGGTTTGCAGCAAAAACTGCGCGTGACCCACGTAACTGATGCGCAAACTATCGGCTGGCACGGGCGCGGCGTAGCTGGCCTTGTGCAGATATTGCAAGCCCGGTGCGCTGTCGGCGATGGCAATGCAATGGCTGGCACGGCGGGTTTGGGCCTCGGCCGGCGGGGGGGGCAGCAACGTGGCCCAGACCCCCAGCAGCAGGGCGGTCAAAGCGATGGGTTTGATCAGCATGGCGGGCACCTCCTGAACAAACGATAGCGCAATTCGCCGCCAACCAAACTAACAGCCGCGTGATCTGCCCTTAGCCCACATCGGTGCGCCCGCGCCGATCAGCGCGCAGCATGGCGTAAAGCACATGGGTGCGCCACCGCCCGTTGATCTGCAAATAGCTTTGCGCCACGCCTTCGTATTTGAAGCCGCATTTTTCCAGCACCCCGCGCGAGGCGGCGTTTTCTGGCAAGCAGGCCGCTTCCAGCCGCGAAAGCCCCAGCTGCTGAAAGGCATAATGGGCCATCGCGGCCAAGGTTTCGCGCATGTAGCCTGCCCGCGCATAGGGCTGCCCCACCCAATAGCCCAAGGTGCCCGCCTGCGCCGGGCCACGGCGGATATTGTCCAAGGTGATGGCGCCAAGCAGCGCCTGATCTTCGCGCCGGATCAAAAACAACGGAACCGCAGAGCCATTGGCAATAGAGCGCTGCGCCCAATACACCCGGTTGGTAAAGCCTTTGCGCGTCAGGTGGTCGTCGGCCCAGGTGGGCTCCCATGGGGTTAGGAAATCGGCGCTTTCGCGGCGCAGCGTTGCCCAGTCACGAAAATCACCATGCTGCGGGGCACGCAGTGTCAAACGCTCGGTCTCGATGCGGACCTTACGGCGCCCCAGCAGCATCAGGCAGCGCGCCGCGCCTTCAGCGCGTCCCAATCAGGCGCCCCGCTGACCGGGCCATAAAGTGCCAAAGCCATGGGGGCTGCACAGGCCATTTGGGCCGCCATCGCCTGCACATCCGCCAAGGTAATGGCATCAACCCGCGCAACCACCTCGTCCAGATCGGGCACGCGCCCCCAGATTTGCAGCATACGCGCCATGCGCTCGGCCCGCGACGAGGGGCTTTCAAGCCCCATCAACATACCAGCTTTCATCTGCGCCCGCGCGCGTGCGATTTCAGCTTCGGACAGGGTATCGGCTGCGCGCTTTATCTCGTCCAGCGTTAACAGCGCCAATTCCCCCAGATCCTCGGCCGAGGTGCCGGCATAGATCGTCATCATACCCGTGTCAGAATAGGCGCCCGCCTGCGCAAAAATCGTGTAGCACAGCCCGCGCTTTTCGCGAATTTCTTGGAACAAACGGCTCGACATGCCGCCCCCCAACGCGCTGCCCAGAATTTGCGCGGTATAGATCGCGCCATCCGTCACCCCGGGCCCTTCGAAGGCCAGCGCAAAATGCGCCTGCTCTAGCGCCTTTTCCACCCGCATTTCCCCACCCTGAAAGCGGGCGGGCGCAAAGCTGGTGGGCGCCACCGGCGCCAAGGCGCCAAAAATATCTTCGGCCATGCGCACAATTGCATCGTGGTCTACAGCCCCCGAGGCCGACAGCACCATTTGCCCCGGCGCATAATGCTGCGCCACAAAGGCCTGAAAATCTGCCTTGCCAAAGGCGCGCACGCGTTCGACCGGGCCCAAAATGGTGCGCCCGATGGGCTGGTCGGGGTAGGCCTGTTCTTGCAGCCAGTCAAAGATCACATCATCGGGTGTGTCCAAGGCCTGCCCGATCTCTTGCAAAATAACGCCCCGCTCGATTTCAATTTCGCGCGGGTCAAAAACCGGGTTCAAAACGATGTCAGAAATCACATCCAAGGCCAGCGGCACATCTGCCCCCAGCACGCGCGCGTAATAGGCCGTGGCCTCGCGCGAGGTATAGGCGTTGATGTAGCCGCCCACATCTTCGATGGCTTCGGCAATCTCTAATGCACTGCGCCGCTGGGTGCCCTTGAAGGCCATATGTTCCAGAAAATGGGCGATGCCATTTTGCTCGACACGTTCGTTGCGCGCACCGGCCAAAACCCAAATGCCCACAGCTGCAGATTGCAGCCCCGGCATGTGTTCGGTGACGATGCGAAAGCCATTGGCAAGGGTGTGGGTTTGAACTGTCACGCTGTGATACGCCCGGAAATCAAAGTTTCGATGGCGGCCAGATCGTTGGCCACGGGGGTTACGCGTTCGGGCCGATCAAAAAGATCGGCCATGCGCGGTGGCAATGCGGGGTGCAGGCCGGTGGCGGCCTCGACCGCTTGGGGGAATTTTGCCGGATGCGCCGTGGCCAAGGTGATCATCGGCACGCCCGGTTGCAGATGCTCTTCGGCCACTTTCACACCCACCGCCGTGTGCGGGCATAGCACCTCGCCCGTGCTGGCGCGCAGCCGGGTGATGGTGGCCTGTGTGTCCGCCTCGTCGCAGCGGCCCGAATCAAAGCTTTCACGCAGCGCTTGCAGCGCGCCTTGGCTGACAGAAAAACCGCCGCCCTTCAGGTCGTCCATCAGCTGCGCCACAGCGCCGCCATCGCAATCATAGGCGTAATAAAGCGCGCGCTCGAAATTCGACGATACCTGAATATCCATCGACGGGCTGATCGAGGGGATCACCCCATCGGGCACGTATTGGGCCGATTGCAAGCAGCGGTGCAAAATGTCGTTTTGGTTGGTGGCCACCACCAAACGATCAATCGGCAAGCCCATTTTCTTGGCGATGAAGCCTGCGAAAACATCGCCAAAATTGCCGGTAGGCACCGTGAAGCTAACCTTGCGATGCGGCGCGCCCAAGGCCACGGCCGAGGTAAAGTAATACACCACCTGCGCCAGCACCCGCGCCCAGTTGATCGAGTTCACCCCCGCCAATCGCACGCCATCGCGAAAGGCAAAATCGTTGAACATATCTTTTACCCGCGCTTGGGCATCGTCGAAATGCCCATCGATGGCCAAGGCATGAACATTGGCCTCGCTTGGGGTGGTCATTTGGCGGCGTTGCACATCCGACACGCGGCCATGGGGATACAGAATGAACACATCCACCGCGTCCAAACCACGAAACGCCTCGATCGCGGCCGATCCGGTATCGCCACTGGTGGCCCCCACAATGGTCACCCGCTTGCCCGAGCGTGCCAAAGCCGCCTGAAACAGCTGGCCAATCAGCTGCATGGCGAAATCTTTGAAGGCCAAGGTCGGGCCGTGAAACAGCTCAAGCAGGAAATGCCCTTGATCAAGCTGCACCAAGGGCGCGCGCGCGGCATGGCCAAAGCCTTGGTAGGCACGCGCGATGATACCCCGAAATTCGGCTTCCGTGAACGTGTCGCCGATGAAGGGCCACATCACACGAAAGGCCACCTCTTCGTAAGACTGGCCCGCCATGGCGGCAATCTCTGCCGCAGTCAGGGTGGGGATGGTTTCGGGCAAATACAGCCCACCATCGCGGGCAAGGCCCGTCAACATGACCTCTTCAAAGCTAAGAACGGGCGCTTGGCCACGGGTAGAGAGATAGCGCATCGGCGTCAGGCCTTTGTCTTTGGGCGGCGGTTTCGCCACAGAAAATAAAGGGTCATGGCCGCCCATACGACGGCCAGCGAATACCACGTAATCGCGTAATTCAAGTGATCGTTTGGAATGGCGCTGCTATCCACCGGCAAGGGGGTCACGCCCGCCTCGGCCGGGCTGATTTGGCGCGCCACAACCAGCAGCGGGCGGGTCTGCAATTGCGCCGCCATTTGCGCCACATCGCGCGCAAACCACGTGTTGCCCGCCACATCGTTTTCCGGGGTGGCGTTGTTGCGATCATCGGGCCAATGCAGATTGCCCGCCACCTGCACCTGCCCCACGGGCAAGGCGGGCATGGGGGCGGCAACCGGCACAAAGCCGCGATCCACCAGCACCGGGCCAATTTCGGTGTCTAGCGCAGTAATCAGGCGATAGCCGGCGCCGATCTGCTTTTGGCTGACCAGCACGCGCAGTGTTTGCCCCGCGAACTGGCCCTGCAACGCAACCGGCTGATAGCGGTCTTTCACCGGGTCAGGGGTGGTGGGCACCGGCAGTGGGGCGGCGGCAATGCGCGCGTCAATATCGGCCAGGATTGCCTGTTTCCATTGCAAACGCTCCAGCTGCCACGTGCCAAGCCATAGCAGCACGGCAATGCCAGCGATGCCAAAACTAAGGGGGGCAAGGATGCGCAACATTCAGCGGGCCAATCAGTGTAACGGCAAAGGGCGCGCCCACATGGCGCGCCCCGCTTTGTTAGGGGTTATGCGGGAAAGTTCAACCGCAAAGCCGCAGCGGCGCGCTTATGCGCCCCAGATGTAAACGGCCGCGAACAAGAACAGCCACACCACATCCACAAAGTGCCAATACCAAGCGGCAGCCTCGAAACCCACGTGCTTTTCCGGGGTGAAATGCCCGCGCGTCAGGCGCAGCAAGCACACGAACAAGAAGATGGTGCCAACGATCACGTGGAACCCATGAAAGCCCGTGGCCATGAAGAAGTTGGCGCCATAGATGTTGCCAGAAAAGCCGAACGAGGCGTGCGAATATTCATAGGCTTGGAAGCCGGTGAAGATTGCCCCCAGCGCAATAGCCAGAATCAGGCCCCATTTCATGTCTTGGCGGTTGTTCTCGTGCACCAGCGCGTGGTGGGCCCATGTGGCCGCAGCGCCCGAGCATAGCAAGATCAGCGTGTTGATCAGCGGCAGGTGCCACGGATCGAATGTTTCGATGCCTGCAGGGGGCCAAACGCCATCGATTGCGGGGCTTTGCGGGCCCATCGGATACATGGCGTGTTTGAAGAACGACCAGAACCAAGCCGCGAAGAACATCACCTCGGACATGATGAACAAGATAAAGCCATAGCGCAGGCCGATTCGGACAACGGGGGTGTGATCACCCACTTGGCTTTCGGCCACAACATCGGCCCACCAGCCGAACATGACGTATAACACGCCAACAAAGCCAATCAGAAACACCCAAGGGCCACTGTCGTGCATCCATTTTACGGCGCCAAACAGCATGACAAACCCTGCCAGCGCCCCAAGAAGCGGCCACAGCGAAGGGGGTAGAATGTGATAATCGTGATTTTTTGCATGCGCCATCGCGTTTCCCTCGTTGGCAGTTCTTTTTAGTTTACAGGTTTCGGGTCGGGGCTGCCCAGTGCCGCATGGGCCTCGGGCAGCTCGATTTCGTGAAATGTATAGCCCAAAGTGATCACCGGAACAAACTTGGCGTCGCGGTCATCGACGATTTCTGGGTCTACAAAAAAGGTCACGGGCATTTGCACCCGCTCGCCGGGCTGCAACACCTGCTCTTCAAAGCAGAAGCAATCGATCTTGCTGAAAAAGCCGCCCGCCTCGTAGGGGGCCACGTTGTAGCTGGCGCTGCCGGCCACCACACGATCGGTTGGGTTATAGGCCTCGTAAAAGGCAAGGCCGGTTTCGCCGATCCGCAGCTCCATCTCGCGCTGCATGGGCTTAAATTCCCACGGCATGTCGCGCTCTTTCGAGGCGTCAAAACGGATTTTGATGGTCTTATCCAAAATCACATCGCTGCCAGTGGCGGCCACGCCGGTAACACCGCCAAAGCCTGTGACCCGACAAAACCAATCGTAAAACGGCACCGAGGCCCAAGCCAAACCGCCCATCAGCACCACAACGCCCACGGTTTGTGCCACTGTCTTTGTTTTAGGGTCCATCGCCATGCATCAACTCCCTTCGGTCTGGGTGCCGCGGGGCGGTTCGAAATCGCCGCGCGTAACCTTGACCACAGTCAGGCCGAAGACGATGAAAATAAACACCGTCAATGTCAGCCCAACGCCAATGTTGCGTCCCTTGCGCCGTGTGTGCAGTTCATGTGGTTCACGAAAACTCATCACCAGCCCCCCATGCCCCAAGGCGCCAATGCCGCCTCGGCCAAAATTGCGCCAAAATGGGCAAACAGATAGAGCAGTGACAGTTTGAACACCTGCTTTTCGGTCTTGTAATTATCAGCCTCGGCTGTGGCCTCGTCGCGCAGCCAGATGCGCACGGCCCCCCACAGGAAAGCCGCGTTCAAAACAACGGCCACAGTCAGGTAAATCCAGCCGCCAATTGCGGTAAAGGCGGTGCCAACAGCCAAAGGCGCTAGCAACAACGTGTAGGCCAGAATATGGCGCCGGGTCACACGCTTGCCATGGGTGACGGTCAGCATCGGCACGCTGGCGTTTTCGTAATCCGAATTGATAAACAGCGCCAAGGCCCAGAAATGCGGCGGGGTCCACATGAAGATCAGCGCAAACATCAAGGCTGATTCTAGCGTCACATCGCCGGTGACCGCCGCCCAACCGATCATCGGGGGAAAGGCCCCAGCCGCGCCACCGATAACAATGTTTTGCGGCGTCCAGCGCTTTAGCCACATCGTGTAAATGACGGCATAGAAAAAGATGGTGAATGCCAGCAATGCTGCGGCCAACCAATTGGTTGCCAACCACAAAAACACCACAGACATCGCAGACAATGTCAGCCCGATGGCCAAAGCCTCGTCTGCCATAACCTTGCCCGCGGGCACGGGGCGCTTTGCGGTGCGTCGCATCAGCTTATCAATGTCGGCGTCCCACCACATGTTCAGCGCACCCGAGGCCCCAGCCCCGACCGCAATGAACAAAATCGCACAAAACGCGATAAACGGGTGCACATAACCCGGCGCGGCCAACAGCCCCACCAGCGCCGTGAACACAACCAGCGACATAACACGCGGCTTTAGCAGCGCGACGTAATCGCCAAACCCTGCCTCGGGCGTGGCTTCGCGGGTGTTTAAGGTGGCGTCGCTCATGGCTGTCCTGAAAATTGGGCGCTGTGCGGCGGGTTACGGATAAAGGCGGCCTGCACGCGGGTGAAACGTGCAGGCCGGATGAGGGGTGATCAGTCGGCCATTGCCACCTGAACAGATGCCGGCTTGCCGGCATATTCTTCGATCGCGCCTTTCAGCCAATCGTCGTATTCGGCCTCGGACACCACTTTGACCGTGATGGGCATATAGGCGTGGTCTTTGCCGCACAGTTCCGAACATTGGCCAAAATAGATGCCTTCTTTTTCGGCCTTAAACCACAGCTGCGCGATACGGCCGGGCACCGCGTCTTGCTTGACGCCAAAGGCGGGAATGGTCCAGCTGTGGATCACATCCGCGCCGGTTACGTCCATCACCACAACCTTGCCCACGGGAACAACCACTTGGGTGTCGGTGGCCAGCAGGTATTCATCTGGGTTGTAGCCATACGATTCCAGATCTTCACGGGCCAGCATGAAGGATTCAAAGCCAAACTCGTGGTCGGTATATTCGTAGCCCCAGTACCACTGGTAGCCGGTCACCTTGATGTGAATGTCGCCTTCGGGGATTTCTTGCTGCTTAAACAGCACCGGCAGCGAGAAGGCGCCGATAAACACCAGAATCAGAATCGGCCCCACCGTCCATGCAATTTCCAGCGGTGTGTTGTGGGTAAAGCTTGCCGGCGTTGGGTTTGCGCGGCGGTTAAAGCGCAAAATCACGATGGCCAGCAACACGCAAACCAAGATCACGATTGCGCCGATGATGTAATTGATCATGCCGTCCAGCCACTGAAGGTCGCGGGCCAGTTCGGTTGCGGCGGGCTGAAAGCCCAATTTGCCGTCTACAGGCTTGCCAACAAGGGTCTCTTGGGCAAAAGCAGGCATTGCGGTAATGGCGGCCAGTGCTGCCATGAAGCTTGAAATAAGTCGCATAAGTCACCCTGATCGGTTGAACTATCGTTCGTTGTTGCCTTTGGCCCACTCTTGCGCGCAGAACGAAGGCCGTTGTTTTGTCGCCGCTAAAAACCATATTCTGAAGCCTAGGACAACAAAACCAGTTGCGGCAAACGGACGCTTTTTTGACATAGATCAATTCGCGCAACACCCGCAAGACAGGAAAAAGCCAAATGCCAGATATCTCTTTTCGCCCATTCGACACCATGCTGGACGAGGGGTTGGCATTGAAACTGCTGCAAAATGCCGTCTCGGGTGCCGATGATGGCGAATTATTCTTGGAACGCCGCCGCGCCGAGGCGCTGGTGTTCGATGATGGCCGCGTCAGCACCGCCAGTTATGATGCCAGCGAAGGCTTTGGCCTGCGCGCGGTGTGCGGCGCGGTGACGGGTTATGCCCATTCCAGCGAAATATCCGAACCCGCCCTGCGCCGCGCGGTGGCAACCGCACAACTGGCGGTGGGGGATGGTGGGGGCAGCTTGGCCATTGGGCCCGCGCCCACCAACAGGCGCCTTTATACCGACGAAGACCCCATTGCAGGCGTCAGCTTTGCCGCCAAGCTGGACACGCTGCGCGAGATCGATGCCTATACCCGCGCGCTGGACCCAAGGGTTGTGCAGGTCAGCGCCACCATCTCTGCCGCGCTGCAAGAAATCGAAATCCTGCGCCCCGATGGCACCCGCATGCGCGATGTGCGCCCAATGAGCCGGGTGAATATCACCGTCATCGTCGAGGAAAATGGCCGCCGCGAACAAGGCAGCAGCGGTGGCGGCGGGCGCTATGGGCTGCAGGGGCTGGTGGCCTCGGGCGATTGGCACCCCAAAGCCCAAGAAGCGCTGCGCATCGCGCTGGTCAACCTTGGCGCCATTGACGCCCCTGCTGGGGTTATGGATGTGGTCTTGGGCCCCGGCTGGCCCGGTATTTTGCTGCACGAGGCCATTGGCCACGGGCTAGAGGGCGATTTCAACCGCAAGGGCAGCTCGGCTTTTGCCGGGCTGATGGGCCAACGCGTGGCCGCACCGGGCGTGACTGTGCTGGATGATGGCACCCTGCCCGACCGGCGCGGCAGCATCACCATCGACGACGAAGGCACGCCCAGCGCCCGAAATGTGCTGATCGAAGACGGTATTTTGGTGGGCTTCATGCAAGACCGGCAAAACGCCCGGCTGATGGGCGTGGCGCCCACCGGCAATGGGCGGCGCGAATCTTATGCGCATGCCCCAATGCCGCGCATGACCAACACCTATATGCTGGGGGGCACGGCCAACCCCGATGATATTGTGGCAGATCTGAAAGATGGCATCTTGGCCGTGGGCTTTGGGGGCGGGCAGGTTGATATTACCAACGGCAAATTCGTCTTTTCCTGCACCGAGGCCTACCGGGTGAAAAACGGCAAACGCGGGGCGGCGTTAAAAGGGGCTACGCTGATTGGCGATGGCGCCACCGTGTTGCAACATATCCGCGCCTTGGGCAACGACATGGCGCTGGACCCGGGCATGGGCAATTGCGGCAAGGCGGGGCAATGGGTGCCCGTGGGGGTGGGCCAGCCCACCACGCTGATTGGTGGGTTGACTGTGGGCGGGTCTTCGCGCGCCTAAACCATGGCGCCAAGGAAAGGGCCAAGCGGCAGTTTACTCCAGATTAACCAGCCGTGCGCTACAGATGATTCTGCAAGTTGGCGAGGCTGCAATGTCTGGAGAAACTCATCCTTCCACTCACCCCCCACTCCCACCCACCACGGAAGATGACCGGGTAGCGTGGCTTCGCCTCTTGCGCTCGCGCCGCGTTGGCCCGGGCACGTTTTACCGGCTGCTGGCCGAACATGGCACAGCCCAGGCCGCCTTGGCCGCGCTACCGCAGGTGGCGCAGGCTGCGGGCGTGACAGATTATGCCCCATGCCCGCCCGGCGTGGTGCAGGCCGAATTGCGCGCCGCCCGTGGCTTTGGCGCGGAATTGATCTGTGTGGGCCAAGCCGCCTATCCTGTCGCGCTTTATGATCTGCCCGACCCACCGCCGATGCTGTGGGCGCGCGGGCAATTGGCACTGCTGCACCGCCCGGCGATTGCCTTGGTGGGGGCGCGCAATGCCTCGTCCTTGGGCACCAGGATGAGCCGCGTTTTGGCCCAGGGCTGCGGTGCGGCCGGTTTTGTGGTGGTCTCGGGGCTGGCACGCGGCATTGATGCCGCAGCCCACAGCGCCGCCTTGCCCCATGGCACGATTGCCGTGATGGCCGGTGGCCTAGATGTGACCTACCCGCCCGAACACCAAAAACTGGCCCAGCAGATTGCCGCAGAAGGGCTGTTAGTGTCGGAACAACCCATGGGGCTGACCCCGCAGGCCGGGCATTTCCCCCGTCGCAACCGGCTGATTTCGGGGCTGGCGCAAGCGGTTGTTGTGGTGGAGGCGGCGGCGCGCTCGGGCAGCTTGCTGACCGCCCGCATGGCGCTGGATCAGGGCCGCGAGGTGCTGGCCGTTCCGGGCCACCCCTTTGATGCGCGCGCGGCAGGCAGCAATATGCTGCTGCGCGATGGCGCCAGATTGGTGCGCAATGCCGATGACATTTTAGAGACGCTTCCCACCCACGCGGCGCCGGCACCCACCGCCCGCCCCGCCCATGGTGCGCCCCCGCCCCTGCGCCCGGCGCCCGCAGGCACACCACACGCCGCGCAAAACGCCACAC
>Ga0181582_10000553_pt1 | contig 26850 bp, 16 predicted proteins | sample 071ome_32_FD_132438 | JGI IMG/M metagenome (GOLD analysis project Ga0181582, IMG submission 132438) | Coastal salt marsh microbial communities from the Groves Creek Marsh, Skidaway Island, Georgia - 071405AT metaG (megahit assembly) | ecosystem: Environmental > Aquatic > Marine > Intertidal...
ACGGACAACGGTGCGAGCGAGGCGAAATGCGGCCAGACGCACATGCAGAACGCAGCGACCATGCAGAGGAAGAGAAGACACCATCGTCACCACCGGCGTCGTCGTCGGTCGATCCGCAAGACATCGACGACGTGATCGGGTTTCTGAGCCACGACGACGTGTCGATCCAGCTGCACGCGCTGCGCCTGGTGCAGGGTCTGACGGGGGAGCAGCAGGTCGTGCACCACCTGGCCGCCAAGACGTCGACGCTGGTGCCCGCGCTGTTGCAACACGTGCCGAAAGAGAGATCGTTGTCTCGGCTGGCGTTGACGTCGCTGGTGAACGTCTCGCGGGAGCCGCGGGTGCTGGAGCACCTGCTCGAGATCAAGATGTGCAACCGGGCGATGGATTACCTGCGGGAGCGGACGTGTCCGGGGAACGAGGATCTGCTGGTTATGCTGTTGGCGAATGTGACGGCCGACGAGCGGGGGGCGGAGCAGCTGCTGCAGATCGGGCAGGGGGCCAAGGAGGGGCTGCACCTGGCGTTCCTGCTGGGCTACTTTCTAAAGTACTCGAATACGAATACGAGTACGGATTTGAATACAGATGCAGACGACGCGTTTGAGCACGTGGCGAGTATTCTGCCGAACGCGACGGTGTTCAAGGCGGGGAGGCAGGTCGTGCTGGAGCCGGGGCGGGGGGCGCTGCAGGCGCTGGCGTCCCAGCTCGATTCCGACAACGCGTTGCGGCGGGAGGGGTGCGCGGGGGCGATCAAGAACTGTTTCTTTTGCTGCGAGGAGGACGGGACGGAGCAGGATATCGCGGAGGAGGAGGACGCGTTGAACGTCATCCTGGGGCTCTTGTGCGGGACGGGGGCGAGCAAGAAGAAGGCGGCGGAGGAGGTGAGGGAACTGCTGGCCGAGGGTATGTATTGCTTGGCGAAGAGTGACGTGGTGCGGGCGAAGCTGTGGCGGATGAACGCCGTCGATTTGCTCAAGAAGGGGTACGAGGACGAGGAGAACGTGACGGTGTGCGAGGCGTTGGAGGGGTGCGCCGAGTTCTTCCTCCAAGATGGCTTTGAGGATGGTGAGGGTGAGGAAAGTGGTGAGGAAGGTGGTGAGAAGGGTGGTGAGGGGGAGGGGGGTATTGAGGACGAGGACAGAGGTGGGGGTGGCAACGACAAAGAGATTCACCCTCGAGAGCTGCAGGAGCGGTGTGTCATCGAAGAGATCCATTGACGAGATGATTACTTCTTCTTATTCATCATTTTCATCAATTTGAACTTCCCGCTCACGGGCGCCTTGGCGGGCTGTGCTTGCACCGGCGCTGCCGCCGCCGGCGCTGCCCCTGCGGCACCCCCCACCCCACCAACAACAACCCCACCAGCGTCCTCCTTCTTCACCTCCTTGCTGACCACATCGTCATACTCGTCCCGCTTGATGCCCGTCGAAATCTCCGCCGACATGGCTCTCGAGTCGACCCGCGTCGCCCCGTCCGTCAGCCCCGGAGACATCCTGGACGCATCCCCGCTCATCTGCGGGTTATGAGACGCCAACGACAGCGACTGCCCCGCCGGCGACGTCAAAAAATTGGCCCCCGACCCCGCAAGAAGCTGTTGCGGCGGCACGGGCGGCTTTTCCTTCTTCATCGACAGCTTGAGCTTCAACGACGCCGTCTGCTTCAGCGGAATCGACGTCGACGGCTTGATGACGCCATCCGTCGTCGCGTTCGGGACGTTCGGCGCGTTCATTACCCCGGCGTTTGCCGCGTTTGCGGCGTTCGCGGTCTTTGCCGCCAGCGCATCCCGAGCACGAGCCGCTTCCGCTTCTTCCTTCAGCCGCTTGGCCTCCTCCAGCCGCGCCGCCTCCTCCCGCCTCCGCTTCTCCTCCCGCGCCGCGAACTCCCGCGCCGACCCGTCGCACACCCCCAACATGAACTCGCAGCACCCCGCCTCCTGTCCCCGACCCCGCCCCTCCAGCCGCTCTATCCGCCGCTGCAACCTGCCCAGCTTCTTTCGCACCACATCGGCCTTCCGCAACGTCTGCGCCTCAAACACCTCGGTCCGTCCAGCAAGGACCCGCCGCATCGCCTTCTCCTGCGACTCCCCCGACGCCGACGCGAGTGACGTCGCAAACCGATAGTCCTCATCCAACTGGCTCGGACGAGCATACACATGAAACGGGAGCAGCGTGGATATCACGCCTTGACGACAAGCGAGAGAGCGAGTGTGAGAGAGCGAGAGAGCGAGAGAGCGAGAGAGCCGGCCGAGTTGAGATACCCACCGTCCACGCCGTCGAACGTTTCCGTGGCCGAGAGCGAGGAGACTCGCTGGGCGTCGCGCACGAGGCAGTCTCCGCCGTGCTTGCTACCCTCGTCTGCGCTCATTCGTTCGGCTTTCCTCGTCTTCCCGTGTCGTTGTTGCTGCTCCCGCGCCGCACACAGGTCAATGTGTACAATATCGAGGTACACGGGGGATGCATGGAATGGAGAACGAAGATCTCTCTTTCTCTCTCTGTGCGAGGCGTACTTGCTTGCTTACTTACTTACTTACTTAGCAGCAGCGAACTAACGAAACCCGAGCGTATCTGCGTCTCAACTCAACTCAACTCAACTGAGCAACGGGTACTATCCTATATCGTGATCAGTCGTTGGCCCGGTCGTCCCAGCCGTCCCAGCACTCCGTCGTGCGCTGCCGCGAAACTTCCTTTCGACACCATGGGCTGCACCCCTCTCAGCTTCATCATCTCCGTCCTCGCACTCTGCTGCGCTGGTGTCATCATGGGCTTCTCCGCCTACGTCATCAATGAGACGACGTTCCTATTCACGAGCAGCTGGACGGTGGGTAGTTGACGGACGTGCGCCCGTGCGCCCTTTGCTCGCCCTGACGCTCGCCCTGACGCTCGCCCTGACGCTCTCACTCGCGCTGCGCGCTTCGCTCGTTCGCCAGGTGTACTTTGCCGTCAGCGTGGGGGCCATCAACTTGCTGCTCCTGTTCGTCACGAGCCTGCTCGGCTGCTTCGGCTGCTGTGGGCGCGTCATCACCGGTACCCTCTCCACCGTGCGCCTGGTGCTTGAACTGTTGGCCCTCGCCCTGTTCGTTGCCGTCGCGATCGCTGCGCAGGTCGAACTGGAGGGTGTGAAAATCAGCCAGTTGACCGATACGTGCGACGACTTCGGCATTGCGTGTGCCTGGGGCATCAGCATTATTCTCATGTGGAGTGCCGTGGGCCTGCTGGCCGTTGGTTGCGTGATTCACCTGGCGAGCTGCTGCTCGTGCTGCTGCGGGGGAGGGAAGGCGGGTGGCGAGGGAGACGAGTAGGCTGCGACTGCGTGAGTCGGTCGTGGGGGTGGTCCGTCAGTCAGCCGGCAGAAATTTTCGTACCGTGATTCACATACTGCGACACTTTCCCTCCTTCTCTTCGCCTCCTTCGATTCGTTGGTAGCGACAAACCCAACCCCAAGTCCTCGAAACCGAAAATCTGAAAAATCCCAAGACTACTACATGGGTAAATCTACCGCTGCTACTTGCTCTGGCGTGGCGTTGGTGCGTATGATGCTTGCGATTGGTCCTACTGGCTTGATGCTGAATAGGGACCCCACAACGTGACCGACGGTTCCGGTGGACGACCGATTCGTCCCGTCCCCCGTCCCCCGCCCTGCAACTCACCGACGACAAACCGTTCGACCCCTCAGGGCCTGGACATCTTGTCCTGCATCCTCTGCCTGTTCGTGATTGGCTTCTTCGGTTACGTCAGCGCCGATTACGTGACGATCGTGGGGAACAATGGGGGAACAATTGTCATCGAAACGAGTTTCAGCACGCCGTGGTACGTCATCCTTGCCATCGTGATGGGCGTGCTCGACTTTTTGTTGACCCTGACGTCGTCCATCCTCGGGTGTGTCGCGCTCGGAGGACAGGCCACCTCCCGTGGCGTCAACTCTGGAAAGCTCGGGATCGACACCGTGTCGTGGATCCTGATGCTGGTCGCTGCGGCTTGTTGCACCGGCGCCGCCAACTCCAGTCTGTCCGCCTATACGAACAGCTGCAGCGATTATGGGTGGTCGATCTCGTGCTCGTTCGGCGTCGGCGTCGCCGTTGCCTGGGCCTTGTTTGGTTTGCTGTTTATCACGAGCATCCTGCACGCTGTGGCGCTCAAGCACGGGGTCGCGCACAACGAAGCCGAGAACGGGAACGCGGCTGCGCCGGTCGTCGTCGCCGCTCCCGCCGAGGGGGACGCTGCTGCGTAAATAGACAGACAGACAGACAGACAGAGGATTTTCCTCCTCTTTCCCTCTCTCCTCCTCTTTCCTTGGAAGCTTCAGAACGTTCAGAAGGGAAAGTTCCTTGGTGTTCAAGGTCTGTCGGGTCGTCCCGCGCCACTAGCTAATTGCTTAGGTTGTCGGACGGCCAAATGCGCCGAGCGGACGCCGATCCGAGTCGTGTTGACGAGAAAAAAGTCCGAATTTAGCACATGGCGGACATTTCCGCAGAGCTGTGCTCGCTGCTGGCGCTGGAGCACTTGATCACGCTTGGTCTACGTGTATCTCGCAACGTACGTGACTGCCGTCGCGAGCTACGTCTTCTTCTTCAGTTCAGGCCGAGTTGACAAGCCGAAGGGCACGCGCATTCCCGAGAAACGAGATGGACCCCGCGGCCAACCCTCGTCGACCTGCTGCGCCACAGGCGCCTCACCGCGTACCTAACCAGCCCCACCCCATCCATACCCTCCCCCGCCACAGGCCGTCCTCGAAATTCTCAGCGGCGCGGCGTTCCCCTCCCCCACGGTTGCCTGCTACGTCAAGATCAGCTTCCTGCTTCGCACGTTGGAAAGGGAAGGGGCGGTCCTCGATTTGACCACCATGTACAGCTTGGAGACCATCGAGTCTCTGGCCAAAAGCTGGTTGTCATCGTTGGCCGGCGGGCCGCCCGCCGAGGTCGAACGCCACAAGCAGATCGCCTCGATGGTCTGCCCCGACAACCGACTCCTGCTCGACACCAAGCTCTGCCTCGTGTACGATCTGTGGACGGGCAATCCGCTGATTGGATGCGACGAATTGAAAGCCTACATCTCTGAACAGGTATTCGTCCATGTGCGCCCCGCCCACGTGCAGTCACGAGATGAGTGCCTTCGCGCGGCCGAGGACCGCCAGGACCCTTTCAGATCAGCCATCTGGTCGATTGCATGCCGAAATACGATCAACAAACGGATCATGACGTACTGTGAGCGGGCGCTCGACGCCCTCGGGACGACCAGGACCACGCTGGAACGAATCGTCGACGACCACATTGCCGGCCGGTACCACGTGCGTCAACCCGTTGACCCGTTGCCTCGTTGATTTGCCCGTCGCCGTTCCCACGGACCTTCCTCCTCTCACTGCAGCGACCACCACGACCACTCGCAGATTGTCCCCGAGAACCCCGTCTACCGCGAAGTGTTGAGCGCAGCGGCGGGACCCGCGCCGCCGTCGAACGTCGGTACAGCCGGCATCCAGGCGGAAGTCACGAACTTGTGGGCCCCGGGTGATGTCAAGCCCGAACCCGGCGGCGGCACGCTCCCCGGCATGGCCCGGATGGGCAGCAGTGGACCCTCCGACTCGCTGACCATTTCGACCGAATCGGAGGGCAGCGACGCCCAAGGGCGTTCCAAAAAATCATGCAGGCGTCGCGCAAACGTCCCGTGGACTGAGGAGGAGGAGCGTGCCCTGAAGATGGGCGTCGTCACGCACGGGCCCGGTCGCTGGGCCAAGATCCACAGGGAACACCCACAGGCCCTGTCCCGACGCACGCAGATCGACCTCAAAGATAAGTGGAGGAACATGTGCCGGAACAAGAGCAAAGAACAAATTGACAAGTTACTGTCCGAATAGTAAGTTGAGGACTTCCGATTCGCACGTTCCCACGCCCGCCGAGCACACCACGTGTAGGGGCGAACGAACGAGCGAAACCGGCTGGGCCAAGGTGCCGCCGAGTCATGATGCTGCCTTTGCATGTGCCTGTGCCTGTCCCTATGTCTGTCCCTGTGTCTGTCCCTGTGCCTGTCCCTGTGCCTGTGGCTCTGCCTGCTTGCGCGCCACGATGACCCGCCCGGTGGGTTATCGAGTTTCGAGGGGTGGCCCTGTGAAACACTGCAAAACGAAAGGCAAATGGCCGCCGACGAAGACGACCAGGGCACGCTCGGCCTGGGATTCCTCTTCGGGAACGTGGGCGAGGGCGATGCTGCCGGAGCAGACGAGCTCTTGTTGGACCAGGTACGCACGAATTCTCCGCTCATCGTCGCATCCGATGAAGAATTCTCACTCGCGCTCTCTTTCTACGCACACAGGACGCCCTCCGTCAGCTGGCCAACCTAACCAAGCAACAGAAGGGCGTGTTCGACCTCGGTGTTGGGGAGGCGGATGCTGGCGCGGCTGCGGAAGGCGATGATTACGACGAGGACGACCAGGCTGGGAAACAGGAGGGCGCGGTGGACTTTATGGACGAGGACGAGCTGATCGAGGACGACCTCGAAGGCGGACTCGAAGACATGATGGAAGCTGAGCTGGAGGATTACGACGAGGACGAGGGCGATGGCGAGGTGCGGGCGACGACCGCGACGACGGCAACGACAGCGACGACGGCCGTCGCACACCCGCCGCGGCTGAAGATCACGAGAGTGAATCAGGCCGAAGAAGCGAGGAAGCAGGCCATCATTCTTCCGGTTCTGGGAATGACAGCAGAGGGGGACGCGCTTTTGGACTTTTCGCACCTGTTCAGGTCGACGTTGGTCGTGGCGGACGTCGGCGCCGACGAGCTCGAGCAGTTCGAGCGAGCCGACGGGGCGACGATCGTTAAGACAACGAAGAAGACGGCAAAGGCGAAGGCTCGTCCGGCGGTCAAAGTCGACAAAGAACGGCTGGACAAGGAGAAGGAGGGGAGCGATGAGGCGTTCCTGCTGGCAGACCGGAAACGGTGCGAGGCGGACGTCAAGTTTAGGCGGCGTGGCAAGGTTTGGTTCCCGGCCGACGTTGATCAAGAGCAAAAGGAGGCGCGGGAAGAGGACTCAGGGAAGGCACAGGCGGACCAGGACAAACAGGAAGCCCAGACGGATGTGCAGTCGGAGGACGAGGACGGGTTGTACGGGGAGGCTGCCACGGCGGCACACGAGGATACCGGGCTCTTTCCGCAGATTCCGGAGTACGTATTCGAGCCTGTCTATCAGCGGGAATGGGAGTACATGTCGAGGCAAAATGCTCGTCGTATTCTTTCCGGCCCGTCGTGCGTCGTGTCCGAGATTGGCGCCGACGGCAGCCAGGAGGACGACGGGGGCGATGGGGCGGACCGGCTGCGCGCCGCGGTCGAAGACCCAATGTACGCGGTGTATCATGACCCCTCCACGTCGGCGAAGTCCGCGCAGGAGCGGGACCAGGAGATCGAGGCGGATATGGGGCCGTCGATCATCGGGACTGCAAACAACGTCCTCGGGTCGGCACCATTCCTGCGCCAGTTCATCCGCGCCGGAGGGCGCGACCCGCAAGGGGGTGGCGCAGATGTTGAGGCGGGTGGCGGCGAGGGCGAGGGCGAGGGCGGCGAGGGCGATGCCCACCCGAACAACAACAAGCACCACCGCAACCACCGGTCGATTCCGGTCGTCAAGTCGTGGAGCAAGGGCCAGAACGCCAGGTTCTTCTTCGACATGAACGATCCTAACCTGGTGCTCGAAGAAGACAGGGATGACGAAGAAGAGAACAACACGACGCTGGCGCCCAACGTGGCAAACAACTCGAGCGCCATCATCATGGCGCCGACCAAGCCGTCTGTCATCCCAGACCTTGAGGACATGGACGACCCCATGGAGCTGCTCCAGGCCGTCAACATTAGCAAGGACGACGTTTACTTCGCCGCGCCGAAGCGGAAGGGTATCAAGGGGCGGGCCATCCACCACTCGAAGTTTGCGCTCCAGCTGTGGACCATCCCGGTGAACATTTTCACGCCCCGTGGGAACTACAACCGGGCGGTCCACTGGCACAAGCCCAGGTCGATCCTGGCTCCCCTGGTCCCGCCGCTGCTCACGGGGAGCAAGCCAGGGTTCCTGACGGTGGTCATGTGCACGCTGTTCCCGGAGGTCATCAAGCGTATTTTGGTCTCGTCGGCCGACCTCGCGTCCACCAAGGTCGAGTCGATGTGGGAGCAGATGGCGAGCATGAAGGCCTACTCCAGGGACGTCGAGACGATGAACAAGTCTGGAATCAAGCCGTCGTTCTTTCTGCCGGGCAACCCCCCTACGGAGATTCCGGCGTCGGCCTTGCTCACCGACGCCGTCTTCAAGGGACAGAAGGCCGGCCAGCTGATCATCACCGTGGTGTTCCAAGAGCTCGATTGGTTCAAGACAAAGGACGCACAGCAAGCGCCGGTAGTCGCCGGCGCCAACCTGCTCCGGCCTCCCTTTGTCTTCACGGAGCGCCACGAGCTGATGGCCGGCTCGTCTGGCAGCATCTACCTCGTGGAGCACATGGAGGAGTTTCCCATGCTGCTCAACCACGCCGGAATGGGCGCTAAGCTTTCAACCTACTACAGGAAGAAGACACCTTCCGACCAAGCGTACCTGTCCCTGGCGAGCTCGAAGGCCAAGTGGAAGACGGGCAGCGTGGCGGCGCTGGGCGAGGGAGACGAGTCGCCCTTCCTGGGGCAAGTCGCCCCCGGATCCCACCAGTTGGCCTTCGAGACCGGCCTTTCGACGTGCCCCGCAGTCCCGTACGACACCAAGGATACCGACTTTTTGGTGACCCGGTCCATGGCGGGGACAATGCGGGTGCGCGAGATCAACGGAACCATCGTCTGCGGCCAGGAGCTACCCTACCACCGTATCAACCCGCCCAACACAAGGCGCCTGAAGGAGCTGCACGAGAGGCGTATCTTCGTCTACGTCATGCGCACCCTGCGCAAGGAGGAGCAGCGCATCGAGAAGGAGAAGACGCAGGCAGTCATCGAGGGGCGGGCGCCCCCGAACGAGGTGCCCGTCGTCAGCCTGAAGAAGACTTCCGAGATGTTCACGACGAGGCCGCCCAACATGATTCGCATGTTCTTCAAGGAGCTAAAGCTGCGCCTCGCGCGCAAGGTGGCCATCAAGGGGGGCCGCAAGCCCTGGGAGGAGGACGAGCTCTACACCCTGGAGCTGGGCGGGCGGATCCCGACCGAAATCGAGCTGCGAAAGATGGTGACGCCCGAGGAAGCGTGCGTGACCGAAGCGACCGCCGCAGCGCAGGCGAGGCTCAAACAGCGCGGGATCATCATGAACGAGTCCTTCGGTGGCGTCGTCCCGGAGAAGCTGCGCATGGCTGCCGAGATGCTGGAGGACAGCGACGAGATCCAGTTGGCGGCAAAAGCCGTCGAGCACGGCCTTCAGACGGCCCCATGGTCCCTGTCGGACTCGTTCGTCTCGGCGCAGCGCGAGGCCAAGGCCTTGATGAGGCTGCACGGCCCTGGAGATCCTACTGGAAGGGGCATCGGCTACTCGTTCATTCGGGACGTCAGGCACAAGAGCACAGGCGTCGACCCCCAGCAGCCCGGACAGAAACCGAAGGGCAGCAAAGTGCAGGGCACGGACGCCGACCTGCGCCGGATGACCACCCAGGAGGCCAAGCAGAAGTTGATGGAGTTTGGACTCACCGAAGAAGAGATCATCCCGCTCCACCGCTGGACCCGGATCGATCTGGTTCGCCAATTTGCCAACATGGCCGAGGGAACCGAGGGCGAGGCGTTCGGGCTCGGCAGGTACGTGCGTCAAAAGCGCATGACGATCATCGAGTTGCAGAAGCGGTACCGGGAGAAGGCGCAGGAGATTTATGCCAAGCAGATCAGCTTCCTGGACGACACGGCCGACGACGACCTGGGAGCGCAGGACGACCTGGAGGCTGAGCTGCGCGCTGAGCTCGAGGACGCCAGCGACGACGAGGACAAGGACAAGGACAAGGAGGGCGAGGAATCCGAGGACGAGGAGAAGCATCTGGAGGAGATGCGCGCTGCCGGCCTGATCGACGGGCCGGGGCCCTCCTCTTCCAAGGCCGCGGACAAAAAGTCGGGCGCCACCGACAAGGACGCCAGCAAGGACAAAGACCCGAATGCCACCACCGGCCTCGAGGGCGTCAAGCTCATACCGGGCAAGACCAAGCGCATCCGGAGGGAGGTCTACAGGCAGAAATTCGACGCCAGCGGCAATCTTGTCGGCGAGGAGCTCATCAAAGAGATCACGTACGGGGGTCGCGACCGGCCGTACATGCTCGGCTCGCTCTACCCGAAGGCCGACGGGTCGATGAACGCGTTTGACTTTAGCAAACGTGTGATCCGCGGAGAGCGGTTTGATCCGTTTGCCACAAGGAAACTCAGCTATTCGTCCGCGAAGAGCAAGGGTTTCTCCCGCGGTCGTGGATCGCGCGGCGGAAGGGGCAGTCGCGGCGGGCGAGGCGGCCGCGGGTCTCGCGGAGGCCGCGGCGGTGCTGCTCCGGCGGCCTCTCGGGGCGGTGGCGCGGCGAGCAGAGGCCGTGGACGCGGCAGGCGTGGTCGCATCTCTGTCGAGGACTTTGAGCTCGACGACCTCGAGGAGATGCTGGAGATGGGAGACCGGACCATCTCGGCCAACCGACCGAGCCGTCGCAGCAAGAAGGTCAAGGGGTACGCGGAAGATGAGATGGGCGAGGAAGAATGGGACGTCGACTCTGAAGAGGATATCATCGACGAGGAGGAGGACTACGCGCCAGAGCTCGACCCGACCCACCCCGACTACGTCGCGCCGGCCCCGAGACCCAAGCCCAAGCCCAAGCCCAAGAAACCCGCGGCGCCCAGGCCGCGCCCAAAGCCGAAGCCGAAGCCAAAGCCCGTTGAAGTTCTTCCGGAGTTTGACTTTGACGAGTTCAGCGACGGCGACGGCGCCGCGGGTGGCGAGCTCGGCATTCGCCGTGCCAGGTCTCGCAAGATCAACTACAAAGACCTGGACGTCGACGACGACATGGAAGACGAGGATTACGACGCGCGTGGTGACGATATGGACGCAGATGCCGGCTTTGGCCGCAAGGTTTCGAGGAAACCATCGATGTCCATCAAGCTACCCATCAAGGCCGCGGGGTCCATGCAGCGCCAGCCGTCGAGGAGCGGCCGCGTCGCCCGCAAGCGCAGCGCGTCGTTGGACGACGACGAAGACTGGGATGACGATATGGAGTATAAGCCGCAGCGTACCACGTCGCGGCGCGCTGTGTCTCGCCAGCAGTCGTTCGACTACGAGCTCATCGACTGGGACGCCGAGCTCAAGCCGACGAAGTCCAAGTCCCTCAACCCGTACGCGCCGCTCAACAAGGTCATCAAAGGATTCCTGGAGAAGGCGAAGGTCGAGGGCGAGAAGTTCAAGAAGATGGGATACGACACGTACTATTTCACCTTCTACTCGCCCGTCCCGAAGGGCTTCTACCTCGACTACAACGTCTACGTGCCCAAGGAGCGGGAGATTTGCATCCAGACCATCAAGGGCAGGGCGGATAAGAACAAGTACAGGTCTCTGGACGAATTCATGGAGAACATCCGTCGCATCGCCGAGAACGCCAGGCTGTACCACACGCAGGGAGAGAAGCGGGTGGCACACATCCCGGAGCTCGGCGAGGGGCTGGTCAAGTTCATGCAGGAGGAGGTCGACAAGGTCCTGAAGGCGCATCCCGAACTCGCCGGCCCCTTCGAGGTTGACGGCGGGGGCGTCGGCGGTGGCATCGGCAGCGCGCCAAGCCTGAACATCTCCCTCTCCCTGCCGCGGCCCGCCCCGCACGGGGCGCCAACGGTCGACCCCAACACCCTTCCGCAGTTTGAGATGTAGATCGTGTAATGAGTGGGTTTCAAAAAGAAGAATGTTTGCTACGAGCTATTTGAGTGCGATAAAGGAGTGGATTGGGGTTCCGAAGGTCCGACTTAGTATCCGCCCATGCCGCCCATGTCGCCACCGCCCGCCGCAGCAGCCTCCGGCTCCGGGATCTGGGTCACAACGACGTCGCTCATCAGGAACGTCCTGGCGACGGACGTCGAGTTCTCCAACGCGCAGCGGATGACCTTGGTCGGGTCGATGATTCCGGCCTCGAGCAAGTCGCAGAACTCGCCGGTGGCCGCGTTGTATCCAAAGTTGTCCGACTTGGCCTCCAGCACCCTCTGCATGACAACGGATCCGTTGTCTCCGGCATTCTCTGCAATCAGCTTAAGGGAGTACGGCAGCGCGCGCCTGACAACGTCCGCGCCCATCTTCTGCTCGTCGTTGGTCAGCGTGTCCTTGAAGCGGTCCACCTTTCCGGCGAGGCGCAGCAGCGTGCAGCCTCCTCCGGTCACAATACCCTCCTCGACGGCAGCCTTGGTGGCATTCAGCGCATCCTCCACACGCAGCTTCTTCTCCTTCAGCTCCGTCTCGGTCTGGGCGCCGACCTGAATCACCGCAACTCCGCCGCTCAGCCTCGCGATACGCTCGTTCAGCTTCTCCTTCTCGTACTCCTGCTCCGTGTTCGCGCAGAGGTTCTTGATCTGCTTCACCCTTGCCTCAACATCGGCCTGGGAGGACCCATCTCCGACGATCGTGACGCTCTCCTTGAACACCAGCACCTTGGCCGCGGTTCCCAGGACGCTCTCGTCCGCCGTCTCCAGGTTGATACCCAGCTCCTCCTTCACCATCTGTCCGCCCGTCAGAATGGCGATATCCTCGAGGTAGCTCGTCTTACGCTCGCCAAACCCGGGCGCCTTGACGGCCACCACCTTGAGCGTCCCCCTCAGCTTGTTCACGACCAGCGTCGCGAGTGCCTCCTGCTCGATATCCTCGGCCATGATCAGCAGCGGGTATCCACCACGGATCGCCCCCTCCAGAATGCCGATCATATCCCTCGCCGTGGAGATCTTCTTGTCCACCATGAGGATCTTGCAGTTGTCGTACTCGGCGACCATCCTCTCCGGGTCGGTGACAAAGTACGGCGAGATGTAGCCCCGATCGAACTGCATACCCTCGACCACCGTGAGCGAATCCTCGGCCGTCTTGCTCTCCTCCATGGTGACCACGCCCTGGCGACCCACGCGCGCCATCGCGCTCTGAATCAGCTCTCCGACCTTCTCATTGCCTCCCGCCGAAACCGTCGCAACATCGGCCAGCGCCTCGTCCGACACATCGGTGGAGATCTCCTTCAGCTCTTTGACGAGGAACTCGACGGTCTTCTCCATACCGCGAATGAGCTGCACCGGGTTGACCCCCGACATGACGATCTTCATGCCCTCGGCAATCATGGCAGCCGACAGGATGGTGGCCGTGGTGGTCCCGTCTCCGGCAAGATCGTTCGTCTTCGACGCAGCCTGACGGACGAGCATGGCACCGATGTTCTCGACCGGGTCCTCCAGCTCGACCTCGCGAGCCACCGTCACACCGTCGTTGACAATCTTCGGAGAGCCGTACTTCGACTCGAGCACGACGTTACGTCCCTTCGGCCCGAGCGTGACACCCACCACAGAGGCAAGCTTGTCCACGCCCGACTGCATCTTCTTCAACGCCTCCCCGTTGGCGTTGAAGTGCAGCTCCTTCGCCGCGCGGACGACGAGGGGCGAACGGGCCGTGCGGCGAGAAGCACGCAGCGTCGAGTTCTTCAGGGCACCAGGTCCTGCAAAAAAAGGAAGGGGCGGGAGGGAGGAGAGTGTGTGAGCGACAGAGCGAGAGACGCCTTCTAGACGGAGCCGGTGCTTCTAGAGCGTAGCATTCGCTCCGCCTGCGAACCAAGCGCAGAACGCCCGGCGCGTCCGCCCGCGTCATACATCCGGATAGAAGCCCCAATGTGCTATGTCCGGAGACAGAACGGGAGATAACCACGCCAGGAGCAAGTGGGATTTCACTTGCTACTATCGAGATGCCATGCGCGGCGGTGCAAAGGACGGCTCATTTGACGTACCAGCGGTCATACTTGTAACCATCGTGAATGTGAATGGAGATCAGATTATACACAATGCGCATTGTCCGTGCGATTGGCGAAAATTCGCTCCGTCGTCGACGGGCATCGGGCCCCGGGGGCGGGGGGAGGGCCAGGCGGGGTGGACCGAGGACAGAGCTCTGCTGGAGCACATACTCGCGGAAGAACACGTTGCGGATGCGTCTGACAAGCTTCCGGAGGAACCGTCCGCACGACTGAGCCTCGGAAGCCCGGTCGGCTTCGGCGTTGCCGCTGCCTCCCACGCCGGCCTTGGCCCACCCGCCGGTCCTCTGGCCCCCTCCGATCGGAGGGGGCCTTTCTGTCGCAGACCTTCTCCACGGCCAATTCGACGCGACCTCGCCATACATAAATACATACATACCCACGAATGGACTGGAATAAGCTTACGGTCGTGAAGCTCAAGGAAGAGCTGACGAATCGTGGATTGGCAACTACGGGGAAGAAGGCCGACCTCGTTCAACGTCTCTCTGAGGCCGGGGCAGAGACCGACGATGCCACGCGCAAGAGGAAGGCGTCGGATTCGGATGCAGAGCCAGGGGACGACGGCGGCGACGCGGCCGAGAAAGCAACAAACGGGAAAATTGCGGGGAAACTCGCTGGGAAGAAGCGACCCGCGGTGACCAAGACGCGGCAGGCTGTCGGGAAGAAGGGAACGAGTGCGGATGATGGGGCGGGGGTCGAGGGTGCCGGTGCGGCGGGCGTGGAGGCCGGGGAAGCGGGCGAAATTGATTCGCCTAAGGCTGCTGGAGCCCAGCCAGCGGCAGACGGCCAGCAGGGGCCGGACGCCAAGCGAGCTCGGTCCGCGTCCGGACCGGACGGGCAAGACACCGCCAAGGGCGCGGATCCGTTGGTCAAGATTGAGAACGCGCTCAACGCGGAGCGATTTGCGAACATTGACGCCGGCACAAAGCGGCGCCTGGCAGTCATCCTGGACTTTACGAAGCTGCCGCCGTCGACGCTCGACGACGCGGTCCTGGAGCAGCTCCGTTCCCTGTCGCAGGCCGAGGCGACGGAGATTATGAAGCAGCTGGATCATTCCGTGCGGACCTCAAAGGTGCGGAAGATCTCGGCGTACCTGTCGTCGATGATTCGTCGCGCGAAGGAGGAGAGGTCGGCGGGCCGGGACGGCGGCCCTGGGATCATGAAGGTGAATGCCGCGGTCGAGGACTTGGCGCCAGAGGCCCGGGATATTCTCAGTGACTTGACCGCCAGGAGGCACCTCCGGGAGGGGGATCTGGACGGCAAGGTGTTGGGGACGCTGGCCGCCAAGCCGCCTGCGGTGCAGGCGTTCATGTTGAAGGCGTTTGCGAAGAAGAACGTGGCGGACGTGCGCAACATGGCGGCGTTCTTCGTGTCGCATATGCGGGATATGGATCGCGGACTGGAGAGCGGCAGGTACAGTCTGGATCGCGTACCGGGGGAGGGCGGTGGTCGCAATCACCACGGTCGCGATCACCACGGTCGTGACAAGAAGCCGGTGCGAGAGCACCGGAATCCGCATCCGGATATTTACGATCCGCACTATTCGTACGTGCCGACGTCGCTGCGAGCCGCGCAACACGCAGGCGGTGGATTCGACGGGCATAATCAGCTGCCAGCGCCTTTCCAGCATCAGCACCAGCCACCGCCGCAGCAGCCTCCGTTCCAAAATCAGGGGTACGACCCGAGAGAACAGCCGTACGCCCGGGGGCCCCCTCACCAGCCTCAACAGTCGCAACAGTCGCATCAGCCCCAGCCCGAGCCAAAGCACTTTGCACTTGAGCAGGTGCAGTGGGGCGTGCGCGTCGACGAGCTCAACGGGCTGAGCGACTGGGCAAAGTACGTGCACCCTGCTGCCGCGCTCCGCATGCAGCAACTTTGGGACCAGGAGGAGAATAAACTCGTGAGCGTCTTGGACGATAACTCCTGGCTCTTGCTGGCGGGTCTTGACGCCCCCAATTCGGTTCGGGCCGTGAACGAGACGGTCGAGCGCATGAAACTTTCCGCGGACGATGTCTTGACCGTCAACAGGTTGTTTGTCGAAGCGGCATCCAAATACCCGAGACGCGAGGATGCGCCGTCGATGGTCACGTCAATGCCGTCGGCTCTGGGTGCGGCGCCCGTGGTTTCAAACTTGCCGCCGCAATCGACGACGTACGGCAACCCGCTCTTCGAAAACCCAAACCAGCCTGCGCGCGGCGGCTCTGCTCCCTACGGAGGTGGCGGATACGCACAGCCCCCGACCGCGCTGGCGTACGCCGCCCCGCCCACAGCATACGCCGTCCCAACCTCCCAGGTCTTCCTCCCGGGCCCCGCCGGCAACCTTTCCCCCCGACTTCAGAACAGGATCGACGCCGTGATGGGCAACCCCAAGTGGCTGGGCAGAATCGTCGTGGACCACTTCAACGAGCACGTCGTCAACCTCATGCTCCAGCTCGACGAACGCACCAACATGATTGTCTTGGACGAGTTCGAGCGAGAGGATTCCAGCAAGATCCGCAACCCGAAAGCCTTCCTGATCGGCAAGATCCGACAGGCCCTCGAACGACGCGACGGCGCCGGCGGGCATCGCGGCGACGGCCTGCCTCGGGGCGGCCATCGTCGATAGATAGATAGACCCGTCGTTGACTCTTCTTGGTCGCTCGCTCGATCGATTGATCGATCGACTGACAGTGATTGATTCATCATTCATTGGTTGACTAACATAGAACTAGCAATATCCAGACCCGTCGCACTTTTTGCACAGCAGCCTGCCCACCCCCTTGCACGCCCGGCACTCGAGCCTCCCAGCATTGCGACCGAGGTTGGCCCGCCGGATCTCCTTCTCCACCTCGGGACTATCCGTCCGCTCCATAATCCCAGTACCTTCGCAAGCAAAACAAACTACTCCACCGCTCCCATTACAACTCGTGCACACCTCCTTCTCCTTCTGAAAGCCCAGAATAAGGGCCGCGGCGACCGACGACACGACCGCCCCGCCGATGATCAGCTCCTGGGTCGAGCTCGGATCCAGCGCGCACGTCGCGACCATCCGCCGCCGGGCAGTGTCCGAGCCTCGCTGTGTTGTTGCGACTCCGACTGTGGCCCTCGCCGGCGTGTGTGTGCTACTACGAGGACGGCTCGAAGACGCAGACGAGGCGACGGGTATAGGCTCAGCCCCGGTCCCACACGCGCATCGGCGTGCATGTGGAAGCGACATCTCGAAGGCCTCGAAGCACGTAGACGACGACGGTCGACCAGGGAGGTGGATGGATGAATGGCCGTGGTGGGTACCGCGAGCTAATCAAACTGACCAGTTTTTATCCCGATCTCGCGTCTCGGTCGCGTTCCGCAACGACACAGACACATACCATGTCCTGTCTGCTGCGCAGCACGTGCGTAGCGCGCCGGACGACCGTAACGACGACGGCAACGACGCCGGCAACGACGCCGAATTGGGCTCACGGGCCGATTCGGGGACCACCGCTGGCCCGGCGCGCGTTGAGCACCACGCGCGCCATGCAGATCGAGACGGTCGACTTTGGAGAGCGTTCCTACCCGATCTACATCGGCCAGAACATCCTGGACGACGACCAGTCCCTCCTGCGGAAGCATATTACCGGCAAGACGGCGCTCATCGTCACGAACGAGACCATCGCGCCGCTGTATCTCGAGCGGTGCAAGTCAGCAATCGAGGCAGATGGGACGATCAAAGTGGAAGTGGTGAAGCTGCCGGACGGAGAGCAGTATAAGACCGTGGACGTGCTGTCGATGATCTGGGACAAGGCACTCGAGTGCCGGATGGACCGGAGGACGACGTTCGTGGCGCTGGGCGGTGGGGTGGTGGGCGATATGACCGGATTTGCTGCCGCTTCGTATCAGCGTGGGGTGAACTTTGTGCAGGTTCCGACGACCGTGATGGCCCAGGTGGACAGCTCGGTGGGGGGCAAGACGGGGGTGAACCATCCGCTCGGAAAGAACATGATCGGGGCGTTTTATCAGCCTCAGTGCGTATTGATTGATACAGACTCGCTCAACTCGCTCCCGGATAGGGAGCTGGCGTCGGGAATCAGCGAGATTATCAAGTACGGGCTGATCCGGGACGCCGAGTTGTTCGTGTGGCTGGAGGAGAACATCGACAGGCTGCTCGAGAGGGACCCCAAGGCGTTCACGTATGCGATTCAGCGGAGCTGTTGGAACAAAGCGGAGGTGGTCGCTGCGGACGAGAAGGAGGGTGGCGTGCGCGCGACGCTCAACCTGGGACACACGTTCGGACATGCCATCGAGGCCGCGTCCGGCTACGGGACGTGGTTGCACGGCGAGGCGGTGGGTACGGGTATTATCATGGCGTCGGACATGTCGCGGCGGCTGGGGTGGATCACGGAGGAGCTGGACCAGCGTGTGCAGGACTTGATCCGCCGGAGCCGGCTGCCGGTCGTGCCGCCCAAGGAGATGACGGTCGACGAGTTCAAGTCCTACATGGCGGTGGATAAGAAGGTGCAGGACGGGACGATTCGATTGATTCTGTTGAAGGGTGCGCTCGGCGAGTGCGTGATTACCGGGGAGTACGACCCGCAGGCGCTCGAGGACACGCTGGCGCACTTCTGTGGAAGCGCGGTGGGGAGGACCATGCAGGACGAGGTGTGTGCCGAGGACCCGAGCGCCGACGAGTGTCGTGTGTACGAGGACTAGGACTACTACTATAGACACGTCTCGGTAACCCACCCCCGATTTTCAAGCTCTCCTCTCGGAGAAGTTTCACCAGTTACCTTCAAACCTTCACCAGGTTCTTCTTCTGTCCTTCTGCTGTCCGTACGCCTGGCGGTTCGTGTTCTCGGGCGCGGGTTGACACGATACAACACGCTCGAGACGAAAAACCACCAGGATGCCACCCGAATCGTTCGGGCCAAATGACGCTCGCGAGAGTCCAGTTCTGGGTTCCGGCCGGATCCCTACTGATGAAGAGATGGGACGTCGTCAGTCAACCGCGACCGCCGATGAAAACACCGAGACCAGTGGCTCCTGGGCGTGGCAGTGGATTCGACCGGCCTCCCGCAACCGAAACTCGTCGTCCTCGAGTCTCGACAGGCGTCGTTCTGTCCTGAATTCGTGGCGGCTTCCCTCCGCACGGTACTCCGCAGGGTGGGAGGGAATCGAGGCGGTGACGCAGTTCTTCTCGAGTCGCTTGAATAAGATGAACGCCTGGGGGGATCGGTCGTGGATCGGGAGGTTCTTCACGTTCCGCGATCGGCAGGCGCGGCTGGGCAAGGAGCTGCACGCCGGGTTGATCAGCTTTCTGATGATTGTCTACACGTTGACGGTGAATCCGCAGATTATCTCGACGACTGGAGGGACGTGCGATGCGGAATCCCTCTGCGACCCAGACCTGTACAAGCTGTTTGGGAAGGACTGCCTATACGTGTCGGGAAGTGGCGAGGCCGTCGACTGTATCCTGAATTTCAGGAGGAGTGTTACCACGGCAACGGCGGTCGCGTCGCTGATTGCGAGCTTTATGATCGGGTTCTTCGCCAATCTGCCGATGGGGTTGGCGCCGGGCATCGGTATCAACGTCTACTTTGCATACCAGGTGGTCGGCCAGGATGTGCTGACGTACGGGCAGGCGCTGGTGGCAATTTTCATAGAGGGCTGGATATTTATTGTTCTGTCGCTCACGGGCGTGCGGGGGCTCGTCATGAAGCACATGCCGACGAGCATCGCGTTTTCCGGGTCGGTCGGCATGGGGCTGTTGCTCGCCTACACCGGGCTGCGATCGCTGGGGGTGATTGCCTTCGATGGGACGACGTTGACAACACTGGGAGGGTGCAGTCGATCGGAAAGGAGGTATGTGTACACCTCGAACGTGAGTCTGGCCCAGGTCTTTCTAGGACCGGAACAACCGAATGTCGACGGCTTTGAGTCGTCGACGGGACTGGGCACTTTCAACATGTCGGCCGAGCTATTGGAACAGTCTTCTGCGCAGGTTTTCGCGTGCGAAGGCCTAGAGATGCGGTCCCCGACGATGTGGCTGGGTATCGCGGGCGGGATCCTGTCGTCGCTGCTCCTGGCGTGGCGGGTCAAGGGCGCGCTGTTCTGGGGCGTGCTGTTCGTAACAGTCATCGCATGGATTCCAGGACATGCCGCGAGCTATCTCGGCGCCGGATCGCCGATCCCAGGGGGTGAGCTGCGGTTGCAGAACTTCGAGCGAGTCGTGGCTGCACCGTCGCTGGACGGGTCGGGCCTCCAATGGGACTGGTCTGGCGTCTCAAAAGGTCAATTCTGGTTCGTGCTGTTTACGTTCCTATATATCGACATATTGGACACTACGGGAATCCTGCTGTCGATGGCGCTACTTTTGGACTCGCAGATGGAGATGGACTACTACGGGGTGGACGACCACGACGAGATCAAGGAGAAGAAGGAGGCGATCAAGGAGGCGAACGACGGCGTCGAGCCCAATCCGTACCAGCAGTTTGTGTCGCACAATAAGGAGTTCAAAGGACAGCAGTGGGCGTTTTTGTCGGACGGGGTCGGCATCATCGTGAGCAGCATGGTCGGGATCTCGCCGGTTGGCGTCTACCTGGAGAGCGCGGCCGGCATCGAAGAGGGCGGCAGGACGGGCATCGTTTCGCTGGTCGTGTCGTTCTTCTTCTTCGTTGCGCTGTTCTTCAGCCCCATCCTCTCGTCCATTCCCGCCTATGCCACGGGCTCGGCGCTGATCCTCGTGGGGATAATGCTCATGGCGCACGCCGACCACATCCCGTGGGACGAGCCGAAGGACTCGATCCCTGCTTTTCTGACGATCATCGTCATGCCGCTGACCTACTCGGTCGCGTACGGCATCCTGGCCGGTCTGGTCATGTACGTGATCCTGCGTTTGCCGGACTTGGGGGTGGAGCTCTTCAAGCGGGCCAGGTACAAGATCCGGGAATATCGGGGCGACGACCTCGTCGCGGATGACACCGTCTCGGTCGCCAGCTCGAAGAAGAGCGGCAAGGGCAGGGCGGCGCACAGGAAGGTCTTTGGCGAGCTCTCCTACCGCAGCGACTCCCTGTCCAACTTTGGCGCGGGAAGCGAACCGCTCCAACGGGATCACTTCGTGACATCAACGGCGGAGGTTATCCCGATCCCGCGTGGCGCCGAGCCCGGCCGCCAGCTGGCGCACAGCCAATCGCACGCGGGGTTCAGCCCGTCGTGGGATGCGGGCCTCGGTGGCGCGGGCTCGAGCCCCGGTGGCGGCATGCTTTCTGGCTATGATCGATACGAGAGAGAGAGGTACGGGAGTCCCAGCACGGCACGGCCGACGTTCAGGCGGACGTCCGGTACGGAAGTCGTGGCGGTGCCTGGATCGGCGGGCATGCGCTTCCCAACGCTGCAAAACTCGCTGAAGAAGTCTGCGTCGTTCGCCGTGATGCACGAGCCGCAAAACGTGGGCACCAGCAATACGAGCGCAGACGCCGAAGCTGGCGGGCTGTTTGGCAACTTCCAGATGCTGGACCTTGATCTTGGCGGCAGCGGCAGCTCGGAAGACGGGGACGCGGAGGAAGAGATCATGATGAACAACGACGGCACGCTGGGCTTGGTCTCCCGGAAGTCTTTGCAGCGGCAGAGCACCGACATGTCCATGTTCAACCAGCGGCGGACGACCGCCGACATGGAGGTCATCGAAGAGCCGCCAGCACCGGGGCAGGCCGGCCAAGTCACGGTGAGCAACGACGGAGGCGCGCACGCCTCTCGCCGCATCACGTTTTCCAACTTCAGCAGGGACAGCGAGCTGGCGGCTGGATCCGTGGAAACAGCCGGCATCCAGACCTCGGCGACGGCTCGGTCGCTCAGCCGGCAGACGACCAACCGGTCGATGTCCCAGGGCTCCGAGTCCAGCTTGGGCGGGCTTAGCAGGAGTTTCAGCCAGTCCACGTCGTTCCAGTCGCGCGGCATGGCGCGCACGGAGAGCGCCGCCGCGTTGCGCCTCAAGGACCTCTTTGCAAATGCGGATGCGCATGACGACGACGATGACGACAATTTGAAATGAAATACGCTCATTACTCTCTCATACGTAAAAATATTCATTCATCGTGTAAAAATCTATGCCTTGCCCGAGCCCTTGAGCCGCCCGAAGATCCCCCCGCCGCCCTTCTTGGCGCTCTTGCTCCCCGCCTCGACGGCCTGCGCCAACGCCTTGTCGTACATATCCTCGAACTTTTTCTTCAGCGTCTCGAACGACGGACGCACCGATGGCTCCCGCTGCCAGCAGAGGCGCATGATGTCCGCGATGCCGGCCGGGGTCGAGGGCGGGATGTCCGGCCGGAGCCCGTTCTGCACCACGCCGACCGCCGCCTGCAGGGGCGTCCGATCCTGGTACGGAACGCTCCCCGTCAGCAACTCCCAAAGAACGATCCCGAACGAGTACACGTCCGCCTTCTGATCGTACGCCTTGTGCTCGATAATCTCGGGAGCCATCCAACGGTACGTCCCGGTCTCGGCGGTCATCACTCCCTCGGTGTCGAGCAGCCTGGCCACCCCGAAGTCCGCGATCTTCACCGTGCCGTGCTCGTCGATCAGCAGGTTGGCCGCCTTGAGGTCGCGGTGCAGAATCTTCCGCTGGTGCAGGTAGTTCATCCCGCGGCTCACCTCGGCCGCCACCCGAAGCACCTCCACGATCGAAAACGCGCCCTTCTCGCTCCGCAGCCGATCGTACACCGACCCGCCCTTCATGTACTCGAACACAATACACAAATGCGGCTTTTTCGTGCACGCCCCGATGAACTGCACGACGTTCCGATGCCGCACCTTGCGCATGATGGCCACCTCTTGGAGAAACTCTTGGTACTGCACCGAGTTGTCCTGCACGCCCCGCAGAATCTTGATGGCCACGTCCTGACCGCAAAACACCCCCTTGAAGAGATCCCCGAACGCCCCGCTCGCGATCTTCTCCTGAAACACGATGTCGGACGGATCAATCTCCCAGTCGTCGTCGACGGTCGACTGTGCCATCATCTGCGTCATCTGCTGTATGTCGGCCTTCTCGCCCTTTCCAGGGCTGGTATCCTCATTTCCACCCTTTCGAAGGCTATCCCCGGGCATCGGCAGCTCCTGCAACCGCATGCTCAGCACGTCCTCCAACGCGTCCACGCCACCCGGATCGTTCCAACCGTTCACCACGAACACGTCGAGCACGAACCGGTCCTTCGTGTTGAACGCATGCGCCTCGCAAATGTTCAACCCGATATCTCCCAGACTCTCGCTCAGCCGCATCAACAGCTTGCTCTGATCGACCGACGCGATCGTGACCTCGTAAAACACGTAATTCCGCAGGTCCCTGCTCGTCCGATCCCGGCCTCCTGCCCCCTGTCCGCCGTCGCTATACTCTTCATCTAAATCGTCGACGAGCCCCGCCAAGTTCGGCGACGAACCGAACGCAGGCCGGGGCAGTGACCGCTGCGACTGGGAGTGCAGCCCCATCGCCGCCTCGCCGATCGCTCGCAGGTGCGAGTACGAGTTCGCCTGCGAGCTCCCGAGGCTCCCAAAGCTTTTCACGCTGTGCAACCCCATTACGTCTACGCTCCGAACCTGGAAGCTCACTGCCGACGGGTCGGACCTCGCCGAGTCCAGCAGCCGCTTGTGGTTGAGGACGTCGAGCGACGTCGTGTTGACGTTCGTCGCATACCGTGACGGCAGCAGCTCGAAATGCTCCCGCATACTCTCGACAAACCCAGGTTGGTCCACGTCGATCATGTTCTTGGCCCGGAGACTCGCCAGGAACGACTCGAGGGCATCCGCCCTCGCGTTCGACCTGCTGTTCTGCTCCCGTCGCCGGTTCGCCTCGAGGATATGCATCATATTGCTATTCGAGTGCGAGTTCCGCGGCCCTTTCTCTTGCGAGGACGACGATTGCGGCCTGTTCCTGTTGCCAGACCGCTGCGTTCCGATGACCGACACCGGCAACGTCCTCGACGACGAGGCGAGGACGGCGGGGATACCCGCGAGGTTGTTATTGCTCCCATTCGCCGAATTCGTACCGATCGAGGACACGGATTGATCCAGGGACGCAGTCCGGTACAACTGCGACGGGCTGTCCGCCACGCCCAGGCTCATCTCGCGCCAGGCCGATGTCGACGGCTCGACGACGACGTACCCCACGCGTGTCCTTCCCTCGATTCAAGACCCCTGCCGATATGGGTCAGTCACGCGAGCAAACGAGGAAGACTCGCCCAGGGGCCGCACGGAATCCAGAAGGTATGGATTTCGACGAATAATTCCTTCGTTCGACACCGCGAACAACGCACGCAGAGGTGTGGGGATCCTTCTACCCACCCGTGATGGTATATATGTACGCTTACGCTTTCTCTGTGCGTGTTCCGTGATCCCGAGAGGAATCGGCCACTCGGACGCTGGGCCTCTGTCGTGAGAAAAGATACACGTCCTCAACATCAACATCATCATCGCCGCCGGTCGCGCGCGACCCGCTCGGTCGCCAGCAACTCACTCAGACTCGCAGTGGTCCCCACCACCCCCAAGCTCGGACTGTTCACCCGCAGCGCGGATCTCATGCTCGACTCGACGTCGTCGCCCTGCCAGCCCCGTCCTCCGCCCCCCGAACCCATCCTCCCCTCCCCGAAGAACCCTGCCAACCCCTGGCGAGCGAGCGAAGCGCGTAGAGTCAGTCAGTCAGTCAGTCAGTCAGTCAGTCGGTCAGTCAGTCAGGGCGTGCGGACGAGTCTCATTTCATCACCCACCATCAACAGCGCCCCGGCGATCGCCAGCACCAGCCCGACCACCAACCACGTGAGCTCGCGCGAGCTCAGCCCTTGTGTCTCGTCAAAGTAGATTGCTCCCTGAAGGATGGACATGGCGAGCCAGAACGCCTGAAGCAACGGCATGATGAGCGTCGCCGGATACAGCTTCAGGCCCTTGTTCGTCTGCCGGACCCAGAACCCAGCGCTCAAGACAAACGCCCCGACCACCAGCCACGTGTATCCATCCCATAACACAGCGCCCGCCGCATCGCCCCCGAAGAGGTCGCCGAAGATGTACGTCAGCGACTTTGAGAACAGCACGCTCCATGCCCCGACAAACGCCGACACGGCAGAGAACAGCACCGCCGCGGCAAACATCCGGGCCACACTCGGGTCGTGCGCGATAGTCGCAAGGTCACCCCCCTCCCCCGTCCCCGTCCCCGTCTCCGTCCCCATCCCCGTCGGCGAAAGACGTATCGAATCGCCGACGCTCGAGTCGAGCCCATCGAGGCTCCCAAAGCTGCCGCTCCCGCTCAGACTGCGCTTCCTCCGCAGCGCCTTCTTCTGCTCCACCCGCACCTTGGCCTCGGCCTTTCGCCGCCAGTGGTGCACCAACCGCCACAGGATGTGCATACTCGCCATCACGAACCCGATCCCGAACAAGAACTGCTTCATCGAAGCCTTGAACCACTGCGCCCGCAGCTGGTCGATCGTGAAGACGGCGTCGTTGCCCGGCCCGTGCACGAGGATCAACACGTTCCCCACGAGAAGAATGCCGATCCCGACGTACGTCGACGTGTCGGAAGTGACGCCCAGCAGGTGGTAACTGGCCATCGGGATGACGATGAACTGGAGCGATGACAGCCCCGACAGGACCGTCTGCGAGCCATACCGCATGCTCACGAATCGCAGCAGGTTTCCTATCGCGAACAGCGCCCATCCGGTGACCGCATAGAGCTTCGAGCCCGCGGCATAGATCACCGGGCGAATCGTCCCGTCCGGCCGCCGCCACGACACGCCGTCCTTGCTCGTCTCGGCAATCAGGTGCGAAACTTTCACGATCGTCTGCCCATAGACGATGAGAAACGAGCCCAGGACGTGCATGAGGATGCCGAACTGCGAGGACAGGAGCGGGGTCCCGCCCGACGACGTCGACGGCATCCCGGCTGCTCTTGTTCGTTTGGAAGATCGGGAGGAGTTCTTCCGCGCTGCCGCTCCCTCGTAGTACGATGCTTGTTCTATCAAGCTAGCTCTTCATGGGATGAATCGACAGGTAAGAAGACATACAGATTCAGCGCGGACCAGAGCAAACGCTTTGGCTCTACCCCCACCTACGCCATGGCAACGTTCTCGTCGTCGCTCCCGCCGCCGTCCTCGTCCCCATCCTCTTCGTCGTCCTCCTCCAGGTCGTAGATCGCGATGGCATTCACGGGAGCGTACAGCGCCAACGCCACGCCCCGCTCCACGCCCGCTGCAAACGCCGTCACGTTCATGCTCGGCACGCTCCGGCTCCGGCAACTCGCCAAGTCGACGCGCCCGATTCCGGCCGCCACCTCGTCGAGAGGGCCCGAAGATTCGAGCCGCACGGTGGCGTCGTCGGACACCATGGCGATGCGGGACCCCGCGTCCGACACGGCCGTCAGCAGGATGGCGTCAGACTTCTCGTACATAGTGCACGACGTGATCCGCTCGTCGTCCGGGAGACGTCCGCCGCGGACGTCTGCGACGGCGTCCTCCCTCGATGCGTCCAGTCGCACGTCCAAAAACGTGGATCCCGAGACACTCAGCACGTGCAGGTCGTCGGACTGGTCGATCTCCATCGAAAACGAGCACGGACGATCGAGGATCTTCCAGCGGTGCGTGCACCGTGCGTGGGACGACAGGGCCTTTGTCGGACAGGCGATGATGTCGAGCAGGAGCGACTTGAACGCGTCGAGTGCAGAGCCGTGCCCTTCCGCATCACGCCGCATCGCGTCCTCGAGCGCCTGCACGTGATCCGCGGAAACGCCCCCGTCCAGCCATCGATCCAGGCCGCCCATGAGGTGCTCGAGAGCGGCGGCATCCTCGGCCGCTTCGTCGCCCACCCGCGCATCCTGGCGGCCGTGGCGTGGCGATTCGTTCGGCGGTCCTGCCGGTACCGATGTGCGCAGATCGCATGCGGACTCGGACACGGCCTCCAGCAGCTGCTCGTCGTCGTCCCCCCGGTGGCCGCCGCCGT
>Ga0181582_10000565_pt1 | contig 26523 bp, 13 predicted proteins | sample 071ome_32_FD_132438 | JGI IMG/M metagenome (GOLD analysis project Ga0181582, IMG submission 132438) | Coastal salt marsh microbial communities from the Groves Creek Marsh, Skidaway Island, Georgia - 071405AT metaG (megahit assembly) | ecosystem: Environmental > Aquatic > Marine > Intertidal...
CCGCGGCACATCCCAATCTGGCGGTTGCGACGTCCATGGATCCCACCGTTCCCTCCATCGAGGAGATTCTCACGTCGGCTGCATCCGAGGCATGCACCGCGATTCTCGAGAATGTCGAGGATCGCGAGTCCCTGGCCAAGGTCATTCTGGTCGTGGGACGATCGGCGGCGCCACCCTGCTGGGACCGCTGTGTGGAGACTTTGGAGACATGCCTCCACGGACGACCCGATGCCCAGGTGCTCAAGGCCATCGAATCATGGCTTGACGAGCAACCAGACCCTGAGTGGGCAAACCAGTGCGGACGCGCCATCTTTCCAAATGTCGTCCGTGAGCTCTACGCGCTTACGACAACAACCATCTCCAACGAGCGATGTTCCCCGTCAGACGACGCCGTGACCTCTATGGTGCGCATATGCGCCGCCTACTGCGAGTTCGGCGACACCTACCTCCGCAGCGCCCTCCCGCCCATCGTCCGCGTGGCCTCCAACGCGCCCCCAGCGTCGCCCGCCCGTGCAACCTGCGCGGCAGTCATGCTCTCCCTCGCCCGAGGCCCCGCCGCTGCCGGCTTCAAATCCGTGATCAAAAGCCTTCCCGAGGAACAGCGCGTCAAGCTCCACGACGTCCTTGCCGCCGGCGGCGGCGGAACCAGAAACGCGAGCGGCTCGGCGAACCACGCCAGGACCGCGTCGGGGAGCGGCACCGCCGCGCGCCTGCAAGCGCTCGACCTTTCCAGGTTCAAATGAACAAATCGCTTCACGTGAAATCGTTTTAAACGAATGGACTACGTACACTTTTTCGCCAGGATCCTCGGGCTCTGGGGCTCGATCAACACGCCCAGCTCGAACAGCGCCTTTCTCGAAACGTTGTCGTTGCTCCCCGCGCCCTTGTGCAGGAAACCGGCCTGGCGACTCGCCGACCCCGACCCCTCGACGTCGTCGTCGCCGCAGGACGACCAGAAGTCGAAGTCCACGCCTTCCGGGTCTTCCAAATCGCTCAGGCCTTCCAAGTCTTCCGTGCAACAGATGCTGCTGCCCAGCGACGAGATCGACAGCGCCAGCGAGTCGGTGCCAGACGCCAGCGTCGGCTGCTCGCGTCCCAATGCGGACGAAAAGAAGCGGCTGAGCGGCTCCAACACGTTGAGATCCCGTTTTGGAGGCGTCATCGCATGGCCCGGGGAAGCGTTGCCCTGCTGCACGGCCGCCCGCACCTGGGCGCTCAGCTCCCTGCGCTTCGACTCAAAGGCCAGGGCAATCTCCTCGAGCTCCGGGCCGTCTTCCAGGTCGACGCTGCGACAGAAGAGCTCCGATGTCTCAACCACGTCGTCGGCGTTCATGCCGTGGTACTTGCCGTCGATGCGGTCGACGTCCAAATCCTCGTCGTCGGTCCCCGCCTCGCGGAACATCGCCCGCAGGGTCTCCTGGAGCTCTTCGTCGACCGTCTCCCAGTACGACTCGCGATACAGCTCGTACGCGATCCGCTTCTGCATGATGCAACGCTCGAGGTTCTGGCGAACGCGGATGTCCTCAGTCGCTTGCTGGCGCCACGCCGAGAAGGCCTCGCCGAGGCGACGCGCGAACGACCGCTCCATCAGCGACACCATGACGTCGCGGCGGCGCTTTCGCTCCACCGTCGCGATCCTCCACGCGAACATGGCCTCCTTCATCATCCTGAATGAGAGGCGGTCGACGGCGTGGAGGACGACGAGGTCGTTGCGGGACTGGACCGTGGTCTCGTGCCTCCAGCCGACAAACGCCTGGATCATCAGGCGCGAGCTGCGGCGCTGGACGACGCTCTCCAGGGCCTTTTCGCGGATAGGCACGGCCCGCTCCGCCTGGTTCCTCCAGGCTCCGAACGCCGTCGACTTGACGACGGCCAGCTTGGTCAGGCTGCGCTCCTCGAACTGCCTTAGGCCCGCCTCGATGTCGAGGCGGCGCGTCCGCCACGCCACGAACGCCCCCTTCAGGGTCGACCTGGCGTGCTTCCTGTCAACCAGCGCCTGCATGCGGTCCATGTACATGGTCTTGCCCTTGGCATCGTCGGCGACCTGCCGCCAGTGGGCAAACGCCTGGCGGGCGCGGAGCTCCGACAGCTTGTTGACCGACCGCAGGACCAGCACGGCCTCGGCGGTCGACGCCGCGCACTTGTCCCTCCACGCCTTGAAGACAGCCTGCTGCAACTCCACCGCGCGGGCGTTCGTGATCGTCTGCAGCACTGAGCGCAGGTGCCCGCGATACTCGGCAGTCCCGCGCCACGCGAGCAGCAGTCCGTGCTTGGTCTGCAGCTGGAGCGCGGCGCGACGCTCCTCGCAATGACTCTCGACCGCGCGAACACTGTCCTTGTGCGCTCTCCACGCCTTGAAGACGCCCGAGGCCGCCTTGAAGCGGTGCCAGTTGTCGGCCTTGCGGTCTTGCAGGCGATCGTCGACCAGTCCACGCACGGCGTCGCGCCAAGCCCCCAGCGCCCACCTGGCGCGCATGGCGTTGATGTGCGCCTTCCTGGTCACCGCCGTCCTGTTCAGGAACTTCTCCTCGGCGGCGGTGTTGCGCCACGCCGCGAACGCCTGGTTGACCACGTGCCACGCCTTGCGGAGCCGGAAGTTCCGCAGGTTGGCTTCGCGGCCGGACGTCTCCTCCACCTCGAACTGCCATGCGTTCCAAATAACGCGCTTCAAAGCGAGGCTGCGATTCTGCCCAACGGCCCGCAGGCGGTCCATCAGCGCCGCCTGCCTCTCCGTCTCGGCCTGCAGCGCGCGGATCACGCGGGCCGAGAGCCTGCCCACGCGCCACTTGACGGCCTTGACCTCGAGGGCGCGCTCGCGCGCCTTCTCCGCCGCGCGATCCCTCCAAACTTCCAGTGCCCTGCGCATGCGCCGCCGGGACCACGCGTCCGTGAACTCGAGCAGTCCCCCGAACGTCTTGTTGGACCGCCTGGTGGCCGCCCGCCACGCCCCAAACGCCGACTTGGCCTGCCTGAGCTCCCGGCGCTCGGTGCAAATCTTCACGTACCGCCTGCGAATCTTCTCAAACGCCGCGTGCTCCCTCCAGAACCACATGGCCTCCTTCATGCACCGCAGAGCCCTCTCGTACACAAAGTCAACCAGCTTGGATCGCGTGGCGGCCTCTGCCGCCGCATGCTGGCGCCAAAGGACGAGCGCCGCGGCCCCAGCCGCACGCGTGCGCTGCACGCTGGCCGCCTCTGCCGCCATCTCAATCCGCTTGACCTCTTCGGCGCGACCCCTCCAGGCGGCCAACGCCTTCTTCAACGTCTTCTTCACGTCGAACGCGACCGACCGACCGTGCTCGATCTTCTCCGCGTGGCCATCGTCGGCCGCCAGACGCCAGGCGTCCAGCACTGCCCCCGACAGCCTCGTCCTCTCCCGCATCTGCACCCGACGCCCCAGCTCGTCCGAGAGCGCCTTCACGTGCTGCACACGCCCCGTCCACGCCGCAAACACAGACGCCACCAGCTGCTCTTTCGCGCGGTTCGCCGCGAAGCCCAGCAGCCGGCGCGCCTCCTTGCTCCTCGCCGCCCGCTTCCGCCAGGCGGCAAAGGCCCCCTTGGCGCGCTGCGAATAGGCGATCAGCACCGCATCCTGGTTCCTCGCCGCCTCGAACCTTGCAATCTCGTGCGCGTCGTGCGACGTGCGCCTCCAGCCTGAGAAGGCCGCCTGGATCTTGAGGTGAGACATCCTCCGCACGCCTGCCCTCAGGCGCTTCTGCATGTCCTTGCGCTCCTCGACCTCGTCCCTCCACGTGTCGAGCGCCCGGAGCGCCGCGCGCACCTGGCTACGCTTTCTCAGCTTGTTCACGACCGCCTCGCAGTACTTGGTCCTCGCTGTCTTGGCCTTCCACGCCAGGATCACGCGCCGGCCGAGCACCGTCGCCTTTTTCGCCTCCAACAGGGCCGCGCCCCACTGGATCCTCGTATCGAGTCTCGCCCGCACGTCTGCTAGCGCCGCATTTCGATCGTTCAGCGTGCCCAAGAGGAGCTCAATCTCCTCCTGCACGTCCTGTCGCGCACACTGAATCTGCTGCGCCGCCCATCGCCGCAGCCCCTCGACGTCCTCCGTCGCACGGTCAACCTTTGCCTGCAGCTGATGGCGGCGCGCCTTCTCCTTCTCCACAAACTTGATCCACTCGTTCACCATCATCGTCGACATGGTCTGAATCGACTGCGTGGTGCGCGGCGGCGGTGGTGGTCCGCCGGCGGAAAAGGCCACGCCGGTCTCCTCTTCCACCTCTTGCACCTCTTCCAGAGACCCACGCTGCGGCGTATCGTACCGACACACTCCCACCCGATGCAGCTCCACCTTGAGCACCACGCTGGGCACCTTCCTATTGCGCAACGTCACCGCCGTCGACGCCCAGTGGATGTTGTCGAGCGGGAGCCCGCCTCCCTGCGACACGCCATCCTCACACCCCCACTGCTCGTACACCCCAAACCTCGGACTGAAAAACGCCAACCGATACGTCCCTCGTTTCTTCGCCTGCAACATCGCATTGTCGGCCAGCCAGCTCTTGAACCCGATCCACGGGCCGTCCCTCACCACTTCCAAGAATACCACCTCGTCGTCCATCGTCGCCTTCTTCGACGGGATCAAGGTGTACTGCTCCTGCTGCAAAGTCGTCGACGACGCGTCGTCGTCGACGTCGACCGTGGTCTTCCTCACCTTTGCCGCGGCCAACATCTCTCCCGTCGTGGACAACGCCAAGGCCACGACATCCCCAGAGTGGAGTGACTTCCTCGGCAGCCGATTTGGCACAAACACCCGCCCGCCCCGTTGGGATCCCACCATGGTTGGGTCGATCGGTCCGCGAGAGAACGAAAGAGGTCTGTTCTGTGTAAAATCTCGCGCGCGAATTGGCAGTTAGGATTCCGCTGAATGACTGCCGCTGAATCTGCGACCGCGATCGCTGCTCGCTGCTCGCTGTCGCTCTTGATAGTACCGTGTCGACGAGGACGGTGGGGGAAGTGGAGAGAAGAAAACAAACGAAGTGTTCGTTTGCGCCCAGAAGAAAAGGAGTCGTTGGGGGGGACCCCCGGGGGGCTACTCCGATAGTCAGCCGAAGATCAAGCCTCGCCCCGTTCGTTGCCGACCCACCAGAAGTCAACTCGAAGGCCCCGTCTCATGGTTGGATGGCCGGGCGGGTGAACGCGAGCATGCGGGGGTCAGGCGCTGCCAGAGATCAGGGCGGCCGTGGCCTCGCCCGAGACCTCCGGCGCTGCTCGCTGTGCAGGCGCCCCGAGCGTCCGCACGGAAGTCGGCGGCGATTGGCGAGCAGCGGCTCGCCGCTGCTCGCTGTGCCTTCTGTGCCTTCCCCGGTTGCTGCTCCATTTGATGAAGCTCGAGCTTCCGGCCCCCCCTAAAACCTTTTTCTACGTCTCCAAAGCAAGCACTCAAGCCGCCACCGTGCGAATCGAGTGTCTATGCGTGGAACAGCAGCAGCGTACTGAATTGAAGGAGCAGCAGCACGCAGCAAGCTTCCTCCCGGGAGACTTGGCACTACGTAGGAATCCGGATTCGGACTTTGCGGCGTCGTGGACGGGTGGTAGAAGATGGCGAGCACGAGAAAGCTCCTTCAAGAGATAGAGAAGACGCTAAAGCGCGTGGCGGAGGGACTGAACGAGGTACGGTTCGTGTTCGTGCAATGGAATTCGGAGGAATCTCCGACTCCCACGCGAGCTTCGCTCGCGTTCGCCCGCAACAACAGCGACCTCCGCGCCCGCACCCTCGCACGCACCCCCGACCTCATCGAACTCACCTCCACCCTCCCGCAGTACGATGACACGTTCTCGATGATCGCGACGAGCGAGACGGCAAACGCCCGGGAGAAGTACGAGGCCGAGTCGAAGAACCAGTTGAAGAAGCTTCAGAAGTTTCGGGAGCAGATCAAGGGATGGCTGTCGAATTCGGACGTGAAGGATACGACGGTGCTGGAGAAGACCAAGCGGGACATCGAGATTCGGATGGAGGGCTACAAGGCGCACGAGAAGGAGGCGAAGACAAAGGCCTTTTCGAAAGAGGGGCTGCAGGCGGCCGCGAGCAAGGTGGACCCGCTGGAGCAGGCGAAGCAGGAGGAACGCGACTGGCTGAATGGGACGGTGGAGACGCTGTCGTCGCAAATTGAAGAAATGGAGGCCGAGATGGAGGAGCTGTCTGGGGGCAAGTCTCGGAAGAAGAGCAAGCCGTCGCCGCGGTTCGTGACGCTGGAGACCAGCGTGGGCCGCCACAAGGAGCACGTGCTGCGGTTGGAGAAGATGCTGCGGTTGCTGGAGAACGACGTGATCAGCGTGGAGGACGTGCAGGACGTTCGGGACTTTGTCGACGACTACATCGACCGGTGCATGGACGATCCCGACGAGTTCGAGAACCCGGACGACATCTACGGGGACCTGGTGGATGTTATGGACGCGCAGGTGGATACCACGGTGAATCATCTGAGCGCCAAGGAGAAGGAGAAGGAGAAGAAGGAGGAGGAGAAGGAGCGCGAGAGGCAAAAGGCGGCGGCCGCGGCGGCAAAGGCCCAGCTCGCGGCCCAGGGCATCGGGCGGTTGCAGACGGAAGAAGAGAAAGAGAAGGAGAAGGAGAAGGAGAAGGAGAAGAAGGCGGCGTCCGCGTCCGCGTCCGCGTCCGCGTCGCCTGCGGACAAGAAGGCGTTGAACGCCACCTCTGATGACAAGTCGGTGGCGCCGCCGCCGCCGCCGCCCAAGAAGGACGGCGAGTCATCCACGTCCGCGTCAAATCCGATGAGTCCCGTTGCGGCCAACCTGGCGGCACCAGGGACGCCGGTGCACGCCTTTGCGGCGGTGGCGAGCGGCGCCAGGACGTCGTCGGACGCGTATCCCGCGCTGGGCCTCGGCAAGGCCGCGGGGGGCGCCAAACCCGCCGTGCCGCCTCCCGCACCCGAGCAGCGGGATCCCAACCGGGACATGCTGTCGATGCCCGTGGTCGACGAGGCCCGCCTCGACAGCGGTCTGGACGAGATGAAGATGTTCGTCGGGAAGATGCGGCTTCAGGACGGCATCGCCGACAAGGAGTTCTCCGTGCAGCAGAGGCTGCAGATGCTCCAGGTTTCGGCCCTGCGCTCCATCCCGCAGCTCTCGGACGGGCGGTGGAGCCTGCTCAGCCAGCGGCCGACTCCTTCAAACTTGCCCGTGCCGACGTCCTACCCGAGCCAGAAACTCGCGCTGATGGCGGCGCCCGAGCTCTTCGACAGATTGGACCCGGAGACCCTACTCTACGCGTTCTCGTTCGAGAAGGGCACGATCCAGCAGTTCTTGGCGAGCAGGGCGCTGGGGGCGAAGGGCTGGGGGTGGGACGACGCGGTGTGGAAGGGCCCAGAGGGAGTCTGGGACCCCGTGGCGTGGCGTTTGGCGTAGGACGGCGGGTGGTGGGTGCGTGGGTAGGGATTAGCCTGCAGCCCTCATGGTGTGTAATGTGAACGTCAGAATGGATTTGGCCTGACCCCCGCGTCCCGATCGGGACTCGCGAGTTTACGCCATTAAAATACGTGGCTTCCGCATTTTAGACCGTACGGCATTGCTCTGGAAATTATACACCCATATGCAGCTCCTGGGCTTGATCGCAGGTACTTGCTTTGACGGCGCGCGAAGAAAAGAGCTCCTAGTCGGTCTCTCCACTCATGCGTGGTGTACCACCCTAACCCACCCACCAACCCACCCACAGACCCGCAGTACGCCGACCTCCCCGACGGCGGCGTCGAAGGCCGCACCCAACGCTACCGCCTCGCCGCCACCAAGACCGCCGATGCCCTCGCCGCCTTCACCGCCTCCAATACCACCGCCATCATCCAGCTCGGGGACATCATCCAATCGGACAAGTCACAGACGACACACCAAATCCTGACAGATCTCTCCACGATCGTCCGTGTTCCCAGGTTTCCCGGTCAACCTCACATACCCCCTCTGTTCTCACGCACGCACGCGCCTCGCTCGAACAATCCGTCCAGCTCGAACAATTCGACCTCAACACGGCGGCCCAGCAATTCCACACCCTCGGCAACCACTGCATCAGCAGACTCTCCCGGACGTTTGTCTGCGAGAAACTCGCCATCCCGACGACGACAACGACGACGAGGCCCCCCTCCGCCTCGCTCTTCACCCGCCTCATGCGTGGCTGCAGCAGCACACCGAGCACGACCGACCTACCGCCCGCCGCCTACTACAGCCACGACCTCTCGCCGCGGTGGGTGCTGATCGTCTTGGACACGACAGAGCTGTCCGGACACGCCAACCACCCATCCGACTCTGAACCCGCGCGAGAAAGCGCCGCATACCTCGCATCCAACCCCCTCAGCGAAAAAAACCCGCACATGATCCCTTGGAACGGCGGAATCACGAAGCGACAGATGGCCTGGCTCAAAGCGGAGATACGGCGTGCTGAACGCCGTGGCAAACTCGTGCTCGTCGCGTGCCACCACCCGATCCACCCGGACAGCGCACGGCAATCCCACCTGGCGTGGAACTACCGGGAAATCTTGAAGGCGTTGAGGCAGTCGCCGAACGTCAGACTCGTCCTCAGCGGCCACGACCACTTGGGCGGCGGCTGTCGCGTGACCGCACGTCGGGGGAAGACTGAGCAGGTGTACGTCACCGTGCCCGCGATCTTAGAGGCAGGCGAGAACGAGAACGAGTACCTCGTCGTGGACGTCGACGAGCTCGAGCGGGTGACGGGCGGGAAGCCGACGGCAGTGGCAGCGGACGCGGGGTCCGCATTCATCGCATGGGGTGGCCCGAAAAGTGCGCGGATCGCAAGGGAGCTTTTTCTATGACGCTCACGCTATAAATAAAACATACAGGTACGATCAGATTCATGTCTCGGCACGCCCGCACAGCCTCTCCTCCCGCCTCTTGCGCTGTAGTGAAATCGCGTATATGCATTCAGAGTGAGACTGCGAAAGGCGCGGGTTCCTCGGGTTCGTGCCCCTCACGAACAACCGGTGGTCTATCTCCGTGTCCAGTGGGGCGCACGGGGGAGAAACCGGGGTGGATAACGCCTGGGGGTCTTTCAGAATTTGCCGATAGACTTCGAACGAATTTCCGGCCAGTTTGCGTCCATCCGCGTCTCACTCATATCGTGTCATATATTAACGTACAGGTCCCGATGTCTGCTGGGAACACGGAGGAGAAGAGCGACGTCGCGGAGCTGGACGCGCTGATGGCGCTCGGCGAGCTCGCGTCGGCAGGGCCGACCGGGCCCGACCCCGTCGTGGCTCCGACCGAGGTGCCGGTGGTCGGCGCCGTGGCCAAGGAGGACCTGCAGAAATGGGTGCAGTGCTGTTCGTGCGAAAGGTGGCGCCGAGTCCCCTATTCGATCGAAGAGGATCAGATTCCGGACTCGTGGACGTGCGCCGATAATCTCTGGGACAGCAAATACAACTCGTGCGAGGTGGAGCAGGCGCTGAGCGACGACCGGATCGACGAGATTCTGGCGCAGCAAGAGAAGCAAGAGTTGCTGGCGGCGCAGCAGCAGCAGCAACTTGCCTTGCAGCAGCAGCAGCAGCTCGTGTTGCAGCAGCAGATGATGCAGATGCAGCAGCAGCACGACCACGACGAGGAGCGCGAGCGTGAACGTGAGCGGGAGCGGGAGGCTGCCATGGATCGAGACGACGAGGCGTGGGAGGGAGATACCAAGAAGGGGAAGCGGGGAAGGGGGAGGGGCGGCGGACGGGGCGGGTCGGGCAGGTCGCGAGGCGGGGGCAATCGCAGGCAGCGGTCTGGGTTGGGCCCCCAGGGCGGCACGATGCAGTATCAGCACGACGTGGCCGCGCAGGCGCTGCTCGGGATGACCGGTGGGGCCGGAGATATGGGTCACCACGGTCATCATTACGGTCATCACGGTCATCATGCGGAGGAGCCGCCGAGGCAAAAGACGGCGCCAGAGTTTTACCCGGGTCGGCTGGTGTGGGCCAAGGTGGAGGGCCACGATTGGTGGCCCGGCAAGGTCGTGCGGCGGCGAGCGGTGCCTCGGGAGGTCGGCGTGCCGCCGGGAGGGAACCCCGCCCTGCAGATTCCCGTGGTGTTTTTCACGCCAAAGGGCATTCCCGGGGAGACGATCGCGGCGTCCAAGAACCTGGACGATGTGATCGAGGTGCTGCGCCCGTTGCCGCCGGAGACTGTGGCGGCGGCAGACGACGAGGCCGAGTATGCCTGGCTGACGGCGGAGGCGCTCAAGACGTTCCAGCTTGGGGATACGAGCGCGTCGCCGGACACCGCGCCGACCAACGAGCAGCTGATCGAGTGCATCCAGGCGGCCAACCGGGCGGCCGAGATGGTCGAAAGCAGGGCCGGGGTCGGCGCGGACGGCGAGATGGAAGACCCGTACAAGGACTACGACAGCGACTCGGACGGCGGGTGGGGGCCGCAGGCGGGCCACGTGGTGGCGTCGGCGCGCGGCCGGCGCGGGGGACGCGTCGGCCGGGGGCGCAGGGGGCGCGGCGGGAAGCGGGGACGTGGTCGAGCGGTCGGGCGGTATTCTGGGTATGACGATGATGCCACGGACGACGATTACGAGCCGGGGTATGCGGCGTCGCCGTCCGAGTATGGCGCGCCGAGGATCGTCGTTGAGTCCATCCTCGGATGGAGGCGGAAGAACAAGGCCATCGATGCTGCGGACCAGAACGACGACGCCAATGCCAAGAACAACGACGGCACCAAGAACAACGACGCCGCAGACGCCGACGCCAATGCCAATGCAAATGCCGATGGCAACAACGACTCGACCAAGAACAACGCCAACAACGGAATGGAATCGGCCGTCGACGCCTTGCTCGCCGTTGCTGATCAGGACGAAGGGATCGAGTTCCTGGTCAAGTACATCGGTCGGAGCCACATTCACAACGAGTGGGTGGCGGAGGCGACGCTGATTCAGATCGCCAAGCGCAAGGTGCTGAACTTCAAGAAGCGGTACGGCTGCGACCAGCTGGACGCGACGCCGGTCAACCTGACGTCCGAGTCCTGGAGCGTGCCCGAGCGGTTTGTGTCGAGGCGGCCGGCCCTCCACAGGCCTGGATGGGAGATCTTGGTCAAGTGGAGCACGCTGGGCGTCGAGAGCGCGACGTGGGAAGCCGAGTCGGAGGCCTTCATGTCCCGCCCGGAGAGCGTCGAGCTCGCCACCAAGCTGTGGCAGCGCCAGGTCAAGGCGCTCCGCCGAGCGCAGCCCGAGGCCCAGGATAAGTTCGAGGCCAAGCGCAAGGCGTTCGCCGAGAACATCACCGAGATGAAGGAGTCGCCTCCCTACCTGAACTGGAAGCTCATGCAGCACCAGGTCGAGGGCGTCAACTGGTTGCGAAAGCACTGGGCCGAGCGCGAGCACTGCATGCTCGCGGACGACCAGGGCCTCGGCAAAACGGCGACGGTACTGACCTTCATCAGGTCCCTTCGGGCGGAGTTCGCGAGCCCAAAGCCGATCCTGATCATCGCGCCGTCGTCCTCGCTGGGATTCTGGGAGGGCGAGTTCGGTCAATGGCTGGGCGACATCGACTCGGTGACCTACTCTGGGTCGGCAGTGGCACGCAATACGCTCTTGGAGAACGAGCTGTGGCTCAGTCCGTCGGCCCTGGACGGGCGCGGCGTGCTGCAGCCCATCGTCAAGTCGAAGATTGCCAAGGCCGACGTGGTCCTCACCAGCCACGAGGCGTTCGCCTCGGACAGCGCCGAGCTGACAGCGATTTCATGGGAGGCAGTCGTGTTTGACGAGCGGCACCGCATCCAGAGCGCGTCTCTGAAGGCGCATCAGTCTCTCGGCGAGCTCGACACGAGCCACAGGATCGCCCTCGCCTGGCCGCTGCTGACCAACAACGTCCAGGAGCTCATGGCGGAGGTCACGTTCCTCAAGCCCGCCTTCCAGTCCCTCTCGGACCTGCCAGAGTCTGTGGGCGAGGCTGAGACGGGCGCGCAGCTCGCCGCGTTGATGGCGCAGCTGGAGCCCGTGATGCTGCGGCGGCCCCGCTCCATCATCGGGGAGGTCTCCATGCCGTCCCACGAGGTCAGGCTTTCGTTCAGGCTGCGCAAGGAACAGATCGAGTCGTACAAGATGTCGCTCACCAAGAGCTTTGAGCTGCTCGCGGACCCCAAGGCGAGCAGGTTCTCTGGCTACCGGGCCATGCAGCTCCGGGCGCTCGTCTCCGAGCTCAGGAACGTGTGCGCGCACCCGAGGCTCGCTGGCAGCGATATCAGCGGCAACGCCCTCCAGCCGATCAGCTTGAGTAGCGAAGACGACCTGAAGCGCGAGATCGCCACCAGCGAGAAGCTGCAAGCGTTCGATATGCTGCTGCAGGCGGAGAAGCGCGCCGGGCGGCGGGCGGCCGTCTTTGCCCACTCGCCCGAGGTTCTGTCGATGCTGGGCTCGTGTATCGGCGTCAGATTCGGCCAGGACAGCTACGTGTCGATCAATGCGTCGACGCCGTCGCTCGACTGCCGCAAGGCCATCACGACGTTCAACGCCGACGGGGCGGCCGCCTCGTTCATCCTGATGCACCCGACGGCGTGCGGCCTGGGGACCAGTATCGAGCAGTTGGACAGCGTGATATTTTTTGACTCCGACTGGAGCGTCACGTCGGACGTGATCTCGCTGTACCGCGCCCGGAAGCTGGGGGACACGCAAGCGCTGCGCGTGTACCGGCTCTACTGCGAGGGCACCATCGAGGAGCGGGTCATCGATCTCGCCGAAAGGACCAAAGGCCTCGAGGTTGCTTTGAGGCAGAGCCACGGCCGGGCCTATTCGCACGGATCCAAGGTGCTCGACGACATCCTTCGCGCGGGCGCATCGGGGCTGTTCGAGGCCGCGACGGCCGCGACGGCCGCCGCCGTCAAGCAGGAAGACGGTGCGACGGCAAAAGACGCCGACAAAGACACGAGTAAGGACGAGGACGCGGCTGCGGCCAACGGCAAGGACGAAGCCATGCCGGACGCTGCTGCTTTGGACGCCAAGGAGACTCCCAACACCGACGATGAGACCACCGCTGTGCACAACGACTTCTTTGCGGGCGACGCGGCCGCCGCGCTCGAGACGCTGAGCAAGCTGATCGAGGCAGATATCGTGTCCATTTATAACGGCGCCATGGGCAAGGGGTCTCCGGTCCCCGTCGATGCGACGCTGAAGGGCGCCACGATTGCCGACATCGGCCCTCTCAAGCCGGACCCTAAGTCGCACCAGTTCGACCGTCCCGATCTGGAAGAGGACGAATTAGCGTCTGGAGATGACGTCACGGATCCCAACGCGCAGTCCCGCGCCGAGTCTGCGACCGAGTCTTCCAAGTTCTGGACCGAGCTGCTCGCGGGGGCTTGGCAGAAGTACCAGACGGAGCGCGGCGCCATCCAGGCGGCCGCGGCTGACGACGATGGCGATGACGATGACGACGATCATCAAACCTACGAGCGTAGCGCTGGTATGTACGGCGGGGCCGCCTTCGACGACGACGAAGACGCCGGCCAGAGGCGGCGCGGCCGGGGCCGCGGACGCGGACGGGGCCGTGGGTCCCGCGCGAAGCGGTTGGACGACGACGATTACGACACGGGAGGCTCTTACGGCAGGAAGAGGAGGAAGCGGGGCGAGGGACACCATCCCGCGCTCACGCACGAGGCGTTCGAGTACATCGCCGAGTGGAACAGGCAGACGGCCGTCATGAACGCCATCGCCGACCCGTCCACGGCGGAGGCCCTGATCGCAAGGAACGGCTTTGACCGGCTGGACGCTATGGGCAAGGAACTTGGACTTCCCCGAGACATCCTGGACCTCTCCCACCAGTGCGCCCAGATCCTCCTGGTCATGCGCCCCTCGGAGGAGACGCCGTCCGACTTCCAGGACTATACGCTGGTCGCCGTGATGGCCGTCGCCACCTACTTGGGACAGTACCCGATGGGCGAGCAGCACGGCGTTCCGGCTCTCGCTCAGAAGTACGGCCAGAATCCGGCGGCGCTCGAGCAGGTCTTTGAGTACATCATCGCGTCGGTGAACAACTATCGGGAGACGTACATGAGGATGCACGCCCTCCAGGAGGAGGGCGCCCTCGACGACGACGACGTCGACAAGATCTCTAGAAGCCACTTGCATCCCACCGGAGGCCTCATGGCGGCCATGTCCGACCTGGACGGGTTCGCCACGAAGCTCAATGCCATCCTGCAGGCCGACCTCCGCGCCGCGGCCGTCGCCGCCGGGCCCATCCAGACCCCAGAGATCAACTTGGCGGCCAACGCCGACCCAGTGAGCGCTGGACACCTGCGCGAGGTATCGGAGAAGCTCACGGAGACGCACAGGCAGGTCGATATCCTGGATCGCGTCCAGAATATTCGCGTGAAGAACATCCAGGAGGAGTACCAGCGCTTCATGGAGCGGGTCAGGTCCAAGGCCCAGTCGGCCATCGACCACGCCAATACGACGTATAGCCAGCAGAGGAACGTTCTCATAGCTCGATACGAGGCGCTGTCTGCACAGGTGGCCAAAGACTTCCCGGACCTGGCCAACCAGGCGCCGAGCCCGAGGGCGATCGGCCTCACCATCGCGGCCGGCTCGGACGGTGGGCCAGGGGCGGCCACCGGGATGGCGATCGGCGCTGACATGTCCAACGCAGCGGGAATCAGCCCGATGAACATGCTCTCGCACTCGATGGCCTCCCAGCTTCTCGCGTTGCAGAGCCACTGGGCGGCCAACATCGCCCAGGGGATGTCCTTCTCGCCCGAGCAGATGGAGCAGTACTCGCAGATGCTCTCCAAGGGCACCATGATGCAGAACGTCATGGCCGCTGGCGCCTCTGGCGCCGCCGGCTCTGCTGCGGGCGCCGCGGTGCCAGCCGCTGCTGCTCCGGCCCCGGGGCAGGAGGCCCCCAAACCCGACGAGCCGGCCGTCAAAAAGTCTCTTTTGGAAATGATGGAGGAGGACTTTGAGCCAGACGGAATCGCGGTGGCCGGCGACGGGGGCGATGGAGGCAACAGGGAAGGTGGTGGCGGTGGCGGTGGCGAGGCCACGACCACGACCACCGCGACCACCACGGCCGACGCCGCCCAGGGAGCGACCCCGGACGTCAAGGTCGCTCGCGTCGGCAGTCTCTCGGGTTGGATCCCACCGACGGTAGGCAACTCCCCCACGAAGGCCGGCTTGAACGGCCCAGGCGACAAGGCCTGATCTCGGCCGCCGACACCCAACTAGCGACACAATTTTCAATTTCGCACCTTTCAGTTTTGACAACAACCACAACATCCACGACCTCGGGATTCTTCTCCTTAAATAGGTAATAAAAAGTTCCACAATCAGCGCCGGGCGCGACCCCTCGCGGTTGGCGGCGCGCGCCTCCTCGCGCCGCCGCGGGCGCCCTGATTGGCGCCCGTCAGGCTCGCCTTACCCCTGTTGATCTCCCTCCGCGCGGCCGCGGCGCCCTCCGTGTCCCCGACCTTGGTCTTGAGATCGACCAACAGCTGCCAGAACGGCTCGAGCATGCCGATCCTCGAAGGCAGCGGGAAGGTCTCGCTCTGAGCGTATATCCTCGCCAACGTCTGAGCGTTGATGCACGCACCCTCCGCGTAGTCGATAGCCGTCTCGGGGTGTCCCTGGAGGTCGTACAACTGGGCCGTGTCCTTGAGGATGGCGACACGGTTCTGCAGCAGATCCGGGTCGTACACCTGAATGGTCGCGTCCATGATGTTCAAGACGGCCTCGTGGCACGCAATGGCCTCATCGATGGCTTGGCGAGCCTTGCAATGGTTTCCGATCGCGTACAGCGTGTTCATATGCTGCACGCTGTTCTCACCATGGACGCTGATGGCAAGCTCCAGGGTGTCGGCCAGGAGCTCCTGCGACTCGATGTGTTCGCCCCTGGTGTCCAGAACACCGGCAGCATTCATCAGATTCTTCATGGCAAAGTGCCTGGCCAGCTTGTGGACCGGCAGCGACTTGATCTGCTGGTCCTCTTCCGAGGCATCCGCGGCCTCTCCCTCGGCGCCACCGTCCTTGTCCTTGTCCCTGTTCTTGTCACCGTCGTACGCCTTCTCCAGCTCATTGGCTCTCTCCTGCAGCTCCTTCGCCCCGGCCACCAGGAAGTCGACGCACTCCCTGGACCGCCCGCACTTGGCGAGATACGCCGTGTAGTCGTACTTGGCCTGTTCGACCAGCTGATGCACGTCACCGTAGTCCGCCTTGGCCGCGTCGTACGCCATCATGTAGCTCGACAGCGCCGACTTGGGCTTCTGCTGGTTCTGCATGAGGTTTCCGAAGGCGATGTACGCCTTGGACTTGCCCCCCTTCCTGGTCGCCTCGCTCGCATTCTCCACCGCCTCGAGCGCCACCGCGTAGCAGACCTTGAGCTCGTTCAGGTTCGGCCTTCCCCCGTGCGCATGGATCTTGATCTCAGCCAGCGCAAACGCCGTCGCGGCAACCAGCGACGGACGAATGTCCCCGTTGGCGGACGACCTCGCGACGCACGCATCCATCGCATCCTGCGCCGTCTGCACCGCCCTCCTCATCAGATTCTGCGCCAGCGCGGGATCCGCATGCATGTTCTGCACCGCCTGGTTGCCCAGGTGGTGTGCCTCCACGATCATATCCCGGATCCTCCTCTCCTCCCCCTCCACCTCCTCGCTGCTATCGTCCTTTGCATTCGCAAACGACAGATCGGGATGCGCAACTTGCTCCAGGCTCTCCACAGCATCCTCCGCCTCCTCCTCCAGCAGCGGCTGCGACCTGTCCTCCGTCGTCGCCTTCCCGCTCAACGTCTTCCCACGCAGGTCCTCCACCGTGAACACGTTCTCGATCGGCATGGGCTGTGCTTGCGCTGCTTCCTGAGACGCGTCACCCTCTCCCTGTCCCGAAGTCTCGTTCTTTTTCTTGTTCCGCTTCTTCGGCGGCGCCGTCACCGAAAACGCCTTCTTCTCCGTCGCAGCAGCCGTTTCGTCCTTTCCTGCCTGTGCCTCCGCCTTCGCCTCGGCAAGCACCGCCTCAGCCTCCTCGATCGCCTCCTCCGCCGCCACCTCGGCCGCCACAATCTCCACCACCGCCTCGATCGCCTCCTCCTTCGCCATCTTCATCTGGTCGTCCACGACATCCGACACCTTCTCGACATTCGCAATCGTCCCCGCCACATCATGCGCCGCCGCCGCAGCCGCCGCGCTCGCCAGCGCCGCCTCCGTGACATGCTTCAATTCCTCCGATTTCCTGGCCGACGACGCTGAGACATTGTCCGTCTTCTCTTCCACCTCGTTCTTCTCTTCCACCTCCACCTCCGTCTCCGTCTCCGTCTCCTTCTCTACCTCCGTCTTCGTCTTCTTCTCCCCCTCCTGACTACGAGCAGCGACAACGTGCTTCTTCCTCGGCGGCAACGCCGGCGCCTTGGACGCCTGCTTCTTCGCCGACCCTTCCTTCTCCTCCGGGATCGCCGCCGCCGAACGCGTCTCGACCGGACTGCAGGTGGTGCAAGGGCAGGGCGAACGCGCAGTGAGCGAAACACGACCGATTCCAGCACTCGACGGCCGACGGATAAGGCCACGGGATAAGGTGCATGGTGCAGCGTGCCTCCCTCTCCGTCCCTCCCCTCGACACCCGACGCCTCCACCTCCGCCGACACCAACCGACCCAGCCACACGTACCTCTTCACGCCCTGACCGCCGTCCACGGAACTCGCCACGGAACGAGGCCGACGAGGCGGTGCCTTCCGAACCTTCGCATTTCCTCCCGTCGAGGATTTCTTCGCGCCTTTCTTACCCGAATTCGCCTGACGGGCACCCTGACGACGCCCACGAATCATCCACGCCCCGATGCCCACGACCAGCGCGCCAACACCGGCCACTGCCACGGGAATTACGGGAAACGAGGAATTTCCCTGCGTTTTGGCCTTTCCCCCGCTGCTGACGGCGGGGGGAGGGGGTGGCGCGACCGGGGACGCCTCATCGTCACTCGAATAGTTCATCGTTGATGCTGATGGGGGGAATTGGGAATGCGGACGGCCACGGGGAGATGGGCGAGTCGTCGATGTGGTGATGGCCACCACAATGGTGGTGGTGGTGGTGGCGGTGTTCGTGTTCGTGTTCGTCTTCGTGTTCGTCTCCGTGTTCGTCTCCGTGTTCGTCTCCGTGTTCGTCTTCGTTTTCGTCTTCGTTGTCGGGCAACCCGGGAACGGGGGTCCGGGCGCGTCCGGGGCGGCAGAGAGGCAGCGAGAGGCAGCGAGAGGCAGCGTGTCTGTCAGAGAGTCAGACTGACTGACTGACTGACGAACGAACCGAGAGGCCGAGGACCTCGGAATTCCCCGCGACACGTCTGGTCACCGTGCACTCTGACACGTTCTCCGAGAGCCAAGCTTTTCCAAGCGCTTCTTCTCTTTTGTGTATGTTTCGTTCGCCCACGCAACAAACAAACAACAACCCCGTCCTTCATCTCGTACGCCAAAACCCCTCCTCCCAGCCCGCTCCCTCGGCCAAGCAAGAAACCGAATCGAGATTTCAGAAGGGGCCTTGGACGAAATGCCCACTCCAGTGCGCCGTAATCGGGGTCTCGACGCGTCAGGTGCAACAGAAATCAACCCAGGATCACCGACAATACGCGTGTCTTCCCCACGGGGCGTGCAGACCACCGTGGTACGTTGAATCGATCACGAAGAGCCAGGACTCGGGCGACTTCGGCTCGCACCCACTTTAAGACTACCTCGCGTAGAGTACCTCCCTCCTCACCTCCTCCCCCCCGCGTCCTTCGTCAGGTGGACACGAATCTGAATACAAACTGGTTGGAGAACAAGGCCTCGTGGTTGTACTACTCGCTGCTGGTCTTGGCGTGGTGGTTGGTCGTGTCGAACTTTGTCGACCCGGGGATGGCGTGGACGGTGGTGCATATTTCGCACGGTTTGGTGACGTACTACCTGTTTCATTGGATTAAAGGGAGTCCAATCGATGGGGACCAGGGGAAGTACGATTCGTTGACGTTTTGGGAGCAGATTGACAGCGAGGTGCAGGGGACTGGGACGAGGAAGTTCTTCATGATGGTGCCGGTGGTGCTGTTCTTCCTGGCGAGTCATGGGAGTGCGTATGATCGGCAGCCGTTGGGGATCAATCTGGGGGTGCTCGTGGTGTTGTTGGTGGCCAAGTTGAGCAGCATGCACCGGGTACGCATCTTTGGGATCAACAAGTACTAGTAAGGAACGTACTCGTACTCGTACTCGTACTTGTCGTCGCCCGTTCTTCTTGGTCGTAAATAAATACTAGACGAGCCGTCGTGGCATTGGACTGCTACTGCTGTTGTGACCGCTCGTCACGACGCCTTCAGAGTCGACCGCGACCGCCCCCCTGTCCGGCCAGACCTCTTCGCTCTCGCTCGACACGCCGCCGATCCCGCCGCTCAAGCAACTCATGCTCCCTCGTCGGGGGCTCGCTGGTGGCGTGCTCCGCGGACTGCTGTTGCCCCCAGACATGGGTCCCTGCTGCTTGACATTCATCGTCCCGGCCCTGCTCAACATCCATATCCTGTCCCCCGTCTCTTGCTCGAAGGCGTACCGGTCGCTCTCCACGTGTTCAGGTCGGGACTGCGACTGCGACTGAGAACTCAGTCGGACGTAGATCCCGTCCTCCCGCTCTTCGACCTCGTGCGTCCGCTGCCGCACGCCGACGCTCTGCCACGCGCCGGGGATTGGCTTGCCGTCCTGCATCGTCGCCTGCTGGTAGAATTTCTGGCCGTCGGAAAGGCTGCAATGGTAGAAGTGCCACGGGCAGACGAGACAGGAGGTGTCGTTGATTTCCTCAATGTCTCCCAGTGCCAGCGGACCGCCTGCGTGGAAGCAGATCGAGTCGATGCAGAAGATCCGGCCGGGGGTGGGTCGGATGACCGAGACGAAGCGCCCGTCGATGCAGACGTGGTAGCGGATCGTCGTGCTCTCGGGGGTGTCGTTGCAGGCGGCGGAAGGTGGGATTTTGGCCCAACCGTCTCGAGAAAAGAGGCGCGGTGCGGTGGAGGGTGGAGGCCGTGGGTCCGTCATGCTGGTGTTCGTATTGGATATTGGATCTCCGATATCCGGAGCCCGCTGGTGCTCGACGATTCGAATGAGAGAAAATCGGCCGGGCGTCGTTTTCGTTCCGTTTGGCCGGGCTGGCGGCGTGGGAATGTTTCGCTTTGGTCAGTCGGAGGAGAGATGTGAGAGGGTTTGGACGGACAGACGAATACAAAGTGCAGCGAAGCGAATGCCAGCCCCTGGGGCTCTCGGTTGGCCTCATGAGGCGGTGATCACCGAAAATTTTGGCACCGGGTGGGTGGGCCCGCCTTCTCGTGCCAGGTCACTGCGCCGCGAGGGTCGGGGGAGGGAGGACGGCTGGCGGCCGTGGATCCACGTCGCGTCGGTCGTTGACAGCTGCCGTTCGGCCGGCCGGCAGTCACTGCGCCGGGCGTGCCGGCGGGTTTGCGGTTCGTCGCCGGCGTTCGAGCCGGGGAGTGTCCCTGTGTGGTCTACGGACGAGTCCGAGGCACACCCAAGACGGGTCCCGTGCGAACGTGCGGGGGAGTGAGTGTCTGTGATTCGTCGCCGCTGCTCGATCCGGATAAGGCTACTCACCCAAGTTTTGACCACGCGGGTCGGTTTTGGTGCACCTCACTCTCTATACTCTATACAACATGAATACGGTCACCTGCTCTCGTAGCGTTGTGTGTGCGCCTCGCGCTCTTAACGTACGTTTTGCGTCAGGGGACTGGAGCCTGCCATGATGCGTGCGAACGTCCGCTTTTCTGAAGCCGCGCGTCGACCGCCGGCCGGCGTCATCACCGCGCGGAGAACTTTCATACATGCAACCAATGGCTGGACGGGCACCAATGCGCCGGGCATAATCGCGAGGATCCTGATTATCGCTCACTCGCTCCCTCCCTCCCACACCCTCACACCCTCCCCGTCCGCAGAAGGCCAAGGCCGCTTCCAACCTGTCCGCCAAGGCATCCCTCGCCGCGGCCCCGCTGGCGCCCCGCCGCGCGGCCTCCCTGGCCACCGCCCGCAACCTGACGGTCTCGGTGTCGGCCGTCGCCGACGGCACCGTCCTGGACCGCCCGCTGCGCGTGGCCGTCATCGGCGGAGGTCCGTCCGGCGCGTGCGCTGCCGAGACGCTGGCCAAGGGTGGCGTGGAGACGTACCTGATCGAGCGGAAGATGGACAACTGCAAGCCGTGCGGAGGAGCCATTCCCATCTGCATGGTGGAGGAGTTTGACCTGCCGATGGAGATTATCGACCGGCGCGTGACGAAGATGAAGATGATTTCTCCGTCGAACCGTGAGGTGGATGTGGGCAAGACGCTGAACGAGAAGGAGTGGATCGGCATGTGCCGTCGCGAGGTCTTTGACGACTACCTGCGCAAGCGTGCCTCTGGACTCGGTGCCAGCCTGATCAACGGACTTTACATGGGCTTCAAGCAGGATGGAGCCGATGGACCGATCACCGTGCGTTACAACAAGTACGAGGAGGGCAGCAAGGTCGGTGTGCCGTCTGAGCTCGAGGTCGACCTGATCATCGGTGCCGACGGTGCCAACTCTCGCGTCGCCCAGAACATCGACGCCGGCGAGGCCGACTACGCCATTGCCTTCCAGGAGCGTATCCGTATCAACGACCAGCAGATGGACTACTACAAGGACCTCGCCGAGATGTACGTCGGAGACGATGTCTCTCCGGACTTTTACGGATGGGTGTTCCCGAAGTACGACCACGTCGCCGTCGGAACCGGAACCGTCGTCAACAAGACTGCCATCAAGCAGTACCAGCAGGCGACCCGCGACCGCTCGCAGGTGAAGACCGAGGGCGGACAGATTATCCGCGTGGAGGCCCACCCGATCCCGGAGCACCCGCGCCCGAAGCGTTTCCAGGGACGTATTGCGCTCGTCGGTGATGCCGCCGGGTATGTCACCAAGTGCTCTGGAGAGGGCATCTACTTCGCCGCCAAGTCAGGACGCATGGCGGCCGAGGCCATCGTCGAGTACTCCGAGCAGGGCAAGAAGATGGTCGGACCGGCGGCCATCAAGAGCTACCTGAGCAAGTGGGACAAGAAGTACTGGGCCACCTACAAGGTGTTGGATATTCTGCAGAAGGTGTTCTACAGGTCCAACCCGGCCAGGGAGGCGTTTGTGGAGATGTGCGAGAGCGACTACGTCCAGAAGATGACCTTCGACTCGTACCTGTACAAGACGGTCGTCCCGGGAACGCCGATGGAGGACATCAAGCTGCTGACCGGAACCGTCGCCAGCCTGCTCAGGGGTAACGCGTTGAGGAGCGCCGCTTCCAAGGGCGTCAACGTGTCTTTCGGATCCAAATCGAACGAGGAGAAGGTGACCGCCGCCAAGGCCTAGAAAGCGGAGGATTAATGAATATCTTGCAATAACACTAGTCAGAGTCGGTGGATCACCAGAACCAGATGGAGTTGGGGAAGCACTCGGACTGCCTGCAGCGACAAGTCTCAGAAGAACTGGACCCAGGAGCGTGCCGACAAGCTCGCCCTGGCCTTTCGCGACCGCTGGCAGTCCGAGTGCTTCCCCAACTCCATCTGGTTCTGGTAAACGCATTACGTAGTACGTACTTGGTTTCTCAATGGGAATATCAACTTGAAACAACATTCAGTCATGGTCATTCAATTGCACAGCGCGCGCTCAGACGCCTCCGCCGATGCGTCCGACGAGGTGCTCGGCGGCGTCCTGGAGCTCGTAGCAGCTCGCCGTCTGGAACAGCCACTCTTTCCGCACGGCAATCGCCGAAGGCTTCATTCCGCTGGGGCGGGATGCCTCCTCGTCGTTCATGACGATGACGATGTCGGCCTCCGAGACGTGGAACAGCGTGCCGCCCAGCTCCTGGCAGATGCGACGGACGACCTGGTACGTCTCGGTGCTCGCCGCACCGCCCGCGCGCTTGCCGTTGTAGATGGCCACCTTCTTGCCATGGAGCAGGCTCGTCGACTGGCTCGGACTGGTGCCCGACAGGAACTCTCGGGCTTTGTCGGCCCCGGCCTGGAAGACGACGTCGGCGAGGTACTTGTCCTCGTCGAGCCAGCGACCGGCCGCGATCGAGTCCGTGACGTACTCGGGCGTCAGCAGGTAGGCACCATGCAAGACGGCCAGCATGGTCTTGAGCGTCCTGCGAGGCGGAGAGGAGGACGACGACGTCGACGAACACGAGGACAGAGTGAGGACGAGGCGCGCGCGCCTGCGTCGGGCCGATCAGGGAGGAATGGAGACGTACCGCCGATTGTCACCGATGATGAGGTGGGTGATAGGCGCCGAGGCCGACTTCCGAGATGTGTTCGACCAGAGGGTGAGCCCCGGGAGGGATGCCGACGCGACCTTGCACGACTCGAGGACGGACTGGCTCACAGACGTGAAGGCGATCGTCCCCGTCTTTGCGTCGGGCTGCGTGGACGTCTCCTGCGAGCAAGGCAGCGAAGGCTGCGTCGTCGGCGCGGACGGAAGCACGGCCTTGTCGGGCGCCTCTGTCTCCTCATCGCTGACGACGCTGATCTGCGACGGCGTGGGAATCGTCAGGATCTCCTGGCTCAGGCGCGGCGGGGGTGGCTGCATGGCGGCCTGCAGCTGACTGATGTTGGCAGCCGTCAGCGGCTGGGTCATTTGCTGGCTCATCAACCCCTGCGTCGCCTGGGTCGCCGCATCCTGTGCCGTGTAGTAGATCGTGGGCTCCTTGGAAAAGAGCGACGCCTCCTGCGTCGGCTGCACGGGCGCGGCCGGCTCTTGCGTCGGCACCCCCCGCTTGTCCGCCGGGGACTCGGTCACCTGCGTGCCGTACTCGTCGTTGACGTCCCCGTCGTTCACCTCGCCGTCCTCCTCTGCCGCGTCCCGCTCGACGGCGGGAACGACCTCCTGGGTGACGACATCGTCCGCAAACATCGGCGGCACTTGCGACGAGATCACGGGGGGCTGCTGGCCGGCTCCGAGCGGACCAAGTCCGCTGGGACCGACTCCCAACCCGCTCTTCTTCGCACCGCCCATCAGGACCAACGGCGATGGGTTGGGAGACGCATTCTGGCTCCCGTTCTGGCTGGGGTTGCCCGCCCGCTCGTGCCTTTGAATGCTCATCCGCAGGCTTTGCACCTGCGCCCGATTCATCCGCAGCGGCTGCGAGCTCATGGGCGTTTGCGCCTGGAGACCGCCGCCCAGCAGGCTCCTCCTCGGACCACCGGTGCCGCCACCGCCGACCGAACCAGGCGTATCCCGCGGCACGTTGCTGTCATACACCCGAACCACCGACCACGGACTCGGCACCTCCTTGATCAGCTTCCTGGTCGACGCCGTGGCGTCCCGCACATTGGCCTTGGAGACCGTCCGGAGGTCCAGGTTGCCAATCACCCCGACCGGCAGCCGGCTCGTCGTCTGCGGCGTGCCCCAGGGCGACTCGACCCGCTTGATCTCGGGAATCGGGGCGTGCGCGCCGCCCGCAGTCGCCTTGAGAATCTTCTTCGCCTCCACCGGCCCCTCAGGCAGCGTCTTATCCAGCTTGACGGGCCGCTCGGGGTAGACTGTCAGACAGCGCGTCGAGAACCTGACTGCCGGCTGCGCCTTTTTCTCGGCCTTTGCGGCCTTCTTGATGTTGGCTTTGTTCTCCATGCTCCCCTTCTTCTTCTTCTCGCCCCCGGCAGACACCCGCCGCGAGACCCGCTCCTCCAGCGACGTCTCCAGCGCATCCTCGTCGTCAATCTCGACTGCCGTCGCGGCCCGCTTCTTTCCAGCCCCCCTCGTCGCCCTCGTCACCCCCTTCTTGGTATCCTTTTTGGTATCCCTTTTGCTATCCTTCTTGTTCTCCTTCTTCTCCACCACAGCTGCCGCCTCTCGAAAGCCGCCGCCCCTCGCCCGCAGCCTCCTCGACGAATCCAGCTTATCCTCGTCCATCACAAGCGTCTCCATCGCCCTCGGCGTCAACGCCTTTGAACTTCCCGCCCTCCGCACCTTCTTCCGATCATGCCCGCCCTCCCCCGCCCCAACCACCAACCTCGGCGGCACCCCCCGCTTCTTCCCCTCCACCCCCTCATCATCCAGACGATATCCCGCCTCCCCGACCCACGACCCCGCCTTCTCACACGCCTCCACCCACCCGACCGACACCACCTCCAACGCCGGAGAATGCTGCCTCTTGTACGCCAACACGTGCTGCAGCCGCTTTGCGTCCCGCTCCTCCTGCCCCTTCTCCCGCACAAACACCACGTGACTGAGATTCCCCTGCAAGTTCCTCTTCAGAGACGCACCCAACGCCTCGAGCTTCTTCGACACAACCGCCTTCCCCGCCGTCAGATCGTCCACCTTGACGGTCAGCGAAGCCAACGACTGCTCGAGATCCCGTCCGGACGACCTCGCACCGGCCTTCCCGGTGCGCGTCGCAGCCCGCGCCGGCATATTATCGATATCCTTGAGAGGGAGGGCGGCCGTCGTGCGCGTGCGGGGCGGCATCACGGGATTTTCGCGGACAGATCGTTGGAAAAATGAAATTGCGCACGAACTTCGGACAGATCCAGGGTTCGTACGTCCGGGCTCGTGTGCTAGACCGTATTGAGCATGTATCCTGCAGCTGCCTACGCTCAACTCGAATTACTATTATTGTTTCGGACAGCCCGAGGCCACTCGGTTAGTTCGCACAACAACGAAACCTCTCTTCTTGTTCTCCTTTCCGAGTCTCGACGCAGGTCGTGGGCGTACGAAGGATCCGTTTGTGTTCGTACGGGCGGCTGACTGACCTTGGAGCGGGGCGAAACGGTGTCATTCGGCCCGAATTCGAACTCGATGAGGGGCGTTCTTCGCGTCCCACCCAGCGGCAGGCTCGTCGCGGGCCGGCGGTCTCTCACGCCGACGCCCGTTCTGCGTCGGCGTATCCGCATCCAGGCCGAGCCCCCGCCTTCTTCCTCGTCTTCGTCTTCGTCTCGTCGTCGTCCGGACGACGACGAGGCCTCGGCCTCGTCGTCGAGCTACGACTCTGTCGACGAGGTCGAGTACGCGGACGCAGACGTCGACGTGTTTGGGGAGCTGACGAGCGGGGATCTCACGTTGAGCGAACGGTCGAAGCGCAAGGTGGAGTCGACGGCGGCGACGAGTCTGGAGTTGGACCGGGTGATCCGTATGGAGTATTCCGCGTTGAAGGCGAGTTGCACTCATATCCTGCGTGGGCTGGGCATCCAGGTTCAGCACGAGACGACGTATCCGCGGGGGATGCCGCAGCGGGCGGTCTTCTGTACCAGGACGTTGAACCTGAGGAGCATTCAGGCCATCGGTCTGGACATGGACTACACGTTGGTCGACTATGACGTGAATGCGTGGGAGGGGCGAGCGTACGAGTTTGCGTTGCGGACGCTGGCCAGTCGGGGCGTGCCCGTGGAAGGTCTGACGTTCGACAAGGAGCTGGTGATCAGAGGCTTGATCATAGATACGCGCAATGGGAATATCGTCAAGGTCGATCGGTTTGGGTTCGTGAAGAGGGGCATGCACGGGACGACGAGGATGACGGCGGCAGAGGTCCGGGACTTGTACGGAAGGGAGCTGGTGAATCTGAAGGACGAGGGGCGGTGGTCGTTCATGAA
>Ga0181582_10000566_pt1 | contig 26501 bp, 25 predicted proteins | sample 071ome_32_FD_132438 | JGI IMG/M metagenome (GOLD analysis project Ga0181582, IMG submission 132438) | Coastal salt marsh microbial communities from the Groves Creek Marsh, Skidaway Island, Georgia - 071405AT metaG (megahit assembly) | ecosystem: Environmental > Aquatic > Marine > Intertidal...
CGTAAGCCAGTCGCCGTAGCGGCCCCACTTGATGGTCGGGGGGTACCAGTTGGTGTCCTCGTTCTGTTCGAGCAGGGCATCCTTGACTGCAGTCGTCTTGATGTACCAGGACGGCTGTGCGTAGTACAACAGCGGCGTGTGGCATCGCCAACAGTGCGGATACGAGTGCTCATACGGATCGCGTCGGAACAAAAGGCCACGTTCGGCGAGGTCGGCTGTGAGGATTTCGTCGGCCTTTTTGAAGAACATGCCTCCGACCATCGGTACGTCGTCGGCGAACGCGCCGTCGGGTCGGACCGGATTCACGACCGGGAGTCCGTAACTGCGGCAGCTGATGAGGTCGTCGGCACCAAAGGCGGGTGCCTGGTGGACCAGTCCGGTTCCGTCGTCTGTTGTGACGTAATCGGCCAGGATCACATAGTGCGAGTCGGGAATATCCACTAGATCGAAGGGGCGCTGGTACTCGGTGCGCTCGAGGTCCGAGCCTGGGAACCTGTCGATGATCTCCACGGCTTCTCCCGTGAAGACGTGCTCGATAAGTTCCTCGGCGACCACCAATTCCTCGTTCGCGGCCGTTCGAGCAACAACGTACGTAGCGTCTGGTCGAACAGCCACGGCAGTGTTGCTCACCAGGGTCCAGGGAGTGGTGGTCCACACCAACAGTTGGGCCGTGGGGTGCTTGGTGAACAGTGGGCCGCTGGTGACGGGGAAGCGAACGTAGACCGAAGGATCGACGACTGTTTCATACCCCTGGGCGAGTTCATGGTCGCTGAGGCCGGTTCCGCACCGCGGGCAGTACGGCGCCACACGGTGGTCTTGCACGAGAAGCCCGGCATCAAAGATCTGCTTCAGAGACCACCACACGCTTTGGACGTAGTCGCGGTCCATCGTCCAGTAGGCCGAGTCGGTATCCACCCAAAAAGCCATGCGCTTGCTCATCTGGGTGAATTCGTCGACGTGCCGAAGAACGGATTCGCGGCACTTGGCGTTGAACTCGGCGATGCCGTAGTCCTCAATGTCCTGTTTGCCGCTGAAGCCGAGTTCGCGTTCGACAGCCAGTTCCACCGGCAGCCCGTGACAGTCCCATCCAGCCTGCCGGGGCACGAAATAGCCCTTCATGGTCCGGTAGCGGGGGAATATGTCCTTGAAGACGCGCGCTTCGACGTGGTGCGCGCCCGGGGTTCCGTTTGCGGTTGGGGGACCCTCGTAGAAGGTCCACAGGGGCCGACCTTGCGCCCGGGCGACGGATTGCTCGAAGACCGATTCTCGATCCCAGAGATCGAGAACCTCGTGCTCCATGGCCGGCAGATCGATCTGCACGGGCACGGCCTTGTACATAGCGCCTCCTGTCCGAACGGGCAGGATAGTCGTGAAGGGTCGGCGTGCCGGTGACCCATGACGCCTCGCCCACCCCTAGCATTCGGGCACGCCTTGGCGGCTAGCCGCTGCCAGGGCCCACGACGGTCCCAGGCGGGAGCTGCGACCGACTCAGGAAGTAGACGAGGGGATGGCGATGGCAGCCACCAAGAAGACCGCCAAGAAGACCGCGAGGAAAGCGTCCGCGAAGAAGGCGCCGGCCAAGAAGGCCGTGAAGAAGGCGCCCGCGAAGAAGGCGCCCGCGAAGAAGGCGCCCGCCGAGAAGGCCGCGAAGAAGGCGCCCGCCAAGAAGGCGCCCGCCAAGAAGGCGCCCGCCAAGAAGGTGCCCGCGAAGAAGGCCGCGAAGAAGGTCGTGGCGAAGAAGAAGCGTCCGGTAGTGCGTGAGGACGAGTCTCCGTGGACAAATGCCGAACTCGCCGACGTCAAGACCGAATTGCACAGTGAGCGAAAGCGCCTCTTAGAGGAAATCGCGTCGGCCGAAGAGGGCCTTGCCGACTTGATTCGAGATTCCGGCGACGGAGCTGGTGACGATCAGGCCGATGCAGGCAGCAAGACCTTCGAACGCGAACACGAGATGTCGCTAGCGAATAACGCCCGCGACATGCTCGAACAGGTCGACCACGCCCTTGCTCGAATTGACGATGGTTCCTACGGAGTGTGCGAGAACTGCGGCAAACCCATCGGCAAGTACCGCTTGCAGGCTTTCCCGCGGGCGACTTTGTGCCGCGCATGCAAGGAAGCAGAAGAGCGCTTCTAGTCCGCAGCCCCGGCGGATTTAGGCTGACGCAATGTCCCGGGGCTTTCACGGTCGAGTGCTCGCGGTCCTCGCAGGGACCGCCGCTGGTGTCGTCGCCCTCGATCAGCTGTCCAAGGCCTGGGCGGTCAACGCTCTTCAACCCAGAATCGAATCCGGTGAGGGCCCGATCTACGTCGTTGAGCCCTTGCTGCGGTTGACGTATGTAGAGAACACCGGTGCAGCCTGGGGCATGGGTTCGGGATACACCTGGATCTTCACGATCGTGGCGGTCGTCGTCGGTGTCGTCATCGTGCGATTCGCTCGGACCATCACATCTACCGCGTGGGCACTGGCCCTCGGTGGATTACTCGGAGGCCTACTGGGGAATCTGATCGACAGGCTCATTCGCCCTCCCGGGCCGGGACTGGGATACGTCGTGGATTTCATCGGCCTGCCGAATTTCCCGGTCTTCAATGTCGCGGACATGGCCATCACCATTTCCGCGATCGCGATGGTGTTCCTGGCCTGGCGGGGAATTCCGCTGGCCGGGCCGGCTAGCGCATCGGGAGCCGAGGGCGACGAGCGAGACGGAGCAACCGTTCACGGAACCGAACAGTGACAAGAGTCCTGCCCGTTCCGGAGGGGCTGGTCGGGGAGCGGATCGACGTCGCCCTGGCGCGAATGCTTGGTCTCTCCCGCGCTCGGGCGAGTGCGTTGGTGGATGCCGGTGCGGTCCGTGTCGATGCTCGACTGGTCGCGAAGTCCCATCGGCTGTCGCTAGAGGAATCTGTCGAGGTTGATGAACTGACCGAGGACGGCCGTGCAGCCGGTGGCGGCGACCCTGGAAACCCCGAAGTGATCGTGGATATCCCGATCCTGTGGGAGGACGATCACATCATCGTCATTGACAAGCCGGTCGGAGTGGCCGTGCATCCCAGCCCCGGATGGACCGGGCCAACTGTTATCGGTTCCCTCGCGGCCAGCGGCCACGCACTAGCAACGACGGGGGCCGCAGAGCGTGAGGGAGTGGTCCACAGGCTGGATGTCGGAACCACAGGGGCGATGGTCCTGGCGAAGGATGCAGCGGCCTACTCCTCACTCAAGCGGCAGTTCAAGGAACGCACCGTCGAAAAGGAGTATCACGCCGTCGTGCACGGCTTGCTAGATCCGCTGGCCGGGACGATCGATGCACCGATCGACCGACATCCGTCCAAGGACTACAAGTGGGCGGTCGTCGCTGGGGGGCGCCCTAGCGTGACCCACTACGAAACCCTTGAAGCGTGGCCGCGGGCTTCATTGGTGGAAGTCCATCTAGAGACCGGACGAACGCACCAAATCCGAGTGCACATGGCGGCGATGCGCCACCCGTGCCTTGGTGATGTCACCTATGGAGCTGACCCGACCGTGGCCAAGGATCTGGGACTAACGAGACAGTGGTTACACGCGAGACGGCTGGGATTTGAGCATCCGGCAACCGGTGCGCGAGTGGAGTTCGAAAGCCCCTATCCCGACGATCTGAATCGAGCCCTGGAGCGTCTGCGAGCCGGCCTGTCGGGCTGAACGACACCACAATCGGGGCATAGGGTTTGACGATGCCGATCCGAGACGTCCGAGCCTGTCGAACGCATGCGTCGGTGACCCCCGGGGGCACTCGATGACCCAGGACGACTTCGTCCATCTGCACGTTCACACCGAGTACTCGATGCTCGACGGTGCTGCCCGGCTCGGCGATCTCATGGATGAAGCGAACCGCTTAGGCATGTCCGCCATCGCGATGACCGATCACGGAAACCTGTTCGGCGCCTACGACTTCTACACGACGGCGCGCGCTGCTGGAATCAAGCCGATCATCGGACTCGAGGGCTATTTCGCGCCACAAGGACGGGGCGAGCGACGCCCGTTCGATTTCGGCGGCGGTTTCGACGAAGGCACTCCTGAGGATCCAGGTGCCGGCCGGGGCAAACACAGTTACACGCACATGACCTTGTGGGCCGAATCAACATCGGGAATGCACAACTTGTTCAGACTGTCCTCGCTCGCGAGCTTGGAAGGGCAGTACCACAAACCACGCTTCGATCGGGAGCTGCTCGATCGATACGGATCCGGGCTCATCGGGACCACCGGGTGTCCAAGCGGCGAAGTAAACCGATGGCTCCAAGCTGGGGAGTATGACAAAGCCCGCGCGGCTGCCGCGGATTTTCGTGACATCCTCGGGCCGGGTAATTACTTCTGCGAAGTCATGGATCACGGTCTCGCTATCGAACGCAGGTTTCGCGAGGACCTCATCAAGATCGCACGTGATCTGGATTTGCCCTTAGTCGCCACCAATGACCTGCACTACGTTCACGCATCGGATGCCGACACGCACGAAGTTCTCCTGTGTGTCGGAACGCGCACGACTATGGATGACCCCAAGCGTTTCCGGTTCGACGCCCGAGACTTCTACCTCAAGTCCGGTGCAGAGATGCGAACGGTTTGGTCGGAGTTGCCGGACGCATGCGACAACACACTGTTGATCGCCGAGCGCTGTGAGGTCTCCTTTGATGAAGGCGCGAACCTCATGCCGCAGTTCCCGGTACCTGACGGGTTTACCGAAGAGACGTGGCTACGCGCCGAGGTAGATCGGGGACTCGCCCACCGGTACCACGGTGAGGTTCCATCTGACGTTCGACAGCAAGCGGATTACGAGCTCGGCGTGGTCTCCCAGATGGGCTTTCCCGGCTATTTCCTCGTTGTGGCCGACCTCGTGCGCTACGCCCGTGACAACGGCATCCGTGTCGGCCCGGGTCGTGGCTCGGCTGCCGGGGCCATGATCGCCTACGCGCTGGGAATCACCGAACTCGATCCGATCAAGCACGGCCTGCTTTTTGAGAGATTCCTCAACCCGGAACGGATCTCGATGCCGGACATCGACATCGATTTCGACGAACGTCGACGAGCCGACATGATCCGGTACGCCACCGAGAAGTACGGCGAGGAACGAGTGGCCCAGATCGTCACCTACGGATCTATCAAGGCCAAGGCGGCGATCAAGGACAGCGCCCGCGTGCTCGGCTATCCGTATGCGGTGGGTGATCGCATTACCAAGGCGATGCCCCCGGCGGTAATGGGGAAGGACATCTCCCTTGCTGGCGCCTTCGATGCATCGGATTCTCGCTACGGCGAAGCCAAGGACTTCCGCGCGCTGTACGAGTCAGACGAACAGGCCCGACAAGTCATCGACACCGCCAAGGGTCTCGAGGGTTTGAAGCGCCAACCGGGAGTCCATGCCGCGGGTGTGATCTTGTCGCGCGAACCGTTGATGGATGTGATTCCCGTGTGGCGCCGTGAGCAAGACGGCGCGATCATCACCCAATTCGACATGGGAGCGTGCGAAACGCTCGGCTTGTTGAAGATGGATTTCCTGGGTCTGCGTAATCTCACGGTGTTGGACGATTGCCTGGACAATGTGGAGAAGAATTCGGGCACGCGGATTGCCCTCGAGGAATTAACGCTCGACGACGCACATACCTACGAACTTCTCTCCCGAGGAGACACGTTGGGTGTCTTCCAGCTCGACGGTGGACCCATGCGGTCGCTTCTTCGGTCGATGCAGCCCGACAACTTCGAGGACATCTCCGCAGTCCTGGCGCTCTACCGGCCGGGTCCGATGGGCGCGAACGCACATAATGACTACGCCGATCGCAAGAACGGCCGCAAACCCGTTGTGCCCATCCACCCGGAATTGGCCGAGCCGCTTGCTGAAATCCTCGGCGACACGTACGGCCTGATCGTGTACCAGGAACAGGTCATGGCTATCGCTCAAGAACTGGCCGGGTATTCCCTGGGGAAAGCCGATCTCCTTCGTCGAGCAATGGGCAAGAAGAAGAAGGAAATCCTGGAGCAGGAATTCGTACCGTTCCGCGACGGCATGCGCGACAGGGGCTACAGCGATTCCGCGATCGACACGTTGTGGGAAATTCTCGTCCCGTTCTCCGATTACGCCTTCAATAAGGCCCACACAGCGGGGTACGGACTCGTGTCCTACTGGACCGCGTACTTGAAAGCGAACTATCCGGCGGAGTACATGGCCGCTTTGTTGACGAGCGTTCAGGACGATAAGGACAAGAGCGCGATCTATCTGGGTGAATGTCGGCGCATGGGTATCAAGGTGCTGCCGCCTGATGTCAACGAGTCCGATTCGGCGTACACCGCGCGGGGAAGCGATATTCGCTTCGGGCTGTCGGCCATTCGCAACGTCGGCGAGGGTGTTGTTGAATCCATAAGCAGCACTCGTCGATCCCAGGGACGATTCACCGACTTCCACGACTTTGTGGCGAAAGTCGAGGCGCAGGTGTGCAACCGTCGGGTTGTCGAGTCCCTCATCAAGGCGGGGGCTTTCGATTCGCTCGGACATACACGTAAAGGGCTCACCGCGGTCCACGAAGTCGTGATCGATTCGGCCGTGGAAATCAAGCGAGCAGAGGCGGCGGGTCAATTCGACCTATTCGGAGGCCTCGGTGGGGGAGACGAGACATCGGGCCTGGCAGAGCAAACGCCCGTTCCTGTCGGTGAATGGGACAAGGCTGTTCTGCTAGCCCATGAGCGGGAGATGCTTGGTTTGTATGTGTCCGACCATCCACTGAACGGCCTTGATCACGCACTCGCTCAGATTTCGGACAGGTCTATCGCGTCGCTGATCGCAGACGAATCCCTGGAATCCTCTGTCGTGACGGTGGCCGGGCTGCTGACGAGCGTGCAACGAAAAACGACCAAGAAGGGTTCTGCTTGGGCGATCGCGACCGTCGAAGATCTGGACGGTTCGGTAGAGGCGATGGTGTTCCCGCAAACCTATGCGTCGGTGTCGACCACGCTGATCGAAGACAGCATCGTCGCAATCAGGGCTCGGGTGGAAAGAACCGACGAGGACGGACTCCGCGTGATCGCGATGGAAGTCCAGACTCCCGACCTCTCCGAAGCCTCGAGCGGTCCGCTGCGACTTTCGCTGGCAGCTAGTCGATGCGTGCCACCGTTGGTTGAACGGCTCAAAGAGGTGCTCCGACAACACCCGGGCACGACCGAAGTCAATCTTCACCTCACCGGCGGCACCCAGACCACGGTCCTTCGCATTGATGATGCCCTCCGCGTTACTCCCTCGGCCGCGTTGTACGGGGACCTGAAGGCCCTCCTCGGAGCAAACTGTTTGTCCTGATGTGTCGTACGGTTTCGTCGTGGCCGTGACAGGGGATGTTCCCGAAGCTGAGACGACGGCTGCCAATTCGCGATCGGAATGGTCCGAATGGCGAGTTCTCATCGCCGGACTGGTCGGTGGCGTGCTCAGTGGAGCTGCGCTCGGTGTCCTGTGGTGGCAGTTGGCGCCGCGGGCCTCGGTCGCAATCAGGCCGGACGGCGCCAGACCCCAGGGTTTTCAACCGGAGGAATATCTCGCCGCGGATGTCTCTTTTGCGGCCCTGGCTTTGGTAGCGGGGTTGATATTGACCGTTGCCCTCGCAGCGATGCGACGACATCATCTGCTTGGTGTTCTGGCGGCGGGTCTTCTCGCGAGCGCTGTAGGCACCTTGGCCATGTGGCAGGTGGGCACGGGCTTGGGATCGGTAGACATCGAAGGGCTTATCGCAACCACCAGTGAAGAATTCGTGGTCGATGCTCCGCTGGAGGTGACCATGCCGGGTGTCTTCTTGGTGTGGGCCATCGGTGCAGCGACCGTCGTCGTCGTGCTGGCACTTGGCGATTGGCTTGCCGCGCGCGGACTTCGGCGCGGATCGGTCAAGCCTGAGGGCGCCGTTTAGCCTGGTTCGGCGGAGCACAACGCAGTCACCGTTGCCCCCGTTGCATCGATCAAATCGCCCGACGACAAGCAGATCTCGACGCCTCGCTTTCCCGCGCTGACGTACACCCACGAACATGACCGGATGCTTTCGTCGATGAAAACCTGCAACGGACGTCTCATGCCCAACGGGCTGATGGCTCCCGTGACCGAGCCGCTGATGCGTTCAGCCGTGGCAACGTCCGCGAGTAGTGCCTTCTTGCAGGCAGCCGCTCCGGCGAGGAGTTTCGGTGCGATCGTCATTGTTGCTGGAGCCAGGGCAAGAACAAGATCGGTGTCGACTTGCCACACAAGCGTCTTGAAAACACACCGTCCATCTACACCGAGTGCCGTGGCAGCTTCGAGTGCGTAGTCGGCGCGCTGACCTGGGGCTAGATCGTCATGATGGAAGGAATGGACCGTGTGGGGAACTCCCTTTTCCACCAGCATCGCCAGGGCGGGGGTGCCGGTCTGATGCCGTTCCGGTCGACGACCCACCTAGTTCTCCGACGGAGTCGAGTTGAGCAGATCGAGGGCGGGTACGGCTCCGAGAGTCGAGATCAACGCAGATTCCGATCGGAGAATCCGAATTCCGATGCGCAGCCGGTTAATGGCATCGGGAGAGGCCAGCAGTTCCTGCCGGGTAGCGCTATCGATGACCAGGGCGGCGGTAATCAGGTAGCTCAAGACCGCAGGGTCAGTGGGAACTTGTTCGTCGTCGGTTCGGTCTTCATCAAGCCGTCCACCGAGAATCGCGCGGTAATTTTCGAAGGCTTCCACGGCAGCGGTGACCAAAGTTTGTACCCGTGGGTCGGTGGCGTCTACGTCCGGCTCGGGAAGGTATGTCACGCTCGCACGTAGCAGCGGTGCAGATCTGTCGATGTCGTCTACCTGAAACCGACGAGCGCCGATAGTCACGATGTCGTAGCGGCCATCTTCACGGCGCTCGGCTTGTCGGACGACCGCAGTAACGCCTACGGGGTAGAAATCGTCGTGGCTTTCGGGCCCGGCATCCGTTCCGGCCGAATGTGTCCGACGCTCACGAACCCCGATAATCCCAAACTCGCGTTCGTCTTCAGGCTTGTCGAGCAGTTCTTCCACCATTAGTCGATATCGCGGTTCAAATATGTGAAGGGGGAGTACCAGGCCGGGAACCAGCGCCGTAGTGAGTGGGAAGAGCGGCAGCGACGGTTCCATCCTTCGAGCGTAGACTCCGTTGAGTGTTACGTCTCATCGATCTGCGCGAATCGACGGCTGATCCTCGCTCGGTCGTGCCCCGAGCCGCGATGGATCTCGCAGACGCGGGGGACACCATTCGGCCGGTGCTCGACGCCGTGCGAGATCGTGGCGCCGACGCCGTGCTGGAGGCGTGCGAGCGTTTCGACGGCGTGCGTCCGACCCACCTGAGGGTCCCCGCGGAGGTCATCGAGGCCGCGGTCGCCGAGCTTGACCCCTCTGTTCGCGCAGCGCTCGAGGTCTCCATCGAACGGGCCCGCATAGTTCACCGCGATCAGCGTCGGGTGGATGTCATCACCGAGGTGGTTCCCGGCGGGTCGGTCACCGAGCGTTGGCTACCGGTAGCTCGAGTGGGTCTGTACGTCCCCGGTGGGCGCGCTGTGTACCCGAGCAGTGTCGTGATGAATGTTGTCCCGGCTCAAGAGGCGGGTGTGCCATCGCTCGCTGTGGTCAGTCCTCCTCAGAAGGATTTCGATGGCTGGCCGCACCCAACGGTCCTGGCTGCGTGTTCGCTTCTTGGAGTCGATGAGGTGTACGCCGTCGGCGGTGCCCAGGCCGTCGCGATGCTGGCGTACGGCGTGGACCTCGCGGACGGTAGTCGGTGCGAGCCCGTCGATTTGGTGACAGGACCGGGCAATATCTACGTGACTGCGGCAAAACGTGCATTGCAGGGGATCATCGGAATCGATTCCGAAGCAGGTCCGACGGAAGTCGCGATCCTCGCAGACGAGTCCGCCGACGCTCGTTTCGTCGCCGCCGATCTCATCAGTCAGGCCGAGCACGACGTCATCGCTGCGGCCGTGCTGGTCACGACCAATGCACAACTCGCCACGGACGTCGAGGCCGAAGTGCGGTTCCAGGTGTCGCAAACCAAGCATGTGGAACGCATTACCGAAGCACTGACGGGTGTACAGAGCGCGATCATCCTTGTTCGAGATATTGAGCAGGGTCTGGAAGTCGTGGACGCCTACGCAGCGGAGCACTTGGAGATCCACACGGATGAAGCTCGGGACGTCGCGATGCGCGTGCGTAATGCGGGGGCGATATTCGTCGGTCCGTGGGCGCCGGTGTCGCTGGGTGACTACTGCGCCGGTTCCAACCATGTTCTTCCGACGATGGGGGCGGCCCGGCATTCCTCGGGGCTTTCCGTCCAATCCTTCCTTCGGGGGATCCACGTCATCGATTACGACCACACGGCCTTGTCCGACGTAGCCCCCCACGTGGTTTCGCTGGCCCAGGCCGAGGATCTACCCGGACATGGGGACGCCATCAACGTGCGCTTTAACGACGGTGAGTGACAGTGGCTGATTTCCGGCCACCGGTTCGAGACGACCTCGAAGGCCTTGCCCCCTACGGCGCACCGCAATTGGCGGTGGATGTCCGGCTCAACGTCAACGAAAACCCCTTCCCACCGTCCAAGCAGTTGGCAGATGCGCTTGCATCCGCGGTAGCCGAGGAAGCTCGCGGCCTGAATCGGTACCCGGACCGGGAATTCATCGATCTCAAAAGAGCGCTTGCCGACTACCTCGCCCGAGAATCCGCGGTCCAGTTGCCAGTGGAGGCGCTGTGGGCGGCCAACGGCTCCAATGAGGTGATGGCCCACATCATGGGTGCTTTCGGTGGACCGGGGCGCATCGCCATCACCTTCCCGCCGACGTACTCCATGTATCCGGAGTACGCGCGCGAATCATTCACCGAGCTCGTTTCCGTGCCGCGCCGGTCGGACTTCGCGTTGGACATGCCCGCCGCTGTGGAGGCAATCGCCGAGCACGCGCCATCGATCGTGCTGTTGGCATCGCCGAACAATCCAACCGGCACCAGCGTTCCCGAGCGGGAGATAGCCGAGCTTGCCGAGGTCGCTGCGGGTGTTGGTGCGCTGCTTGTGGTCGACGAGGCCTACGCAGAATTTCGACGTTCGGGAGTGCCAAGCGCCCTCTCGCTCTTGGCAGACCATCCGAACATGGTCATCACGCGCACCATGAGCAAGGCATTCGCCATGGCGGGTGCCCGCGTCGGCTACGCGGCCGCGCACCCGTCGATCATTGACGCCCTGCGCATTGTTCGGCTCCCGTACCACCTGTCCGCGATTACTCAGGCTGTCGCACGCACCGCCTTGGACTTCGTCGACGAACTACAGGCCGATGTGTCTCTGATTCGGGATGAGCGCGACTCGCTGCATGAGGCGCTGACCGCCCGAGGATTCCTCGTTGCCCACAGCGATGCGAACTTCTGCTTCTTTGGGCGATTCCACGATCGGCATCGCGTCTGGCAGGCATTGGTGGATCGAGGAGTTCTGATCCGTGAGACCGGTCCGCAGGCATGGCTGCGGGTCTCGGTGGGAACGCCGGAAGAGAACGCTAGGTTTATCGAGACCTTGGACGAGGTTGTGGTCTCCAGTGACCTCATGTCGGACGGAAATGGTGATAGCCGATGAGCAGGAACGCGCGTGTCGAGCGGTCGACGAAGGAAAGCGAAGTTCTGGTCGAGGTCGAACTTGACGGGACCGGCGCTAGCACCGTTGAAACCGGCGTTCCGTTCTTCGACCACATGCTGGCTCAATTGGCAAAACACGGTGGCCTTGATCTCACCGTGCGCACCAAGGGTGACCTCGAGGTGGACGCCCATCACACCGTCGAAGACACCTCGCTCGCGCTCGGGCAGGCCATCAACGAGGCCCTCGGCGATAGAGCGGGGCTGCGCCGGTACGGCGACGCCCTTGTCCCTCTCGATGAGTGCTTGGTTCAGTCGGCCGTCGATCTGTCCGGACGCCCGTACCTCGTTCACGAGGAACCCGATCTAGTCGAGTTGATCGGTTCCTACGACACGACGCTCACCCGGCACATCTGGGAATCGATCGTGGCCACGAGCCAGATCACATTGCACGTACGCGTGCTGAGCGGTCGCAACGCCCACCACGTGGTGGAGGCACAGTTCAAGTCGGTGGCGCGGTCACTTCGCGATGCCGTGGTCCTCGACCCGCGGGTCGTCGGAGTTCCCTCGACCAAGGGGACGCTCACCGCGTCCTGACCGCACGCGTCCAATCCACCGGTTCTCATGGCCCCCTCTCAACGCCCGAGCGTCGTCGTCCTGGACTACGGCAGTGGAAATCTGCGGTCGGCTCAGCGGGCTCTGCAGCGTGCGGGTGCTGACGTCGAGATCACTGCCGATGCGGTCGCGGCGATGTCGTGTGATGGACTCGTTGTTCCTGGTGTGGGTGCCTATGCCGCGTGCATGGCGGGTATCGACAAGATCGACGGCGGGGGTGTCATCGATCGACGGCTTGCCGGAGGTCGACCCGTCTTCGGCATCTGCGTCGGCCTGCAGGTTCTCTTTACCGCCGGCATCGAGCACGGTGTCCGGACCGAAGGCTTAGGCCAATGGCCTGGCGTGGTCGAACGGCTCGATGCACCCGTGCTCCCGCACATGGGCTGGGACACCGTCGAGGTAGCGCCGGGATCCGAACTGTTCGCAGGAGTGGAATCCGAGCGCTTCTATTTCGTCCACACCTATGGCGTTCGCAGTTGGGAATTGGCCGACGACCCTTCGTCTGCCATGGCGGTGCCACGCGTGTCGTGGTGCGAGTACGGAGGCCGGTTCGTCGCAGCCGTCGAGAATGGCCCGCTGGTCGCCACGCAGTTCCATCCGGAGAAGTCCAGCGACGCCGGAGCCGAACTCCTGCGTAACTGGGTCGATCGACTTCGCTAGCCAAACGGCGTCACGGCCCGTGGAAGAACCGCAGTGACCTAGGCTGACCGCGTGAATCTGATGCATGGGAAGCCCTCGATGCTCGAGTTACTACCCGCCGTCGACGTTGCAGATGGTCAGGCGGTCCGGCTGGTTCAGGGGAAGGCGGGCTCGGAAACCGTCTACGGCAAGCCACTGGACGCCGCGCGCTCCTGGGTCGATCAAGGCGCGGGGTGGATTCATCTCGTAGATCTCGATGCGGCGTTCGGCAGAGGTTCGAACGCGGAGGTGATCACCGAGGTCGTGCATGCCCTTCGTGACCACGTTCGAATCGAACTGTCGGGGGGTATCCGAGATGACGATTCCTTGAGCCGAGCCCTAGCGACCGGATGCACGCGGGTGAATCTCGGCACCGCCGCGCTGGAGGATCCGGACTGGACCGAGCGGGTGATCGGCGAGCACGGTGACCGCGTAGCCGTCGGTCTGGACGTGAAGGGTCACACTCTGGCTGCGCGTGGCTGGACAACCGAAGGCGGTGACCTGTGGGAAACCCTCGGGCGCCTCGATGCCGCCGGATGCGCGCGCTACGTGGTGACCGACGTCCACAAGGACGGGACCATGAAGGGCCCGAACTTCCATCTCCTGCGCGATGTATGCAAGGTCACCAAGGCACCGGTGGTGGCCTCGGGCGGTATCAGTCACCTTGAGGATCTGCACAAGTTGGCGGATATGACATCGGAGGGCATCGAGGGCGCGATCATCGGACGGGCGCTTTACGACGGTGCCTTCACATTGGCTGAAGCCATTGCCGCCATAGAGGCGCGCTACGACCCGTACGAATGGGGTCCACCGCGACCATGACTCTTGCCGTTCGGGTCATCCCATGTCTTGACGTCGATGCAGGCCGAGTGGTCAAAGGCGTCAACTTCGTGGACCTGCGCGATGCCGGGGATCCCGTCGAGCTCGCAGCGAAGTACGACGCCGAAGGCGCTGACGAACTCGTCTTCTTGGACATCACGGCATCGTCGGGAAGTCGCGAGACCACGTACGACGTAGTGCGTCGTACGGCGGAGACGGTTTTCATCCCGCTGACCGTCGGCGGTGGGGTTCGAAGTGTGGAGGACTTCGACCGTTTGCTGCGCGCCGGAGCGGACAAGGTCAGTCTCAATACCGCAGCGATCGCCGATCCCGAATTACTGACCTCGGCCAGCGAGCGGTTCGGCTCTCAATGTGTCGTTCTCAGTGTGGATGCCCGGCGTTGCACAGATGGCACCTCCACACCCAGCGGATTCGAGGTCACCACGCACGGAGGGCGGCAGGGGACGGGTATCGACGCCATCGAATGGGCCGTCGAAGGTGCCGAGCGCGGCGCGGGGGAGATCTTGTTGAACTCCATGGACGCCGACGGAACCACCGAGGGTTTCGATACGGACATGATTGGCCGGGTACGCGAGCGCGTCAATGTTCCGTTGATCGCCAGCGGGGGCGCTGGGCAGTTGTCGGACTTCCCGCAGGCGGTAGACGCCGGTGCCGATGCGGTGCTCGCTGCCAGCGTCTTCCACTTCGGCCAAATCGCCATCCCCGACGTCAAGTCCGCACTCGCCGACGCCGGGCTCCCGGTGCGTCGGCACAATGTTCACCATGGGTGACGACACCGGCAACCTCCTCGACCTCGAGATCGACGAAGTCATCGGGCGCGTTCGGTTCGACGCTGCCGGACTTGTCCCGGCGATCGCCCAAGATGCCGATTCTCGCCAGGTCCTGATGATGGCGTGGATGGATGAAGAGGCGTTGCGGGCGACCTTGGCGAATCGTCGCGCCACGTACTTCTCCCGTAGTCGCCAGCGGCAATGGATCAAAGGCGAGACATCGGGCAATTTCCAGACCGTGCGAGAACTGAGTCTGGATTGCGACGCAGACACCGTGTTGCTGATCGTCGATCAGCAGGGCGGAGCGTGTCACACCGGCGCAGTGAGTTGCTTCGACGTTGGCGGCCGTGATGATCGGTGAGAATTCTCTCGACATCGAAGAATTTCGCATTCGCGCACAATCCAACCGCGTCATTCCTGTTTCGCGCACACTGCTCGCCGATGGCTTGACCGCAATCGGCCTATTCGAGACCTTGTGCGGAGACCGAGCGGGAACCTTCCTGCTGGAGTCGGCTGAGTCCGGCAGATCGTGGTCTCGGTATTCCTTCGTCGGTGTTCGAGCGGCGGCAATGTTGACCGAACGCGACGGCCAAGCGCACTGGGTCGGTCGGGTTCCGGTTGGCTTGCCGACAACGGGGACCGCGTGGGATGTGCTCCGCGAGTCTGTGCAGGTGCTCAACACTCCGGTGGAGTCCATGGTCCATGACGACGAATCCGGTCCACGATTTACCAGCGGCTTCGTCGGCTGTTTGGCCTATGACGCTGTTCGGTCCTTCGAGAAGTTGCCCGATGGCAACCCAGCGCCGCTCGACCTGCCCGACCTCGCCTTCCTCCTGGCAACCGATCTGGCCGTCCTCGACCATTTCCGAGGGACGGTGACTTTGATCGCAACGGCGATTAACTTCGACGCGACCGACCAACGAGTGGATGATGCCTGGCGAGATGCGATCGCCCGGCTCGATCACATGGAATCCTCGCTTGCCGCCCCCACGGGTGTCGCCGTCTCCGTCGCCGTTTCGCAGCCGTCCGCCGATATCCGCGCCCAGACCTCGGACGCTCAGTACCTCGCATCGGTCGAAGCCGCGAAGGAATACATTCGCGCCGGAGATGCTTTCCAGGTGGTCTTGTCCCAGCGATATTCGCTACCGATCCAGGCGCGATCCTTGGACGTCTACCGAGTTCTTCGATCGTCGAACCCGAGCCCCTACATGTATCTGATTCGGATTCCACAAGAGTCAGATGAGGGCCATGGGTTAGGCCATTCCAGCGCCTTCGATGTCGTGGGATCCTCACCCGAAGCCTTGGTTACCGTCGACAATGAGCGCTGCACCGTGCACCCCATTGCCGGCACTCGAAAGCGCGGGCGCGATTCGGCCGAGGATAACGATCTTGCTCGCGAACTCCTTGCGGATGCGAAAGAGCGTGCTGAGCACGTGATGTTGGTTGACCTGGCTCGTAACGACCTTGGTCGTGTGTGTTCCCCGGGTACCGTTGAAGTCACAGAGTTCATGGAAATCGAGCGGTACTCCCATGTCATGCACATCGTCTCGACTGTGGTCGGACACCTCGACCACAATGTTTCGGCGCTGGATGCGCTTCGAGCGACTTTCCCGGCCGGCACGTTGAGCGGCGCGCCCAAGGTGCGAGCGATGGAGATCATTGACGAGTTGGAGGGATCCCGGCGAGGCCTGTACGGCGGAGTCGTTGGTTACGTGGATTTCCGAGGAAACCTCGATATGGCGATCGCCATTCGAACTGCGGTGATCCAAGACGGACAGGCCCACGTCCAAGCCGGCGCTGGCATCGTCGCCGATTCGGACTCGATTGCTGAAGCGCAGGAGTGTGCCAACAAGGCAGGAGCGGTGTTGGCAGCCGTGCACACCGCCGGGTCCCTTCGCTCGCTCGGTTCTGGCTCACCCGAAAATCGAGAATCCCCCCGGGCACCGTCGTGACCGCGAGTGAGGCGGCGAGCAAGGCAGCGAGCACGGCGGCGAGCACGGCTGCGAGACGGCCCCTTGTGCTCGCGTTGGGTCTGATGGTTGCGGGATCTGTCCTGGGGTGGTGGGCGATGTCCTCCACCTGGATCACGATCGAGGAGTCCCTGCTGGGAACCTCGAGTGCCGACGGTATCGCCGCGATCAGTTTGCGAGAGATCTCCGGAAGTCGACTTTTCCCGCTCGCCGCTGCCGCGCCGATCATCGGCTTGGCCGGCGTAGCCGGCGTTATTGGATCTCGTGGCTGGCTGCGTCGCGGGATCGGTGGCGTCGTCGTGGTTTCTGGGGCAGTTGTGGTGTGGTCGGGATTCAGCGCAATAGGTTTCCTCCGCTCTGGAGCGTCCGCAGGGAACGCACTACCGGGGATAGACGGCGAAGTCGTGTCGGTGTCTTCGGTTTTTTCGGTGATTGCGCTCATCGCGGGATTGATGCTCGTAATCGGCGGCGCCATGACCGCTTACGCCGGTGGACGTTGGCCGGCGCTGGGACGGGGTTATGAGCGAACGGGTCGGCTTCCACGCGACGACTGGGAGGCTCTGGACAGCGGAATCGACCCGACGCTTGAGCCACCGACCGTTGCGACCGAGCCCGGTAGCGCGACATCGAGCCGTACCGAACACCCGAAGACGTCCGGGGAGTGATTGGATAGGGGCATGGAGGCTACGCCAGCGCACAATGCTCATCTTGAGACCGCTGAGGATCACGACGACCACGGTTCGACGCCAGCGGCGTGGACGGCTGTCGTAATCATCACCATCGCGTTCACCGTCGGCACCTTGGCGATCATTCTCGGTAACTGGCCGCTGTTCTGGGTTGGCGTGGGACTCGTCGTCGTTGGCGGGATCGTCGGCAAGGCGATGCAGGCGATGGGCCTGGGCAAGAAGCCCCGAGCCACTTCTTAACCATCTTCGAACGAAGTGGGAACCCATTCGTAACCGCAAAGAGCGGGTAAAGACCTCTGTCTCTGCCACGCTTAGTGCATGAGTGAACGCGGCCTGGTCCTCGTCGTCGAAGACGAGAAGCCGATCTCGGACCTACTTCGTCTGTATCTGGGACGAGAAGGTTTCGGTGTCCACGCGGAGTTCGATGGACCGGGCGGATTGACGGCAGCTCGAACCAAGCATCCCGTAGCGATCGTGCTGGACGTCGGACTCCCGGGTATGGACGGCACGGAGGTATGCCGAGTTCTGCGAGCCGAGGACAACTGGGTTCCCATCATTTTCTGCACTGCTCGTGATGATGAAGTCGACCGCGTATTGGGCTTGGAGCTGGGTGCTGATGACTACGTGACCAAGCCTTTCAGTCCGCGAGAGGTCGTCGCGCGAGTGAAGTCTCTCGTTCGTCGATCTGGGCTGGCCCAGCGCGAGAGCACACCAATGTCGATCGGCGAGATCACGGTCGATACGACACAACGTCGAGTCTTCATCCGTGAAGCAGAGATCGATCTCACGGCAACCGAGTTCGATCTTCTCGCCCATTTAGTGTCCGAGCCGGGCCGGGTGTTCAGTCGCGATCAATTGCTGGCCGAGGTCTGGGGCTATGCCGCTGTTGTGGGTACCCGCACCGTCGATGTCCACGTCGCCCAATTGCGTGCCAAGCTCGGCGACGACAGCCCGATCCGAACCGTGCGCGGTGTCGGCTATGCAGCGGAGGTTCCCCGGCATGCCTGATACCCACGCGCGTGGGGTGAGTAACCGACGTTGGGGGATCGTCACTCAAACGGTGCTCTTGGCCACGGCGATAGCGGCGATCGCCGTTTTGGTGGCGGGGATCGCGGCCGCTCCGTTCGTCCGTGGAGCGGCGGTGGCTGAGGCGACGGGCGCGCTGGGGCGACTGGCGGACCTCACGGCCGCATACGTCGACCGCCCCAATGCCCGGATGCCGCGAGATCGACTCCTGGCTCGTCCTTTGGAGCGGATCCTTCGCGAAGAGGGTGTCACCGGCTTCCTCGTGGCACCCGATAGTGCCCTGCCTCCCGGTCTCAGCGAGCAGGCGTTCGTGCGCATCCTCAACGGTGAGTCCGTTTCAGAAAGCGGAGTGGGTGCGGACGGACGCCGAATCCTCCTCGAGGGGCGTCCGGTGCCCCAGGGAGCGGTTGTCTTGACCCAGCCGGTGGACGTTGCGAGCGCAGCAACGGGATTGTTCCTGACCAGGATCGCCGCCGCTCTTGGCTTGGGGCTGCTCATCGCGGTGGGTATCGCATTTCTCGTTGCGCGACGGTTGTCGCGTCCGTTGCGTGAGGCCCAAGGCGTGGCCCATCGAATGGCCGAAGGTCAACGGCAGGAGCGTCTCGAACCACGAGGACCGACAGAGGTCGCCGACATTGCTGACGCATTGAATGCCCTCAATTCCGCCCTGGTGGTTTCCGAGGGGCGTCAACGCGAATTTTTGCTGTCGGTATCGCATGAGCTTCGAACTCCTTTGACCGCGGTTCGGGGATACGGCGAAGCGCTGGCCGATGAGCTCCTGCCTAGCGAGGAAGTGCCCTCGGTGGGCACAACAATTGCGGCTGAGGCGAGCCGCCTCAATCGCTTAGTGAACGATCTACTCGACCTAGCGCGCATGGGTGCGGTCGACTTCCGCATCACCACGACCGACATCGATGCGCGCGAGATCCTCGACGAAGCGGGCCGGGTCTGGCGGGACCGATGCGAGCGCGAAGGCGTTGTTCTAACGGTCGACGATATTCCCGAGCCGGTGGGCGTTCGTGGAGATGCAATGCGCATCAGGCAAATCCTCGACAACCTCATGGAGAATGCCCTACGCGTCTCCCCCCAGGGGTCATCGATCCACATGGGCCTGCACCAAGACCCGGCCATCAGCGGCGGCCGCTACGCGGTTTTCGAAGTTCGCGACAGCGGCCCCGGCCTCACCGAAGATGACCGGACAGTGGCGTTCGAGCCTGGCGCTCTGCACGAGCGGTATCGGGGAGTGCGGCCGGTGGGAACCGGATTAGGTCTGGCGCTGGTCCAGCGCCTCGCCAGCAGCATGGGTGGATCCGCCACGGTGACGAGTAGTCCAGGTCACGGCACTTCCTTTTGGATCCGGATTCCGATTGACGAATCGTCGTAGGCTGTCGGGGTGATCGACAGTCAGGCTTCGGAGACGACGACGGCAGGCGCATTCGTCGTCGATCGACGATCTCGTCGGCGTCGCATGCTGCCGGTTGTGATAACCGCTCTCGCGACGATCGTGGGTGCCATTTACCTTCGGGCAGTCGATCCCAACGTCCCGGGGCACTACCCGGGGTGCCCCAGTCAATTGCTCCTTGGAGTCGACTGTCCCGGGTGCGGCGGGATGCGCGGTACCTACGATCTCCTCTACGGCGATCTATCGGGTATGGCCGATCACAACATCTTGCTCTTCGCATTCTGGCCGGTCGCGATCGTGGCCTTCGGGATCTGGGCGTATCGATCGTGGACCGGGCGGCGGCCCGCGGTTGATATTCCGACCCAGGCACGTCGATCCCGGTTTATGGTCTGGGTTCTCGTTGCCGTTCTCATCTTCGGTGTCGTACGGAACTTCGTTCCCTACCTCGGATCCTCGGCGGGCTAGAGCCCCGATTGCCGACAGGGCCGTCGGGCGTACTGTGGGGGGCATGAACGTCCTCGACGGCATACTCGACGGCGTCCGCGAAGACGTATCGCGACGCATGGGTCTCGTGCCACTCGAGACATTGAAGGAACGGGCGAGCGGCACTGCCCCCGCGCGGGACCCCAGATCAGCGTTCAATTCCGATGATGTCTGCGTCATCGCCGAGGTCAAGCGCGAGAGCCCAAGTCGGGGGCCACTTGCCGAGATCGCCGATCCGGCTGCATTGGCGCGCGACTATGAAGCAGGTGGGGCGCATTGCATCAGCGTTCTTACCGAGGAGAGACGATTCGGGGGAAGCCTCGATGACCTTGCTTCCGTCCGGGCCGCCGTTGATATTCCCGTTCTTCGCAAAGACTTCATCATCGGTAGCTACCAGTTGTGGGAAGCCCGCGCTTACGGTGCGGACCTTGTGCTACTCATCGTTGCTGCTCTGGAGCAGGACGCATTGATCTCCCTGGTGGAAAGGGCTCGCAGCCTGGGGTTGACTCCACTTGTTGAGGTGCATGATGAAAACGAGATCGCCCGGGCACTCGACGCCGGCGCGGACATCATCGGAGTGAATGCGCGCAACTTGAAAACCCTTGAGGTGGACCGGGGGGTGTTCGCCCGAATCGCACACCTCATTCCTGACTCCTGCATCAAGATTGCCGAGTCTGGTGTTCGTGAGCCGCACGACTTAATCGCCTACGCCGAGGCCGGAGCTGATGCTGTGCTCGTGGGGGAGAGTCTGGTGACGGGTAAGGACCCGCGTCTGGCAGTGCACAACCTCGTCACTGCAGGAGCACACCCTGCACTTCGCCAGGGCAAGAGGATGACCTCGTGAGCGCACCCGCCGAGACAGCCAACGCACATTCGTCGGACGCCAACGGGTCGCAAAGCGCCCCGGGACACTTTGGTCCGTACGGCGGCCGGTTTGTGCCCGAGGCATTGATGGCGGCGTTGGACCAACTCGAGGAGTCCTTCGATGCGGCGATGCTCGATCCGACCTTCGGCGAACAGCTTGCGGCTCTCGAACGCGACTACACCGGACGTCCGTCCCCGCTGACCCGCGCGAACCGATTCGAAGAACAGTGCGGTGGCGCGCGTGTGTACTTCAAGCGCGAGGACCTAAACCACACCGGCTCGCACAAGATCAACAATGTTCTGGGTCAGGCCCTGCTCACCACGCGCATGGGGAAGTCTCGGATCATCGCGGAGACCGGGGCCGGCCAACACGGAGTGGCATCGGCCACGGCTGCAGCGCTCATGGGGCTCGAATGCGTCGTCTACATGGGTAAGGAAGACACGCAGCGCCAGGCATTGAACGTTGCCCGCATGGAGCTCCTCGGCGCCACGGTCGTACCGGTGGAGACGGGCAGTCAAACGCTGAAAGACGCGATCAACGAAGCGATGCGGGACTGGGTGACGAACGTCGACACCACGCACTACCTCCTGGGCACGGTCACCGGTCCGTCCCCGTTCCCGCGGATGGTTCGACACTTCCATAGCGTGATCGGACGCGAGACGCGCGACCAGATCCTGGCAGTGGAGGGTCGCTTGCCTGACGCTGCCATCGCCTGCGTCGGCGGTGGGTCGAATGCCATGGGCCTGTTCTCCGGGTTCCTCGACGACCCCGGGGTTCGTCTGGTCGGCTACGAGGCCGGGGGTGAGGGCATCGACTCGGGTCGGCATGCCGCACGTTTCGCCATGGGCGCACCGGGCGTCTTGCACGGCGCGCGGACCTACGTCATGCAAGACGAGTGGGGTCAAACTGTTCCCTCGCATTCCATCAGCGCGGGTCTGGATTACCCGGGTGTCGGACCGGAGCACGCCTGGCTGCACGACACCGGTCGGGCGACCTATGAACCGGTGACGGATGCCGAGGCCATGGAGGCGTTCGCGGTGGTCAGTCGCACCGAAGGAATCATTCCCGCCATCGAGACCGCGCACGCGCTTGCTGGAGCAATGCGCCTCGGGCGCGAACTCGGCCCCGAGGCGGTGATCGTGGTGAACATGTCCGGTCGTGGAGATAAAGATGTCGAGACGGCGGCCCGCTGGTTTGGAATCGACACGAAGTGAACCCGGCGAGCGAGGCTGTTTTCCGCACGGCTAAAGACGAAGGTCGGGCAGTTCTTATCGGTTATCTGCCCGCTGGCTTCCCTACTGTCGATCGCAGCGTCGAGATTCTGCAGACGATGCTCGATGCGGGAGTCGATCTGCTCGAGGTCGGCCTGCCCTACTCCGATCCGTTGATGGATGGGCCAGCCATCCAGGAGTCGGTAGAGATGGCGCTTGAGGCTGGCGTCACTACATCGGATGTGCTGGACGTTGTTACGCGGTTGAAGCCTCGGGCGGGCCAAGCGATCTACGTGATGAGCTACTGGAACCCAATCGAGCGCTTCGGGGTTGATCGTTTTGCCGGTGGTTTGGCAGACGCGGGCGGTTGTGGGGTCATTACCCCCGATCTCACACCCGAAGAAGCCGATGCGTGGATCGCAGCCACCGATGCGGTGGGCGTTGACCGAACTTTCCTAGTCGCCCCGTCGTCGTCGGATGCCCGTATCTCCGTGGTGTCGGGCGTCACTACGGGTTTCGTCTACGCCGCATCCACGATGGGGGTGACGGGAGCACGTGACGCGGTAAGCGATGCGGCCCCGGTCTTGGTGGATCGGGTCCGTGCCTTGACCGACCAGCCGATAGGCGTCGGACTCGGTGTCTCGTCGGGAAGCCAGGCAGCCTCGATTGCTGCCTACGCCGACGGGGTCATCGTCGGGTCGGCGTTCATCCGCAGGGTCTTGGACGCCGAAGGCCCCCGGGAAGCTTTGGCCGAAATCGATGGATTCGCTCGCGAACTCGCCGCGGGCGTTCGCGCAACGGCGAGGGCGACGGACGCTCCCGTCACTGCGGCAAACTAGTCTTGTTTGAACCCCATCTAGGTTCGAACCTGATGCGTCAGAAACGGAGATTCCATGGCAGCGGGCAGCAAGGACAGGCGTGATCGAGCGGCGGCGGCGCGGGCGGCCGCGCAAGCGAGCGAGAAGCGCCGCGAGCGTACGGTCCGAATCATCGGTGCCGTGGCTGTTCTCGCCGTCGTTGCCGGCATCATCGGGGTGGCAATCTTCGCCCGCAGTGCCGACGAAGCCGCGAACCGGATTGAGGTAATTGATCCTGATCCCAGTGCCCCGGTTCCCGAGGGTGTGCTCGGCGCGGATAGTGAATGGGCCTACGGCGTCCCTTACGGCTCGGCGAGTGAAGACGCCCCGGTGCTCGAGGTCTGGGAGGACTTCCAGTGCCCGGCGTGCGGCGCGTTGGAGCAAACCAACGGCGAAGGCATCGCTGAAGTAGCGGAGACCGGCGTTGCTCGCCTGATCTGGCGTCCCACCGGCTTCTTGGACCGCAACCTCGGCAACGATGCCTCCAACCGGGCGATCGGTGCATGGGGTTGCGCGATCGATGAGGGCTTTACCCGTGAATTCCACGACGCTGTCTACGCCAACCAGCCTCAAGAGGAAGGCGATGGCTGGCCGAACAGCGACTTCATCGCTATCGGCGAGGAGATCGGTATGACAGGGGAGAGCCTGGACAACTTCACCGCGTGTGTGAACGACGGCACCTACCGAGTCTGGGCAGCCAATTCGACCCAGGAGTTCTACGACGGAGGCATCGCCGGCACCCCGCTGGGCAAGATCGACGGAGTCGAAGTCGGTAATGAGGTTCTGGCTGATCAGGCTTCGCTGCTCGCCGCGCTCACCGAGGCCGCCGGCAACTAACGCCGGGGAATCCACCGATGATCGGCACATTCGTGGGGGCGCACGTAGCGGCGTCGATTCCGAGTCCGGATCAGGGCTCATGGAATCTCGGGCCCGTGCCCGTTCGCGCCTACGCGCTCGCGATCATCATCGGGATCGTCGTTGCCATATGGCTCGGCAACCGCCGCTATGTGGCTAGAGGTGGTCAACCCGGTTTGATCACCGACATCGCCCTGTGGGCGGTGCCGTTTGGCATCGTGGGTGGTCGGCTCTATCACGTGCTGAGCGATTGGCAGATCTACTTCGGCCCGGATGGTCGTGGTGCCGCGGCGGCACTTCGAATCTGGGACGGCGGCCTCGGCATCTGGGGAGCGGTCGCCCTCGGCGCGCTCGGTGCGTGGATCGCCGCGCGGCGGCATCACGTGGCGCTTCCACCGATTGCCGATGCCATCGCTCCGGGAATCGCGCTTGCTCAGGCCATCGGGCGATGGGGAAACTGGTTCAACCAAGAACTCTTCGGCAGGCCGACCACGCTTCCGTGGGGGTTGGAGATCTCGCCGGCGAGGCGTCCGGAGGGCTTCGAGGCCTTCGAGACCTTTCATCCGACGTTCCTTTACGAATCCCTCTGGCTCGTTGGCGTGGCAATCGTCGTTATGTGGGCGGACCGGCGTTTCACGATGGGACATGGTCGGGTGTTCGCGCTGTACGTCTTGCTCTACACGGCCGGGCGAGTGTGGATTGAAGCGCTGCGGATCGATCCGGTGAACACCGTGGGAGGTCTGCGGCTGAACGTGTGGACCTCGATAGTCGTCGGGCTCGGTGCCCTGGTCTACCTCGTGTGGTCCGCGCGGGCCCGACCTGGTCGAGAACGCTTGGACTGGCAACCGGCGGTCGAGCCCGTGGAATCTGGGAATCCCGGGGAACCCGATGATCCCGATGAACCCGGGGAGAAGATGGGTGCACAGGCGTCCCCAACCCCGGGGGAAAGCGACAACGGGGAAACTACCCCGTAGACTGAGGGACCCGCGGGCCAACGTCGTCCCGTGCCAGCACCGCACCTGCCTCAGGGGCCCCGCAAGGGGAGTCCGAGGATCTAGGAAAGTCGGTGCACGGCTGTATTCCCCGACGACGAAGGACGCCAAGTGCTCAACGCCTACTCTTCGACACCCGCGCCCCAGGGCCTGTACGACCCCCGATTCGAGCACGACGCATGCGGTGTCGCACTGGTCGCCACGCTGACCGGAGTCGCGTCGAACGAGGTCGTCAAGCAGGCCCTTACGGCGCTAGAGAATCTGCAGCATCGGGGAGCGTCGGGTAGCGAACCCGACAGTGGCGACGGTGCCGGCATCTTGATCCAGGTCCCAGACGCCATGCTGCGTCGCGTTGGCGGCGTTGATCTTCCCGCGCCGGGAGCTTATGCAACCGGCATCGGTTTCCTGCCGGTTGAGGAGAAGGAGCGTGCTCAGGTCTGCTCGCAGATAGCCGAGATCGCAGCCGATGAGGACATCGAGGTGCTGGGTTGGCGCGAGGTGCCCATCGACCCCTCGCTCGTCGGTGCGACGGCCCGCGCGTGCATGCCGTCGTTCTGGCAACTTTTCATTGCCGACGCTCAAGGCGGGGCAACCGGATTGGACCTCGACCGCCTCGTGTACGGAATGCGCAAGCGGGTCGAGAACGAGCTCGGTGTGTACTTCGCGTCGCTCTCGGCACGGACTTTCGTCTACAAGGGCATGCTGACCACCGATCAGCTGACGCCGTTCTACTCCGATCTCAGCGAACCCGACATCGCATCGACTCTTGCCCTGGTGCATTCACGGTTCTCCACGAACACCTTCCCGTCCTGGCCGCTCGCGCACCCGTATCGACTGATCGCGCACAACGGCGAGATCAATACCGTCCAAGGCAATCGCAACTGGATGACCACTCGCGAGGCGATGCTCACCAGCGACGTCATTCCAGGAGACCTGACGCGCCTGTTCCCCATCTGCACCCCGGGGGCGAGCGACTCGGCGAGTTTCGACGAAGTTCTTGAACTCCTGCACCTCGGAGGCCGCTCCTTGCCTCAAGCGGTACTGATGATGATTCCCGAGGCGTGGGAGAACAACCCCGATATGGACCCACGGCGCCGCGCCTTCTACGAGTTCTATGCCACGCTCATGGAGCCGTGGGACGGACCGGCGAACGTGTGCTTCACCGACGGAAGTCAGATCGGTGCGGTCCTGGACCGCAATGGTCTGCGGCCGGGTCGATTCTGGGTGACCGACGAAGGTCTGGTGGTCCTCGCATCTGAGGCAGGCGTCCTCGATATCGATCCCCAGACCGTCGTGCGCAAGGGTCGGCTCCAGCCGGGCCGAATGTTCCTCGTGGATACCGTCGCTGGTCGGATCATCGAAGACGACGAAATCAAGGCTGAACTCGCGGCGGAGTTGCCGTACGACGAGTGGCTCGACACCGGCATCATCCATCTCGAGGAACTTCCTGAACGCGAGCACGTGGTTCACACTCACGAATCGGTTGCCCGCCGCCAGCAGACATTCGGGTATAGCCAAGAAGAGCTGCGGGTAATCATGGAGCCGATGGCCCGTGCGGGTGCCGAGCCGATCGGCTCGATGGGGACGGACACCCCGATCGCCGCGCTATCGAGTCGTCCGCGCCTGCTCTTTGACTACTTCAGTCAACTCTTCGCGCAGGTCACCA
>Ga0181582_10000572_pt1 | contig 26419 bp, 27 predicted proteins | sample 071ome_32_FD_132438 | JGI IMG/M metagenome (GOLD analysis project Ga0181582, IMG submission 132438) | Coastal salt marsh microbial communities from the Groves Creek Marsh, Skidaway Island, Georgia - 071405AT metaG (megahit assembly) | ecosystem: Environmental > Aquatic > Marine > Intertidal...
GTAGCGGGCGCGCATTGTCGCACGCCCCGCCGCTGCGTCCCGGCCCTCAGAGATCGGGGCGCAGTATCACCTTGCAGGCGGTTTTATCGGTTTTCAGACTTTCAAACGCCTGCGGAAATTCGCTGAAGCTGACCGTCCGGGTCAGCATCGGCGACGGGTCGAGCAGTTCCCGATCAAGGAGATCGATCGCGAGCTCGAAATCCTGCTTGTGATACATGAATACGTAGTTGACCTGCAGTTCCTTGGTCAGTGCTTTGACCGGCCGGATGGTGTCCGGCGCCATGCAGACGCCGACGATGACCAGGCGCCCGCCCATCGGCGCATAGTCCATCGCCAGCTGCTGAGTGCCCGGCACACCGACACATTCGAACACCACATCCGGTCGCTTGCCCGCATAGCGCTTGTAGCTCTGAATCACGTCAGTCGATGTAGCATCGATGACTTCGTGCGCACCGAGCGCCGCCGCCAGCGCCAGGCGCTCCGGCACACGGTCACTGACGATGACGTGCTGCGCGCCGAAATACCGGGCCCACAAGGTCGCCGCGAGGCCAATCGGCCCCGCACCCATAATCAGCACGGACTCCGCCGGTCTCAGACGCGCGGCATTGACAGCATGCAGCGCCACAGCCAGCGGTTCGACCAGCGCACCGCGCTCAAAATCAATCCCGGCGGGCAGGCGCAGACTCTCAGCTGCACCAACGCCGACAAATTCGGCGTAGCCCCCGCTGCGCGCACCCAAACCGGTATAGCGCACCTCGGCGCAGCGGTAGCCGACGCCGGCGAGGCAGGCCGCACAGCGTCCGCAGGCCACAAAGGGCATGGCAGTAACCCGGTCACCGCTGCGGAATCCGCTTACTCCGGCGCCGACCTCAACCACTTCGCCCGCAAACTCGTGGCCCATCACTGACCCCGACGGCAGCGGTGCCATGCCGCTCTCCGCCGGATGCGCATCTGCAAGGTGCAGATCAGAACCACAGATGCCGCAGCTGCGCACCGCAACCACCATCTCGTCGCGGCCACACACCGGCGGCGCGACTTCGCCCACCGTCAGCGCTTCGCCGCGCTCCTGAAAAATCGCTGCGCGCATGGTGCGCTCTCAGCCCCGAATCACTGTGGTCGCGTCATCGCCATCCACATCGACCAGGTGTTTTTCAAAGAAAGCCAGAGTGCGCTCGCGGGCTGTTGCCGCGCTGGGCTGATCGAACACCGGCCGTTCGCTGCAGTTGAACCCGTGGTCCGCGTCGTAGACGAAAATCTGCACGTCAGGCTGCGCTTTCCGAACGGTTTCTACGTCAGTCATCGGAATGTGTTTGTCGTGCTCACCGAAATGCATCATCACCGGGCAGCGCGCCTGGCGGTCCGCCTGACCTGCAATACCGCCGCCGTAATAGGCAGAGCCTGCAGCCACGCCTTCGAGCTCGCAGCAGGACAGCCAGGTCAGCAACCCGCCAAAACAATAGCCGACCACGCCGACCCGACCGTGCTCTGACAGCGCTGTCACGGTAGCCTGCAGGTCGAGCAAAGTCTGCTCCATCTTGAGATCGCTGAAAGCCAGCCGGATCCCTTTGTCGAACTCGGCCTGGTCGGTATAGCCGAGCTCCACGTCCCGCTCTGCTCGATCGAAGATCTGCGGCGCAATGGCGACATACCCCGCCGCCGCGTACTCATCCGCGACCGAGCGGATGTGATGATTAACGCCGAAAATTTCCTGAATGACGACGACTCCTCCTTTTGCCGTGCCCACCGGGCGCGCTTCGTAAGCGCCGAAGGTAAAACCGTCAGTCGCCGTCAGCTGTCGTTGCTCTCCCATCCCTTTTACCCCTTCAAATGTATAGATGCTCGATTGGACCAGACGGGGGTCAAAGGGCGCAACACGGCGACAAAGTGCCGCCCGCAAACGGTGGGATCCCGGAAGGGGATCACCTAGAATCGGTCCCCGTTCGTATGGCCTTTTCAGACGAAAACAATGCTTCGGAGGCGACCATCGTGAAACGATCATCACCCCTGTTCCTGTGCGGCCTCCTGCTGCTGAGCAGCACCTTCCAGGCAAACGCGGAGCTACCGCCTGAGAAGCTCACAGTCGCGGAAATGGCGCCAGCGACGCCGCACCGCCTCTATCTGACTGACCTGGCCCTGGGGCACGCTATCGATGGACGGATCCATGTCATCGACGGTGACAATTTCAACTATCTGGGCCTGATTTCCACCGGCCTGTTCGGTCTCAACACGCTCTCACGAGACAGCTCCGAGATGTACGTTGCGACGACCTACTACGAAAAGCGCAACCGCGGGCGCCGCTTCGACCAGTTTGAGGTCTACGACACCAAGACGCTCAATCTTCTGGCCGAAGTCGAGATTCCGGCCAAGCACGCCCAGGCGCTGCCCTACAAAGGGACGATTGCGTCAGGCAGCGATGGACGATTTGTGTTCATCCAGAACGCGACGCCGGCGAGCTCAATCACAATTGTTGACCGGCCAGCGATGCGCTTTGCAGCAGAAATCGAGACACCCGGCTGCTGGATCATCCTGCCCGCAGCGAGCAACGCCCAACGCTTCTCGACTCTGTGCGGCGACGGTACGATTCTGACCATCACGCTGGACGATAAGGGCAACGCGAAAACGCAGAACCGCAGCCCGAAACTCTTCGACGCAGAAAAGGATCCTCTGTTTGTCCAGGCTGAGCGTCTCGGCGACAGCTACTACTTCGTGTCCTACGACGGCAACCTGAAGCAAATCAATTTAGGTGGGGATACCGCCGCTCTTGAAGCCGAGTGGTCGCTGGTCGATGACACTGATAAGGCCGCCCAGTGGAAGCCAGGCGGCTATCAGCTGACCGCGATCGATCCGCAGAGCAACCGACTCTACGTCGGCATGCATGAGGGCGCACGCAACGGTAGTCATAAATGGCCAGCCAAAGAGATCTGGACCTTCGACCTGTCGAGCAAAAAACGGATCGGCCGGGCGCCGGGCTCCAACGCCATCGCGCTGGTACTCACGAAAGAGAAGAAGCCTCTGCTGTATGCCTACGATGGCATGACCGCCGAGTTCGTGCGCTATGACACCCTGCCTGTCCTGACGCCGGGCCAGCGCAGTGCGCCTTTCGGTGAGTTCGCAGCGCTGATTGAAACGCACTGAGCCATGTCCCCGGACGTCGTCATTCAGCATGCCCTGGCCGCGGCGTTTGCCGCGATGTTCACGGTCGGCGCCCTGCAGAAGCTGAGCGACCGGGAAGCTTTTGCTGCCGCAGTCGATAACTATGAGATCGTGCCCGGCGCGCTCATCGGCGTATTCGCATGGCTGCTGCCACTCACGGAGCTGACCGCCGCAATCGCGCTTCTACTGCCTTCTACCCGCCCGCTGGGCGCCGCTCTGGCGTTGGTCCTGCTATTCATGGTGACTCTGGCAATCGCGATCAATCTTGTCCGCGGCCGCGCGGATGTGGGCTGCGGCTGCGGCGGACTGGAAGATGAGCAGCTCTTATCCTGGCCGCTGGTCGCGCGGAACCTGATCCTGTGCGTCGCTATGCTGCCCTTGCTGCCTGAAGCCGCGGGCCGGGGACTGCACGCTTTTGACTACCTCACCATCGCAGGCGGCAGCCTTACCCTGTTCGGGCTCTATGCCACCGCCAGTCAGCTGATCGCCAACCGCCCGCGGCTGGCTCGGATCAGGCCTGCCCGATGACCACTACTGTCGCGATTGCGCTGGGCGCACTGTGGCTGCTGGTGATCGCGCTCACCATTGCTGTGTTCGCTCTCGCCAGGCAGATCGGGGTGCTCTACGAACGTGTCGCACCCATGGGCGCACTGATGCTCGATGACGGTCCCAAAGTCGGAGAGCAGTCCCCGGTTTTCAATCTCACCGGCCTGCAGGGCGAAAGCGTGGAGATCGGTCAGCCCGACAGCCACGGCAGGCTGGTCTTTTTTCTGTCCCCGACCTGTCCGGTGTGCAAAAAGCTGCTGCCGGTGCTGCGTTCGATTGCGGATACCGAGGCCGCCTGGCTCAAGGTCATCCTCGCCAGCGACGGCGACGAGGCGCGGCAGCGGAAGTTCTACGCGCAGTTTGATCTCGGCAGGTTTCCCTACGTGCTTTCCACTGAGCTCGGCATGTCGTTCAAAGTCGGGAAGCTGCCCTATGCCGTTCTGCTCGACGAGTCCGGCACCGTCAGAGCCAAAGGTCTGATTAATTCCCGGGAACAGCTCGAAAGTCTCTTCACCGCCAAAGAACTCGGCGTGGAGTCCATTCAACAGTACCTGCAGAAGGCATAATCTCTTGCTGACATGGCATCAGCTCAGGCCGCCCAGAGGACACCCTTATGAAATGGTTGGATCGATTTTTTGAGCAACAGGTGCGCGCCGTGGCGCTCCGGACCTCGCGTCGCAGCGCGCTGCAACGCATCGGCCGTTCCCTGGTGGGCGCAGCTTTCGTGCTGCCGGTGCTGCCCTTCGACCGCTCAGCGCGGGCACAGCACGGCGCCGTGGACGACGGGCACCATGACCCGATGGACCCCCAGCGCTGCGAATACTGGCGCTACTGCTCGCTCGACGGACATCTGTGCACCTGCTGCGGCGGCTCGATCACCAGCTGCCCGCCGGGCACCGAGGCCTCTTCGGTCACCTGGATCGGGACCTGCCACAACCCGGACGACGGGAAGAACTACCTCGTCAGCTACAACGACTGCTGCGGTGCGGCCTCCTGCGGACGCTGTTTCTGTAACGAGAACGAGGGCGAGCGTCCGGGCTACCGCATGGGCGTGCATAACGACATCAACTGGTGCATGGGCAACGAAAGCAGCGTCTACCACTGCACCGTGTCGGTCATCCTGGGCGTTTCCGGCGACGTCGGCTGACAGCAAACCCATACAGAACGTGATGCCCATCGACGGGGGCTGCGTGCCCTCACGGCCCTCACGTTCGGCCAGACCCACAATCCTCGTCCTGCTCCTGGGGCTCACGGCTTACACCCAGGCGCAGCCGCCCGAACTTGACTATCTGCAGCACTGCGCCGGCTGCCACCGTGAAGACGGCAGCGGCAGTGCCCGCAACGGCGTCCCTGACATGCGCGGGATCGTGGGTCGCTTTGCTGCAAGCGAGGCTGGTCGCGCCTATCTGGTCCAGGTCGCCGGTATCGCGCAGTCGCCCCTGAGCGATGCCAGGCTCGCAACGCTGCTCAACTGGATGCTGCCGCGCTACGATGCTGCAGGAACGCCGGAAGACTTCATGCCCTACTCCGCCGCGGAGGTCGCCAACCTGCGCCGCACCCGTCCCGGAGACCTGCCTGCTGCCCGCGCCCATGCACTGTCCCAGCAGGCGGGCTCAAATGCCGCCCCCAACACGCCTACTGCCAAGGAGACCGAAACGCCATGACCGTTAACTACATGGACGCCATCCGTCAGCGTTACGAAAAACTGGGCTATACCCCCTACCGCTGGTTCCAGGCGGACAGCCCCCCACCCTGGCAGCCACTGAGCCGCCCGCTCGCAGACTCACGCCTCGGCCTGCTCTCCACCTCCGGGGCCTACGCCCTCGGTCAGCGCGCCTACCACTACAAGGACGACACCTCGATCCGTGCCATACCGGCCGCCACGCCGGTTGGCGCGCTGCGTTTTTCTCACATCACGGAAAACTACCTGATCGATCCCAAGCGCGATCCGAACTGCATCTTTCCGCTCGAAACCCTGCGGCGGCAGGTCGCCGCAGGTCGCGTCGGTGCTCTCACCGAAGATCTCTTTTCCTGCATGGGCGGGGTCTACTCGCAGCGTCGCATCCGGGAAGAAACCGCGCCGGCGGTCCTCGAGGCGTTCCGCGAACAGGCGGTCGACGCGGCGCTGCTGGTCGCCATGTGACCAGTCTGTCACCAGACCGTGTGTCTGGTCGCCCGGCATCTCGAAGCCCATGGGATCCCCACCCTCGTGCTCGGCAGCGCTTTCGACATCATCTCGGCGGGCGCGCCACCTCGAGCTGTTTTTCTGGACTACCCGTTGGGGCACTCCGCCGGTAAGCCTCAGGATCCCGCCGACCAGGATGCCGTCCTCCGCGCGGCGCTGACGGCTTTCGATAAGCTGTCCGTGCCTGGCGACCTGGTCACGCTGTCGAATGTGTGGGGCGATAACGCCTGGCGTGAGGAAGCCGGCTCCACCGAAGCGCGCGATACCCGACAGCCGCGCGACGAGACGCCGCAATGGCAGCTGCCCGAAGACCGCGACGCCGCGCTTGCGGCAGGCCTGACGGTGTGAATGCCGCCGCTCCGCCGCCACTTGGTGCTCGCTGAAGGCAGCGCGGGAGCCAGTGGCATCTGATCACAGCACCATTGATGTCGTTGCCGCGGTGATCACGCGGGAGAGCCGCGTCCTGATCTGCCGCCGACCGTCACACAAACGCCACGGCGGATATTGGGAGTTTCCCGGCGGCAAGGTACATCAGGGCGAAACGCTGGAAGCCGCCCTGTCGCGGGAAATCGTCGAAGAACTCGGCGTCAACGCCACGGCGATCAGCCCTCCCTGCTACACAGCGGCAGATCCCGGCTCACCGTATCAGGTGCATTTCATGCCGGCCCGCATCGTCGGAGAGCCTGTTTTGCGCGAACACGAGGCCCTGCGCTGGTGCAGCGTGAACTCGCTTGCCGGCCTGCCGCTGGCGCCCTCGGATGCTGAATTTGCCGCCATCGGGCTGCATCTCGCATGAAACCGCGACGCGGAACAGGCTGCGGCTCGAACCGGCCGAGCGTGAGACGAACGGCCGTTGCCTGAACCAGCATTCAGCTGAGCACAAAGCCCGCGGCAGGGAGGACGGAAAGTTGACGCTGCTTGTGGTCTGCCTGGTTGTGGGTTTTGCGCTGAATCGCACCGGGCGTCTGCCTGCGGCGGGCGCCGCAGCGTTGAGCGCCTATGTCATCAACCTGGGTCTACCCGCGGTCGCGTTCGCGTATCTGCCCCATCTCGAGTTCAATCAGACGGTCCTGTTGTCTATCGGGGCACCATGGCTGATGTTCCTGATCGGCGCCGGTTTGTTCTGGCTGGCAGGACGATGGCTGAATCTTGCGCGAGAGACTATCGGATGTCTGATGCTGGTGGGCGGTCTGGCGAACACGTCCATGGTTGGGCTCCCCATGATCGAAGTTTTTTTCGGGCGCGAGCTGCTTCCAGTCGGCCTGCTGATCGATCTGCTGGGCAGCTATCTGATCCTCAGCGTCGTCGCGACCCCGATCGCGTGCTGGTATGGCGCAGAGGCGCCGCCGCCTGCGGGCACGATGGTGCGCCAGATCGTCGCTTTTCTTCCATTCGCCGCAACCGTCCTCGCATTGTTGCTATCCGACGTCCCCTATCCGCCCTGGCTGCAGGCGTTGTTCGAACGCCTGGCCGGGACAATGGCTCCCGTTGCGCTGGTTTCTATCGGCTGTCAGCTCGGCCTCTCCGGCGTCCACAACAAGCTGAGACCGGTGCTACTGGGACTTTCTTACAAACTTCTGCTGGGTCCCGCAGCCATTTTCTGCATTTACTTCCTGATGTCGGGGACTCGGGATCCGATTACACAGATAACAGTTTTCGAAATGGCCATGCCCCCTATGATTGCAGCGACCGTGGTCGCCATGGAATACGACCTTGATCCCGCGCTGGCCACCCTGCTTGTCACAGCCGGCATACCGCTGGCTTTCGTGACGCTGCCGCTCTGGCATTTCGCCCTGGTTGCCACGTGACATGGATAGCGATAAAGCCGACCTGATAACCACGCTTCATGCGCTGACGTCGCGCCCGGAGGCGTCTGAAGAAGCGCTCAGTCTGAACCACTGGCAGGCGGAAGATTGGAGCCGGATGCTCGCAGAAAGCAAACCAACGGTCCTGCATCCAGGCGAAATGCTGTTCAAGCGTGGCGATGACAACAGCGACCTGTTTTTTCTGGTTGCCGGCTCGCTTGAGGTTTCTGTGCCCCGCAGCGCTACCGGCAGCCTGACGCCACCGGTCATCGTGACGCCGGGGTCAGTGGTCGGCGAGCTGGCTTTCTTTGACCGGGCGGGTCGTTCTGCGAGCGTCTGGTCTCGCGACCGGGCCGTTCTCCTGCGTCTCAGCCGGTTCGCGTTTCGGCGCCTGGTAGACACTGCGCCATCTCAGGCCTGTGATCTTTTGCTTGCTCTGGCGCGCATTATCGCCGCCCGCTTGCGCCGCGCTCACGGTGACTGATGCATTGCGCGGCGCTGTCGGCGCAGAGCCTGGCTGACCAGTAAAACGCGGATAAACCACTGACAAACGCCCCCCGCATTTCAGGACGGGCCGTAACCCCTGCCGCAAACATCACGTGTCAGAGCTGCATCGGCCCGTGCTGCCCTGCCCAGCCGGCGGCGAGCGTCGTCATGGCTCGGATATGCACGGTCTCGTGTTTGATCAACCAGGCGTCATCCTCCCGCGTGAAAACCCAGTCGTAGGTGCCCCAGCCGAGCACGGACTCGCTCCCCAGATCCTGCGTCACCTGCCAGTACATGAACGCGCTTGCAGCGCTGCCGTCCACCTGGATGTCCTCGTTCGCGTAGTAACGCCGGGCGTTATCGAAACGACTCCAATAGCGCTCAAAAAACGCCATGATGTCGACACTCCCCGTCACTTCTATCGACCAGGCTGGAACGCTGATCACTGCATCCTGACTGAACAGGGGCGCCAGCACTTCTGCCCGCTTGTCATCTACCCCGATCGCATACAGCGACAGCACGCGACGTATGTCCTGCACCGCTCGCAGCGTCCTGACCTCTGTCTCCAGAAACTGCACCCTGCTTTCAAGCTCATTCATGCCTGTTCCCCTCCTGTTAATCACCGCCCACAGCTTTCATTCAACGCCAGGCCTGCCTGCAAAATCAAAAAAAGGGTCAGCGGGACACCGAGGCCGCTCAGCGGTCAGTAGTCACTGAACGCTCCGGTCCTCATCCTGGGGGATAGAATGGCCGCTCCTTGAGCCATCACTCATCTCCGCCCGGCGACGGTCGGCGGACAGGACTCCCTATGGCAGCCAGCAGCCTTCTTGTACTGATCGACGACATCGCCGCGGTGCTCGACGACGTAGCTCTCATGACCAAAGTCGCCGCCAAGAAGACGGCCGGCGTGCTGGGCGATGATCTGGCGCTCAACGCCGAGCAGGTCGCCGGCGTGCGCGCTGATCGCGAGCTCCCAGTGGTGTGGGCGGTTGCACTGGGTTCCCTGCGCAACAAAGCAGTGCTTGTTCCAACCGCCCTCCTGCTGAGCGCATTCCTACCCCAGGCGATCCTGCCGCTGCTCATGCTGGGCGGTGCCTACCTGTGTTTCGAGGGTGGTGAAAAACTGGTTCACCGTCTGTTTCATGCGCCGGATGAAGACGCGGAGCAGCACGCCGATCTGGTGCGTGCGCTGAGCAATGGCGCGATTGACCTGGTGGCCCATGAGCGCGAGAAGATCAAAGGCGCTATCCGCACAGATTTCATCCTCTCTGCCGAAATCATCGTGCTGACCCTGGGCATCGTTGCCAATGCGCCCTTTTCGCAGCAGGTGCTGGTCCTCAGTGCGACGGCCATCATGATGACCGTGGGGGTCTACGGACTGGTGGCGGGGATCGTCAAAATCGATGATGCTGGGTTCTACCTGGCGCGCAAGCCCGGCGTGCTGGCGCAAAAGCTCGGCCGCGGCCTGGTCGCCGCTGCACCACGGCTGATGAAAGTGCTCTCAGTGCTCGGTACTGCGGCGATGTTTCTGGTCGGCGGCGGGATCCTCGCCCACGGCCTGGCACCGGTGCACACAGGCATCGAAGTCCTGCTTCACCCCCTTGAAGCCGTACCCGCCACCGCCTGGCTGACGGCCCCGCTGAATGCACTGGCGCAGGGCGGCTTCGGTGTGCTGGTCGGCGTTGCTGCAGCCGCGGCCTGGAACCTGCGGGCTCGACTGCGCGGTCACTGAGCCGGGCTGTCAGTAACCCAGCTCGCGCGCCGCCCGTTCAAGCACGACCGGCACGGACCAGGCGGTGCGCGCGAGCCTTAGATCGTTGCTCTGCCCCGAGGCGTAAAGCCCGGCCGCGCTCATCCAGAACGCTACCGAACGCATGGCATACAGCGCGTTGTAATAGCGGCACACTTCCTCGTCGATGGTGGAGCCGGTCAGCGCTTCGTAGTCGCGGAAGAACGCGTCTCGCTCGACCAGGTTGGACAGCAACGACGTGCCTTCGCGATTAAGATCGCTCAGCACATAGGCCACGTCGTACATGGGATCACCCAGCACCTGCAGCTCCCAGTCCAGCACTGCTGAAACCCGGTCGTCATCAATCAGCAGATTGCCGGTCCGATAGGCACCGTGCACCAGTGCTATCCGGCTGCTGTCCGGCACGTTCGCCTTCAGCCACGCCACGAGATCCGTCAGGATCGGCTCCGGCGCGTGGCCGGAAACGGCAATCAGATCCTCCCACTTAGCGATCTCGCGCCGCACGAAATCCGCGCCCGAGGCGGGCACGCCAAGAAAATCCAGCCCCGCCGCGCGCCAGTCGAGCGTGTGCAGGGTAGCCAGAGCCTCGGTGAAGCTCTGCGGCAGCACCCCACGCGCGGCGGCCTCCGCATAGAACGCACGACCTTCCCGGCCCCACGGACTCGGGCACTGTCCGGCTACTTTTTCCATCACCAGGAACGGCGCGCCCAGGATCTCCGGGTCGCTTTCGAACCAGTACGGCTTAGGGGTCGGCAACGCTGTGCCATCCAGGCACTGCAGTACCCGAAACTGCTCCTCCAGGCTGGACATGTGGCGCAGCAGCGCATTGCCGGGATCGCGCCTCAGGCACAGTCCCTGTCGCCGGGGCGTGCCGCCCTCGGTCCACGTGAGATCGAACAGCCAGGTTTCGTGCGACCAGCCAACGGCAATCCGGCTGACATCCTCCAGGCCCAGGTTGTCCGCCTGCGGCATCTGCCCGCCGATGTAGTCGAGCACCCGCGCTTCAAAATCCTGCGCTGCGATGGTCATGCGGCGTACTCCATGCGACGGTCAATCGCTGCTCGCAGGGTCTGTCGCACACGCCCCATCCAGCATCCGAAGCGCTCTTCCCCAAGCGCCGCGCGCTGCGCATAAAGCGTGTCGATGAGCGTACATAGAGCGGCATCATCAGCAGCATCGGCCACAGCGTCCGTTGCACTGCGAAGCGCGGTGTCGGAGAGATACTCGGGGTAGGTTTTCAGCTCGGCAATCAGCGCCGTCAGGTCCTTATTACCAAGATCCCGATCGCGCTCTGCGTGCGCCAGCTGGCCCGCCAGCTTCTGCAGGACGACGGACGCCATGAAGGCCTGAGTTTTCGGGTATTCCGCTTCGATGGCAGGACCCAGCTCTTTTTTCAGGAGCGTTGCGATGCGATGCAACAGATCGTGTTCTTGCATGTGGTTCCTCAGCAAACGGGGCCAGAAGACCGCGCTCAGCGGCTCATGGGGGTTAATTCGCGCGCCATCTCACGCAGTTTGAATTTCTGGATCTTGCCGCTCGGCGTGCGCGGAAAGACGTCGATCAGCTCCAGACGCTCGGGCAGGTACTGTCGGGTCAGGCGCGCTTCGAGCAGGTAGTCGATCATGCTCTTGAAATCGAGCGCATGGTCCGGCCGCAGGCTCACGAACGCACAGCCACGCTCACCCAGACGGTCGTCCGGCATGGCGACAATCGCCGCGTCTTCAACAGCAGGGTGGCGATACAGCAGCTCTTCGACTTCTACCACGGGAATGTTTTCGCCGCCGCGGATAATGATGTCCTTGGAACGCCCGGTGATGCGGATGTAACCGTCTTGGTCCATACGCGCGTTGTCACCAGTTTCGAGCCAGCCGGCCTCGTCGACGCCATACGCCTCGGGACGCTTGAGATAGCCGACGAACGTGGTCGCGCACCGCGACTGCAGCCGCCCTTCAACGCCGGGTTTTACCTCTGCACCGTCCTCTCCCACCACGCGTACAGCCTGGTGGGGCATGGCGCGACCATCGGTGTCCAGTACCTTCTCCGACGGATCGCCAGGATAGGTGGCCGTCGCGATCCCCATCTCGGTCATGCCCCAGGCGCTCATGACGTACATATCCGGGTGAGTTTCGCTCGCGCGCTGCACCAGGATCCGTGGGATCGGCGCACCGGCGCACAGAAACAGCCGCAGACAGGACACGTCGAGCCCGTCCAGGTCGACGTTGACCAGGTCGCTCAGAAAGGGCGTCGATCCCAGGGTGATCGTGCAGCGCTCCTGCGCGACCAGGCGACTCGCCGCTGCCGCGTCCCAGATGTCCTGCAGCACACAGGTCGTACCATGAAAAATCGACAGGCAGGTGGCGTACATGAAGCCGGTCTGGTGGGCCAGGGGCGAGCCCATGAAAACGATATCGCCGGCGCCGAAGCCGAACAGCTCACTGGACAAGAGCGCCTTGCACATCAGCGTGTTGGAGGTATGCATGACACCCTTGGGCTGACCGGTCGTGCCGGAGGTATACATGATCTCGACGACATCGTCGGGGTCCGGGCGACGCGCACTGAACAGCGCGTCGCAGTCGGTCTCCTCTTCCCAGTGCCGCTCAAGCAGACAGGCCTCGAAGGACGTGCGGGGATCCGCCCCGCCAACGACGAACAGGTGTTCAAGCGCGGGCAGAACGTCCCGCAGCCCCTCGACCATCGCGGGATAGTCAAAGCCGCGAAACTCCCGCGGCACGATCAGCGCCCGGGCCTCGGCAAAACCGAGCATGAACTCCAGCTCGCGCTCGCGGAATATCGGCATCAGCGGATTGACCACCGCGCCAATCCGATTACAGGCAGTGAATACCGCGGCGTAGTGCCACCAGTTCGGCAGCTGCACGGCTACCACGTCGCCTGTGCCTATCCCGCAGGCGACGAGGCCGGCAGCAATGCGCCGCGACAGACGATTAAGCTCCGCATAAGTCAGCCGGGTTTCGGCCCCGGTCATCGAATTGAGCCCTACCACCGCGGGCCGATCCGGGTGCGCTGACGCAGCTTTCTCAAGGCGGTCGCAGAACAGCTCTCCCGGCCACAGCCCCTGCTCGCGCATCGCGTTCGCACGGGCAGCCGGAAGAATCTTCGCAAAATCCATCATGAGCTCAGCCTCGGACACCGCGCTGCCGGCGCGCGAACCGATGCACCGGCCACATATCCTGATCCTCGCCCCAGGCCTCCACCCCGTTCAGATCCCAGCGCACCAGTCCGTTGATGTCGATGAAAGTATGGCGATTGATGACAATCCGACTGACTACCTCACCGCGCGCAAGAAAGGCGTTGCCGTCCACGTCGCGGCCCTCAATCGTGATCCGTTCCACCCAGCCGTTTTCTCCATTGCGCTCGACGCGCCGTTCGCCCTCGGCCAGGCCGCGCGTCACGCCGGCCCGGCGCAGGAAGCCGTAGGCAATGGCATCACGTCCATCACGCGTATTCGTGACCGCAAGGAAACCGTGCTCCGGATCTGCGGCACCGGTGACGTAAGCGGCCTGGCGCGGGCGGTCTTCCGGGCGCCGCCCCCAGGTGCGGTCGCGCATACCGATGCAGTCAATCTCAAGCCGATCGCCATGGATGACCAGCTCACCGGTTACCCGCCCGAACTGGTCAAAATGGTGAGCACTGCCGAAAGTCGACCCCACGGCTGCCAGCGGCTCAGGGGGCATCACGCCGGTAAATTCGAGATCGGCGCTGAACCGCTCCGCGTCGTCGTAGGTCAGTGCGTAGCGGTGCGTCGGCTCAAGCACCTTGATGCCGACACCTGTCGGTAGCCGGCAATCGTCCAGATCCTGGCCGCGATCCAGTTCAAGCGCGGAGTAATTCGCTGAATAGAGCACTTCCCAGGGCAGATGTGCGCTGTCGTCCCAGACCCAGGCGCCGCCGGCCACCGTACCGATGTTGGGCCGCACCATGGTGTAGAACCATCCCCCGAGGCGCCGGCCAGGATGATGAAACGAAAACCAGGCGGTTTCAGTCGCCCACCAGTCGTCACCCATGATGTCGAAATGAAAGCGATCGTCACGCTCAGTGAAGGCGGCTGCGCTCATGGCACTCTCCCGAGAAGTTTCAACCGTTCGCCCGCGGGCGAATTTTCCGTTTCAGCGCAGAGGGATTAGCGGTCAACATGCGCATGTGGTGAAGCGCTCAGGCTCTGTCCTGAAAGGCAGGTGGCCTGGCGTACAGTCTGTCCCCTCCGCGAGACCGGGAAGCCCAGGCGGTCAGACCACCTGCCGGGGCTTCGTCCAGTCTGCGCGAACCGCGAGGCGGGCGGCAAATTATCGCCCAGCCGTCGCCTCTGTTGGACCTCAGCCGTTGCCTTTAGCGACGTTCTCCGCCCACTCTTCCATGGTCATGGTGCCGCCCTCTGTCGCCGCCCGCCCCTGGTCTTTGGAAGGCAGCGCTTCCTGCACCACATCAATGCGTTTCCACTGCGCAAACGGCGTATCACGATCGGCTGCGGGTACGGCCCCCGACTGCTCAATCCGCCGCATTTTGTGGATGTACCGCGGGCAGTTGATGATCACGTGGGTCACGTTGACCCGGACGATCAGCTCGGCATCCTTGTATTCGGCAAGCAGCGGATCATCCGCGCTCACCGACGCCTCGCCCTGCAGGCGCAGCCGGTTCGGGACCTCAAAATCGAGGAACAGCATGCCGATCTGAGAGGTCGCGCTGATGTTGCCCATGGAGTGATAGCGGCCATTGCCGTCGTAGCTCGGAAACACCAGGGTTTTGGGATCGAGTACGCGCACGAAGCCCGGCGCGCCGCCCTTGTACTGGCACTGGGGCCGGCCCTCAGAGTCCACCGTCGCGAGCCAGAACATATCCCGCGACTCGATGAACGCCTTGTGATCATCCGGAATGGCATCAGCATCCAGGGTCTCAAGCAGGCTTGCGATCCGTTCGCTGTCGAACTGTTTGTGCAGCGCGCGGTGACTGTCTTCGTAAAGGCTCATTCGGTTCTCCCCTCGGATAAAGCAAAGTTCAGCGTGCAATTCTGCCTAAAGCATCGGACCAGGGACAACCGTCCGGCAGGCGATCCCGCAGGTCGCGAACACGCAGCGCGAGCCATGGGCAGGGCGGCAGCCAGCACTGCCGCCTCAAGCGCGCGGGTAGTCTGTCTGCGCCTCGGCAAATTCGATGAAGTAATCGATCGACTCCGGATTCTGCATGGCATCGCGGCTGACCGCTTTATCAATATCGAAACCCATCAGGATCTTACGCACCGGCACTTCAAGCTTCTTGCCCGTGAGCGTGTAGGGAATAGCGTTTACCGCGTAAACCTTGTCCGGCACATGGCGCGGTGAGCACTGCTCGCGCAGCGCCGCAGCCATTTTCGCGAGCAGTGCGTCATCCAGCGCGACGCCGGCGGCGAGCATGACGAACATGGGCATGAAGAACCGACCACCCGGCAGATCGAGATTCACCACCAGCGCGTCGTCGATCTCTTCAAGCCCTTCGACGCAGCGATAAATCTCCGCCGTGCCGATGCGGACGCCATAGCGGTTCAGCGTGGAATCAGAACGCCCCTTGATGAAGCAGCCTCCGCGCTCGTTGACCTCAAAAAAATCGCCATGCCGCCACCGGCCGGGGAACACTTCGAAATACGATTCGAGATAACGCCGATTGTCAGGATCGTTCCAGAAATACAGCGGCATGGAGGGCATGGGCTGAGCGACGACCAGCTCTCCGACCTCGCCGACCAGTGGTTCCCCCGCATCATCCAGCGCGCGGACGTCAACCGCGAGCGCGCGGGCCTGGATTTCACCCGCGTAGACCGGAAGGATGCAGCTCCCGCTGACAAACCCGCTGGCCACATCGGTACCGCCGCTCTGCGAGGTGACCCAGAGGTCGGCATTAACGTTCTCGTACAGCCAGGACATCGCCTCGGGCGTCGCCGGCGACCCGGTCAGCAGAACTCCTTCGATGGCGGAAAGGTCGTAGCGCTCCCGCGGCACGATACCCTCTTTCTGCATCATGCTGACGTAGGTCGGACTGGCGCCGAACTGCGTGGCGCCGCTTTCGGCGGCCAGCCGCCACAGCACGTCGACATCAGGCGCTGCCGGATGGCCGTCGTAAATCACCGGCGAGGCACCGACCAGCATCGACGACATGAGGATGTTCCACATAATCCAGCCGGAGGTCGTGTAGAAAAACATGCGCGCGCCGGGACGGAGGTTCATGTGCAGGCTGAGCGCCTTGGTCTGTTCCAGCACGATCCCGCCGTGCCCGTGAACGATGGCCTTAGGCAGTCCGGTTGTGCCGGAGGAATAGACGACCCACAGCGGATGGTCAAAATCGACCTGTTCAAATGTCAACGGACCACCCGCATCGTCCTGGGTGAGCGTATGCCAGCTTTCGGCGCGGGCGACCGGCGCTGTGGCAGCCTCATCGAGGTAAGGGCAGAAGAAGACGTGCTCCAGGGTGGGCAGCGCATCAATGATGCGGCGGGCTTCTTCACGCCGATCGAAAGGCTTGCCGCCGTAGCGATAGCCGTCAACCGTGAACAGGGCCTTGGGTTCAATCTGCTGAAATCGGTCCAGCTCGCTGGCCGCACCGAAATCCGTGGAACAGCTTGACCACACGGCGCCGATGGAGGTCGCCGCCAGACAGGCAATCATGGTCTGCGGGATGTTCGGCATGAACGCGACCACCCGATCTCCCGGCCCCAGCCCGCGTGCCCTCATCGCATTCGCCAGGCGACGCACCTCCTCGCGCAAGGCGTCCCAGGTCAGCGTCTCCAGCGGCCGGCCTTCAGCCGCGAAATACATGGCGATCTCGCCTGGCTGTCCGCGACGCAGAACGTGCTCGGCAAAATTCAGCCGCGCCCCGCTGAACCAGCGCGCGCCGGGCATCACGTGTCGGTCCAGCACCTCGGTGTAGGGAGCCGTCGACTGGATGTCATAGAAATCCCATACCGCAGCCCAGAAGTCCTCCAGCCGCTCGACAGACCAGCGGTAGAGCTCATCGTAGCTGGTGACCTGAACCTCGCGACTTTCACCGAGCCAGCGCATGAAACGTGTGATCTCCGCGGCATCTGTCCGCGCCTGACCAGGCGTCCAGAGCAGATCGCCCTCTTGCAGCATGATGAACCCTCCAGGTGGTAAGCAAAGCGCCCTGATGACGCCTCTAGCGGCGCGCGAGTATAGCAGCGCCGGATCCGGGCAGGGCGGCGGGCTAAAATCTTCCGCACAATCCGGATCTAGAAATTACTTTAAGTTTTCTTTTAATATTATTTTCATTAGTTTGTTGATTATTTATAAATTACTTTATTAGATTGAATCGGCCCACTGTCCGCGCGCGCTCGCAAGCGGCCTCCGGGGAGAAATGAGATGAACAGGACGTTTCAAGGCAGGCTCCGGACAGCGATGGTGCTGAGCCTGGCCGCTACGCTGACAGGTCCGGCCTATGCAGGCACGACCAGCGATATGTTTTCAAAGTTCGACCGCGCGATGGCCGGATTCGACCCGATCGGCAAACACATACGCCAGCCGATCGAGCGCGCGGTGCCTAGACTCACGTTCCGGGGTTTCTATCGGAACTGGACCGACATCATGCTGGATGATGACGGCGTCGTCGGGACACGCGACAAGGACTTCCGCTTCGCCCAGATGCAGAACCTGTTCGAGCTTGAAACCAACTACCACCTTGCCGAGGGCCTCGACGTTAAAGGCGTGGCGCATATGCTCTATGACGGCGTTTACGAGTGGCAGGACTCTCAGGGTCTATACGCCGACCGGATAGACCGCGAAGCAGAGCTCTACAACACCAGCGAGCGCGTTCTGCGCGAACTCTATGTGAGCCTGCGCCGCCCTGGATTCGATCTGCTGGTCGGCAAGCAGCAGGTCGCCTGGGGCAAGATGGACGGCCGGTTCATTGACATCGTGAACGCGATAGACCGCCGTGAATCCGTGCAGCTGGAAAGCGAGGACTATGAGTGGCGACGCCTGCCGACCTGGATGGCGAACGCCACCTTTCATCTTGGGCAGAACACGGTCCAGCTGATGTACATTTTTGACTTCGAACATGACCGGCAGCCGGTGTCAGGGTCACCCTGGGCGTCCCCCCTCATCCCGGCAACCACTACCGATGTGATCCTGCCGACGGTCAGGCCCGAAGCCGGGAACTTCGATGATCACCAGTACGGTATCCGGATTGATCGTTCCGCGGGCGCGCTGACCTACGGTTTCGTCTACATGTACGCGTGGGACAAAAATCCCGTGGAGCGCGTGCTGGGCACCGCGGTGAACAATGGCCAGACCGTGCTGCAGCTTCAGGGACGCCATGAGCGCTTGCATCACGCGGGGGTCACCGCGGACTACGCCATGACGTTTCAGAATGTCCCGATTGTCGGCAGTCTGCCAGCGGTGTTCCGCATCGAGGCGCTGTATACCAACGGCGTCCGCTTCGTTGACTACGAGAAACGCGCGGAGGCCCTGGCCGGCAGACAGACGGACGGCACGACCAAGCGGGACACTCTGCGCGCGGCAATCGCCGCCGAGTTCGCGCTGCCCGCGCGCACCACGCTGATTTTCCAGCCCTCCTGGTACCAGACTATCGATTACAAGGAGGGTCTGGGCCCTGGCTTCGGGGGCGGCTTCGGCGCCGAGTGGACGTTCGTGCCGGTGGTCTACTTTTCGCGGCCCTTTGCGTTCTCGCGGGACCGTCTGTCGATGGAGTTCACGGCTTTCCCCATGGTCAGTGGTCAGGATGCCGGCTGGGGCGGTTTCAAATCCAAGCTGCGCATGAACTACAAGTTCTCGCAATTTGTTAAAGGCGCCCTGATCTACACAGGCTATGACACTGGCTCAAGCACCGATGTCTATGGTCAGTACAATCAGTGGGACAACATCGGCTGGGAGCTGAGCTATGAATTCTAGAGCTTTGCTGCGCAATCACGGACGGAGCGCACGCGTCGGTGCGCTGGCGACAGGGCTTCTGCTGTGCGCCACGGTCGCACTTGCCGAGGAGCGCAGCTGGCGCAGCGTCGAGGAAATGGCCGACACGGACAAGGCTCTTTTCGACCCCGCTCGCGACACGCCGCGCAGCAGTGCCATCGCCTACATGCCCGCCGAGCCCTACCCTTTTGAGGCGCCCTTTACCGCTGAAGAGATGGGCTATCGCTCGGCGGAATTTGTCCACATCTCGCGCTGGTCATACGCGCTGGTTGACGTTTTCGGTGTGGTCACCAGCTCCGGCTACATCAACCAGGGCGCGTCGGTCGGCTACATCGCAACCGGTGGGCGCCCGGGTCTGCTGGGCTATATCGAGGACACCAAGCCCGGCGAAAACTACACCAAGTGGACCATGTACGACGTGTTCCCTCCGGAGAACGAGGGCGCGCAGCAGCTGTGGCTCCCTAATCGGACGGATATGGAACACCGCACCAAGATGGACTTCTTCGTGTACTCCCCGCAGATGCGACGGGTACGGCGCCAGCCCGAGCCGCGTCGGGACCAGCGTTTCCCGGACAATTCACAGACGTTTGACGACGTCATCGGCCGCGACCCGTGGGAGTTCGAGTGGGAACTCCTTGGCACCGACGTGATCTACCAGACGCTGCGGTTTCCGCCGACCCGTCCCACCATTACGCTGAACGTCGCCGGGCAGGGCTTTGTTGAGCGACAGGGCAATGCCATCAAGCCGATGGGCGAAAATTTCGAGCACTATCGCGCCGATGGCGGCGTTGATTGCTGGGTCGTGAAGGCCACGGCGAAAAGCGACTGGCTGCCCGACTACAGCGAGAAATTCCTCGTCCTGTGGCTCGAGAAAAATACGTTTTATCCACTCCGTCGGGAAAAGTACGCGACCGACGGACACCTGATGATGGTGGAGGAGCGCCTGGCTGAAAAACAGAATCCCGCGCTCGGCGATTTTGGATACTCGGCGATGGCGACCACCTACTGGAACGTCGATCACGATCTGGTCGGCTACAGCCAGCACGACGCCCACACTCTGCGCGAGTGGACCGAAGAAGAGAAAGCGATGCTGTTCACAGCCGAATTCATGCGCCGCCAGTGGTTGTTCGAGCCACTCAAAAGCCAGACGGTTATCGGCTCGCCCGAGCAGTTCTACCTCCGCCCCTACCTGTATCCGGAGAAATTTCCTGGGCACCGCAATATGACGCTGCCTCCGGACGTGCAGGCGCGCTACGACGCGCAGGAGCAGGCCGGACAGCTGGTTTTCGAAACCAGCGGGGGCGCCGCGCCGCAGTGAGCCATTGACTAGGACACGCCGCGCCGAGCTTATGCCCGTGCTTATGCTGATAAGCGCGGCGCTGACCCAAGCTTGCAGCGAGCCTCACGAGCTGCAGCTTGAAGGCCGACCGGGCGGTCCCTACCGGGCCACGCTATCGGTCAGTCCGGCACCGGTCGCCCCGCAGCAGCAGACTACGCTCTCGACCTCGCTCACCCGCCGCGCGGACAACGCTCCGCTGACGGGACTTCGGATCCTGCACGAGCGCGCTGTGCATAACTTCATCGTCGCGCTCGACTTCAGCAGCTTTGCCCATATCCATCACGAAGATTTCGCACCGCTCGCAGCAGACGATCTGGCTGCGGCCACGTTCAGCTTTCCCTATACATTCCCCAGGGAAGGCAGCTACCGCATGGTCAGTGAATTTACCTACCGCGATCGCAGCTGGCTCAAGCAGTTCGAAATCAAAGTAGGCCAGCCAACGCCGCCGCCCCGCGTCACCATCGATCTGTCTCGGCAGAAGCGGATCGGGGCTTTTGACGCCCGCCTCGGCTCGTCGCCTGCGTTACCGGTCGCGGGCTTCGAAGCCGAGCTGGTGCTCGAGCTCAGCCGCGGCGGGCAACCGGTGCAGGACCTGGAAATCATCCTTGGATCGGAAATGCACGTTGCCATCTGGCGCGTTGACGGGGCGCATTTTGGCCATGCACACAGCTATACCCCGGCTATGGCGGCAATGATGGCGTCGATGCATGACCCGAGCAGCGACCCCGCCGAGCGGGCTGCCCACAATGCGGACATGATGCTTGCCATGATGGCGCTGCCTGCAGAGATGGCCTATCCCGGCCCGCGGATCCCGTTCAGACATGTGTTTCCCGCGGCGGGCACCTATGCGCTGTTTCTGCAGTGCGCGCCCGCAGGGTTACCGCAGGTGTTCAATTTCATGGTCGAGGTGGCGGACTACGCAGCAGGCATGGAGACACGCATCGAATCCATGGTCTCACCCGCTCACCCTCACGGGCACGGCCCATCCTGATGCGACGCCGCCTGCTCTTGCTGCCGCTCCTGTTCTTATTGCCACCCGCGTGGGCCGGTCACGGGCTGCTCAATGCTTTTGCCGACATCGAATGGCTGCCGCCACCGGGGCGCACACCCGACCAGACGGGCTACGCGCTGGACCGGCTCGCCGAGCAGGCCGGTCTGATTTTCTGCAGCGATGTCGCATGTGTTCAAACCATCGAGCGCTATGCGCGCGAGAAACTGGCCGAGCTTGACGCCATGGTCCGCGCAGACCTGCCCGAACCAGCCGCGATTGCGGCTGAAGAATATGAGCTTTACCTCTCCCGGGCGCAGGAGGCGATCGAAGCGCTGCCCGCGGAGACAGCGCAGCATGCTCGTGAAAAGCTCGTGCTGGAGCTGTTGGCACATCAGTACATCATGTCCGTCGACTATCTCGACCTGCCGCGCGTCTCACGGACCGTCATCGCGACAGCCATGGCCGCGGCGCAGACTCTGACTGAACGCCTGCTCAGTCCACTGCCGGCGGCTTTCAGGAAGAGTCTTTTTTTTAAAGAAGAGGAAATCCGCTGGTCCTGGGAAATGGCGCAGCGCGCCGACGAACAGGGCCTTTGAAGTCGCTCTAAGGGAAAATCCAGTGCAAAAACGCTCACGCTGCGCCAGCTTCCTCGATTACCATTCCCGTCCTGTCACTGTGGCAGATGCCGCCACTCATTCCCCGCCGGAGATCAAGTGTCTGATACCGTTCTAACCGACGTCTGTTTCGAAAACTTCACCCTGCATCCCGTCCTGCTTCAGGGACTTGAGGAAGCGGGCTTCATCCGCTGCACACCCATCCAGGCTCTCACCCTCCCGCTGACGTTGGAAGGTCGTGACGTTGCCGGCCAGGCACAGACCGGGACGGGCAAGACCGCCGCGTTCCTGGTGGCCCTGTTCAATCGTCTGCTGAACAACCCTGCCAGTCCCCAGAGACGGGCCCAGGATCCCCGGGCAGTGGTGCTTGCACCAACCCGTGAGCTGGCGGTCCAGATCGACAAAGACGCCCGTCAGATCGGCGCCCAGCTGGATCTGCGCATCGCCCTGATTTACGGCGGGGTCGATTACGACAAGCAGCGCGCAAAGCTTGAGGCAGGTGTCGATGTGATCATCGCGACCCCGGGTCGTCTGATCGACTATCTCAAGCAGGACGTCGTCAGCTTCCGCGCCATCGAGGTGATGGTCATGGACGAGGCCGACCGCATGTTCGAGCTCGGCTTTATCAAAGACATCCGCTTCCTTCTGCGGCGCATGCCGGGCCCCAGCGAGCGTCAGAACCTCCTGTTTTCCGCAACTCTGAGTCACCGTGTGCTGGAACTCGCCTACGAGCACATGAACGACCCGGAAAAAATTGTCGTCGAGTCCGACACGATCACCGCGACTAACGTACGCCAGAGCGTCTACTTTCCGGCAACAGAGGAAAAACTGCCGTTGCTACTCGGACTCCTCGCGGGCACCGAGGCTGAGCGCAGTATCGTATTCGTCAATACCAAGTGGGCCTGTGAACGGGTGGCGCTGACCCTGGAACGGGCGGGCTACCGCGTAGGCGTCCTGTCCGGAGATGTGCCACAGAAAAAGCGCGAAGCGCTCCTCGGGCGCTTCGTACGCGGCGAGCTGAGCCTGCTCGTCGCCACCGATGTCGCCGCGCGCGGGTTACACATTCCCGCCGTCAGTCATGTCTATAACTTTGACCTGCCTTTCGACGCAGAAGACTACGTCCACCGCATTGGCCGGACCGCACGGCTCGGCGCGGAGGGAGACGCGATAAGTTTTGCATGTGACGAATACGCCATGGGCCTACCGGACATCGAAGCCTTCATCGGCCAGAAGATCCCGGTTGAGGGCATCAAAAATGAACTGCTCCTGCCGCTGCCCTCCCGCGCATCTGCGCAGGAGCGCGCGTCCGCAGAGCCGAGCGTCATCGAGGACGCCATGGCCGACGCGGCCGAGACCCGTCGCAAGCGCCGCGAGCGCGACGCGCAGGACGGTCGCCGCCCGCGCCGGGAAAGCCGGGGGCGCTCGACGGGACCGAGAGGTTCGGAATCGCGTCAAACCAACAGCCGACCCCAGCGCGAAGACGCAGCCGCCAGGACGGCGCCATCTGATCTCAACCAGCAGCAGGATCGCCCGAAGAGGCGTCGGCGGCGCGGACGCGGAAAAGATCAGTCGCCCAACTCAGCAGGAGCCGGCAGCGCCCAGAAGACTGCGGATGGGGGCGCCAAGGGACGCGTAGACGGCGCGCCGACACCAAAACTGACGGCACGTATCAAGCAGACTTTCCGCGCCCTGGCGCGACGCATCAGCGGCGCTCCGCGCGCTTGAGTCTGCCGCAAGACACGACTGCTATAGTGGCTGCCGCGCTCGAAGGGCGTGTTCCAGCCATTCAGCAAAAGGAGAGATCGTGATGAGCCTGCCCCAAATCGGGACAACTGCGCCCGCTTTCAGCCTGCCCGACGATACCGGCGAGACCGTCAGCCTTACCGGGCTCACCGGACGCCGCGTTCTGCTCTGGTGGTATCCCAAAGCCGATACGCCTGGCTGAACCATCGAAGGCAACGGGTTCCGTGATCGAATCCAAGACTTCGCTGCACACAACACCACCGTACTCGGCGTCAGCACGGACCCGGTGAGCGACAACCATGCTTTTCGACAGAAATTCGGCTTTCCCTATGCGCTGCTAAGCGATACCGACGGCGCCATGTCACGGGACTACGGCGCTATGGGCGAAGGAGCGGCGCGCGCCAGCCGGGTGTCTGTTCTCATCAGCGACGACGGCACCGTGCTGAAAACCTACGCCAAAGTCACGCCGGCCGAGCATCCGGCAGAGGTGCTGGCAGATCTGGCGGCACTGGCCCAGACAGATAGCTGACAGAACGCGTCTCGGCTGCTTCAGTGGCGCGCTGCTATTCATGGCGGAAAAGGCTCGGGGCGATGGCCCCTTCCACTCCGGCCGAAACAGATCGGGCAGGCGATCTTGAGCTTGGAATCTGACGGCGCCGGCGAGGTTCTGCCAGCAGACGCGCCACCCTCCGAGTGGCTGCGTCTCGTCGGCCTCCGCCTGGAACAGCAGCAGCCCTTCCTCGCCTTTGATATTGCCCGCGCTGGCGCCGCCCATTATCCGAACGAGGACGCCCTGCCCCTTGCCGCAGCGCGGGCGCTCATGCAGGCGCAGTCCTACCGTGCCGCACGTAAGCTGATTGGCGACTATCCCGAGAGCATCGACCTATCTTTATCGGTTCCTGCTCGCGAACAGCTGGCAGAGATCCTCCGTCTCGGAGCTCTGCACGAGGCAGATGCAGACAGCATCCGGCGAGGTCACCGCCTCTACGACAGCCTGTTTCAAGAAACGGGCCGTCCCCGTTACGCTCTGCAGGCCGCCATGATGGCGCTGCAGCAGGGTTCCGCTGAGCAGGCACGTCACCATGCCGCGATGCTCGAAACCACGTGCGGGCCGGATGATGACTTTGAGACGCTACTGCTCTGCGGCCACGCGGGACTGCTGCTCGGCGCCATAGATGACGCAGGCCGCGCCTACGCACAGGCTAGCAAAGCAGCGGGTTCCAATTACCAGGCAGTTCTAAGCGCGCGCCGGGATCTCCGTCACATTACGCACGCGGGCCTTTCGACGCCCGCGGATTTCCTGGATCTTTTTCGCCCTCCCGTCATCGTCGTCTGCGGGGGACAACCTCTCGATCCCCCGGACGTCGAGACCGCAATCCTACCAGCGAGCAAAGAGGCGGCCCTCAAAGCCGCGATTGCCACGCAGCTGGAACGCCTCGACGCCCGCATCGGCTACGCAGGGGCCGCCTGCGGCTCCGATATCCTCTTCGCCGAGGCATTGCTCGAACGCGGCGGGGAACTGCACGTCGTCCTCCCCTGCGCGCTGAACGACTTCATCGACGCGCGCGTTTCCTACGGCGGCATACCGTGGGTAGAGCGACTGCACCAGGTACTGGCGCAGGCCACGACAGTCAGTTTCGCAACCACCGAACGCTACCTGGGCCACAAAGCGCTACTGCGCTATGCCAACCACATGACCGCAGGCAACGGCTGGCTGCGCGGGCAGCTGCTGGACAGCCCGCCGCATCTGCTCGCCGTGTGGGACTACCGGGCACCCAATATCCCTGGCAGCAGTTCCGATTTCATCGATCACTGGCCTGACGCCAGCCGCCTGCACCTCATTGAACTGGACCAGTTAAGCACCGAAACGGAAGCGAGCCCTGCGGCTTGTGCAGCGCCAGTCGTCGTCACACCCCCGGTGCAAAGCTCGGGCAGCGAACGAGTCATTCGCACAATGCTGTTCGCGGACGTTGTTGGCTACAGCAAACTCGGCGAGGAATTTCTCCCCCAGTGGTTTGAATTCCTGCGACACATCCAGGATTCCTGCACCGCGCTGGGACTCGAGCCCGCGCTGGTCGAAGCCTGGGGCGATGCTTTCTATGTGGTGATGCCCGACGCACGCTCCATTGTGCGCTACGCGTTCGCGCTCAGACGGGCGTTCACCGGCGTTGACCATAGTCAGTTCGGGCTACCGTATCAGCTCAACATCAGGATCGGACTTCATGCAGGGCCGGTCTACCGCGAAATTCATCCGCTCAGCGGACGCGTTGTCTTCATGGGCCGCCAGGTAAACCGCGCTGCGCGCATAGAGCCAATCACTATCCCTGGAGAAGTTTATGCCTCGCAGGAGCTCGTGGCCCTGCTGACAGTTGAGGACAACTCCGACCGCAATGAGCAGGCCTTTTCCGGAGAGCCCTACGCGCCCTGGTTCCAGTGCGAGTATCTCGGGTTCATCGATCTGCCCAAAGGCCATGGGCAGCAGCAGGTCTATCACCTGCTGCCGGCTGTCGACGAACAGGATAGCGAGTCACAGGCGCCGGCGGGCGCGCGGCAGGTCCTGCATCTCAGCCTCCGAAACGACCTGCAGGAGCTCACACGTCTGGCGGAAATCGTTGAGCGTTTTGCGATAAAAAACCAGCTCAGCGAGACCGACGGCCACAACCTGGGCCTCGCGCTCGACGAGATCGTGACAAACATCATGCGCACCGGCTTTACAAAAGGCAGTGAAAGCGAGCGGATCGAGGTCGTGCTGCGCGCCGACGAGGACTGGTTACGCGCAGAAATTGTCGACGACGGCCGTCCGTTCAATCCCCTGACCGACAGCCCCATGCCCGAGCTTGATGACACCCTGAACGAGCTTTCCATCGAGGGTCTGGGCCTGCA
>Ga0181582_10000578_pt1 | contig 26320 bp, 19 predicted proteins | sample 071ome_32_FD_132438 | JGI IMG/M metagenome (GOLD analysis project Ga0181582, IMG submission 132438) | Coastal salt marsh microbial communities from the Groves Creek Marsh, Skidaway Island, Georgia - 071405AT metaG (megahit assembly) | ecosystem: Environmental > Aquatic > Marine > Intertidal...
CTCCGCCCCCGCCGAGCCCACCCCCGCCCTCTCCGCCGCCGCCGAGCCCTCCGCCGCCGTTCGACCCGCAAGCGCCGCAAATCGAGGCCCTCGCACTGCGCGTTGCGGGGACGGACCACGACTCAATCCAGGTTGAGTTCAAGGTTTCCGACCTGGCTGCTCCTGTGGGCGGCGGGACTGCTGACACAACTGTCTCCTACATCCTCGTCGAAGACGATGCCGCCATCTCGTGGCAGCAAGTGGTCACTTGCGGAGACGCAGGGACCTGCAGTGTCCCGGGTTCCATCTCCAGCTCCGCCGGGAAGCTCACCGTCACTGCTGGCGACACGTCCTTCCAGACCTTGACCTTCAACGGGCTCAACCCCAACACCACGTACCGCTTCGTCGCCGTCCCCCAGAACGGGTCAGCGGTGAGCCAGGTCAACGTCTACGCGGACTCGGGATCGAAGTACGCGCTTGACGTGTCGACTGCCCCTGCCCCGCCGCCCCCACCGCCTTACAGCCCGAACGCTCCAACGATCTCGGCGAGTGTTCAGCAAGCGTTCTCCGTCTCGGGAACGACGAACACGACGATCAAGGTCGACATCACCGTCCAGGATGGGAACGGCGGGACCTCGGACGTCGGTGTTTCGTGGGTCCTCGTCTCCGGGTCCTCGCCGGGCACGACGTGGGACGAGGTCGTGACGTGCGCGGACAACGTCGTGGATAACAGCGCCGTCGTCGCCGACTGCATCGCTTCGGGCGTGACCGTCACTGGTGCCACGCTGGTTGGCCGCACGACCATCGCAGGGAAGTCCACCGGGACCGTCACCCTGAGTGTGGGCATCAGTGCGGGGATGACGTACTCACTCCTCGCTGTCCCCCAGACAGGCGCCGCGATCGGTGCGGTGGACAAGGCGACGAACTCGACCACGTACGGGGGCACCGGGAGGCTGTACACGACCATGGTGTTCTCTGCACCCTCCCCGCCCCCGCCCGTGCACACCAGTGCCCCGGCAGTGAGCATGGTAGATGGGCCAGGGGGCTCAACGCACACCTCAGCAACGGTCGTCTTGGACGTGACCATGACGGACGGGTCGGCCCCTCCCCGGGACGTCTACGTTTCCTACGTTGTCGTCCCTGTGACCGCTGGCTTGCCCCCCGAGGACGACGTCATCAAGTGCGCTGCGGCTGTCACCGGGGGCAATGACCTCAGCGATGCGGCCTGCACCGCCATCAGCGGCATCTTCACCGCCGGTCGCATCCAAGTGAAGGCGACGAGTGACACAGCGACGACCAAGTCGTTTGACGAGAAGACGCAGTGGTCGTGCTCGGACTTCTCGTGCGACATCGCTCAGGCTGGCCTCAGCGCTTCGACTGAGTACTATCTTACGGTCATCCCGCAGATGTGCGACTGCAACGGCACTGGGTGCACCGTCCCTACGGTGGGGGACCCCACTTGTGCCGTCGGAAACCTCAGGTCGGATGCGTACTACGGGAACGGTGCCCTGTACAACAAGGCTCTCAACACCCACCCCGCCCCGCCGCCGCCGCCGTCACCCCCGCCCCCACCCCCGTACCACAACGCGGCGCCCCAGCTGGTGTCGATCGTCCAAGGGTCTGGGACTGACCACAACTCGGTGGCCTTCTCGGTCACGGCGGACTCGGACGCCACGTTCGTGTCGTACGCCCTTGTGCCTGCTGGCACTGACGCATCCTGGCAGCAGGTCGTGGAGTGCGCGGAGGACTTCGGCACCTGCCCACTGACCGGCACCATCGCCGCCGCCCGGCTTTCTCTCCCGACAGCCAACGTGGCTGTGTCGTCTGGCGACGTTCCTGGCACAGACTCCCTCTCGGCTGCTACTGGGTATGTCCTCCACCTCGTGCCCCAGGCGTGCGCTTGCGAAGGCGCCGGCTGCACCGTCCCCTCGGTGGGAGATGTCACATGCTCTGTCGGCAGAACAGACGTGTACTTGGGGTCGGGGGAGCTGTCGACGGCGAGCCTACTCACGGCCCCCGCGCCGCCCCCGCCTAGCCCGCCACCTCCGCCTTACGACCCCGGTGCACCCACTCTGACGGTCATCTCCCAGCTCGCCGAGGGGACCGACCAGGACACGACGTACTTCAAGTTCCAGGCTGACGCCGCCTGTGAGGTTTCGTGGGTTCTGCTGCCGACGACGACAGCGGACCCGGACTGGACAGATGTTGTCACGTGTGTGGCGGGCGGTGACTGCAGTGCCCTTACCGATCTTGCAGGCAAAGGGACGGCTTCGATCGGGGGCGCCGACCAGGTGGCCTTCGCGCACGTCGATGACCTCTCCCCCGTCACTCACTACAAGGTGCACGCCGTCCCCCAGTCCGGGGCGGCGGTTGGCCGCACTGACACCTACTTCGGCTCTGGAGAGCTCGCAACGGCGTCCGTGTACACGGCTGCATTGCCGCCTCCCCCCCCGAGCCCGCCCCCGCCCCCCTTCGACCCCGGTGCTCCTGAAATCACCAGCATCGTCCAGCGCAACGAGGCTGGGGGTGGGTCCTTCACCGACCACGACACGGTGTACCTCAACGCCACGGTCGACAAGGTCGCCACGGTGTCGTACATCGTGGTTCCCCGGAGTACCTCTGGCGTGACCTGGCAGGGAGTGGTCTCCTGCGCCAACACTGTCTCTTCTGGCGGCGCCGTGACTGGCTGCACCATCATTGGCGTCCTCTATGCCGGGCAACAAGCCTTCAACTCGGGCAACCTAACGCAGGATGTTGGGCCCATCGAGACCCTCCCCGTCAACTCCCTCTTCGACGTTCACCTCGTCGCTCAGGCGGGGGCATCCATCGGGAAGACGAACGTGTACGTTGGTTCCGCCAACATGAAGACGCTTGGTATCAACACCTTCTCCGCCCCTCCCCCACCGAGCCCGCCGCCCTCCCCTCCGAGCCCGCCGCCGCCCCCGCCCGCCCCCGAGCGCGCGACTTCGTCGGTGGACGAGCTCACCAAGGTCGGCGGCGAGCCCCAAGGCCCGAGCGTTTCCCACACCATGTACGGTACCGCGATGGACATCACGTGGGACGGGGTGTACATGGTGGTCGGAGCCGGCAAGGAGGTACCCCCCGGCGCGACGGACGGGTGTGGTGCTGCACACGTCCTCGCGCGCCCCGGGAGTGACACCGCCTTCTCTAGGGTGCAGGTGCTCTACCCTGCCGTAAGCAGCGACGGCAGTTGCGTCCAGGATGGGTTCGGGAGCACCCAGGCAAGTGCCATCATCTCCGCCCCCGGAGACGTGGTGGTGGTCGGCGCCCCGCTGACCGACGCTACGGTGGGGGAGTCTGTCGTTGAGAACGTCGGCTCTGCGTCGGTGTTCCGGAAGATGGTGGACCCTGTCACGGGAGTCTGCTGCACCTACAAGCTGGCGCAGACCATCTCTCCTCCCCCGTCCCTCGTGGGGAGCGGGGCCAAGTTTGGCCACGCAGTGTCCATGTCGGAGGACACCCAGATCCTCGCGATCTCCGCCCCCGGTGCTGCCGAGGGAGCGGGCCGCGTTGCCGTGTACCTCCTGAACGAGGGCACGAACACGTACGAACTTGAGAGGATCCTGGGTCCCACGCCTAATGCTGTGGGGGGTCTGTTCGGCTGGGACACGTCCGTCTCGGGGGACGGGTCCACGATTGCCGTGGGCTCCCCCGGGTACGACGGCCTCGGTAATGACCGTGGGGCGGCGTATGCCTTCCGGGAGGTCGCTGGCGTGTTCCAGCAGGAGCAAGTTATCCGCCCGACGGCTCCCAGCAACGACGACTACTTCGGCTTCGCTGTTGATGTCTCGTACGACGGCATGACGATGGCCGTTTGTGCCCCGAGTGCTGAGGCGCCCCATGCGCCCAACACCGGTGCCGTCTTCATCTTTAAGGACAGCGCGGACCCCGTCACCGACTTCACCCAGGAGCAGAAGGTCACGGCAAGCGATGGTTTCTCGGGCGATCAGTTCTGTTCTGACGTGGATCTGAACAGGCCCGGGAACCTGATGGTCGTCGGTGCCCCTGGCGTGGACTACACCGTCGGAGGCTCAGTGATTCGCGACGCCGGCGCTGCGTACCTGATCGACTTCAGGGAGTCCACCGGCGAGTGGGTGGAGGAGGGGAGGCTGCAGCCGTCCAAGAACGCGGCCAACTCAGTGGGTGGCTCGGCTCCGGACCCTGACGGAAGTGACGCCGGTGCGCTCGCGGGGTGGTCTGTCGGCATCTCGGACCAGGGTGAGAACATCGTCATCGGCGCCCCAGGGACCAACGGGGACGGTACGGAGGACCAGGGGGAGCTGATGCACTTCGAGAAGCCGCCTGGCGTGACGGTGGCCATCCCACCGCCCCCGCCCTCGCCCCCTCCGAGTCCTCCCCCTCCGAGTCCTCCCCCGCCGAGCCCGTCGCCGCCCCCGGCCCCGAGCCCTCCTCCTCCTCCGCCGAGCCCTCCTGCGCCCGCGCCGCCTCCTCCCAGCTACTGGTACGAGATTTGGGCGTGGCCGCCGAAGTGCGAGTCTACCACAGTGACCAAGTACTTCAGCCTAGGGTCGAGCCTGGAGCCGGTCGAGGGGACGCTGTGGACCCTGAACACCGAGGAGGAGCTTACTACCGTCTCTGGGAGGGCCGTCGGCCCTTGCGACGCCAAGTTCGGCGACCTCAACCACAAGGTCAGGCTCTCTGGGCAGTCAGCGAAGCTGGTGCTGACCACTTCGCTGCCTCTCCCCCGGGTGCCCACTGTTGACGACTTCATCATCGAAGGCTTCCAGTGGGCTGAGTCAGCATCCGCTGTCGCCACGCCTGCTGCCACCACTCCGGGCGCCACGACGGCCCCGGGCGCCACGACTGCCCCGGGCGCCACAACCGCCCCGGGGGCTACGACCGCCCCGGGCGCCACAACCGCCCCGGGGGCTACGACCGCCCCGGGCGCCACAACGGCCCCGGGGGCTACGACCGCCCCGGGCGCCACAACGGCCCCGGGGGCCACGACCGCCCCGGGCGCCACTGGACCGGCTGAGGGCCCCATAACTGTGGTATCCGCCGCGTCGACTGAGGTAGGGGACTCCCAGTTCGAGCTTTCCTTCACGATCCCTCAGAACTATGAGGGACCGGCGAGTGTCCGGCTGTCCCCGGACAGCAGCCTTTGGTCCACCGACATCACGAGTATCCGGGCCGCCGTGGGGAAACCCCAGGACAGGCCCATCAACGACCTCAACATCAAGCTCGACAACAAGCGCCCGCCGACGACGCTGGTCCCCACGGACGGAAACCGGTACTTCAACCTTCCCAACGCGTTCACCTTCGACTTGGCCTTCGGGGAGCCTGTGGCGGCGGACCGTGCCATGGTTGTGAACTCGATGGACGTGTACTACTCCCTCACGTCGAGGAACCTGACGAGGACCGAGATCAACGACCGGCTCACTGTCATCGCCTACGACCCCTTGTCGGGATCCGCGCGTTTCAACTTCACGGTCCCAGAGGCCGGACCCATCACATTCCGGATGACCCCGATTCTGCAGGACCTGTTCGGCAACTTTGTGGAGGCCACGGAGCTCACGGTCATGGGGCGCGAGCCAAGCATCGTCACGGATGGGGCCATTTCGACCGCAGTTACGACAGGCACAACCACTGTCGTCGCCTCCACGGCCGTGGCCACCTCTACGGGTGGCGGAGTCTCCGCCCTCTCCTTCATCGGTGCCGGCGGTGTCCGCACGGATGGCAGCGCCATGTACGCACTCGTGGGCACGGTCAACACCATGCAGCGCATCAACGCAGCTGGCCAAGCCATGCCCCAGGAGACGAACCCCACCGCTGGAGTGGTTTCGGACTCCGTTAGTGGTTTCATGCTCGACTTCCCGTCTCCCCTGGACGGCAGTGCTGCCGACGTGCCCGTCGACGACACGCAGACCCCCACGGCAAGGAGGTCCCTGTTCAGCTTCAAGGGCATGTCCCTCCACAAGCAGCTCGAGTTCATGGAGAGGCACCCGGATCCATACGTTGCGAGCTACGCCGCCAAGCTGAAAGACAGCGACCTCGTCCAGACGAGGCCGCTTCTCGCCCAGAAGATCATCTCCGAGATGACCCTGGGCGACCTGCGCCTCGCCAGGAGCAACGACCTCATGCAGGGGCATCACCGCTTCGCCCAGGGTGGGGGGCGGCGCCTCAAGCAGACGGCCCTGGGCGGTCAAACGGACACCAGCCTTCTGAACCTCTCCGACAGTGAGGCGGAGGCCGTGGTGCGGAAGATCTTCTATGCGGTGGCCATCATGATCGCCGTGTTTGCCACCCATGGCATTTTTGCCTACGTGGCGCTTCTTTCCGGCAAACCTCTCCGCGGTATCCTGGCCTTCCCCAAGATCGAGCTTTACATGGGGATGCTCCTCATCCCGGTGCTCGCCATCTCCACGGGGGTTCTCTTCACGACTGGGTCTCCCCCTGCGCTCCTCCTGGGCATTGTTGTGCTGATCGTGCTCCCCGTGCCCACGGTTTACGTCGCGTGCTCGGTCATCTGGCGGACGCAAGTGCTTTCGGACCCCGTGGACCGCCAGATTTACTACGAGGTCGACCCTACACGCCAGGACAAGGAAGCGTCCGGGAAGCGGGCCTTCAATGGGTACCTGGCCTGGCTGGGTATTGGCCGTGAGGTCCCCAAGGGCAAGTGGAACGCCCGGTCCGCTGAGGGGCGCCTTATGCTCGAGAAGTATTCTCCAATCTTCAACGTGTTCGCCGGGCCGCCCGTCATGAGGGTGGGGGCCACGTACGAGATCGAGCCCTTCTCAGGGAGGTTCCAGCGCGGCGTCCTCGTCCCCTACGAGGACGAGTACCTCCGCAGTGGTGGGTCGCGGAACCCCATCTTCAACTACCTCAAGGCCTTCAGTATGACGATCAAGCTGGTGGTGACTCTCATCTTTGCCCTTCTTGCTGGGATGACGGGGTTGATGAACGACAACCTGAGGGCCATCCTGATGCTGGTGGCGTTCGTCATCTCCTTCCTGGCGACTGCGACCATCCAGCCCCTCATCGCCCCCGTCGACCAGTTCTTCGACAGCCTGGGTAATCTCATCGAGCTGATCACGTACGCTGTCCTTGTTGCGATCAACACTGGTGTCACCGTCATTGAGGACGACTCGCGCCGCCTGGCCTTCGGGTCCAACATGGGCGTTGTCCTCGCCGTGTGCATGGCGATGTCCATCTTCGCCCAGCTCGCGGGGCAGTGGTGGGCGATCAAGACGCTCTTCCGGATGGCGCCCAGGGCTTTGGGCTTCATCTTCCCGTGTCTGGACAAAAAGCGTAAGCTGCGGATCCAGACGGAGATGGCGATCAAGCAGATGAACGCCGAGAAGGACATGCTGATCACAGTCAAGAAATATGTCAACCGGTGGATGTGCCACTCGATCGGCAGGCCCCTGACCGGGTGGCCCCAGCTCAGCAACCCAACTGCCGACGAGCTCGAGTTCCTTAACGAGGAAGCGCTGGAGAACGCCGGCTTCGAGTCGGAGAACTTCATTGAGATGATGCGGGATGGCGAGCCCCCGGCGGTTGTCGCTGTCCGCGCCAACCTGTGGCCGCACTCTACCAACTTCATGAAGTCCGCGATGATCTTCGAGCACGGCGACCTGCTCAATGCCCTTGCGGACGCTCAGTCCCGCAAGATCCTCATGACGCGGATGGGCCTGGCCCGGGCCCGCATCATGCTGGTCGAGGCAGCGAAGAAACAGCTCCTTCCGCTCGAAAGCCTCCTGGAGCTGGAGGATGTCCTGGCGGATGAGTACTCTGACGAGGAAGACTGGTCCGAGGACGAAAGCGATGCGGAGAGCGGTGAGGACATTGAGATCGACCCTGCCATGAAGGGCACCCTCGGTCGCGCCTCTGACGAGTGGGAGGAGGCCAGCGATGAATGGGAGACGGACACAGACGAGTCCCAGTGGGAGGCCTACTCCGAGTGGGAGGAAGCCGATGAGGAGGAGCAGCACGTGGAGGAGGAGCAGCACGTGGAGGAGGAGCAGTACGAGGAGGAGGAACAGTACGAGGAGGAGGAACAGTACGAGGAGGAGCAGTACGAGGAGGAGGCTGCGCCTTGGGAGCTCGGGCAGGAGGAGAGCGTCCCAGCGGTGCAGATGCTGCCCAGTGCCCAGATCGATGCGACGCCGTCCGCGATGCAGCCCCAGACCCCGGAGACTCCGGAGGGGGTGGCCACCCCTGTTACTCCAGTCGTGGTGCCCGGGAGGGCTGTGGCGCCCGTGTCGGACGATGCGCCCCCCCGTGCCCAGCCGCCCCAGGAGATGCCCCGGGAGGTTGTCGTGGTCGAGCCCCCGCGTGCCCTGGCTGTGGCCAAGCTCCGCACCCGGCTCGCTCAGGCCAAGTCCGTGGCGTCTGCGCCACCTGTGGCCGAGCCCGAGCCCGAGAGTCTGCAGCGTCTCCGCGCGAAGTCGGCTGCCTCGAGCGTTTCGAAGCGCAAGAAGGGCAATGTCGCTACCCCCAAGGAGCGCAGTGTGCCCAGGCCTACCTCTGCGGAGAGGAGGGCCCGCTTCCTCGCCGAAAACGCCGATGACGGGCTCGACCCTCCCGAGGGGGAGCCCGTCTGGAGGCCTGCGGGTCCCCACAAGCATGCGTCAATGCGCAGGCGGGAGGAACTTGACCAGAAGGGGATCCAACAAAAGAGGCGGATCATTCGCGAGAATGGAAAGAAGAAGGTGATGCGTCGCAAGAAGAGGAGTGACGCAGGAAAGCCGCTCGAGGGTGACGACGCCGGCGTCAACTATGGCGAGGGCACCAGCAGGGTCATGGCCAACATCGTGCCGACTCAGGGCGGCAGCATGAAGGACGTGCTCGCCCGCTACGATGGCAGGGACAAGGTGGTGCCCTCTTCGTCGACCCAGAGGAGGGACAAGAATGACAAACGGGCCAAGAAGCCCAAGCACAACTTGGCGCGGCAGGCTATCATTGACGCGTACGAGCGGGCCGCGGGGGGTAAGGGCAAGAGCCCGAGCCCCGAGGGCGCCACGAAGGAAATCCGGCTTGGCACCATGAGCGCCGAGAAGCGCCGGCGCACCATCATGGCGCAGGCTCGCGTCATCAGGGAGAGGGCGGGCACGCGCCACGGGGCGGATGAGGCTCTTGAGGACCCGAAGATCCCCGTGGGCCCGTGGTACTAAGCTGCCGGCGGCAGCGAGGACCGCGCTTGGCACGGCGGACACACCCGGTTCACACACGCCGGCAGGGCCCTGCGCGCCCGTCTAGCCTGTTATTCGTCTATTCTACGGATGCCGTTCAGTTTGTGGCCGGCGAGATGGCCGTGAACGTGGGCGGCACACGTATGTGTTTGGTTTCTAATGTGTCTTTGTTCAGCAGAAAGATGAAATGATGAGCTATACTTGTAGGTTCAAATGGAACGAAACGTCTCATTGAGTTGGTGTGCGAGAGGCAGTCCTCATAGCGGCACCAGTCTCAGCCTCTTCACACAGCTCTCGCGGCGTCTGAGGTCGAGACAGCCACCCCCCTCCCCTTCGCTCGGCCGACCCCGCTCACGGGGACAGTAGCGTGAGCTCGATGTACCGGGGCCCCAGAAACTGCCTGTTGCGCTCCTTGTACGCCTTCTTGGCCTCGTCCTGGGAGGAGAAACTGATCCAGCCCTCCCCCGAGGGGCGGCCAAGGTTGTCGACACCCAGGTGCAGGGAGTCCGGGAGGACATGGAAACCCTTGAAGAAGGCCACGACCTCCTCGGTGGACGCCCGGAAGGGCAGACCCCGCATCTTGAGCGTGGCCCCATCCGCTTTGGAGGGCCCCGTGCTGGTCAGTGCCGGTGTCGTCTTGGTAGCAGGAACCTCCACCTTGGCGGCAGGCTTGGCGATGGCGGCAGTGGCCGGGACGGTCGTGCTCGCAGCCGCGCGGGTGGCGGTCGCCGCGGCCGGGATCGCCCTCGTGGCACCCTTCGTGCGGTCACGGGTGACGGTTGCCACTGTCACCACGCGCGCATTGCCTGCCCCAGCAGCGCCCCGTGCCCCAGGGCTTGAAGCCTCCGAGACGTCCCTGTCGGCAGGGGCCTTGCCACCTTCGGAAACGACGCGCGGCCCGCTCCGCGCCGTCCCCGACCCGGACCGTGCAGCGACGTCCTTCCACGCGGCTGCATTGGCGCTGGCCACCGCTGCCCAGGAGCCCTTGGCGGCACTGGCCCCCGCCCCAGGGGATCCCTTGTGCTCGTCGTCGTCGCCCGCATCCCCAGCGACATCCTCCGCCTCAGGGGCGAAAGGCGCTACCACGCCGGCACCAGGGGAGCCAGCGTTGGGCATGATGTGGGGCGCCACGGCCGGGGAGGTCCCGAGGGGCGACATCGCGGGCGATCCGATCGGCCCGAGCGCAGGGTTCTGCGCCTGCGCCTGCTGGGGCACCGCGACGTTCGCGAGGCGCGTGCCGTTCGGGAACTGCAGGTCCTGCGCGGGAGCGGCGACGAGGCCGTCGGGGACCCCGTACTGGGCCTCCTGCCCATAGGCCCCCATGGCCCCTGACTCCTCTGCCATCCCCTGCAGGTAGCTAGGCAGCTGTGCCCCGGCGCCCGCGTCGGTGCCCTGGTCCTGCCCCCATGGGATGGACGGCAGGCCGCCACCCATCGTGCTCGGGAACTGGTCCGCGCCGTTGAACCCCGTGCCCGCCCCCCCTGGCGGAGCGCCGCCCTGGCTGCCCAGGCCGTAGCCCGCGTTGGAGCTGTAGCCCAGGGTCTCGCTCCCGCCCCCGAAGTCGCCCGGGGGATGCATCATGTTCCCGAAGCCGCCATCGTTGAACCCGCCCAGGCCCAGGCCGTCCCAACCCATGGGGTTCGCCGCAGCCCTCCCCCCCGTGGCGTCCTGCCCCGGCCCTGCCTGGCCCCCTGCGCCAGCGTTGCCCCCGAGGGCACCCCACCCAGCGACGCCCCCCGCACCGCCGTCGTTGGGCGCGGGGGTGTCCCCCCGCGAGTCCCCGCCGATCCCCATGCTGAAGAGCGACGAGCCGAACCCCAGGTCGGAGCCGAGCGGGTGGCCCACCGTGCCCCCCAGCCCCGCGAGGCCCCCGAACTGCGACCACATGGCGCCCAGGTCGTCCGGGATCCCCCCGAAGTCCTGCTGCGCCCCGCCGCCCGCAGCGAGATCGCTCAGCGACTGCCCGCCGAGGCCCCCCTGCGCGTCCTGGGGCTGCTGCTGCGGCGGCCGCGCAGGGTGGGCCGCAGCCTGGGCCGGGGCTGGGTTCGGCTTCTGGGGGGGGCGGAAACCGCCCGTCACCACCGTCGCGACTGCACTCGGCGCAGGAGCGGGCGCACTGCTCGCCGGCCCGTCCTGCTGCTGGGAGGTGGCGGCCCGCACGGCCCACGGGTTGCTGCTGGGCGGCGACGCCTCGTGGACCACCTGCGCCCCCGCAGGAGGCTGCCCGTGAGCGCTGCCCCCGTTGGACTGCGCCGGGGGCGGCGCAGTGTCGGGTCCCTTCCCCACTTGCGCCTCCATCTGCGCGGACAACGATAGGGCGACAGGTCTCGGGGACCGCGCCCCGAGTGGTCGATGTGGGAGAGGGGGGGCAGCCCGGGCGAGACACTCACCTCAGCGTTCGGGACCTTCAGCAGCTTGACGTAGCGAGACCCAATGTACTCGCCGTTGAGAGCAAGGGCCTTCTGCGCATCATCCGCGCCCATGAAGTCCACGAACGCCTGCAGGAGAGGAGAGGCAGGCATGGGGGGGGGGGTCGTGTTCCAAACCAGCCCAGGCCCATCCCCCTCGAGGGCACGGCCCGCACGGGCACTACCCTTCCTCGCCATCCCCCCCGGACGGCGAACACGGAGCGCGGCAAGCAAAGAACATCGCGATTGCGCCGAAAAGAGAGGGGGGACGGTCCCATCCAGGTACGGACCCGGCGTTTCTCCGAGTGACTCATCAACGGGCCGAAAAAACGCGCCCCCCCGCCGCTGAGGGTTACGGCTACCCTCGACACTCGCTGTTTCGCCGATATTAGAAGAAATTCAGGCTTGTCGACGATGGAGAGGCGCGCGGGAGCGCGAGGAGGGCCACACTTTCTCTTCCGGACAATGTCGCGAAGCGCGGCGAAGATCTAGCCCAGTAGGCCACCGGTTAATTACGCACGGGTTCATTACCATCAAGTTAGTGCGCCAGGGCGACAATGTTCCAGAAAACAGGATAAGGATGGGTGAGGGGAGGGGCCCTTTCCCGAGCTGGACACGAGCTGCGAGCGCACGGAAACCGAGCGCGAAAGCGCAGGAGACAATGCAAACGCATCAAAGAGTGAAGATGGTGTCGGAAATCGCGGCAAAGGGGGGAGAAGCCTACCGAACGGCCTGTCAATATTGCTCTTGAGGGGAGCGCTTCCGAGCCGTGCGACCGGCGCTCTCGGGGGGCGGGGAGCCGGCACGTGTGGGTTAAAATTGACTCACCATCCCCGACGGGCGCCCATCGTCTTCGTGGACGAAGGCGACCCGCTTGAGTCTGAACGAACTGAAGAAGTCGCGAACGTCCCTCTCCGTCGTTGAGAAAGGCAGACCCTTGATCTTGACGCACGTAGATGCTCCCGTGCCCCCGTTCACCCCGACCGCGTTGCTCCTGGACCCCATACTCGGCTTTTCACACCCGGACGCGTCTCCTCTGAGACCTGAGGAATATCTGAGGAAAGCTCTCCAGCGTCCCCCGACCCCGCACGCCTACGCATGCATTCACTGAGCCCGGGAAACGGATGCGGGGGTCAATCAAGGGACGGTGCGTGTGGAGGGGGGCTTCTCGCGGCGTCCGACCGTTCCCGCTCATCAATCAGCTCCCTGGTCGGGCGGGGGTGAACGGGGGCGTCCAAGAGGGGAGCGGGGTTCGCCGCTTCAATGTGCCGGGCCGTCCTACGGAGCCCTCTTTACTCTCTTGCGCTGCCTGCCGTCGCGCATACGCAACCGACGTACAGGACCGGGCCGAAGCTTGCTTTTCCCTGCTTGTTCAGGCTGCGCGTTGGGCATCCCGGGGACGACTTGGTTTCTTGAGGGGGGCGGCACTGTCTCTGAGCCGGCTTCTTTCGCGTTCAAGGTGCGCACACGGTCCGCTGCGATGCCCTAAGAGGCCCTGCCGGCGTGGGAACGGTCGTCGCCATCGGATGAAGTGTTCCCCCGTAACCCCTCGCGTCGTCGCGTCACAGGGGTAAACGCACGTGCTTGTTAGCGCATTGATCTTCGGGATGATGAACTCGCCCGTTGCGTCCGAATGACCTCTAATATTGCTTGCTGCTCGCAGGGAGAGGGTACAGGGGAGGAGCCTCCATGAGCCCCCAGCAGAGGGGCATCACGCGGGACGAGGGCCCGCCGAGGGTTCCGTCTGTGGGTGGCGGTCTCTCGCGCATGATGCGCTCGCCCTCCGGGCGCGCATCGGCGTCCGGGAACCCACCTGGCTTTGCCGGAGGAGCGGCGATGGCCGAGCATGCGCACGTCCATCACGCGTTCGGGTCGCTCGAGGGGCAGTCCGGGCTCGGGCCTGTTGTGGGGTCGTTTGGGGATTCGAAGGCGAGTCCCTCCCATTACCCGCACCGGTGTCGCGATATTTGCGTATGGAAAGCCCCCATCGACCCCTTTGTTGCGCCCAGTTCCGCGCAGGGCCTGCTGATGATGAGGGAGGCAATGGAGGGGTCCCGGGTCACACCCATGGCCAAGCCGCCCGGGTCACATCGCCTGGGCTTCGGGGCGCCGTCCCTTGGCGGCACGTCGCCCGGGGGGGGCAAATCCCAAGCACCTGAGCTGAGCGAGCCCCACGTGCAGACGTTTATGGAGTGTCTCAGGGACCCGGACTGCGCGATTGCCGTAGCGGCCATCCAGGCGCTCACAACTGTCATTCAGAACTCTACGGCCTCGACCGTGATGGAGCTCCAGACGGAGCTGGACAATGCGGCGTCGACCCTGCGAAAGTGTAATCCTACCGCCATCAGCCTCCGGGCTGGCTGCGAGCTGTTCCTCCGCTACGTTACTCGGACGAGTGCCCTGGGCTTCCGCGACCTCTCGCGCACGAAGGACAAGCTCATCGAGAGGGGCCGGTCCTTCGCCAGCATCTCTCACCAGGTGACTGCTGCCGCCCGCCAGCAATCCACTCGCCCGTGCTTCGCCCCCCCAATCCCGCCACTGGAACTGTGACGCCCCCCCGCAACCTCCCCGCAGGCGAGGCAGACCTTGGCGCAGACGGCCAAGCGCTTCGTGACGGATGGGGCCGTCGTGCTCCTGCACGGATATTCGCGCGTGGTCTACACTCTACTTCGCACCGCTGCGGCAGAGGGCAGGAGGTTCAGCGTGGTCTGCACGGAGGGGCGGCCAGACGCGACGGGCGTACAGATGGCGAGGGACCTGGGCCAGCTCAACATCCCTGTCACAATGATCCTGGACAGCGCGGTCGCCTTCAAGCTTGGGCAGTGCTCGATGGTTCTGGTGGGCGCCGAGGGGGTCACTGAGTCGGGCGGGGTCATCAACAAGCTGGGAACCTACCAAATTGCTCTCCTAGCCAAGGTTAGAGGCCTCACCGCCTGCTCTCCCGCCTCTGCTGCCGGTGCCCAAGACACCTGTCAGCCATCCTGTTCTGAGGCATGCCCCACCCACTGCCCTCGCAGGCCCTCAATATCCCCTTCTACGCGGCCGCCGAGTCTTACAAGTTCACCCGCACGTACCCCTTGGGGCAGCAGGACGTCGAGCGGGAGAATAAGCCGGTCGACTTTGGGCCTGGGGCCGTCGAGGCGGGGGTTGACGTTGACAGCCCCAGCCGGGACTACACCCCACCGGAGCTCATCACTCTCTTGTTCACGGACCTCGGGGTGCTCACCCCGGCAGCCGTGAGTGACGAGCTTATCCAGCTCTACTTGTAGAGCCTCCGGGTGGTTTGGCGATCCTCAATGTGGTCCGCCGCGGGCACCCCGAGAGAGGATGCCTGATGCATGGTCGAGTGTCAGAGACACGAACTGAACCGGGAGCGATGACCGGGGCCCCACGGCGGTCCCAGCCTTCATAGGTTGTCCACGGGCCATAAGCTCGTGACACACCCATAAGCGAAGCCATCACAGACCTTCCCCGGCTCGAGGAGTGGGGGAGACGGGTGCCGAAACACGTGAGTCCGTCCGGGACATGCCGATCGCGCATGGCCCCTTTTACGCGAGTTTCGGCCTTCAATTAATGCGCGATGACGCGTCGTGTACGTGAACCCCCGGCTGGATTTGTACGTGCGCAGGTGGGACGCTTCGAGGAGCAGGAGTTGGGGGTCAAGGCGAACACCATGTCCACCGTCGCGCTCCAGCATCGGCGGCGCCTCATGAAGGCATACTGGAGGAGTATGCGCTGCATGGAGGCTTGGTACCAGGGCAACAGGGAGCCGTGGGTCGACACGGTGAGCAAAGACGAGGTCCCCTGCTTTGCAGCTTTTCCGGGCCAACTGCGGTTCTCGGTCGGATTACGACGCCGTATCCGTGTTCTCGCCCTCTCATATGGTCGCATTCTCCGCTCTGACTTTGCCATCGCTTCCGACAGGAGGTCTTGCTGCTCGTCCGGGCGACCCTCTCTTGTCTCGCCTCGCGCGGTTTTTTCTCGCGCGATTTGTCGTGCTTTCGCTGCCGTGGGTGCTCATTCGCTGTCTACGTGGCATTCATCCACGACATGATACCTCCTGGGGCATCTGTTTATGCGTCAGCGCCACGCATGCGGCGATTTGCCGGGAAGTATTGGACTCCTCCCCGAGGGTCAGGGACCGTGTCCACGTCCCTCGTCATTCGTTTCGCTGCGTGTACCGAGCCGTATGCTGATGTCGCCGGTACCTCGCCGTCGACGAAGCCGCATTTTGCCGGCACCCTCGAAACGGTTAAGGTACACCTCGTGCGACCGCACGTCCTCCCCCCGTCTGGCTGCAGCTCGACGTTCTGAGGAAGGAGATCACGGACCGGAAGGCGGTGCCTTTGGCTGAGGGGCGCCGCCTGGTAAAGCAGTTCGAGGACAAGCTGGAGGACATGTGGCTCTGGGACACGTACAAGACACCCGGGACCCCGGGGTCGGGGACGCTCTTCATGCGCAACCCCCCCGCCCCGACGCATCGCGTGAAGTACATCCTGAACTACGGCCGCCCGGGGTACGATCCCGTGATCGGGCCGTCCTACTCGGGACCCCTGAAGCCTGGAGAGACACAGTACAAGCCTGCCATGAAGGATTACAACGATATTGTGGAGGGGACAAGCCCGTGGGTGACAGCCGCAGAGCACGCCGCGAGGCATCTGGAGAAGAAGGCGGTGCCGCCGCCGAGCGCGTGAGCCCCCCCTTCTTCAGACCGTTCGAGCCCGCCGTTGAAAATGATGGCGTTGCAGTTTTGTCACTGGAACGAGCGGGCTAAGGGGGGTCTCGGGCCCAGACAGGGAGCAGGGGCACTGCAGGGGAGGGGCACTGGCACGCAAGGTCACATCCAGTGACGGGCGTCCCTCCTCATGACAGAGGCCCTCCAGAGGCCTTTCTGATCCCGTAGATGGGTCATTTCGCTCCAAGCGCGCTGGGCATCAGTCCGAACCTGTGCCCTCTATCCCTTGCGCTTCCCTAGTGCGGAAACTCCGTCTATCCGAGCCAGGGGCCGGTGACGATTTCTTGAAGAAGATAGCGCGTCGTCCCTTGTATATCTGTCGATTCCACGGGCACCATGTTCCGTGTCATGGGCCGTACAATGCCTCTCGAGGCGACGGCCTCCTCAACGGGGCTCAGGACTCCGCCCTCGGGCGCTGGCTCCATTCTTCGAAAGCACGCGTCTTTCGCCCGTGTGGCGCGCAGCAGGGCAACCAAGGACGAGGATAGTGCGATGCCGGTACGTAGAGGAGCTTTCATCTTGTTTGCGGTCTGGGTCACCGTGGACGACGCTCTGCGAGGGTAGTTTTTTTCACGCAAGCCTATCGGGGGGTCTTGTCGCCGTCGATCGGCGATACAACTGCGGTAGAAGGGAACTGCGCCGTTGGTGGCGGGTTGATCTGCAAGGATTCGCATCGCTGCACGCGGCGTGCGTCCGATGTCCGAATCGGCTCCAGTGCACGGATTGCCCAGCGGTTTTGCCCGGCAATGCGAGTCCTGCCCAATCGCCCCTGACTTCACTGTCGTCCTTTGTAACTGCAGAGGGCGGCCGACATGACCGATGCTAGCACGCTCACCAAGTCGATCGACGCGGACGGGGCCGGGGGCTCCGCTCTTTCCCCCGAACTCCAGCTGCTGATGACGGGCGCACTCCGTGCCCTCTTTGCCCGCTATGGCTTCCCTGTGGCGAACGCCAGGATCGAGGACGTGCAGGATCTTCTGGGCGGCGCGCTCTTCCTTCCTCTGTACAAGTGGATGCTAGAGGTGAGGTTTTGCGTTACGTGCGCGTTTGTGCTGAGTGCCTGCTCGCCAAAGAGGCCCCCCCTGCAGCTGTGCTAGCGGCCTCGTCTGACCCGATCAACTCTTCTGCCCCCCCCTGCAGTCGGGGCCTATCTACCTCCTTCCCACCGGCCCCGTCTCCTCCTTTTTGGTCCTGTCCGACCCGATGCTCGCCAAGCATGTGCTGCGTGGATCGGACAATCCCACTCGCAACGTGTACGGGAAGGGTCTCGTAACTGAGGTGAGCCAGTTCTTGTTCGGGGACGGGTTCGCCGTGAGCCAGGGGGAGGAGTGGCGCGTCAGGAGGAAGGCCGTGGGTCCCGCGATCCATATGAAGTACCTCGAGGCGATGATGGACCGAGTGTTCTCTGCCTCGGCCATCCACCTCGCTGACAACATCCAGGGCGCGGCTGACGCCCCGAAGCCTATCGACCTAGAGGAGAAGTTCAGCCAGATGACGCTGAATGTCATCGGGAAGGCCGTATTCAACTACGACTTCGAGGCGCTCACGAAGGAGAGTCCCGTCATCCAAGCGGTCTACACGGCACTGAAGGAGACCGAGAGCCGGAGCACGGACCTGGTCCGCTACTGGAAGTACCCAGCGCTGGTCGAGGCCTCGAAGTTGGTGTCGCCCCGGCAGCAGAAGGCCCAGGACGCCGTCCAGGTGATCCGCGACACGACGGACATGCTGATCAAACAGTGCAAGGAGATGGTCGACGCCGAGGAGATGGCCGCTGCTGACGCTGCCGAGGACTACATGAATGAGTCGGATCCCTCGATCCTTCGTTTTCTGATCGCTGCGCGGGAGGAGACGACGTCCAGTCAGTTGCGTGATGACCTTCTGTCCATGCTCGTCGCCGGGCACGAGACAACAGCCAGTGCAATGACATGGACCCTTAACCTGCTTGCCGAGCACCCCCAGGAGATGGTGAAGGTCCAGGAAGAGATTGACAGGGTTATGGGCGACAGGGAGAAGGTCACCATGGCGGACTACAAGGAGCTCAAGTTCCTCATGCGCTGCGTCAACGAGTCCATGCGCCTGTACCCCCACCCGCCCGTCCTGATCCGCCGCGCACTGGTCGACGACAACCTCACGGTTAATGGCAAGACATACACGGTGCGCAAGGGTCAGGACGTCATGATCTCTGTCTACAACCTTCACCGGTCCCCTGATGTCTGGGACCGTCCAAACGATTTCATCCCCGACCGCTTCCCTATCGACGACCCCATTCCCACGGAGCAGAACACCGATTTCCGTTACATCCCTTTCTCGGGCGGACCGAGGAAGTGCGTTGGAGACCAGTTTGCGCTCATGGAGGCTGTCGTTGGTCTCACCGTGGTGCTTAAGCGCTACTCCTTCGAGCTCGTTCCCGGCTTCGACCCCGGCATGACTACGGGAGCCACAATCCACACCAAGAATGGTCTCTACCTCTACGTCAAGAAGCGGCCAACCGTCGCGAGCGGTTCCCGCTCCGAGTCTCCTGTGTCTGCCGAAGCGTAGTTCATCATAGAATGGGAGCACCATTTGATCGTCTCCTTAAGCAACTTAGCCCCCCCCCACTTCTCCTTCCTGCTGGCCAACCTGCTCTTTCCGGAACCACTCGAGAAGGATGTGCGGCGTGTCGCCGTCCACACCACATCGCGTCTCGATGACCGACGCGACGTGGCGCCTCGAGGGCAGCAGCACCACTTTCCGATACATTCCAATGGGCCCCCGCCAGCCGATAGATGTTCCGGAGCGACCCGTTGCGACCGCCAGAATACCTGCCTGCGCAAGCGCCTCCATGGACGCCTGGAGCCCCTCCAGGGTGAAATCTGGGACTGAAGCCTGAGTTCCCGCGCTTTGCTTCAGGAGGGAGAACTGCGAGTGAATGTGGTGAACATTGAAGGACCCCAGTCCCCTCTGCTCGAGACGGACGCAGGCGACCACGACGAATAGATCAAGCATGCTTCGCGACCCAAGGACGCTCGAAGGGTGGTCGTTGAGCATGCCGCACACCTTCCTCGTTGCCTGGATAATGGCATCACTTGTCACCACCAGCCTCCTGGGCACAGAGCTGCCTCCCATCTCGAGCTTCGAGGACGGCTCGTGTACTCCGTCACGCGTTCCAGTTGCAGCGAGCTCCAGTGCTTCGAGGCAAACGGCCTGGAACTGGCGCGGCACGTTTGTGAAGCTCCCAAGGTCCTCAAGAGCGCTCCGAACGTCGCCATTTTGCAGAGCTTCATCCACAGACGCAACATAGGATTCCCACACCTTGGCATCGTGCCCCTGTTCTCCGACTCCCTGCGAGGATTCAGGGAATCCGGGTAGAGTCGCATGATGAGCACGGCGCAGCGGAGAGGCGTGGCTAGGTAGGCTGTGAATCGCCTGTCAATATGCCGAGTCACCCACCTCTGGGACGAGCATCTCGCGGACGAGCTGCCAGGGCTGCAGCTTCACCCTTGCCACACGCTGCTTTCCTGGCGTCTGTGAAACCCCACGTCCGATGTCGTCCTCGGTACGATTGCGCCGCGTGTCCGGAAACTGTGTGAGCGCCAGGTGAGGGAGCGGGACATCGATGGCCTGGAAGTCAAGCCGAGAGCGGACACGTTTCTCCAACATGTCCGGGAACGCCATGCTGGTCGTGACAGCGATGAGCATCGCCTGGACGTTGGCCTGGTGCAGGGAGTCGAGAATATCGTAGAGCAGGACTTGGCGCTCCGCAACCTCGGCGAATGCCTCGGCGTGGTCAAGTACGAACACCACACAAACGCCAAGCTTGCGGCACTTGCCGAGCATCTGAACAACAAACGTCAACGCCTCCTGGTGGCTCACTCGTGGGTGGTACTCGAATCCAAGTTGCTCACTGCGGTAAGGGCAGGGACCGAACGTCACCAGGGGTCAGGGGCAACAGTACAGTACCCCATTCACGCCAGAGACTTGCTGCGGACGTATAAGGGACCAGCCAGAATGAACACTCACCAGAGCTGCCGCGCCACCCCGCGCATAGCGACTCGCTCCCCAACGTGAACCCATCCTGACAGCTTTACCACGAGCAGCCTGCGACCCCTTGAGCTTAGGACTGTCGTGTCCTGAACCTCCGTAGCCACCTCCTCGATCGCCGTGTCGACGACGTGCGTCTTCCCTGCCCCCCTCGCACCCCAAACCAAGAGATGGCTCGCGTGCCCTGTTGTGACAAGGTCGCGCAAGGACGACGCAACCATGTTCTTCGCGTCAACGAGCCTCCCAGGCAATGGCGCCACCGCAATGTGTCCAAGTCCAGCGTCACTAGACTTGTGCGAGCAGAGAGACGACCGCACGGCTCCGAATGGCGACCTCGACAACCGACGGAACTCATCCTGCCCTGCTGCAGCATCTTGCACAGCCCTATCGGAGTGCAACCGTGTCGCGAAGGCCATCCGCCCGATCTTGATTTGGCCCTGCTGGCTCGGGACTGGCCTTTGGACGGGCACACCGTCCGCGGAGTCGAGAGGTTCGATCTGCTCGCTGTCACTGCTGATGGACTGTGAGGCTGGGGAGCCGAAGTCTAGTGCCCGCGTCTCACCCGCGACTTGCGTCATGGGAACATCTGAGTCCGCTTCCCCTTGCGTCCCAGGGACGGGAGAGAGCGGGGCCTCGTCCGCGCCGCCGCCCCCATCGTCAGCGCGCTTCCGCTTTCCTGTCTTGGATGCCTTTGCGCCTGTCCCGCGGGCAAACGGGGTGGCGCCGGGCCGGCCGATGGTTCGCGTAAGCACTGTCGTCACGGGGTCCCTGGACTCCAACCTCACAACTGGGGTCACCGACGGCGAGAAACCCCTCGGCGTGGGGGCCTTCACAGCGTTCGCGGCACTGTGGGGGATCCAGGTACGCCCCCCCACCTGGTCGGGGGTCATGGAGGGGCGGTTCCCAGCGGGAGAGGCCAAGGACACACGCTGCCCACCCGCCGACACACGAACAGGCGTCCTTCGAGTATGATCGACCCTCCTCGACACTGGTGACGCCGCCTCGCCTTCGAGCCGGATAACAATGTCGCTGCCCGCGGGCTGGCGCCCTGGAGGCGTCATCTCTGCCCAGGCACGCACTGCCCGCTCTTGGAGGAAGCCGGCCCTCTCGCTGCCCCCGTAAATAGACCCGCGTGTGATTCTCGCAGCTCAGTTAATACCAACTGCAACACGCGCGTACGGATGAGATCCCTAAGGATTCTCAGAGGGGCGCCAAGATGTTTCGCGGGGGTTGTCCCGCGCCTTCGGAACACACGAATATTTCCTGCCTCTCCACGGTTTGATGCTGTCACTTCTACGTCTATATGCTATATTTTGTATCATCACGCCAGTTCTCGCGGATAGATGGCGTGCTCCAGGTCCTGCCGAGCGCCGGGGAGGCCAGCAGGAGGCAGTCTGCCTCTGCCGCAGAGGCTCTGTTGGGATTGCCAGGCACAGGCTGTCCTGCCACTTTTTCGTGCAGCCTGAGCGAATCGCTGAGACCCGTGTGACGGAAATATGCTTCGTGTCCTCGCGGGGACGGTGCGCGTCGACGCTCTGCGGCGAACCCCATGAAGAGCGCGTCTCGCCGGGGGGGGGCGGAGTCAGCTGTCGCCATGGCTGCCGGCCGAGGGATCTTGGCTGAGCAGAGTACACAGGGGTCACGACGCAGCCGCGGCACGGCGGCAGCCTCACGAATCACGGCCGGGGTCTAATCTTTTTTCAAACAGCGTGCGACTGCCAATCTCCATACGCGCGTCTCTTCCCCCTACATCTCCGGGTTGGAGAGTCCAGGCGGGGGGGCCCCGGTGGCCTTAGCGACCTCCATCCGGTGCTGCGCCTGCTTGCGAGCCCAGGTCATCATCGACCCGTCCTGCAGCAAAAGAGAGTGCGGTGGTGCTCGCGAGGGCGGTGGCAGGGGTGGACGGGGGCGGAGGGAGTGGTGGTTGACGGGGCAACCTGGTTGACGGGTTGTGAGAGGCAGGGAGGAGCTCCCGCAACGTGCGCGAGGCCGCCCATGAGAGCGCGCTAACTCGTGCCAACCGGCGGCGGCTAGCGATCGGCCGGAGAGCGGCCTACCGCCCCTTCGCGCAGTGGGGTTCCTTCGCAACGGGATGGTCAGGTTGGGAAAGATCGTCTAGGCTCACCGTCGTCTGGAACATAGTGCTCCCGATGAGTATGGCGAACGAGACGCCGAGGATTCCCTTCATTGGGACCTCCCAAGCCCCACGAACACGCGCCCCCTCCGTCTCCCCGAACAAAAAGCCCTGGGGCCTGCTCTGTGACCCCTCCGACCACCACCCCTTCTCGTACGGCATGCCTCCCCGACGCGCCAGACGACCCAACGCAGCCGAGGCCGACTGCCGCATGATGAAGAGCGTCATTCCTGCGCGAGAGATGGGGAGGGAACCAGCCAGGAGGGCCGCTTTCGGCTCCATGGGGAAGGGCTGTTTGGCTGTGGACACCGCATGGGGCGTGCGAGGCTATTTGCGAGCGTTTCTCTCTCTTTACGTCGCGCCGATGGCCGTGAAAAGGGGCATGGATGCGCGTAGGGGGGTTGTTTGAGTTGCGCTGGCCTGTTTCCACACCTGTAGGCGTCCCTCCTCACGAAGGTATCGTCTCCTCCTTCGAATGGGTAGAAGCAAAGAGATGCACCTTCTGCGGTAGACGTTTCCATCGATACGAGTGTCGTGTGCGGAAGTTGAGCCGTGTCTCCCACCGCCATCGCGTCCCGCGGACGCCGGATTGTTCCCACTCAGCAGCTGTAGGAATCCCTCTCAAGATGCGCAAAACCACCCGCTGTGCAAATCTTTGTCACGACCACTAGGTCCAATTTATCTCTTCGTCACTCATTTGCAGTGTCCAGTGTTTGGAGTACTCCTCGCCTGGACTCTTCAGCGCAGGTGGGCAGTCCTGGGGTGGGGCACTCCTCGAAGCTCGCCGCTCTAGCCAAAGGCGGACGTGGTCCCCATGGAGGGGATCCCGGGATCGTGGCCTGGGTATGACGGACGCCGTCTCATCTCCGTAGGGTTGCAGAGCTTCGACGCAGGTGCGCACGTCGGTGCCCCATTACCCCCAGTGTCCAGTGCGAGCCCTCCCCCTGGCAATCCTCCCCGCCGCCGTCACCACCGCAGCCTATCGTACGCCGTCCCATACGGATTTGGCAGTGTCGTCGTGACACGCAGTCCTGGGCGGCGGCCTGCCTCTCGGCTCCATTCTCCTGGTCGTCGAGCCCTCCACCCTGGACTTCGGGTGCCATCTCGCAAGGGCATTCGTTGCGGAGGGGGCCCACGCTGGCCACCGTGCTCATGTCTACGTCCCAGGCGATAGTGCGCGCGCCTCTGTATCGCTGGCGGACTGGATTCCCGGCATGAAGCGCCAGCGGGTTGTATCCGGGGGCAGCAGTGCGCCAGGCCCACCCCCCGCCTCGGCCCGGGTGGGCTCGGGAGCGGGTGACATCGAGGACCTTGCAGGGGGCTTGGAGAGCGGGGCAGCGCTCCGGATCGCTTGGCAGGTGCGCTAGTTGACCCGCCATACCCGTCCATGGCGACTCCCGCGGCGGCTACGCGCGCGATCCAACCTCGCCAAGTCTCACCCCCGCTTGCAGTACCGGCGGTACACAGGGGACCTGAAGGGGAGGGCGGAGGACCGGGAGAGCAGTGTCGGCGAGGGGAAGGGGCCGATGAAGGAGACGACGGCCGCGGAGAATCTGAGGGCTGGGGCCTCACGCAAGCGCTGCCAAGACTGGGACCTCTCGAGTACCCTTGCCTCTGCTGGGGGCACCCCTGCAGAAGCCCATGGTATGCTTGCAGCCCTGGCTGATAGCACCCTGACGCAGGGGGCTGGGGTTGCCGGTGCGCTGGACCTGACAGCGGGCGCCCTGAAGGCATGTTTGTCGGCTGCCAAGAGATGGAAGGAGGTGTGCCATGATGGACAGGGCCCCGGGGTGGGAGATGGCACGGCACAGACCGAGGGGACTGTGTCTGCGGCCTTGGAACCGCGAGCTAGCAGCGCTGCGCCGCATGCGGGGGCGTTCGGTCATCCTGGTAGTGTGCACAAGAAGCTCCACCCGCTGGTGGCGAGGCGCCTGGCGGCGAGGGCCGCTCAGAAGGAGGCAGAAGAGGTGTCAGCAACCGAGGCGTCGTCAGGATGTTACGGTGGGGGGGCAGGAGAGTCTCCGGACGCTCCTGGCGCCGGTCCCAGAGTGCTGCACCTGTCTACCCCAGGACCGCTGTCATCGGAGCCGTCGTCAACACTCGTCCCGGTGATACTGAGACTCGCCGCCCTTCGCCTTGGGGATCCCGTTGCATTACTCAGTCGGCCTCCGTGGGGTGACTGGGGCGGGGGCAGAGGGCTTGCTCTGAATACCCCAGGGTCCAGCAGCAGCGCAGGTCAGCAAGACTCCCTCCTCCGGTTCTTGGCGTCGCTGAGAGGCGCTCTTCAGGGCTCGCGGGCAGTGGCAGTTGTGTCAGTCAACAGTGACGCTGTGTCGGATGCCGAGATCGATGCAGCAGTGCACCTCAGCACTGCTGCCCTGAGGATCCGGGGCACCTGCGATGACAGCGACCTAGTGTCCAAGGCGCGGGCAGGGAGCTTGTGGGTCCCTGTGGGGACGTGCGAGGTCCTCAAAACGCCTGCCCTGGGGGGCCTCTCACGCGACCCTCCTCCCAAGGCGCCTTTCGTTCTCCAGCTGAGCCGGACCTCCATGCGCATCGCCGAGGTGAACGACGTCATCGACGCCGTGTAAACCCACCCGCATAGAGGGCAACAGGGTTGTGGACTGGCGTGGTCGGCCCCACGTGCCTGGGCCGCAGGTACCTCGGGGAGGCCACGCACTGACGCCTGACTGACAGGGCCCTCCCCTGCTGACCGGGCGGGTGGGGAGGGGGCTCCATCTCTGCACCGATTGAATGTGTTGGAGAGTCCCCGCCTGTGTCATTCCCCTGCCTTCGCCAGGGAGCAGAGTGCCTCCACGGCGGAGGCCTCTCAGACACGTGCGCAACGGGCCGGGGCCCCACTGGGTGCAGGGGTTGAGCACGCGAATGGCAGGAGCTGGTGGCGGGGAGCACCCCCCGGCGGGTGGAGACGGTCGCATCGTCCACTTTAAGGCCGCGGCGCAGGATGGCATCCGCACCGGCCTGGAGCCCTACCAAAGGGCCACCTTGAGAAGGAACCTCGACCCGATGGCCCCGGTGATCAGGACTCTTCAGGTACGATGACACTCCGCTGAGGCGGCTCAACAGACGTGAACTGCATCGCTGCATTTTCAATCGATATTTGGACCCAATCCTGAGACGGGGACCCCTGGGCCGTCCTGAGCGCCCCGCCTGACCCTTGCGTTGCCTTCGCGCGGGCCGCTGTCTCCGTGGCGCGTTTTGCCCTGCGCTTTGGCCTGCAAAGTACATCAATGGCACTGCTGGGTCAATGTCTGCGTGACTCAATCAAGACCCTTCTCGCTGCGGCATTAAGCATCCTCAGCGGGGCGTCTCTCCCAGTGACCCGCTCCACGAGGCTGCTTGCGACCGCGCGATTCCCTCGCCTATGCGCCCCGACGCAGGTACGCCAAGTGCTCTCTCTCGGAGAAGGGGGCGCATTAGTGGAAACCACGCCCGCGGGGCACCAACGGAAGCTCCTCCCGGGCTGTTACCTCCGGAATCCCGCCTCCAGCGTCTGCACCCAGCCCGTCCACTCGTACCAGGCCAAGACCACGGTCAACTGCATCGCCTTCATGCCAGAGGGCGGGAGGTTCATGATGGGCGGGAGCAGCGGGCGCGTGTTCACCATGGAGAGCCTCGAGCTGAAGGAGACCATCCCGCCCATCATGACGGAGGCCTCCGTCCTGGCACTGCGGTGGATGCACAACGGCCTTTACATGGTCTCAGGTGCGCCCCCCCCCCCCCCCCCCCCCCCCCCCCCCCCCCCCCCCCCCCCCCCCCCCCCCCGGGGGCCCCCCCCCCCCCCCCCCCCCCCCCGCCCGCCCGCGGACAAGGGCCCCCCCCCCCCCCCCCCCCCCCCCCCCCCCCACAC
>Ga0181582_10000579_pt1 | contig 26302 bp, 17 predicted proteins | sample 071ome_32_FD_132438 | JGI IMG/M metagenome (GOLD analysis project Ga0181582, IMG submission 132438) | Coastal salt marsh microbial communities from the Groves Creek Marsh, Skidaway Island, Georgia - 071405AT metaG (megahit assembly) | ecosystem: Environmental > Aquatic > Marine > Intertidal...
GGCACGGTCGCCACCTCGGGCGCAGGAGCCGGCACGGATACCTCGGGCGCAGGGGCGGGAACGGAAACCTCGGGCGCAGGAGCGGGCACAGTGGCCGGGGCCGGAGCCGGGGCCGGAGCCGGGGCCGGCGCTGGCGTGGTAGCCTCTGGGGCCGGCACGGTCGCCACCTCGGGCGCAGGAGCGGGCACGGTGGCCGGAGCAGGAGCGGGCGCCGGCGCTGGCGCAGAGGAAACCGCCGTCGAAAGCACGCTCGACGCCCCGCTGCACGCGTACACCGTCGACTCACTATCGACCCACGTCGACGCAGCGAAGCAGACATAGTCCGTCCCGCTGGCCAAGCCGCTCACCTCCTGCCCCGCGGTCAAATCTGCAGCCGCCGTCCACGGCGCGTTGAAGTCACAAGCCGTCGCACCCGCCGCGAGACACTGCACAGCATACGACGCCTCGCTCACGGTCGAATCAGATCCGTGGAACCTCGAGAGCAAGCCTCCGGGCTTGTGGCTCGTCAGCGTATGGCTCTGGCCCGTCACAGCAGAAACCAGAATCGAACTCGTCGGGTCGCCTCCCGGCGACACAGTCACGTCCGTCGGCGCCGACGGGCGCACGGGCTCGAGCCTGCCGAGTCGAAGATCACCGGTGAGTTTGACAGGTCATCGCCGCGTTCGCCACCATGAACCGAGAACGCGGCAGTTTTCGAACTCATGGACATACCAGGCGCGTTGATGACCATGCGAGCCGAAGTTGAGCAGCGAGCGAGAGGAACAGCGAGCTGCCGGCAGGAGGATCGAGAAAAACATCCCGAAGAAAATCGTCTCGCGGACCGACCGGGAGGTCGCCGAGGCGCGTTTGGGCCTACTCGTGGTGAGAGACATCTTGTATCGACGGGTGCAGGGACGAGTCGAAGCAATACTTGAATTCTGACGAAATCCCGCCAGGCCAAAATTGAAATCGAGCTCGGTCTCCCCCGCGTCCTCGATTGGGTTGGGGTATAAAACGGCGATTCATCGGCCACGTCCGGCAGAAATAAACATTTCTTAATCACTCGACTACATCCGAACGAAACGCCTGGTGTCTCTCTCCATCCTCGACGGCAGTACACCACTTGCGCGGCTCGCAGAATCGCCATTCCAGAAAGTCGTCTTCCACACACCCCGCCGGCGTTCCCTACAACTCGCGCGATGCTGAAGTCCACCCTCATCTCTACGGTACGTCATCGCTCTATTGGGGACGCGCGCGGTCCTGCGAAAACACGGATCCGAACGCGCTTTCATCCCGCGCCCCCGACCTCTCACGTTCTATTCTACTGCGACTTCTACGACTACTATCAGGCCGTCGCCGCGTCCATCGCCTCGGCTTCCGCCCAGTTGTCGTCCCCCGCTCGCGGCTGGAACCTCGACCCCTTCACCGGCGTCAATGCCTGCGCCCCGGTCCCCGTCGTGCTGCAGCCCGCTGCCGACAACGCCACGTACTCCGTCTCGATCTTTGGCGATTCGAGCGCTGCCAACGCGCTCAACGCGTGGGTCAAGGACGGCCAGGTCTACGTCGAGAACAAGGCAGCCTTCACCACGGCCAACCCGGTCGGCCTGGTCCTGACCATGCCCGCGGACAAGCTGGCCTCGATCAACAACAAGGCGTTGGGCGGCTCGGCCAGCCTCACGGCCGTGTCTGGCTTCACCCCGTCCACCCTGACCGTGGAGACGGTCGCGGGGGCCGGACCGACCGTTCTCGGTCTCAACAACGCGACGAGCTCGTTGTTCATCAACCACGCCGCCTCGAGCACATTGAACGTCACCGGCGACGTCGGCACGATCAATTTCTCGACGACCAGCGGTGCTTCGGGCGCCGCCTCGTTCAACGCCGTCGCCGACCAGGTCTCTCTGTCTGTCGCGTCGAGCGCGCAGAGCGTGTACGTGGGCGGCGTACTCAACGTCGCCGTGCAGGGCAGCTCGCTGGGCGCCGTGACCGTGTCGAACGGCACGTGCTCGCTCTCCTCCGGGTCGTGCACCGAGGTGCCGCCGTTGGCCGTCGGGACCGTGGCTGCGCCGACCTTCACCGGCGCTTCTGTCGCCCAGATCTGCACCTGCAGCGGAGGGTGCGCCAACCCGCCGCCGCCGCCTCCCAGCCCGTCGCCGAGGCCGCCGTCGCCGTCCCCGAGGCCGCCGTCGCCGACGCCCCCGCCTGTCGGCAACCAGTGCTCGTCGACCGGGCCCAACAACTGCGTTGCGTGCTGCCAGAGGAAGCTCGACCAGTATGGCGGATATCAGTACTGGCAGGACTCTTCGTGCTACAGGCCGACGTCAAACTGCTACGTCCCTGCTAGGAGCCCGAGTCCCAGGCCGGCGCCGGTCGGGGGAAGCTGCGCCACCGTGTCGCCGTCGTCGTACGATGCCTGCTGCGCGCAGAACCCGAGTGACCCGTCGTGCCCGCAGAGCAACAACGGGTTCATCGGCAGGAAGATGCTTGTGACGCCTCAGTGAGTAGTAAACAGAAACGAGCGAACGAGCGCAGAGCGCGAGTGAGTGAGAGAGTCAGGGTGTGCGAGCGCGCCAGCGCACGTCGAGTTCAATACCCACCAGTTCCCCCGGCGAGACAGAATACACGCACTCGCCGGGGGAACTGGTGGGTATTGAATGAACGCTCGTGATCATCATCATCATCATCGTGATGATCCTTCGAGGGCTCTCTCTCTGCACACACACACGCCGCGTGCATTCGTCGTCCTCTTCCCTTTGCATTCGCATCCCCTCGTGCATTCCGTTCGCGGCAAATTCAGCACACGCGCGTCGTCGCTTCCACCTCGCTACCACCACGACGGAGAAGGCGATGGCAAGCACGACGACTGCCAACCACGCTGCCGCAAACACGGACAGGGAGCTGCGCACGGCGGCCGACGCGACCGGAACCACCTACGGAACCACCTTGGACGACACACACAAGGAGAACGAGTCAACAAAGCCGGCGGGCGTCGAGGCGTTCAATCCGCTCAGCGCCCTGGCGAGCATCGATGTGAGCGACGTCGGCAAGGCGAACCGGAAGGAGGACGTGCCGCATGCGGACGCGGCCTGGGCGTGGTTCGAGACGACGATGAAGTCGGCAAAATACTGGGTGGCGCCGATGGTGGATCAGAGCGAGCTGGCCTTCCGGATGCTGTGCAAGAAGCACGGAGCCGATGCGGCGTATACGCCGATGCTGCACGCTCGGATATTCAACGAGAACGCGGCGTACAGGGAGGAGCACTTTACGTCGACGTTCGACCAGCCGTCGATGGACCGGCCGCTGCTGGCCCAGTTTTGCGCCAACGACCCGGAGATCCTGCTGGCGGCGGCTCGACACGTCGAGCCATTCGTCGACGGGGTGGACATCAACCTGGGATGTCCGCAGCGGATCGCGCGCAAGGGCCGCTACGGGTCCTTCCTCATGAGCGACATTCCCCTGGTCGAGTCGCTCGTGAAGATCCTGGCCGACAACTTGTCCGTGCCGGTCACGGTGAAAATCAGGCGCTTTCCGGACGTACAACAGACGATTGACTATGCGGCGCGACTGGAGAGGGCCGGGGCGAGCCTTGTGGCGGTGCACGGCCGGACGAGGGAGGAGAAGCGGGCAAAGTCGAGCGCGGCGTGCTGGGAGACTATCGCGGCGGTGAAGAAGGCGCTCCACGTGCCTGTTCTCGCCAACGGCAACCTGAGGAATATCCAGGACGCGCAGATCTGCCTGGAGGCCACGGGCGCAGACGGCGTGATGTCGGCGGAAGGGCTGCTGGAGGACCCCGCCTTGTTCTCGGTGCGGCGACTCGACACGCCCTACACGCCGGCAGAGGGGCCGCAAATGCTGCTGGAGTACTGCGATCTCGTGGATACGTACGAGACGCCGGGGAGGATGATCAAGGGGCACGCGTTTTCGCTGTTGAATCCCTGGCTGACGGAGTTTGTCGACATGCGGGAAGAGCTGCGGGAGACGCGGATGACGCCCGAGGTGCTTCGGGCGTTCGCGAGGCGGGTGGTCGAGCGGGTCGAGGCGATCGAGCGGGACGAGGGGCGATCGCACCCGGTCCCGGCAATGTCGAAGCGGAAGCTCGAGGCGATGGAGCGCGAGATGGCCAAGCAGGCGGCCATCGCCGAACAGGAGCGCATGGAAGCCGACGGCGGGGCCTAGGAGTTGATGATGCACCGGGATCGGGATGAACGAACGCGTGCGATGTTTTAAACCTGTATTGCTGTCTTTCGATGGATGGTTATCCCACGCTGGATAGCGTCCGACGCTGGGACGGTCCCATGGAACGCCGACGTCAAAGTTTTTTACATGGTTTACGCCGTTCTGTTTCCATCTGTCTCAATAACGCATGGCGACTTCCACAGGCCGGCGGCGAGACCCGATCCCAAGTCTCTCTAGCCCAAGAGAAACGTCCACGTCGTCGCTCAAAAAATGGACCGACCTCGACGACACACTCGACGCCCTGGAGAGCCGGAGTTTCGCGGCCTCGACGCGGTATGAGGGCGTCGATATCACGTTCCGAGACGCCACTGTGTCCATGAGTAAGAAGGTCATCCTCGACGGGGCCTCAGGCTACGTCCACCGCGGCTCGCTCACGGCGTTGATGGTGCGTAGTCGCCAACGTGGCCCTCGTCGCCAATGTCGCTATCGCGGCCGTCCTCGAACGTCTCGTCCAGCTTCTCGTCCAACCCCTCACTCGTCTCCCTCCGACAACGATCAACACCGCCAGGGCCCTTCTGGTTCCGGCAAGACGACGCTTGTCGACTGTCTCACCTTCCGCAATAACACGGGCAAGCGCTCGGGGACCATTCTATACGACGGCCAGAAGCCCAACGCGGCGTTCCTGCGCCATGCGGTATCGTACGTGGAGCAGGTGGACTCGCTGATCGAAAACCTCACTGTCGCCGAGACGATGCGGTACAACCTCGACCTCATTAATGGCGGGCGACGCTTGTCGAAGGAGGACGCGGAAGAGCGGATAGACTCTGTGTTGCGTCACGTGCTGCTCGACGGGTGCAAGGACGTGCCTGTGGGGAGTGCGTTGCAGCGGGGCATCAGCGGTGGACAGCGAAAGCGGTTGAACATAGCCATCAACTTGCTGCGCCGCCCGAGCGTGCTGGTCCTGGACGAGCCGACGTCCGGCTTGGATTCCTACACGGCGTTCGAGGTCCTCTTGGCGGTGAAAAGCCTGTCAGTTGCCGGGCTTACCGTGCTGAGCACGATTCACGCGCCCTCGACCTCGATATTCCACCTGTTTGATCGCCTGATGGTGGTCTTGGACGGCCGCATGGTCTACGCCGGGGACGTGTCGTCGGACCAAATTCACGGGTTCTTCCGGGGCTGTGACGTGGTTGGCCAGGTCGGACGCGGCGCGCTGGACGCCGGGATCGACGGCGGCAACACGGCAGACTGGCTGACTGCCGTCGTCGTGCAGACCTCCCGCCTGAAGCAGTCTGACAAGCTGGCCGACTACTACGCGTCGTCCGATCAGAAGCGGAGCGTGGACGCGCGCATCGATAAGATCGTCGAGAAGAACTTGAGCGTTTCCTCCCCATCGTCGTCGCTGCCGACCCCGCCAACGCAGACCTTCCTCCAGAAGACCGGCATCCACTCGACCTGGGTCATTATCAAGCACCGCGTGCTCCCCGACTACCGTCGGCTCGAATTCATGCTCCCGAGGGTCGCCGATAAGTTCGCATTCGGCGTCATTATCCTCACGCTGTACTGGGGCATCGGCAAGCCGCTCGGCGACGACGCCGACGACACAGCCGTCCTGGCGCACCCCATCCAAATCACCACCGCGCTGTTCATGTGGAGCCTTCTTCCCGTTTTTGGCTCGGTGTCCTCTATCCCGTCTATATTCGAAGAGCGGGTCCTGTTCAACAGGGAGAGGCAGGCCGGGTATTACAACAGCGGAAGTTATCTGTCGGCCAAGGTCTTCGAGGAGGCCTGCGTCAATGCCGTCACGTCGGCCGTCCTCTCGACGGCCGTCTGGTTCGCCTTGGGTCTCACGGGCCAATTTCCCGTATTTTGGCTCGTGTACTTCGTCACCAGCATGGTCGGCGTGACCCTGTCGTACCTCTTTGCGAGCCTCTCGCCAAACACGGAGATGGCCATTATCGGCGCGTCCGCGATCAACATCGTGCTGCTCTTCTTCACCGGTCTACTCATCCGCATAGACGACATACCGTCCTACTGGAAGTGGCTGGTCGATATCAACCACCTCCACTATGGCTGGGGCGCGTGCATGAAGAATCAGTTCACGCCGGAGGACAGCTTTGGCGGCGTCGCCGTTCTCGAGTACTTTAGCTTGGATAACGGTGCTTCGGCCTGGGTCTACCTGTTGTACGAGTTCTGCTTCGTCATCGTCTTCTTCCTCGCCGGCGTGCTCAGCCTCCGGTGGATGAACTACTCGAAGCGGTAGCGGCTACCATCACCTGACCCATATGTGTATGTATGTATGTATGTGTGTGTATTACATACTCCTCTATTAGCTACGGCTTGTCACCCCGAGGGCTTTGTCAAACAGTTCCTGGTTCTCGTGATAGGCGCTACCGGCGCCGAATCCAGCCCCAAATGTGGTGACGGCGGCGCGGGCCGATCCGCCGCGGCAAAGGATGAGACCGGCAGCGGCACCCGCGAGCGTCCCGTAGACGAGCTTCCGGAGCGAAGTGTCGATCGCGGCATCCCAGGTCTCGCTGATGTACGTCGCTGTCGCTGTCGCTGTCGCCGTGGACGGCGTCGAGTCTGCCATTGTTCGAATGAAGTCGCTCGGAGAAGCGTGCGTGCGTGCACCGGCTTGGCGAGGTCTCCGTGTAGCTCTACGTTGTCTTCGTCTCGCGTTGAGATGGAGAGAGATGGAGAGAGATGGAGAGAGACAGACAAAACCGAGTGCCTGACTCACAAACTTTGAGACTTTGAAAGTCTGTGCGTTGCCTTCTTCTTTTCACTTCGTTCTTTCATTTCATCCGATGACGTCCATTTCCTTGGATATTGGATCGCTGTCACTGCGTCCGTTCGGGGCCAGCCAGGCCGGCTCGGGCGAGGCCGGAGCATTTGCCGCATTCGCCGGTGGCGCAGGCGTCGCCCTGAAGAAGACGCAGGAGGCTTCTTCGGCGGCCGCGACTTCCGGCGAGAAGAAGGGAGCTAGGTCCCAGGCATCGAACGCCGAGCGGGCCAACAGGGACGAGATAAAGAAGTACACGAGCGAGTTCCTGATGAAATTCGCAGAGAGGTATAACCGCCTGCCGACGGAGCTGCAGTTCACGTCCGGCAACCTGGAGATCATCATCGATGAGAAGGATGAGAACCAGCGGGACGCGCAGCGGAAGCTGCTCCAGAAAGTCGCCGGCATCGACGGCGACAACTGGGCCCACCACAAGGACGAGAAGAAGGGAGGAGGCAAAGGCAAGGGGGCGGGCAAGAGGGGGGACAGCAGCGGCAACAAGGGGGACGACAAGGACTCGGCGCACAAGATCCAGCGGGCGTCGGATCTCGGACGCACGGCGTGGGCGGCGGGTGCCGAGGAGGGGAGCAAGCAGCAGGGGCTGCGTAAGATGAAGGGAATCCTGAACAAACTGACGCCGGAGAAGTTTGAGCGGCTGTTGGGGCAGTTGATTCCGCTGATCACCAGTCACGAGGTTCTCGAGGGGACGATCACGATGGTTTTCGAGAATGCGGTGGTGCAGCCGACGTTTGTGGCCATGTACGCCAACCTGTGCGCGGAGCTGGACTCCATCCTGCCCGAGTTTGCAGGAAAGGACGGCAAGCCGGAATCCTTCAGGAAGATGCTGGCGAACACGTGCCAGGAGGAGTACGAGTCGACTGAGTTCGAGATGAAGAACGCAGAGAGGGCGTCTGGGGCGGTGGAGAACAAGGAGGTGCAGGCCAGGGCGAAGAACAGGCTGATCGGTAACGTGAGGTTGATCGCCGAGCTGTTCAAGAAGGCGCTGGTGAACGACAGGATCATGCTGCTGATCCTGTCGGATCTGCTCGGGCCGGCGGAGAACAACCCGGCGGAGGACTGGCTGGAGGCCGCGTGCGAGCTGGTGGCGATCGCCGGAGAGAAACTGGAGGCGTCTCCGCGCTCCAAGGCGAGGTTGGATGCGATCTTCGAGCACTTCAAGCGGCTGACCAACACCTCCTCCTACGCGCCGCGTATCCGTTTCGTGGTCAAGGACGTGGTCGACCTCAGGGCGCAGAACTGGGTGGCCAGGAGGGAGACGTACACCGCGAAGAAGCTCGACGAGATTCGCACGGAAGCGCAGGCCGAGCTGGGCATCGTCGACGTGGAGATCCCGGGGCTGACGCCCCTGGGCATGGGCGGCAGCAGCGGCGGGGTCGGCGGCGCTGGCGGCGTCGGGAAGAAGACCGAGGACGTGGAGTTGTTCCCCAAGTTCAAGGGCAACCTCAAGGCGGCGAGCGCAGAGGATGCCGCCAGCGAGAAGTTCACGTCGTTGCTCGGACAGTTTGTGCCGATCTCAGAGACGACCGAGGCAGACAGGTGCGTGCTCGTCCCATCCCTCACACTCTCTCGCAGATTACTCTCCGCGCGCCCGCGAAGGTGGGGCGCCGCGGTCTACATTATGCGTAGAGCAATCCCGTGCATAAGTCCGATACCATGGCCCGTCAATGGCGATGGTGCAAGTAGCACGCGCGGGACATCACGATCCTTCTCTGCTCGTTCTCGCGTTCACGCGTTCTCACACGCACACGCCACGCATAATGTATGATACAACAGGGCGACATCGAACGTGCGGACCGACCTCAGCGACGACGACCGCGCCTCGTACAGCCAGTCGGTCTTCACCGACTTTCTGTCCTCCGACAGCGTCTCTGACGCCGTCTCGGCGGCACGGGAGCTCGTCATCCCCGGATTCGGACCCGTTCTCGTGGAGATTGGTATCAACAGAGCCTACGACACGCCGCAGGCGGCAGAACAGGCCAAGATATGCAGCCTCATTGTCGAGCTCGTGGCCAACAAGGTCGTCACCGTCGACGACGTGCTGTCCACGACAGAGACGCAGGCCAAGTCCCTCGACGACACGATGCTCGACGTCCCCGCCGCCCCGAAGATCCTCGGAGACATCATTGGCGGCGCGCTCGCCAAGGGACTGCTCCAGGCCGCCGTCCTGGGCGCGCTGGCCTCCCCGGATGCCATCGAGGGTGCTGAGGCCCGCCGGGGGCTGCTGGCCGCGGCGCTGAACCAGGTCAAGGCCGCGCACGGCGAGCAGGCCATGGTCGAAGCCGTCGCTGGACTCGACATCGCGGCACTGATGGCCAAGGACGAAGAGTTCGAGGGCCACTTGCAGTCGACGGAAGACTTCCTGTCGAGCAGCGGACTCTCTTTGGTTTTGTAAGCAATTCGCTCGCGCATTCGTGCACACGTGGGTCTCGGCATGCACGCCACGATCACGATCCAGCCCAGGCCCCGGTGGAAGAGGTGGGCGGCACGGGAGGCGAACGGGAAAAGAGCTCGCATGGGCGCTTCAAGCGGCCTTTTTAGCACGACACCCCGATCGCTACGGCGACGCGAGACGACGACGACCACATCAGAAGCACACGCGCGGATACACGCATGGAAACCGATCGCCGTCAAACTCGCCACCACGGCCTTCCTGGTCGGCGTTTGGGGTCTGTCGATTCAAGGGTCCGTCGCCTGGGCAGACGACGCCGACTCGGTCGTCGGCGGGTTTGTTCCGCTGGTGGTCTCGGACGCCGATGATACCGCGCTGGTGATCGTCCAGGAGGGACAAGAGAACGCAAACGACAACGCCGCGCTCAACGCTCCGGACGGCCTCTCGCCCGAAACGAAAGAAACACAACCGAAGAAATCGCTGAGCCGAAAAGGCCGCATCAAAGAGCTGGAGGACATGAAAGCCCAGCTCGAAGTCAAAGAGCTCGAGCTCCTCAGCAAGGAGAACGCCCTCTTCGAGAAGGAACAGTCCATCTCCGTCCTCCGCCAGGAACTCGAGATCGAACGCAAGCTCCGCGACCTGATCATCAAAGAGAAGGAGGACGCCGAGGAGGAGGCGCTCCTCAGCAAAAGCTTATGCACCGGGTCGACGATGCTCCCGTGAAGGGCAGTCGACTCGAGACTCGCCAAACACTGTTGTCAAATATGTTGCATGAAAAATAACTCAGAAGCTCAGCCCGCCCTCCCTGGCAGCCTCCGCCAACGCCTTAACCCTACCATGGTACTGGAAACCACCCCTATCGAAGCAAACCTGCTCAATCTTCTTCTCCTTGCACATCTCCGCCACAGCCCGCCCCACGGCAGCAGCAGCCTCGGCATTGTTCGTCACACCGTTCAGACTCGCCTTGAGCTCCTTGTTCAGCGTACTGGTCATCACCAGCGTGCTCTGCGACACATCATCAATCACCTGCGCGTACATATGGTTGTTCGAACGGAACACCGCCAGCCGCGGACGCTCCGGGGTCCCCTCCACCGTGTTGCGCACGCGCTTATGGCGCTTGGCCAGCTGCTCGCGGCGAGTCGGCACCTTGCACGTGACATCAAGAGTCAGAGTACGGCCTGCGGGGTGTGGGAGGAGCGCACGAGTGAGCGGTGCGTGGCCGGTCGAGCGTGCGGGACGCCAGGGCCGTGAAGACCCAAATGGCCGTGAAGGCGACTCTCGCGCCTGACCTTCAGGCGCGCCCATTCCCCCGTCGATATGATGCATTTTACCCATGTATCACGTATGTAGATCCTCCTAGCCAATCGATCCACGCAGAAGGGACGTTGGCATCCGCCTACACATTTCACACAGCGACAACTACATACCCATCCTGGAGCTCGCCTGCGTCGCAAACATTGTTCTGTGACTGCAGTATATGTACGTGAAAGAATGCGGACGAATTGGTACTGTCCGGGAGCCGAGGAGCCGCGCACTTGGACGGACGATGTCCGAGGTCCTTTTGGCCCTTTTCACGCCTTTCAACGACGGCGGAGCAGCGGAGCAACGGAGCAACGGAGCAACGGAGCAACGGAGCAACGGAGCAACGGAGCGTGCCGGGATGCACGATTTTCGTCTCCGCCGTCCTCATAGACGCGCATTGCGAGACCGGTGGCAGGGCGAGACCGGCCCGGGCCCCATCGCGGGAACGGTCGAGCCGAGGTAGCGACCGAGCCGACCGGTGGGCATCTCGGGCAATGGGCAGGTGGGCAGGTGGTGGGCGGGTCGACGAGGGAAGTCGCCTTGAGGCTGGAGGCTGGACGCCCCGTTGTCGATCTCCTCGCCGGCTTCCGTCTGCGCTCTTCCGTCGGCGCAAAGGCGAGGCCGGGCTCCCTGGAGGGGCAGTCTCAAAAGTCTCGTCTCATTGTGATTCCAAGCATCGGCGACATTGTCAATGCCTGCTTTGGTTGCACGTCGTTATAAGCGTGCCGTCATCGGCGCTGTGGCCATCGGGAGCGTCGCTGCGGCATGTTACTATCGCCAAACCGCCAGGCAGAAGAGGAAACGTCACGACGGTGACGTTTCCACCGAGGGCGCCTCCTCGTCTGCCTCGAAAGCATCGAAGTCGTCCAAGTCGTCCAAGTCGTCCAAGTCGTCGAAGTCGTCGAAGCGAGGCTCGACGAAGCGGTATAGCATCAAGGCGCTCGTGGGGACGCTCCTCGGCATTGTCGGCCGGGACAAGCTCGTCGCCCTGCTCGCCCTGACTGTCTCCAAGACGCTCCTCTCGAACCGGCTGGCGCATCTCCAGGGCTACCTGTTCCGAGCAGCCTTTCTTCGCAGGGTGCCTCTGTTTGTGCGCAATGTCACGGAGAACGTGGCCCTGTGCGGGCTGGCGGCAGTCCTGGAGGCCACGATCAAAGCGGCCGTGAGCAACATCGAGCTCTCGTGGCGGACGCATCTGACGTCGGACATCCACGAGCAATATTTCGGAAACATGATGTATTACAAGATGGCGTACGTGGACCGGCGGGTTGAGCACGCGGAGCACATCATCTGCGAGGACGTGCCGATGCTGACGTCGGGTCTGGCAGAGCTGCTTCAAGAGCTGCTGACGGCTTGTGTGGATGCAGCGTGGTATTCTGTACAGCTGAAGCGGTATGCTGGGACGCATGGGTATACGCTGGGGGTGATGGGATACGTGGTCGGGGTGGGGACGTTAATGACGGTGGCGGCGCCCAATTTTGGCGGGCTGTACAAGACCAAGCAGCAACTGGAGAGCTCGTACCGAAGCATGCAGTATCGTCTCGTGCAGAATAGCGAGAGCGTGGCGTTCTATGAGGGTACGGAGCGGGAGGGCGGGGTCATTCGGGAGATGTATGGGAGGCTGATCGAGCACGCGAAGAAGCTGCAGCGGAAGCAGTGGCGGTTCTTGATGGTGCAGGACTTTCTGTTGAAGTACTTGGGGGCGACGGTAGCGGTTGGGATGATTATCGGGCCCTTCTTCGGGGGTCATCTGCGGCCGGAGGCGACGGTGATGGGGCGGGCGCAGATGCTGAGCAGCATGCGGTACCATACGTCGGTGATCATTTCTCTGTTTGCGGCGCTGGGAACGTTAGGGAGCGCAGGGAGGAAAGTGGTGAAGTTGGGTGCGTATAGCGATCGGGTGCAGGAGACGTGTGCTGTGATGAAGGCGATTTTGGAGCAGAAGGCCGAGGGCGGGCAGTTCGAGCACAGGGTCGACGGGATATCGTTCGAGAACGCGACGGTGGTGACGCCCGGGGATGCAAAGCTGGTGCAGGATTTGAGTCTCAATGTGCCGGCGGGTGTGAATCTGCTGGTAACGGGGCCGAACGGGGCGGGCAAGTCGAGTCTGTTCCGGGTGCTCGGCGGGCTGTGGCCGCTCACGGGAGGGACCATCCGGAAGCCCGGGGGCGGGGGCGCGGGGGCGACGAGCGGGTTGAGTCACGAGATTTTTTACGTGCCGCAAAAGCCGTATGTGGCCGTGGGGACCCTGCAGGAACAGCTGCTGTATCCGCTGTCGCCGAAGGATGCGGGGTTGATTCCGGAGGACGAGCTGCGGTCACTCCTGGCGTCTGTGGATCTCGAGTACCTGTTGGAGCGGGACGTAAGGGAAGCGCAAGGAAGAGGGGGAGAAGCAGGGGGAGGGACGGGCGGGAACAGCGCGGGCGACGACCAGGTGCGCAACTGGGGGGAGATTCTGTCCCTGGGCGAGCAGCAGCGGCTCGGCATGGCGCGACTGTTCTACCACAAGCCGCGGTTCGCCATTCTGGACGAGTGCACGAGCGGTGTGACGGTCGAGATGGAAGAGCGGTTCTGCAATGCCGTGAAGGACATGGGGTGCACGTGCATCACCATCTCGCACAGGCCGGCGCTGATGGCGTTCCACGACATCGTGCTGAATCTTGACGGCGAGGGCGGGTGGAGCCTCCACCAAGGGCATCGAGAGACCGACAAAGACGTCTTGCGTCTCGTGTCGTCCAGGGAGATCACGCCGCTGTCGCCAAGGGAGAGCAGGGGGTCGATCGGCAGCGGCGGCGGCGGCGAAGACGCGGGCAAGGTCCGCAGCAGCGACGTGGACGAGGTGCTGCGGGGTATGACCCAGTCGAACCGAAACCGTCAGTCTCAAATCATCGAGCTGGGCGACGGCAACGAGGGCTTTCACGAGTTTGTCCTCTCGAGGTCGCCCGACCAGGCCGAGGGCGACTCGTACACCTGGAGGACGATCGAGAGCCCGCCGATTTCGCTCAGATCGAAATGGATGAGCGTTTTGCAGGTCATTCTTGGCGATCCGAAGGACTCGGGGATCAAGGTGGGCACAGTCACGGCCGTCATCGTGCTGCGCACCCTCCTCCAGGACAGGATCGCCAAGCTGAACGGTCGGAGCGTCGACCTCGTCCTGCGGCAGGACCTTCGAGGCTTCATGTTCCTCATCGGGCAGAGCGTGCTTCAAAGCGCCGCTTCGGCCATCTTGGCCCCCTCCCTCCGACACGTGGCCGACATGCTGGCGCTCACGTGGCGGTCGAGGCTCACAAACGCCATCCTCGGAAGGTATCTCAGAGGTCACACCCCTTACACGGTGTCGCAGCTGCATAACTTCAAGCAGATTGATCAAAGCATCACGAGGGACGTGGACAGGCTCTCCAACGACCTGGCCGCCCTGGTGCCGACGCTCGTCAAGCCAGTCACGGACATTGCGTGGTTCTCGCTGCAGCTTTGGAGGCTCACGGGTCCCCGCGGCGCATTGATCCTCTACTCGTACGCGATCGTCGGGTATGGGTGCCTGCGACTCGTGACGCCCGATTTCGCGAGCCTGCTGAACGACCAGTACGAGCTCGAGGGCGCCTTCCGGGGATCTCACACGCGATTGCGGACGCACGCCGAGTCGATCGCGTTCTTCGACGGCGGAAACAGGGAGGGGCGCGAGGTCTCGAAGCACTACGATTCCCTCGTCGCGCACCTCAGGAGGCTTGTGAAGCTCAAGTGGTCGTACGGCGCGGCCGACGACTTTTTCGCCAAGCAGCTCCCGCACAGCGTCACGTGGGTGTTGACCCTTTTGTACGCCTTGGACCAGCGGCGCGACTTTGGAGACTCCAAGTTCCAGGGGTACCTGGTTCTCCAGATCCGCTACCTGGCGAGCGTGGTGACGCAGTGCTTCTCGGCCTTTGGCGAGCTGTTGGCATTGCCCAAGCGCTTTGCGGAGATCTCGGGAAGCATCAACAGGGTGAGCGACTCGATCCGCGCGGTCGAGCTTGCCAACCAGTTCGAGGCGTCCATCGCGCGGGAGACCTCCCGGAGCCGGGCCGCCGACAGGGTCGAATTCTCCGATGTGGACATCGTGTCGCCCAGCTGCGACGTCATGGCCCGGAAGCTGTCCTTCAAGCTGTTGGAAGGCAAGTCGATGCTGATCACCGGCCCCAATGGCAGTGGCAAGACGAGTATCTTCCGGATGCTGGCGGGCCTGTGGCCGTCCTCGACAGGCACGATGTCATCGCCGACGGGCGCAAAGGCGGTCTTCTACGTCACCCAGAAGAACTATACGACGGTCGGGACGCTCCGAGACCAAGTCATCTATCCGATGAGAGCCGAAGTTGTCATCAAGAACCTCGGCTGCTCCCTGGAGGAACTGGACGCGAAGCTCGACGACTTGATCCGCGTCGTCCGTCTGCGGTACCTGATTGAGCGCGAGGGCGGCTGGGACGCGGAGAAGTCGTGGGGAGAGGTCCTGTCCTTGGGAGAGCAGCAGCGGATGGGAATGGCCAGGATGTTCTTCCACAGGCCCATCTTTGCCGTGCTCGACGACTGCACAAACGCCATGTCGGTCGACGTCGAAGAGTCGCTCTACAAGCACGCCACCGAGACGCTCGGCATCAACATCGTCACGATGGCCAATCGCACTGCGTTGGTCAAGTACCACGACTTTGAGCTCAAGCTCATTGACGGCAAGGGCGAGTGGCAGCTCAGGGCGATCGAGAGGGATATATGATTACGATGTATGAAAGGTGAGGATTTGGCCTATTTTGGAGGCCACGTATTTTGAGGCTGGCTCGCAACTCGGCACGCGGGGGGGTCCTGAAGCCCCTTTTCCATGGGGACCCCCCCCGCGTCCCGAGTTGCGAGCCAGCCTCAAAACAGGCCAATCATCAGGTACCTCCCCGATATCTTGGCACATATGTGTTACTTGTATACACATTTTAGACGAAGCCAGAACCCTTAGGACCGGGACGATTCGCGGACAGGACAAAGGAATGGCGGACGACGCCAAGGCGAACAGTGCCGAAGAGGGAAAAAATGGCGTCCCGACCAGATGTGGCACGTGGCTCGACGAGCGACGCCATCCTCCGATCCGGAAACGCTGGTGGTGTCTTGAGGTAGAGATGCAGGACTCAGGAGGCGCATGGACCTACGTCGAGTGGCGTCGGCATCAGTCATGGCGGCGATACCTGCTTCAGCCTCGGCCCCTGCTGCGGTCCGTCTGGATGGAGCTCCCACTGCTCATTCTCGTCGCCCTGGCTACCGTCTTCGCCGGACTCTACTAAGAACTCTACCAATCAAAGACGCCAGGAGCGCTGGTCCTCGTGAGCTCTAGCTACTTTCAACCGTACTACTACCTCGCAGTCCCACTGTCCCTACTGCTCGTCTTCCGGACGCACGTCGCGTATAGTCGATGGTGGGAAGCGCGACAGAATCTAGGTGACCAGCAGAATGCACTCAGAAATGCCTCCCGTCTGGTGGTCGCGTGGATATGGCCTCGGGACGCAGGACTTGGCGCCGATATCGTCCGACTGATGGCCTTCCTTGCACCATCTAGCGGTAGCTGGTTCCGGCACGAGCTGGAGCCTATGATGGCCAATCGTGACTTGGTATCCGACGAAGAGCTCCACTATATCATGCGGAGTGATCAGCCGACGGTCGCAGTGGGGGCCATGATCAGCCGACTGCTGTGTGAGGCACCCGACTTGACCCCGTACGAACGTTGCACGATTGAAACCGAGCTCGGCATGTTCATGAACACGATTGGAGCGCTCAATAGGCTGACGACCATGCCTCTCTACCTGTCGTACTCACGGAACTGTATCCGGAACCTGATGTGGTTTATGTTCGGACTGCCGTTTGCCTTGTTTCAGAGTATGGGGTGGATGACGATGGTGGCAGTTGTCGGGTCGACCGTCCTATGCGCAAGCATCGAGAACCTCAGCATCCAGATCGAGAATCCGCTTCTGGTCCTACCGGTGCAGACGATCACGACCAACACGAGGCGGCACGTGGAGGCCACCCTGGCATCGCGGTCAGCGCTGGATCAAGGTCCATGGCTCGGCACCGCCAGCTCCCATCACGAGTTTTGAGGATGGACCGGTCGAGGTCTGCCGTCCTCGACCTTTCCTTCTGGCTCGTCAAAGACCCGCACGGGACAATTCGTTCTCCTCCTTTTCCATCTTCATCACGTGCTCCGCCATCTCATCGTAGTTCTCCTCGCCAGCAAGGAGCTCGCGCAAGATGGCGCCCATCTGCTGGCGCTCCTGGGCATTCTGCTTGATCTTGGCGCCGGCGCCCGACGTAAGGCCGTCGAGGACGGCGTGATCGAGCTTGAGCTTCCTCAGGCTCATGCCGAAGATGTTCTGATCAACAGTCGACTTTGTAATGAGCCTGTATACGGTCACGGGCTTGGTCTGCCCGAGCCGGTGGCACCTGTCCTCCGCCTGCCGGTCGATCTGCGGGTTAAAGTCGACGTCGTGCAGGATGACCGTGTCGGCCCCCGTCAGGTTTAGGCCCTGGCCTCCCGCCCTGGTCGATAGCAAAAACGCAAACACGTCCTCACTACCATTGTTGAAGCGATCGACCGTGGCCAGCCGCTCGTCGACGGCCGTCGATCCATCGAGCCTCACGTACGGCAGCTGCAGCACGTCCATCAGCCACTCGATGATGTCCAGCACCGACGTCCATTGCGAAAAGATGAGCGGCCTCGACCCGGCGGCCTTGAGCTTCGGCAGCAGGTCGGCCAAAAACCGGAACTTGCAGGACGACATCATGTGCTCCAAGTCCAGCCGGTGCATCTCAAAGTCGGGCCCCGCGCTGTGGCAAAAGGCGTGCAGGGCGTAGTCGCTGTAGCCCATCAGCTCCTCCTCGACCTTCTTCAGCGACACATTTCCGCTGAAGAGCCTGTGATCAAGGGCCTTCTTGGCAATGACCTGCACGTCAAAGTCCGAGAAGTACGACCGCACGAGCATCGGGTGCAGCGCAATCTTCCGCAGGTGGGAGAACATATGGCTCACCTTCTTGGCGCCGATGGACATCATGAACTTCTTCAAGCCGGCCTCTTCCTCCTCTCCACCCTTTCCCACGCCCTTCAACGCCTTCTCTTGCGCGGGCGTCTTGATGGACGACTTGATCTGCGACTTCATGACGGCGAGCGACGCGGCGTAGAGCTCCTGCTGCTTGTCCGTCATATCGATGAACTCGGTCTTGTGAACCTTCGCAGTCAGCTGTCCGGCCACCTCGGTCTTGAGACGACGCATCACAAACGGCCCCAGCATATCCTTCATCTGCTCGGTGAGATCGGCGACCTTCTTCTCGTCGTTGGCAATCTCCGTAAAGTCTCCAAACGCCTCGGTCTTGAACACGTGTGGCAGCAGAAACTGCATCAGATTCTGCAGCTCGGCCAGGTCGTTCTGGAGCGGCGTGCCGGTCATCATGATCCGCCGCCTGCTGACGTGGGCCACGCGGCGGAGCCTCGAGGTCCGCTGCGAGTCCTTGTTCTTCAGCGCGTGGGCCTCGTCCATGATGATGTGGCTCCACAGCCAGCTCTCCAGAAACTTCCTATCCTTCCGCTGCTCCATACTATCGCGTTCAAACAGCGTATAGGACGTCAGCAGGACGTTGAAGGGCGCGGGGGGCAGCCTCGCCTTGAAGTCCCACTTGGGCGGCGGCGGCACGGCGGCCTTCGGCTTGCCGCCGGATGGATTCAACCGCTCGCGCCTGTCGTCGTAATCCTGGTCAGAACCACCACTATCACTCCTTGCCCCGTCGTCTCCAAACTCGTCGTCCTCGTCCCCCTCGCTCCCCGCCTCGGCCACGAGCTTCTCCTGCATCGCCATCTCCGCCAACATATCCTCATCCTGGAGCCCGTCCAGCGCATCCTCCTCCACACGCTCCCCGGCAGCCATCTTCTCCTTGAGATCCCCCAACGTCTTCCGAATCACCGCCCTGTTCTTCCCATAGTACACCACCGACTTGAGCTTCGGGCACCACCGGTGCAGCTCTCGCTGCCAGTTCTCCAACAGCGACGCCGGCGCCACCACCAAATGCGGCCCCTCGTCCTGCTCCAGCGACGCAATCACCCCCAGATACGAGATAATCTGGCACGTCTTGCCCAAGCCCATCTCGTCCGCCAGGATGGCCCCGCCCACCTGCGACCGATACAGCAGCAGCAAAAAGTTAATCCCGATGATCTGATACCCCTTGAGAAACCTGGAATTGCTCCCACACGTCTCGATCACCGTCTGCTGCGACACCGCATCAAACGACCCCGTCCTCCCACCACTCCGCATCTTGCTCGCCAGCTCGTCCCGAAGCTGCTTTGATATCTCCCCCACCTTGGTCATCAACGCTTCCGCGTGCTCCCCCTTGGTCGTCTGATCCTCCGCATTCTGCAGCTGCGCCGCCGCCCGCCGACGCCCACTCCGCTTATCAATCGACACACGCATGTTATTCGCACCCGCCTGCGCGTTCGTATTCGCCCCACCGGCCGGCCCCAGCGGGATCCCGAACTGCGCAGAGAGCTGCGCAGTAAAGGAATGCACGAATCTCTCCAGCACCATTTTCTTCTCCGTCCCCGAAAGCTTCTTCTCGTCGATTCTACCCGCCGCCACCATCGCCTGATAATGCTCCTTGGACATGTGTAACGCCCTCGCCATCAACAACGCCTGCACCTGCGCCTGCGGCATCCCCGCCCGCCCGTTCCCTGTCGCCGTCGTTACCTCCTGTCTCGCAGCAATCGCCGCCGCCCGCTGCTGACTCAGCTGACTCAGCTGACTCGTCTGCTGCGTCGACTGCAACCGTTCTTGTCGCTGATCGTGCCCACCAGCCCCCCCGCCGACACCGACGCCGACGCCGACACCGACCACCTCCCCATATCCCCGCTTCTTGTTGTTTCGACTGGCATTCCCAGCAACCAAAGAATCCTGAAACTGCAGCAGCGCCTGCTGCTGCTCCCCCTCCCCCCCTTCCATCGACTTCTGAAACAGCTTGATCAAACCCTCCAGCTCTGCCGCCTGCTGCGCACTCAACCGCCCACCCGCCCTCAAAATCTCAGTAAACTTCGCCTGCCGTAACTGAATCGCCTGCGCCAGCCGCCCGCGCAACACCTCCATCTGCTCCATCCGATGCCCAACATGCTGCGCACCATGCGAACCCTCATGGTTTGTCTGTCCCCGCTGCCCATGCCCCAAACCCCCCGGCTGCACCGCGCCCGAAGACAACCCCAGCGACCCCAATCGTCGAGGCCGAGGTTGTTCCGCAGGGGCAGCCCCGCCGGTACTTGAACGCGGCCCAGCCGCATCCGGTTGGACCGACCCCCCAGGCCCAGCCACACGGTCAAACGTCTCACTCTCCGCCGTATTCATCCCAGCCATACCAGCCATCCCAGCCATCCCAGCCATTCCAGCCACCTCCCGCGCCGGCTCCCCAGTCACCGTACCGTCCTTCTCGTTCCGTCCTTCGCTCGCCCCCACGCGCTCCAAACCCGCTCCGTCCTCGTCCATCCCGTATCACCGTTCAGTACACACGCAGAACCCGTCTATCTACAAGACGACCACGCGCTCGACCGCGACCTCGAGTCGCGTCACCACCGCCGCTTGACGAATTCGAATGCGAAGAACCGAATCGGTACAGGGAACGCAAATTCGCAGTCTCTGTGGCACACGCCGCTCCGCGCTCTCCTCACCACGGACCACAACCACAAGAAGAACAAGAACAAGAAGAAGAACAAGAAGAACTGCTGCGTTCGTACCGTAAGGAACGGGCGAGTTTTCTTGGGGGGGCGGTCAAACGCCCAGTCACATCACATCAATGCTCAGTCTGCGCACCAGTCTCCGGCTTGATTCTACGCCAGTCTGTACGTATCATGTCATCAACCACGATGACCACGCGCGGGGGCTTCAGACCCCGCTGTCAAGGCCGAGATTCGGCCATCATCGAGTCCAGAACTGGTCGATTCGTTCACGGCGCTCGTCGCGTCTCTCCGTCTCATCGTACTCGTACACTGCCCATTGGCGTGCGTGACGGTCGATTCTGTTCCATTCGTGCCAATGCGGCGAGCGGGATGTACTCTGGGCGGTGGCTGGGGACGTACGAAGAGGACGAACAGGACGAACAGGTCGAAGCGCGTGGTTTCTCCTCCGACGTCTCCTCGGAGGGTTCGTTTTCGTCGCGCACGTGGGACCCGTTGGGCATTGCGGACAGTGTGCGTGGGGCGGACGGGGAGGTGTCGTTGCCGATGCGGATGGCGATGATGAATCTGACTGGAAACGGTCGTCGGGGCGCCGCCGTTTCGGCGTCGTCCCGGCCGTTCTCCACAGACCCGACACCCAACAACAACGCGTCCCAGGAGCTCCCCAAGAAGGTCCTGTTGATGCTTATGCTCATCGTATTTTCCCGTCTGGGCGTCTACATCCGCCTTCCCGGGGTCGACGTGGACCAGTTCTCCTCGGCAATGTCCTCTGGCGGCGGCCTCCTCTCCTACATCGACACCCTCTCCGGTGGCTCGATTTCCAAAGTGGGTCTGTTTTCTCTGGGTATCGTTCCCTACATCAACGCCTCCATCCTCTTACAGCTCCTCGCGACGGCGTTCCCTTCGCTGAAAAAGCTGCAGCGGGAGGAGGGGCCGCAGGGCCGTGCGCGGTTCACGCTCTACCAGAAGCTTGCTGCGTTGGCCTTCGCGGTGGTGCAGGCGACCGGTCAGCTGAGTTACATTCGGCCGTATGTGGACGACTGGTCCGTGGAGTGGCTGGCGGCTGGGGTGCTGACGTTGACGACGGGGGCGATGATCATGGTGCACGTGGCGGATACCATCACGGAGCTCAAGCTGGGGAACGGGACGAGTATATTGATCTTTGCGAATATCGCGAGTGCGCTGCCGAGTAGTGTGGGGGCGGCGTTCACGCAGGCGAGTACGTCGCAGGAGAGCAACCTGGCGATCTACGCGACGGCGTTCCTGTTGACCACGCTGGGGATCGTCTACGTGCAGGACGCAGAGCGTCAGATTCCGATGCAGTACGCGAGTCGGTATCGGGCGGGGAGTGCGATGCGGCGGCAGGCGTATCTGCCGTTCAAGGTGAACGCGACGGGGGTCATGCCGGTGATTTTCAGTTCGAGTCTGCTGGCGGTGCCGACGGCGGTGGCGAGGTATGCGCACTCGCCGGTGGTGGATAAGGCGGCGGCGGCGCTGGCGCCCGGGGGCGGGCTGTACCTGCCGACGAATGTGGCGCTGATCGTGGCGTTCAACTATCTGTATACGTTCTTGCAGCTGGACCCGGCAGAGCTGTCGGATCAGTTGAAGAAGCAGGGGGCGAGTATTCCGGGGGTGAGGCCGGGGAGGCAGACGGCGGATTATATTACAAAGACGTTGAACAGGATTAGTGTGTTGGGGAGTGCGTTTCTGGGGGCGCTGAGCGCGGCGCCGGCGTTGGTGGAGGCGGCGACGGGGCTGCAGGCGTTCAGGGGGTTTGCGGGGACGAGCGTGCTGATTTTGGTGGGCGTGGCGCAGGACACGGCGAGGAGGTATCGGGCGGAGCAGGACATGGCCAAGTACGGGGACTTGGACCAGTTGTACGACGACTTGAAGCCGCCCAAGGCGTAGGCCTACGTTGCGGTGGATAAGAGCGACTTCAATATAGATATAGGCATGCAAAATCCGCGGTCATGACCGGCGGCCTGATCATCATCAGGCCAACGCGACCAGGCCATCGCTCAACACGAGGGAAAGGGCCATCGCTCCGCTCATGCAGGACGCGTCCCCAAAAAATCTAGCGAATCGCCCACGAGCCACTCAACGCACGAGCTCCAGACAATTTTGTTCGTTCCGATCGAAGCACGGCCCCAATTCGTCTCTCGAAGGCTCGGGCGGCTCTCTCGAATCCTCCTCCCTGCCTCTGCTGATATCAATTCCAGTTCCAGTGTGTGAAATTGGCACGCACGTATCTGGTCGCCGAGTGCACTCGAACGCACCCATCGTAATGGACTGAAAGTAAGTACTGTATATATGTATGATACGATGCGCGCTGGGGACTGTGGTGGCCTATTTTGGGCGCACTGGAGCGCTGCAATTCGCCGAGATTCTTGGACGCTGCTCGACTCGCCGAATGGACTCGTGGACGGCCTCTGTCCGGTCCCACGGGCTTCCGTGTTCTCCACCGAACTACCCTGGCGATCGGGGGTGTTTCGGGCCACCTCCCGAGTGAGCACGGAATCGTCCCATTTTGGTCCCCCCAATCGGCTGTCCCCGTTCCCCCTCGACCCGCCCGCCGCTTCAACTCACCCGCCACGACCCACCAACCGCCAACCGCCAACCAGCACCTGAACAACAGCAGCAACAACAAACGAATGCCCAACCCCAGCATGGACACCACCGAAAGAACCGATTCCGCCTTGATGGCGGCGAAGGACGTCAACGCACGCGTGAAAACTGCAGGGCAGCCGGGGACGCCAAAGCTGCAGGTGCTCCCGAACGTGGGAACGCCCGAGGCGACGGCGCCGACGCCGGTGTACTTCCGGGGCAGGACGGCCACGGAAGGAAGCACCGGCACGGCCGTGCCGGCTGGAAGCATCAGCAGCCCGACCGCCCTTCGAGGTGAGGCGACCACGGCGGTTGCCATGGTTCCGATGGTCCCGAACGATGCGGCGGAGCCCAAATCCTCGACTGACGACCACTACCTCCTCAATCATTACCTGAACCAAGAGCAGCATGGTGCTGCTGCGTTGCAGCACTTTGGAACGAACGATGTCAAATACGCGGCCAAGATCATCAGCAAGATGGGCCAGAAGGACCTGCAGGCCAAGTTCAAGCTGGTCTACGGGCAGGCCACCCACAGCAATAACAACGAATGGCTGCGCAGGAAGCTGTGCGAGGGGATCGGGGCGCTGCCCATGAAGCCGCCGCACAAGCGCTGGAGGAGAAAGCCGCGAAGGGGCAAGCAGAAGCAGAAGCAGAAGCTCCAGCTGCCGGTCGTCGAGGAGCCCGCCGTCAAGCGGACGCGCGTCCCGACGCAGAAGATACGGGAGTGTATAGTGGGCGGGAGCGACGACAAGGCCCTCGGCAGTGGCATCCACATCCGGCTGTCGAAGGACGGCGTCTACAGGAGCACGAGCCTGCCCGTCAGGTCGCCCAAGGGGGCGAAGGGACGGAATACAGCGACGCAGATGGGGCGCGGGCACGCCAGACTGAACACGGGTAACGCCAGCCTGGACGACTCGCTCTACACGACCACGACCGGCGTCGGCGGTGGGCTGGGCGACGACGGCGACTCGTACCCGTATCTGTACGCGGATCCGTACGAGCCGTCGCTGCTGTCGGGCTTCAACTCGTTGCCCGTGGTCCTCGGCCACAGCAACAGCACCACCGACCTGACCGAGCTCGTCAGGCGGGTCGACAGAGAGGAGAAGCAGGAGCGGGAGAGGCTGATGGGGACCAAGTCGCCCGAGGAGATGCCGATGAATAACTGGGTGGACGACGCGGACGAGATGCTCCTCGTGGACGTCGGAGCCCCGTTCATCTGCAACCCGGCGCTCACCGAGGCGCAGGGTCTCCTCTAGGTATAGGTTCCGACCGCGAGTTTTGCACACACCGGACGACGATACGACGAAACGACGATATGTTCTATGATAGGGAGTCTTTGTCTCGAATTTATGCCCAACGTACGAGTCTGTTCTTTAAAACGCGATGAAGAGAGGTTGCATGTCACGGGCCGAGAGGTCGCGGTCGTCGCTGCTGCCCCGATCAGCGAGCAGCGAGCGGCGATCAGCGAGCAGCGAGCGGCGAGCGCCGGCAACTCGCGGACCGTCGCGCGACCTCGCCACGTCTTGTCGTTCGCCTGCGTCGTCGTGGCCGTTGCGACTCGACGCTCGACGTTGACCAAGGAAGGAAATTCACGAGAATCCTTTTTTGTACATTGTACACACGCGAAGCCGTCGCCGTTGAGAACCTCATAATGCTCCAAACGATCGGACAGGCCGACTGGCAAGAGCGCGAGGAGTGTGGTACGTCGCGTTTGAATCCGTGATTCGTTCGATCGGTTCCCCGATCGGTTCTCTCTGGCCCTGCGCGCTCTTCGCCGTCTCCGCGGTCGTCTCGGGCGCATCCTTCCTTCCGCATGCATAAGAAGCGATCGCGTCCACCGGCAGACGCGGCCGGCGGGCGGCCACGCGCGCGTTCATTCATCACATCGCCTCACGCACCTCTCCTCACGCACCTCACCTCTTCAGCCAACTGCGGCGAGACGAGCAACCTGCTCAAGTGTAGCCGGTGTCACTCGGCCTGGTTCTGCGGTGTGGCGTGCCAGAAGCAGTACTGGCCGTTCCACAAGGTCTCATGCAGACGGAACGAGTTTGCGGATGCCGTCGAGGAGTCCGAGCCCAAGTTTGCGACGTGGATGCGCAGGCACGGAAAGATGGCGGTGATGAAGGACGACGAAGTTGACCGGCTGGAGCGTGCGGGAGCGCAGTCTGCGTCCTCGAGGCAGGACGTCATGGAGTCGATGTACGGCCGCCTCGACCCCAAGCCGGCGCCGGCGACCTACTCGGCCGAGGAGCAGCGAAAGATGCGGGCGCGGGCGGAGGAGGAGAAGGCATCGGCGAGGAAGGCGGCGGTTCGGATGCTTTCGGCGTCGTACCAGCAGGTGGTGGTGCCAGAGGCGCTGGGGGTAGCGTGTTCGGCGTACAAGTGGAGGCAGAACCAGACGTACGTGGAAGTGTTCGTGCCGATCCGTGAGACCGATGACGTGGTGGTCCAGTTGAATCCCAAGTCGATCTCTGTGGAGATCGGGGGTCGGCCGGTCCTCGGGCTGAAAGGCGAGCTGTATCGGGACATCAAGGCGGAGGATTCGACGTGGTACATGCAGGATGGGGTGTTGGAGATCACCTTGCTCAAGTTGAGTCGACGCGGTCAGTACGCCAACGGGGAAACGAACGCGGATACGTTCTGGAGGTCGGTGTGCAAGGGGGCCGGCGAGCACGAGACGCTGGCGCTGGAGGCCGTGCCGGGCGCCTACTACAAGTCGTTCTACGAGCTGGACGCGAGCGGGGGTCGGTTCCTTACACACGGGAGTGGAAGAAAGCTGTCAAGAAAGCCCAGGTCGATAAAATGATTCTTCGGTGGTCGTGGTCAAAGGTGTTGCGTCAGTTGGGTCGTCATCGTAAATCGCAATCAAAATCAGTCAGGTGAGGAACGTCGTCGTCGTCGTCATCATCCTCATCACCATCAGGCCGAGCGCCAATCCCACCAGCATGGAAATCGTCGCCGTCATCATCCTCATCACCATCATCATCACCATCAGTCCGGACACGATGAAAACGGCAGACTTGATGGTCAGGGTACGAGACGACCTGACGGGGGCGAGGAGCCTTTCCCAGAGCTTGTCGGAATGGGAAGACGACTGCGGCGCGACCTGCTCGGAAGGCTCCTTGGCTCTGCTGAACATGCACTGCAGCCTTTCGCGCGCGCTTGGCGGCCTGGAAGAGAGAGAACGAACGAGTGAGCGAGTTTGGGTCGTCATTCTCCCACAGGGGGGGGTTCACTTCAACACAACAGACGGACGTCTGCGCGCGTGGCGTGGCGCTCCTCGCCGGGGCCTCGGTGATTTGGACAGGTTGGGACAGACAATTTCCCATTGTATGCATGAAATGAA
>Ga0181582_10000582_pt1 | contig 26275 bp, 20 predicted proteins | sample 071ome_32_FD_132438 | JGI IMG/M metagenome (GOLD analysis project Ga0181582, IMG submission 132438) | Coastal salt marsh microbial communities from the Groves Creek Marsh, Skidaway Island, Georgia - 071405AT metaG (megahit assembly) | ecosystem: Environmental > Aquatic > Marine > Intertidal...
ACCCGGCACGTTAAAACGTACCCGAAGGACCGCTCCGTCTCCGCCCGCTCGGGGTCCTGCGCCCGCCGAACTTGATTTCTTCTTTCGGGAGAACAACCCCATAACGAGACGTTCTATCGAGACGTTCTATCACGAAAAAAAACACTTGATCAAGTGTTTCCGAGGCAGTTTCATGAAAAAAAATCAAACTTGGTATCGTACTACGATACGGTATCGTCGAGCACTACCGTCGAGCAGCGCCTGCCCCGTCAGGACGACGACAGCCTGTCGATGACCTCCCTCATGGTCGGTCGGTGGACGGCGATGGGGCTGGTGCACTCGCGGATGAGGTCCTTGATGACATCCGGCGCCTGGAGATTGGGGGGCACAGGCGGCGTGCGGCCCTGGGACGCCTCGAAGATGATCTGGGCAAAATTGTGGCCCTGGTACGGCAGTTGGCCGGACCACAGCTGCATGAGCAAGACGCCGTACGAGTAGACGTCCGAGCTGGGCTTGAGCGAGCCGGATGTCAGCACCTCTGGCGGCATGAACGTCACGGTGCCGATGGTGTCTGTCCTGCACGACTTGCCGTTGGGAGCCTCCTCCTTGGAGCGTCCAAAGTCGGAGATCTTGAGCGTGACGTCCGCCAACGTGTAGGGATACCTCGACGGAAGGGGCACATCCAAGCTGACGTCTGCGGAGGTCGTATCCGCCGAGGGATCGGAGCTGTCCCATTCGCAAGAGTTCAAACCCGACAAGTCCGTCCCTGTGGTGGACGCGTCCCGTCCTTCGTGGCCTCTCCGTCCATCGTGGGCTCTCTGTTCGGCGGTCCTGTCGTTCTGTGGCAGGGCCAGCAGCACGTTGTTGGTCGACAGGTCGCCGTGGATGTGCCCGTGGGAGTGGATGTAGTCGAGTCCGTTCGCGACCTGCAGGCTCATGTCCAGCAGGATGCGCTCCCTCGACGCGGCGTCCCTCCCGGGCGGGTACAGCCACGGCTTCCTGATGGCCTTGTCGAGCGTGTCGCCCTCGCAGAGCTCTTGAAGGATCCAGAGTATCAGCTTCTGGCCCCCCGTCGCGCTATACACGCTCCTGTCACCTCGCTTGGAGAGGGCGCAGCACTTGAAGCAGCCGACGACGTTGTCGTGCCTGAGCAGCATGTTGGCCCGCGCCTCTCGGGCGATATTCTGGATCTGAGAATTTCTCGACGCCTCGACAACCTTCAGAGCGTACATCTGACCGTCCAAAGACACCTTATACACCCGGCCGAAGCTCCCCTGGCCGATATGCTGATTGCTCACTTGGAGCTCTCGGATCCACTGAGAGTCGCAGCACTCTGCCTCTGGATCCGAGGGACTCTTTTCGAGGCAGTTACTCTCCACCCGCAGTCCCTCTAGCTCTCTGACGATATCGTCAAAGGTCGATCCCGAGATTTCTTCTCGGGTCAAAGGCACCACAGACCAGCCGTCCAGCCCGCCGATCACCGAGAGGGGATGGCTCGGCAAGATCTCGTCGATGCTGCGGCGACCGTTGTTGAGTGTCAGACATCCATCCAAAGAACCCGTCAGGTTCGTGTTATTCAGCTTTCTGCTCGCTGCAGACTGGAACGAGGCGCTGGTCCCGTCCAGTTCCTCCGTCACCTCGTCGCTCAGCTCGTCGGAGAAGGACGAGTACTCCGCATCTTGGGACAAAACCTCTAATTCGAACGGGGATCGTATCTCGCCGGTCTCGAGGGCTGTGAGGGAGGGAGGCGGGGAGAGGGCGGAGAGGGCGGTGAGGGTGTCGGTGTCCGTGTCAGAGGTTCGTTCGTCCATCACGTACCCGTGGAGCCCTCCCGCGACATTGCCTTCGCGCTGTCGAGCATGTATTGACTATATTGATGCGATGCGTGGAAAAAAAGCGGACGAGGCCCCGCGAGCGACGAGCGAGGTCTTCTTTTCTCTCTCTCGGATGTCCCTCAGTTGCTGGACATTCCAGCTGCAAAAAGAGACGCCACGCGCGGCTTCGGCGTGTATTTTATGCTAATGAGGATACAAGTAAGAGTAATGCTGGCAAAATTCTGTATCGATTCGTTCTGATTCGTTCTGATTCGCCCGACCATGTATCTGTGCGAATGTATCTGTGCGCCACGTCGGACTGGCCCACTCTGCCGCACTGTCGATGCCAACCTTCCCACACTTCTCAGCGAGCCCGCGAATCACAGGCAAGTCCAGACCAGCACGACACGCCCACCACAGATACTTTTTAACCACCTCCGGATCCTCCCCGACGTCCCCGGCCTTGACCGACCGCAGCACGTGCGCACCGGCAACAGCGGTCTGGTACACCCGCCCCGGCACGTACGTCAGCTCCTAGAACATACGCGCGATCTCCTCCTTGGTCTTCAGCGACTTCACGTTGACCTTGTCGGGAGGATAGACGCGACGACCACCGATCCACGGATGCGCCCACAAACTCGTCCTTTAGGAACCCACACACACCCTCGAAGTAGCATTCCTTCAGGTCCACGTCCGGAAAAAAGCTTGTAAAACTCGCGCAGACCCAGCACCGACCGCAGCTCGCTCAGCTTGAACGGGGTCAGCCCCTGGAGCGAAAGGTCACGGATCAGCGGGTTCGCGCACCGCTCAGCGGCCGTATAGCCGTCCTCGAGTCGTTTCGCCTTTTTCTTGGACGCGGAATCACGCGTCGTTTTCGCGCCCCGCTTGCCCGCCTTCGCCTTGCTCCTCGTCGACACGGGCATGACAATAGTCTTCAACGATAACACCACCCCAGAACGAAACAAAGAATGAAAAACAAACACCAGCTTCCCCGGGAATAACGGCTTTTCAAACCGCGTGGGCGGCCACGAGCTCGAGTCTCAATGTCGCGTATTTCCTATCCTTTCACGTATCCCCTTATTTCATCCATTTCATTTCTGACAACATGATGCCCAGAACTGCCCCTGGGCCCGGGTCTCGACGCCATCCTCGAGATGCTGGCGCGCCATCATTGCCCGCCTCCTTTCTCCCCATCGCCCGCGCGCGGTCCCTCCCTGTCCGCGCCATTACCATGATGATGCTGATCTGTCTGTGCTCAGTCCGTCGGTCGGTCGCCCACGGCGTCCTGATGAAGCCCGCCTCGCGCAATCTGCTCAACCCAGCCAACCGATGCCCTCAGTGCTCGTCTGCCGGCGGCGTGGGCGCCCTCCAGGCCAACGGCGGCAAGCACGGCCTGGCCGGAGACCCATGGGACGAGAAAGTTCCACGCTCGCTGGAGGCGGGCGGCCAGTTCTGGAAGAAGGGCCTCTACTCGACCGTCGTGCAAGGGAGCGTGCTCGACATGGAAGTGCTGACCACGACGAACCACGCCGGCAGGTTCGAGTTCCGCATCTGTCAAATAGACGGCTCGTGGGACGACGCGCCGGCGCGGGAGGCCGAGCAGCTCACCGAGGAGTGCTTGGACCGCAACCAGCTGGTCCAGGCCAACGTCGCCGGCGCCCAGCAGCCGGGAGAGCGGTTTTTCTACGCGACCCCGGGCGACCCGGATGTCAAGCGATATTATTTACACTATCAGCTCCCCGAGGAGCTCATCTGCGACGGCGTCGACTCGCACTGCGTGCTCCAGTGGCAGTGGCAGACCCTTCACGGATGCAAGCCAGAGGGCTGGCCCGACGGGTACGCCCTCCGCAAGAGCTACGCGTACTGTGGCGACGCCAACAACCCGACGATCTGGAGCGAGTGGTTCTACAACGTGGCAGACCTCGTCGTTGTGCCGCCAGGGAGCGACACCGCAGCCGGGGCCGGCCTGGAACGCCTGTCGTCCGGGGAGGCGGTCACCAAGACCTTCTGGCACCCGTCGCTGCAGCAGTACTACGACCAAGAATAAAGCGTCGTGCGGAATCGGCTCGCTTTCCGACGCCCCCACGCAATACATCAGGAGCGGCTCGTGTGTCAACGGTCTGGCAACCGCCTCGGCTTCACGAACCGTCCCCCCTAAATGCCGGTCTCTACGACCCTATATTCAACCATTTTACTATTTGAACCATTCATAACACTATTTTGAGGTCCAGACGACCGGTGCGAGCCACATTCCAGCGCCGGACGGGCACGATGAAATTCTCGACACGCACGATCGCTTTTCTGTTGGTTTCGGCGGTGGTCGCGCTGCTACTCCCCTCGACACGCGCCCACGGCTTCCTGGGAACTCCTCCCGGGAGGAACGTAATCGCCAACAGCGATAACTGCCCGCACTGCCTGAACATGGGAACGGTACGGATCCGTATCGTCCGAACGATGTCTTGTTCTCTCTCACTCGCACGTCCGCGTTCGCCAGGTGAAGCAGGTGTCGAATAACGGCAAGCTCCATTGGCCGGAGGGAATGCGTGGTATCTGCGGGGACCCGTTCAATGGCCCGCGGAAGCACGAAGAGGGCGGCGAGTACTATGGTGACGGCACGCCGAAAGTGACGTACGCGCGCGGTGGCATCGCCGAGATCGAGATCTTCCTGAGCACGAACCACCGCGGTCGCTTCCGTTTCAGAATCTGCAAGGTTCTGAACTACGGTCCCGGGTCGGAGAAGGCGCAGCTCAGCGAGGAATGCCTCGACCAGCACGTGCTCAGGCAGGCCAACATCCCCCAGGCCCAGCGCCCGGTACGTATGGTTCATACGTGTCTTGGAATTCATCTCGTGGTGCCCACGTTGACGTGTGCCCGCTGTCCTCGATCATTCCTCGCCTCGCTCGCTTCTCGCTCTCGCTCACTTCTCGCTCTCGCTCACTGCTCGCCTCGTTCCCCCGCAGGGCGACGAGTGGTGGTATGCCGGCCCGTCCGACCCGTCGACGGTGACGTACACCATGTATTACCAGCTTCCTGAAGATCTTGTGTGTGACGGGGAAAGCGCGTCGTGTGTGCTCCAGTGGTACTGGGTCTCGGCAAACAGCTGCAACCCGCCCGAATTCCCGAGCGAGTACAGGCTCCCGTACAACCTGCAGGACTGTACGGCGGCTGATGCGACATATCCCGAGGAGTTTATCAACTGCGCGGATATTGTCATCGTGGATACCCGCGGCGCCGCCGCACAGTACGCCGTCCAACGCGTCTCCGGCAGCGGGAGCGACAGCAGCGTGCCGCCCGTCGTCTTGTACGATGCGGCCCAGTCGCGTCCCCGTTTCTTCGATCCGGTCTCCAACCAGGAACTTGAGGATACGTCGCGCTCTGTGAGGAAAATCGACAAGACGCTGGCCGAGAAGGCGGCCGCACAGCAGTTTTGCGCCCACAAGTCCAGTGGCACGTACGCCAACCCGGCCAGCCGCTGCCGCAGCTACTTCGTCTGCAAGGCCGCTGGCTCCTGGTACTTTGAGTGTCCGCTGGGGACTGGGTTCGACGCGGACAAGAGGCGTTGCACCTTGCTGGCGGCTGCCTGTTGAGGGCTGGACCGCTGGGCTAGGCCCAATTTCAATCGATACCGAGAATAAACTTGTACCAACCATTGTACTCCATGTATGCGACTTACAAGTGACCAGAAGAAGATGAAGCTCATCCTCGTCCGCCACGGGCACTCCCGGCCAAATTTGGAGGGAGTGATCGTGTCCTCCCCCGACTTGGGCGTCCTCCCACAGTTCGGCTTGACGTCCGTATTGACCATAGGCGCTCTTCGCACGCCTAGACTCTGTATCACTCTTCCTCTCTCCCTGTCTCTCACGTGCGCTCCGCTTCACTCGTTCCAGGGACCTCGGCCGGGAGCAAGCCGCAGGGGTCGTGCCGGCGCTCCGCGAGCAGGGCATCCTCGAGGCCATGAACCCCAAGACCATAAAGATCTACTCGTCACCGTTTAGCCGCGCCCGCGAGACGGCCGAGGCGATCGCCGACGCGCTCGGGATCGACGCCGGCGCCGTCCAGCTCGACGATTCGCTCCGGGAACGGTTCTTCGGCGAAGCGCTTGAGGGCGCAGCGAGCAGCTCGTACGGATCCGTCTGGGAACAAGACGCCGCGGACACGAGCGTTGGGCCTGCAGGCGGCGAGTCCGTCGTCGACGTCGCGTCGCGCTGCCAGTCGTTCGTCGACGCCGTCCGCCTCCGCGAGACAGCCGACGTTGTGTTTCTCGTCTCGCACGGCGACACGCTGTCGATTCTCGCCGCACACGTCGGCAACCTAGGCACGCTCGGTCGCCACCGAGAACAGGGTCTCGACAACTGCGGTGGGTTGCGAAGTTTCGTGCGCTCGACCCCCCACCCACCCACCCACCCCCCTCACTCGCGCTCCGCTCACTCGCCAGGCTTTCTCGTCCTCGACGACATGTAGCTGTCCTGTAGTCCTTCTGCTTCTTCTAACTTGACGTCACACAGAATCACGAACGAAACATTCTTTCCCCTCTACTTCTTCCCGAGCATCCGGAACAGCGGGTTGGTGGAGCCAGAGCTGCGGGCGCTTGCCTGGGCGTCTTCCTCCTCGTCGACGCCGCCCAGCGGGTTGCTCGTCATGCTGGCGTGCGTCCTGGCAGTGTTGAATCCGCTCTCGTTGGCGGACTCGTACTTCCTGGAGGAGTCGATGTCGAGGCCGGTGCCGGCCGTGCGCGCCGAGCCATACGCGGTCGACGTCCCCGACCTGGCCGTCGACTTGGCGTAGAGCGGGTTGTTGCCCTCATCCTCGTCGGAGGACCCGTCGAAGACCTCTCGCGGTGTGTTGAACCCGAGCGGGTTCGACTGGAGTCCCTCCGATCGGGCAGACTCGAGCCTCGACCTGGCCGTCATCGGCGCCGACGAGGCCACCGAGGGCGTCTGATACCTGGCGGAATCCGGGTCGGACAGGCCGCTGTCCTTCCGCTCTAGTCCGCCGATGGCCAGCGGATTGACGCCCTTGGCCACGGCCGCCGCCTTCCGCGCCTCCTGCTTCGACCGGCCAGAGCGAGGCGTGGGCTCGTTCATGTCGTACGCGGCTCCCTCGTACATCGTGAACTCCTCCTTCTGGGACGTGCTCAGGCCCTGTTCAGCGGCCGACTCCTCGAATGCGGCGTTGGAGGAGTACATGGCCGCGCCGCTCTTCTCTCCCGTCCTGGCCGAGCCGATCGGGCCACCGTCCCGCTTCTTCTTCATCACGAACCAGACGATGAGCAAGATGATAATCAGACCGCAGACACCACCGACGACGCCACCGACGATGGCTCCCACGTTGGTCGAAGACGGCTTGGACACCGACGCGGACCCGGGCACCAGGATGACGCCGAGCTCCTGCTGGAGGTCGTCGGCCAGGCTCCCGCTGTCGATGGCCTCGTTCAGGCTGTTCATCGAGTTGTCCTGGTCCCGCGTGTACACCTTGTTCGAAAGCTCGGTGGCCGTGAGCTCGGCGAGAAGCTTTCTTCCAGACGTGGCCGGCCGTGTGACCGTCTCGGAGGAGGACGTCGCGCCAGTCACCTCGACCCAGGCCGGCAGCACATTGGCGGCCTTGCCAATCACCTTCCTGTACTCGGACGTCTCCCAGAACGCACCGGCATCGGGTCCGCCCTCGACCGTCATCTTGAGCTCCACGTACGTGTCGGGCCTGTCGATCGGCGGCGGCGGCGGGACCGGGAGCGGCGCCGGCGAAGGGGTCGGGGCGGGCGGCGACGGGGCCGGGGTGGGCGCGGGCACCGGCGGGTAGTCCGGGTTGATGTCCGGGAGCTGCGGCGAGGTCGCATCGCACGGCCCGTAGTACACGGGCACGGAGGGATCCGAGCCAGCGTTCGGGTTGTCCGTGCACAGCTGGGCGTTACCGGCCAACGAGGCGGCCTCCAGCGCGCTCAGCTGCGACCAGCTCGCGGGGATCGCCCCGCTCAGGTTGTTCTCGCTCAAGTCGATCGCCTGGAGACTCTTCAAGTTGCTCCACTCCGCCGGCAAGTCCCCGTACAGCTTGTTGCCCGACATGTCGACTCCCTTGACCTTTGTCAGCGCCTCCCACGACGCCGGCAGCACGCTCTCCAGCTGGTTGCTTCCCACCGACAGGTACTCGAGGTCCTTCAGGACGCTCATCTGCGGCGGCACAAACCCGGTCAATGCGTTGTTCGCCACGTTGAAGTTTTGCAGCGTGTTGAGGCTGGTCCACAGCGCCTCGTCCAACGGAATCTGTCCCTGCAGCCCTTTGTCCTGCAGATTGATCCCCGTCACCATGCCCGCCCCATCGCACGTCACGCCCTCCCACTCCGTGCACATATCCGTCGTCGGGTTCCAAGACGACAGCGCCCCGTTCCCGTCGATCGCGCCCCGCAAAAGCAGCAGGCTCGTCATCTGTGCAGAGAGTTGGGCGAGCGCGGACGACGCCAGCGACAACGCCAGGAGCGCCACCGCCCAAGTCGGCGACTGCAGCAGGCGGCGGTTGGTAATCATATTGGTCACGTATGAATCTCCGGCCCTAGCACATCCTGCGCGCGCGAGCGAGCGAGTGAGCGAGGATTCGGGCGAGAATGGAGGGACGAAAGGACTCCATCGCGTCGACAATTTATGGCTCTCCCCGTCGCATGGTCGGTTCACAGTACTAATACTATCCACGCGACCGTAAGGAAGCGGCTTTGTCGGCGGGAAGGACGGGGAATGACGGGGGCGAGAGGCGAAAGACGACAAGAGATCCCCCGACCGACTTGCCGAGAGGGTGTCGAGAAAGCCGCGGTAGCGCGTCGTTGACGTACCAGACACAGAAATTGACTGCGAATTATGATTGGAGGCACGAAGGAAGCGCGGGGGGACAAAGGGCGATCGCTCGAGTGGTTTGCCAGAAAACGGAAACGCCCGATCAATCGCGACGGATCTAACGCATTGTCTTACAGGTATCCTACTGCTGTATGCACGACTCCAACTCCGACTCGGACGAAGACTCCAACTCCGACTCTGACGAAGACTCTGACGCCTACGCTGCCGCGATCTTCCTCTTCTCCTCCGCATCGGCGCTCGCCGCCTCGATCCTCGCCTCCATCTCCGGCCTAAAGTGCCTGATCAGCCCCTGGACGGGCCACGCCGCGGCGTCTCCGAGCGCGCAGATCGTGTGTCCCTCGATCTGCTTCGTCAGCTCCCACAGCATGTCGATCTCCTCGAGCCTCGCGTCACCGCGCTTCATCCTCGTCATCATGTCGTACAGCCACCCGGTTCCTTCCCTGCACGGCGTGCATTGCCCACAGCTCTCGTGCTTGTAGAAGTACGACAGCCGGGCGATCGCCTCGATGATGTCCGTGCTCTTGTCCATCACGATCACCGCCGCCGTGCCCAGCCCGCTCTGCTTCTCCTTCAGGGCGTCAAAGTCCATCAGCACGTCCTCGCAGTGGGACTTGGGCAGGCACGGCACACTCGACCCTCCGGGAATGATCGCCAGCAGGTTATCCCACCCACCGCGCACGCCGCCCGCGTGTCGCTCGATGAGCTCCTTGAGCGGAATGCTCATCTCCTCCTCCACGGTCACCGGCCGGTTGACGTGGCCAGAGATGGCGAACAGCTTGGTCCCGTGGTTCCCCTTGCGCCCGAACGAGCTGAACCACTGCGGCCCACGCCTCAAGATCGTCGGACTCACGCTCACCGTCTCCACATTGGTCACCGTGCTCGGGCAACCGTACAGCCCAACGTTTGCCGGAAACGGCGGCTTCAATCTCGGCTTGCCCTGTTTCCCCTCGAGACTCTCGATCAGCGCAGTCTCCTCCCCGCAGATGTACGCTCCGGCCCCCCAATGCACGTTCAGATCAAAGTCGTACCCGGACCCGCACGCGTTCTTCCCCAGGTACCCCTTCTTGTAGGCCTCGTCCACCGCCCGCATCACGTTCCTCCGCTCCTCCACAAACTCTCCCCGGATGTAGATATACCCAGCACGCGCACGCATGCCCACGCCTGCAATCAGACACCCCTCCACCAGCTTGTGCGGCTCGTTCCGCATGATCTCCCTGTCCTTGCAGGTACCCGGCTCTGACTCGTCCGCGTTGACCACCAGGTACGACGGACGCCCGTCCGACACCTTGGGCATGAAGCTCCACTTGAGTCCAGAGGGAAATCCGGCCCCGCCCCGACCCCGGAGACCAGACTGCTTCATCTGCTCCACGATCCAGTCCGTCCCCTTGACGATCAGGTCCTTCGTGCGGTACCAGTCCCCTCGGGCCTCGGCGCCCTTGATGAACGGGTCGTGGCGTCCGTATATATTTGTAAAGATGCGGTCCTGCATAAAGCGAAGTGGTGCGTCGTGAGTCGCATCCTCGTCGACTGGACGACTGGACGCATGCATCCCGCGTCGGCCGTCCCGGAAGCACATTTCGCACCTTATCTTCGAGTCCACCGAAGCTCGTACGCTCTGGTGTGTCAGAGAAGCAGCGCATCGCGGATTGGTGGTGAGAAATCATCGAGCCAGTCGCGGCGAAACTCGGCCCGTTCAGCGCCCCCGACCCGGTGAATACACGGGCGTGTCCCCCGAGCAGGGCCCGGGCAGCTTGACGCGAGCTCATCTGGAATGACCGACTCAATACGAGCGATTTCGTTCTCCAGGTTCTGTCTATGGTTTCAGCCACTTCGCCGAGAAGGGGGCAGCAGAACGATCTCAAAACCATGTTGCGCACGGGTGTCCAGAGACTGTTCACTGGATCGGTCGCGACCGACCTGCTCGGTCTCGGCAAGGCGGCCGGTGCAGAGGTGCGTTCCCGGCCGGATGTTTTCTCGGGGAGGTTCGGGGAGAAATTCTTCGCTCGTGGTCGCTCGTTCGTTCGGGGCGTGTGGCCGGCGTACGATCAGCGCAGGGATGCTGCGATTCTGCGATTTTGCGGTCCGCCGACGATCCGGCAGCCAGCGAACGCTCGACGCTCACTCGTTCTCAACACGCACGAATCGCAGGGGCTCGGAATCGCCACGGCGGTCAAGGCCACGGCGTCGGGCGCGTCGGATTCGTCGGGCGGGTCCAAGTGGTTCTCGTCGTCGCGTGCAACCGCGGCGGCTGCGACGCTTGCAGTCGCGGCGACCACGGCGACAGTCGCGGTGGCCGACGAGGCCGAGCACGGGCTGCACCCGCCGTCCTACCCGTGGTCGCACGACGGTTTCTTCTCGTCGTACGATGCTCGGGCGATTCGAAGGGGGTTCCAAGTGTACCAGCAGGTGTGTGCGGCGTGTCACTCTCTGAACCAGATCCATTACAGAAATCTCGTGGGGGTGTGCTACACGGAGGACGAGGCGAAGGAGCTGGCGATGGATATCGAGGTGGTGGACGGGCCGAACGATGAAGGGGAGATGTTTGAGCGTCCCGGGAAGCTATCGGATAAGATTCCTTCGCCGTATGCGAACGAAGAGGCGGCGCGGTTTGCCAACGGGGGGGCGTACCCGCCCGACCTGTCGCTCATCACCAAGGCCCGTCACGACGGGCAGAACTACGTGTACGCGCTGCTGACTGGGTACAGGGATCCGCCGGCGGGGGTCGAGGTGAGGGAGGGGTTGTATTATAACCCGTATTTCCCGGGTGGTGCCATCGCGATGCCAGAGCCATTGGGGGACGAGAGCGCGGATTACGACGACGGCACGCCGAACGATGCGGCGCAGCTGGCGAAAGATGTCACGACGTTCTTGGCGTGGGCGGCGGAGCCGGAGGCGGACGACCGGAAGTTGATGGGGGTGAAGTGGATCACGGCGCTCTCGTTGGTGCTCGTGACGGCGATTTACTACAAGAGGTGGAAGTGGGCGCCGTTGAAAAGTAGGAGGGTCATTGTAGATGTGCTGAACTAGAATACAACAGATAGTAAAACCTCTAGAATGTGTCGCAAAACGCCAGCGCGCGTTTCAGCTCGGCGGCCTTGCGCCAGCGTCCCCAGCCGGCCTCCTCTGCCATGATGTCGACGATCCTGGGCAGGGCCTCGACGCATGCCTGCTTGTCGAGGAACAGCAGACGGGTTCTTCTCGCGATGAAATCCTCCGGCGTTTCGCACATCTCGTACTTCATGCAGTAGACGACCTCGGCCTCGATGATGGGGTAGCCGCGCACGAGGCGCTTGCCGAGCTTGCGCGCCTCGGCAATATCCGTGACCGCCTTGGCGCGGTCGCCGTAGCTGCAGCCGAGGTATTTCGCGACGCGGGTGTCGATGGCGCCGCGCCGGTGGGGGACGACGTAGGTCTGTGCGACCTCGGTGAAGAGCGCGGGGTGGAATCCGCGGGCGCCGACGAGCTTCATGCCGCTCGTCTGGCAGGGGAGGGAGGAGATTTTGTCGACCGCGTCCTGGGCCATCAGTCGGTATGTCGTCCATTTCCCGCCCGTGATTGTCACCATGCCGTCCTTCTCGACAAAGACGACGTGGTCGCGGACAATGTTGGACGTGTTTTCGTCCGAGCCGAGGGTGGGATCGAGGGCCAGCGGGCGGATACCGCTCCATGCGCTCTTCACGTCGCTGCGCCGGACGTTTACCGAGAGGTATCCCGACAGCGCGTCCAGAATGAAGCGAATGTCCTCCTCGGACGCCTTTGGCCGCATGGTCACCTCGCAGGGCGCGTCGGTCGTCCCGGCGATGGTCTCGCCGAGCCAGGGGAGCATGAACACCACGCGACCGTCCTTGGTCTTGGGGACAATCATGCCGACGTTTTCGGGCGAGTAGTAGTCGGGCAGGGTGATGTGCACGCCTGGCGAACGTGTGAAGCGCGCAGCGCGAGCGAGAGAGTCAGAAGGGGGGGGCGCACGGCGGTCTGCGTGGCAACACGTACCGGACGACGGCATGATGATCTTCTGTCCCGACGCGGCCACGGTCGGATCGCTCATCTTGCGAACGTCGTCTGTGAACGGCCCCGTGGCGTTGATGACGTGCTTGGCCAGCACGCGGGTCTTCTTGCCCGTCAGGGTGTCGCGGATCCTCGCGCCGACGACTGCGCCGCTCTTATCGTGGAGGAGCTCGACGGCTTCCACGTGGTTCAGCACGGTCGCTCCCCGCTCTTTGGCCTGGAGAACGAGAGAAGCGCGTAGCGCGAGTGAGTGAGGGTTGAGTCTGGGCGCGCGATGAGCGAGCGCACGTCGGTCGAGGTCGATACCCACCGTACACGCAACAGCGACCGCCAACCGACTGTCGTTGAACTGCCCGTCGTAGTACACGATGGAGCCCTTGAGGTGCTTCCCCGACTCGTTCGTGTCACTCAGCGTCGGGAACGAGGCTTTCGACTTTTTCTCGCCCAAGAAGTGGCTCCATGACAGGTTCTTGCTGCCGGCGACAAGGTCGTAGAGCTTGAGCCCGGCCCAGTAGTACGGCACCTCCCACCACGCGTAGCACGGCGTCATTATGGGCAGCGGCGTCGCCAGGTGCGGCGCAGAGTCCAAGACGGCTTTCCGCTCGTGGAGCGCCTCGAACACCAGCTTGAGCTGTCCATAGTCCAGATTCTTGAAGGCCTTCTCCAGATACCGCACGCCGCCGTGCACGAGCTTGGTCGACCGCGAGGAGGTCCCGGCGGCAAAGTCTTCCTTCTCGATCAGCAGCGTCTTGAGACCCCTCGTCTGCGCGTCGAGGGCGCATCCAACGCCCGTCGCACCCCCGCCGATGACCAGCACGTCGTACGGCGTCGTCGAGGCCTCCTTCCATGACTCTGATCGGCTGCTCTGTCCCGGGATTTTGGCGAGCGCTTCCAGGCCCACGAGGCGGTGGTGGTCTACTTCTTCTCCCTCAGGCTGTTCGCCTTTCAGTGAGGCATAAGCTGTCAGGGATGCCGGGAGGACCGCAGCGAGCGGGGCGAGCCGGAGGAGCCCCCCTTGAGTCATCTTTTCGGTTGCAGATCAGCGAATTGGACAAATTGACGAGTTGCCCGTAGGTGGTGTGCACCCTAGGTTCGTAGATCGTAGACAGGAAGCAATAAACAGGTAAAGAGAGATAAGAAGTGTGAGGAAACCCAACCACTAAGGAGAACCGGGCGGCACCGCGTCGAAGTACATAATTGACAAGTCTGCCGTGGACATCGGATCCAGCAACAGCTCGGTCATCCTCGCTTCGATGTACGCCGCCTTGTCCTCGCGCCTCGCCCGGTCGAGGGCGTCGACGAGGGCGCCATTCGTGGACACGACCTCGACGAGCCAATCGTTGGCCGCCTTGCCGAGCATGGCCTTTGCCGCCTCGGCATACTCCCATCCGGTCAGCTCGTTGTACACGCGGCGTTCGTTGCGCTCCAGGAACTCTTCGACGCCGTACACGCCGTTATTGATGACAACGATGATGGGCTTGGCACCAACGCGACCAAACGTGCCGATCTCGTTCGCCGTCATCAGATGGGCGCCATCGCCGGTCACCAGCAGCGTGCGGCCGTTGCCCGTGTGTCCCCCGTTCGCGAGCTCGACGCCCAGGACCATCGGCGTGGCCGCGCCGATGGACCCCCACAGCGTTTGAGAGATCATCGTCACGCCGTCGGCCAGCCTGATGTTCGACATCAGGCCGCTGATCGTGCCCACCTCGACGACAAACGTGTCACCGTCCTGCAGCGTATCCTGGAACGCCGACATGATGGCCGAGTAGCTGATGCCGTCGTCACGCGCCCCCGCTTCGAGCGCCGGCCAGCGACCCGGATCGGCGATCCCACCAGCCGGCGCATGCGATCCGAGATCGCAGCGCATCAGGGCTTCGATCGCATCGCCCAAGAACACCCCGTGGTACGACAGGCGGAGATTCTGGACGGCGCGCTCGGACACGTCCCCGAGGCAGATGGCCGACGCGGCGGCGTCCAACGTCACAACCCGCTCCTTGAGCAACTTTGCGGTGCCAAAGCCGGTGCTCAGGTCGTCGTACAGCACGCCGCCAATGTCCAGAACGCATTCGGCGCTCTCCACCGCAGCCAGCACTCCCGCGCTCGAGAGCTTCCCCTTGTACATCCCTCCGAACTGCGGGTGGTGCTCCGACAAGACGCCCTTGTCCATCGTGGTGGTGAAGAACGGACACCCGAGCTTCTCGATCAGCGCCTGCGTCTCCTTCTCCAACCCGAGCCGGTTGACCATGTAGGAGACGAGCACGGCCACGGTCGTGGCCTTCTGCAGGCGCTTCGCCGCGGCCTGCACGCCCCCCTCCAGCTCGCTCTCGACCGACTTTGCGTGGCAGATCGACTTGATCTCGCACCGAGGGATTTGTCGCTGGAACATCGAGTCGTAAGCCGTCAACGCCGAGGCGGGAATCTTCATGATCCCAACGTCCTTTGGGACGAGGATATAGCACGGCTGGCGCTCGCGGAGCGCCACCTCGATCACCGTGTCCAACTCGCGAGGCAACGAGCCGGGGTCCGTCACCCTCAGCGAGATGCAGCACGCCGACTCTGAAATATTCTTGAACGGCGCGAGCTCCGGGTGCAAGTGCTTTCCGAGGGTATGATGCACGACGCGGCCGGTGTTCTGAAGCCTCAGACCCGGCTCTCCTACCAGATGGAAAACGCTCCCCACCCTCTCCGCCTTGGAACCCATCACGCCGTTGATCGCCGACAGCTCGCCCACGCCGTACGTCGTCGTCAGGACGCTCGCGCCGTGGACGCGCGCATAGGCGTCGGCTGCATACGCCGCATTCAGCTCGTTCGTCGTGAGCACAAACTCCATCGACGGATGGTCGTCGATCGCGTCGTCAAATGCAAAGGCAAACTGGCGGGCGCAGCGAGTGTGTGTGTGAGAGAGAGAGTCGGGAGGGAGTGTGAGAGAGGGCGTCGATCAAGGTCTACGTACGTCGCCTGGACATCCGAACGCGTGCTTGACTCCCAGGCGATCGGCGAGCACGTTCACGATATACGAGCACACCTGCAAGGGGGGTGGGGGTTCGGGGTGAGTACTGATCTCGCGGAAACCCGAACCTCAATTTCATACCGTGTCGTCGTGCTTGTTTTCATCGGGAACCGGCACCATAAGTGCCTCGAGCGCAAACTGGCTCTTCGAGATCGCACGACGGACTTCAGACGCGGTCATACTGCTTAAATGGGTATCGAACGAAAAAGATTCTTTTGAAAGTGACGCGGCCCCCAGCTTGGGGGCCGCGTCCGCGGCTCGGCCCCTCCGATGGACTCGTCCATCAATCAAACGCCTTCTCCTTCAACTCGACACGGCCGCCTTGAGATCGCGCACCACCGCCAACGCTTCGCCGCCGCACCGCGCCGCTTCGATCTCCTCTAAATCCTCCCAGATCATTGCCTTGGTCGCGCGGTTCCGGGGCCAGCAGCACCGGACGTAGACGAGCAAGCACCGCAGGGCGCCCAGCCGAACCTCGTCATGCAACGCCTTGGCCCACTCGACCAGCATCGGCAACAGCACCGGCGCGTGGTGCATCAGACCCACGCTCATCCCATGCAGTTCGGCGCCCACAGATTCGAGCCACGCAGACGCATACACCAGTGAGTGCTGGTTGCGCTCTGCCAGACTCATAACGTGCTCAAACAGCACGTCGCGGAGCTTGGTCGAGGCCGCAGACGTCTTCGCGGTAGAGAGGTACCCCAGGAGGTTTCCGGCGCATCGATAGCCGGCAGTCCAACACCGGTCGTCGTTCGCCGACACGCTCTCCTTGACAATATCGACCAGCGCGCTGGCGACCCCGGCGACGCCCTGATCGACGCCCTGATCGACTCCCTGATCGACGCCCTGATCGACGTCCTGATCGACGTCGGTGATGACAGCGATGAACGCATCCACGCACGCCAGGCTCTGATTTCGGACCTGATACGACACGTCCTTACTTCCCAGCGCGAGCGCGTGCAGCAGCAGCATCACGTCCTCGAATCCACGAGAAGCAACAACGCTACGCATATGCTTCACGAACCACGTCAGTTGCATGCACCGCAGACACCGGTCCCAGGCCGACGGGCCGTCGTAGGCACCCAGAGTCGCGCTACACACCTGCGCCTCCTCGAACTCGACGTGGGCCACGATCACGTCGTGCAGCCGCGACACCGCCGTCGGCAGGACGTCCATCACCAGTTCCTCGGTCGGCCGTCCCGTCGACGCCCGCAGGGCGCCCAGCAGGGCGTCTGGTGCCCCGGACGCCGGCACCAGCTCGGAGTACAGTGCCACGAGCAGGAGCACGTCGTAGATGCCCAATGAAGCCTCGTCGCGCTGCACGATCAGGAACTCTGACGGCGCATCGCCATTGTCCGGGTCGTCGTCCGGGTCGTCCTTCCCTCCGTCGTCGCTGTCGTCGCTGTCGTCGCTGTCGTCGACGACCTCGATGATGCTCACGAGCTCCGACACGCGAGTCTCTTTCGGTGATCGGTCGTTCCGTGCGCCGGTTTTCTTCTGTTTCGTGCCCCTAGATGACGCTCCGCGGCTTCCTTCGCGACCGCTGAACGTCGGCAGCGTGCCGGCGTCAGCCACGAGCCGAGCCAGCTCCCGGAGCCCCGTTTCTTCGTCGGGTCCCCCTTCTTCGGAGGTGACGTCCTTGACCGTGCCCGTGTCGATGTGGTCAACGGTCGGCCACGGGCAGGGGGGCGAGGCCAGGCCGGCCAGGACCGCGTCGAGGTCGGGACCGCCTGGTCGTCGAGCGAGTCGCATGGCGATTCGAGTTCGGGTGGTGGTGGGTTGGACACGGAGCTCGACTCGCGCAACGGCGGGCGCTTGCAGCCGCGCAGGCAGGAGGCGATCGGCTTGGGGTCGTCGGCGGCGTGCCGGCGTGCCAGGTTTTGTTTTTGTGGAACAAACCTCGCTCAGTTTTCTCGTAATTACTGTTTCTCGTAATTACAAGCGCAAGGGTTCGCCACCGGAGCGTTCGAGCTGTCGTATCATTCGAGTCGATACTCTTGGAGCATTGCGCAGGGCGAATTCTTTTCGGATCGTTTTCGGATCGTGTCGTCAGATTTTCTCGAATCAGCAGCAGATTTCCACGAATGGTTGACAGTCTTGACCCCCGCGAGGTCGACAGACTCGAGCAGCAGGTCGAGGAGGAGGAGGAGGACTGCGGACGCAGCGAGGAGGGCGAGGAGGGCGAGGAGGGCGAGGAGGGCGAGGAGGGCGAGGAGGGCGAGGAGGAGCGAGCCAGTAGTAGTCTCCGATCTGAGGAGGACGAAGGCGAACTCGGCGAACTCGGCAAACTCGGCGAACTCGCCGAGCCCGGTCCCCCCAGCCACGTCCCGCTCTTTAAGAAGCACGCCGATCAGTTGGACCGGCTGTCCATCGCCGGCCTGAGCTCGGCCATGGACGACCTCGGGCTGCTTTCTCACCGTTCCGAGAAAGAGTCGCAGGACGTCGTCGTCGCGACCTTTGCGACGCTGGATGCCGACAAGAAGAACTACCTCTCGGCGGACGAGTTTGCGACGCTATACGACAAGGCCGTGCTGCCGACGCTCGCAGACGTGCTGCGGAAGGAGCACCCCGAGATGGTCGAGCGGCTCGAGGGCGCGTTTGTCAAGTTTGCCACGTTTGGGAAGCGCGATCGCGCCTCTTCCGTGTCGTTGGGGTCCGTGCTCCTGGGGGACGACGCTGACAACGTCGCGCCCGGCGACATTGTTTCGAGCGAGACGAAGATTCTGATGGGTACGCCGGCGTTTGTCAAGCTCCTGCGGGACGCCGACTTGGTCAAAACCTCGGACGACACCCACCGCTTTGACGTGATCTTTGCCAAGGTCAAAGAGCGGGGCGCCAGCAAGATCACGTTTGCCCAGTTTGTCGACGCGCTGCGCCTGATCGCCGAGAAAGCCGAGGGCGACACGTGCGGGCTCGACCTGATGACCCTGGTGGCGAGGATCTCCGAGGCGGCCCCGAGCATGAACCTCACGCCGAGAGCCAGCCCGAGAAAAGACGCGTCGTCGACGACGAGCTCGTCTCCGACCAAGGGCCGCCCCATCCACATCGACATCACGGCCGTCTCGAGCAGCGACGGCCTGCGGGAAGTGTTCACCAAGTACGCCCGCTTCGGGACCGGAGGTGCCAACAGGAGGAAGGTGCCACAAACGACGCCGACGCCGACGTCAAAGCCGGCGGTCCAGCCGGAAACTCGCCTGTCCAGCCAGCAGTTTTCCAAGCTGGCCAGGGAGTGCGGTCTGGTGACCCGCGCCGTCAGCACCCAGAAGCTGGACGTCTTTTTCGCCAGCTGCAAGTCGAAGCGCACCCCCCGCACCTCGGGGATCAGCTACAACGAGTTTTGCGCCGCCCTCGAACTCGTCGCCAAGGAGGAAGGCGTCATGACGGACTACGTCGTCAACAAGGTCCGCGGCCACGCCGACACCGCCCCGGTCATCAATTCCCCGGCGCTCCTCCAATCCCCGGCCGGATTCGTCCGCCTCCACGACGACGAGCGGGCACATTGCGGCATGTACGGGAGGAGACTGAAGAGCTGAAGAGTGTTTGCGTTTGTATTTCTCTTCTCTTCCTGCAACAACGTGAAAGTACTCTTTCGTCTGTCGTACGCACCCCCATCATCATCATCATGCCATGGCCTGCAACGTCGCCACCCGCGCCGCATCCCCCAAATACGCCCCCATCTCGTCCACCGTCACCCACGCATAATCCTCGTACCCGCCCCGCCGCAGCAACGCATCGCCGTCAAACCCCCCCGGCTGCACCAACTGACACCGGTGATAAAACCGCGTTGTCGCATCTTCCCCAACCGTATGCGCCGCCGGCGCATTGCCGACAAAGTAATGATGAACCTCCTCGACCCCCGCCTCGTCTCCACCATTGGACCCCAAGACCCCCGCCAACGCCGCTTCCGCCGCACCCCTCGAGCTCCCCGCATCCCCAACCGCACCCTCCACAAACCCCCACGTGCCTCCGCGCTTGACCAACAGAAACAGCCGCGCATCCAGCCTCCGATTCAGACTCTGCATATTCTTCGCCCGATCCGCCGACGTCTCCCTCGGCGCAGCCACCCATCCCGCCGCCTGCGAACCGCCGCCCGCAACACGACCGTCTCCGTCTGGCTCACCCCCGCCGCCCGCACCACCCGCCTCCGTCACGACGAAGCTGTCCGGCAACGCCTTGAAGCGGCGAGCGTTCCACTCGGCACTCCAGCCTTTATACGCCTCCTCGTACGCCGGAGGCAAGGGCACCAGCATCGGAAGACGCTCTAGCGCGACACAGGCGACGTAGTGGGGCGGGGATGACGACGACGACGACGACGACGACGACGACGACGACACGGCCCGCGACCAGGTCGGCGAAGCGGATGCACCGAAGAATTTTCCTTCGACATTGCCGCCCGCCAGCGGCACTCCAGACGCCCGCGCGAGGGCCAGATCCTCGACGAGGCGATACAGCGCCCCGTGGAGACGACGGAACGACGACGACCGCGACGAGGCCGACTGCATCGAGTGGTGGTTTGTGTGTCCAAAAACGCAGAATAGAATTCAACGACCGAGCCAACACGAGCGCGTTCAGCATTCACACATACGTTCATACATACGAACGATGGCCTCCACGAAGATCTCGTCCACGGTGGTCACGCAGTTCGAGACGGGCCACCAGGCCACGGTCCACAGCTCCGAATTGGATTACTTCGGGAAATGCCTCGCCACGTCATCGTCGGACCGGCTGGTGAAGGTATTCCGGGTTGAGGTAGGTCGTCGCTTTGTATCTCTGTATCTCGGTCGTCGGGGGTGACCATTGAGGGACGACGGGGACGACTGGGCTTGATTTCGTGTTCGAGATCACCCAACCCGACCGTTCGCCCTCCCTCGCCCTCCCTACTTGCATTCCCTACCCGATGCCCTCACCCCGCTGTCACTCGCAGAATGGAAGCACACAGCACGTGGCGGATCTGGCGGGGCACGCTGGTCCCGTCTATAAAGTCGCCTTCTCGACGCCGAAAAACGGGTCGTACCTGGCGTCGGCGTCGTTCGATGGCAGTATCATCGTGTGGGAGAACAGAAACAATGACTCGGTGACGTGGCAGCAGGCGACGCAGGCGTATAACCAGAACGGTGCGGCGGTGAACAGTGTGGCGTGGGCGCCGTACGCGGATAGCAAGATGGTGGCCGGGGCGTGTGCAGACGGGAGCATTATGATTGCAGAGTTGTCCGGGGGTGCGTGGCAGGTGAGTGCGATTCCGAACGCGCATGATATCGGGGCGATGGATGTGACTTGGGCGCCGCAGGTCGGGATGGATCAGACCCGTCGTCTGGCGACGTGCGGTTGCGACGGGGCCGTCAAGGTGTGGATGTTTGATACATCGAGCGGGACGTGGGTTCAAGAGGGGGGGAACCTGGTGGGGCACGCGGACTGGGTTCGGAGCTGTGACTGGGCGCCGGCTGCGGGGTTGAGTTCGTCGGCCACGGTGGTGAGCGCCGGGCAGGACGGGAAGGTGGTGGTGTGGCGGATGGTCGGGCGGGAGTGGGTGAGCTCGACGGTGTGTGAACTCGGGAAGGCGGTGTGGTGCGCGAGGTGGAACTCCAACGGGAGTATGATCGCAGTGACTGACGAGGCACAGACGGTGAGCCTCTGGAAACAGGTCGGGAACGCGTGGATGAACGTGGGTTGAGTTGCTCAATTCGGTATTCAGTATTCGGTAAGTAGTGGGTCAGCGAATTCGTTCCGTTCGGGGCAGGTGAGTGTCCAGCCGCGCTGATCGCGGGCCCTGCACCGGTCGAGCGTCTGGCGGTAGATGAAACGGCACTCTCGTTCCGTCAGTCCGGCCAGCTTCTTGTCGTTGAGGAGGACGAGGCGGGCGACGGCCTCGTCCTCGGGCTCGGACGGGTTGACGTACAACACGTCTCGCATGGCCTTGTGGACGACAACAAAGTGGTCCAAGGTGCAAGTCTTGTTCTTGTCTGAGAGGATCCACATCGGCTCGAGGTTCTCCGTGGGGAGGCCCGAGATGCAGCAGCGGGGGACGTCGCCGTCGTCGTCGTTCAGATGTGCTGCCGACTTTGTCGAGGCGGCGAGGAGCTTCACTTTGCGTTCGACCCATTGCGGGTGTCCGGCTGCGTCGAGGCGGTCGGTGAGCGTGCGTGCCCTGTCGATGAGGTCGAGTGGGAGGTCGAAGGGAAGGGCGGCAACGGAGCCGACAGACATGGTCTTCGTCGATGCGCGGCATTCCACGGTCCCGTAGTACCTATTCGGGTCCTCACAGTCGCCTCCGTGGGTGATGACGGAGTCGTTGACCCAGTAGTTGATATTGCACGACGCGAGCAGGCGGGGGCAGTAGAATCGGCCTGGGTGCGTCGAGCGGTTCTCCGTCCGAGCGATCGAGCCCAACTGGTCGCCGCCGAGGGTCTTGATGGCGATTGCGTGCTTGTCGTACTTGTTGTCGGGGTTCCGCTCTAGAACGACAGTGGTCCTGGAGCGGACGCGTGCGAGCTCGCGCTGGTAGTGGGTGACGCCTACGAGCTTCAGCTCGATTGTCTCGAGTCGGTCCATCCGTTCGATGAGGCCCTGCGTCTCGTCGCGAAAGAACGCGGTGTGGGACTCGAATCGATAAACCGGGTCATCCCTCACGTCACCGCCAACGGGCTCTTCTTTCACGCGGCGCTCGTCTTCCTGCTTCGGGACCACACATATATCTTCCTGCTTCCGCTTCCGCTGCCTCCGAGGCATTGGTTGTGAGCAACAACGACATAACTTTACAATTTTTGATCACGAACAGGGTTGACTAAGTCAGCCTATCAACAGCATGGCCGTGGCTCCGGCGACCGCGGCCGCGGAGAGGGTCAGGCCGCTCGTACCGCTCGCGGCCGGGGCGGTCCCGGCCGCGGGGGTCGACGGCAAGCCCAAGGACGGCGTGGCAGGCGGCGGCGAGGCCGGCGGCGGCGTGGCAGGCGGCGGCGTGGCAGGCGGTGGCGACGAGCGCGGCAGAGCGAGCGGTGAGGGGGTCCTCTCTCGGGGAGGCGGTGGCGACGAGCGCGGCAGAGCGAGCGGTGACGGGCTCCTCACCTGGCGAGGCGCCGGCGGCGGGGACGGGTTCCTGACCTGGCGAGGCGCCGGCGGCGGCGGCGACGGGCTCCTCACCTGGCGCGGGGGCGGCGGTGACGGGTTCCTCACCTGGCGTGGCGGCGGCGGTGACGGGTTTCTCTCCTTTCTCTCCGGCGGCGGCGACGGGTTTCTCTCAATGCGAGGCGGTGGCGGCGATGGGACCTTGACGTCAAACTTGGTCTTGACGTCTCCGAGATCGGCCGAGAACTGTTCGCAATACACGCTTAGGCACCCTGGCGAACGAGCGAAGCGCGTAGCGCGAGTGAGAGAGTCGGGCCGTTCGAGCGCACGTCGAGATCAATACCCACCGATCTGCCCAAAGTCGAGTCCGGGTTTGATGGCCGCGGTGAACGTCCCGCCGTTCACCGGGCGCTGCGGGACTTCTTTGTTGGAGAAACGCCCGCCGCGAGAGATCGAGCGGGGCGTGCAATCTTCCCCATACCAAATGTAGACGGACGGGGCTCTGCCGTCATAGTTGAAGTTTTCGATGGTCACCTGGCAGTCTGACGAGACACTGATTCGTCCCGAGACGTCGTGTTCAATCTCGTTGAGATTCCCCGAGAATGTAGGGCATTTTTGCGCGCTGGCGCTGGCGACGAGGGCAGAGACGAGAAAGAGCCGACGCATCTTGATTGATCGCACGCGTGACGACTCGATATGCTGCTGTCCGTATGTAGGGCTGCTCCGATGTATGTAAGATTCGGTCTTTATTATTATTATTATGCCAAAGAACGGACGGTGCGGTTTCGAAGTGGAGAAACCCTATCGCCGACTCAAACGTGTCGAACCCTGGTTGCCGTTCTAACGCGTTGAACGCGGCAACCGACTTTCCTTTCCTCAACTCCCCAGTGGACCGTTTCCTTTCTTTACACTGCCGTCGTGGTGATCATCCCGAGGTCCATCATCTTCCTCACGCGCAGCTCCGGGTCCCGCAACAGCCCCTCGTCGTTCCCCCCCTGCGCCATCGACACGATCGCCCGGGTCGCTCGAACGAACGCCTCTTTGTCCTTCTCGCTGAAGCGGCGGAGGATGAACGAACAGGCGTGGTGCCTCACCCGAAGATCCGGGTCGCGGACCATGGACTGGACGTAGCTTCCGTCTTTGAGCAGGGGGTGGTTGTGGCTGTTCTTCTTCGTGCACGAGGCGATCAGCAGGATGAACGTCGCGAGCCGCGCGTCCCAGAAGGGTTTGCCCGAAAGGCCGTCCGCCTTGACGACCACGTGGTTCATGGCGTCGAAAATATCCTTGAGCGTGGTCGGAGACAGCATGTCGAGGATGGCCGGGGGACACAGCGACGTCGACGTCACAAATGCCTCAATAGGGTCGATCGTCCGGTTGAAGGCGAGGACCGTGGCGTGGACGGAAGCCAGCGCGTTGGCTGTTTCTTTGATTCTGCGTTCCTTCACGCGAGCCACCTTGTCCGCGAGCGAGACCCACTGCGTGTTGTACGTGTGGGCGGTGACGGACCCCATCCTGGAAGCAGTCGGCACCTCGTTGAAGTTCTTGCTCGTCTGGATGGAGAGAGAGAGGTTCGCGGTCGGTCGGTTGAGCCGTTCGCGCTGGTGATCGACCGCGTCCATCGCCATGAGGCCGGCGGAGAGCGGGCGTTCGGCCCCCGAGCCTGACGACCCGTTGTTATTGTTGTCCGGGTTGGAACTCTGGGACTCGCTCGAGTGGGGCCTGTTGTTCGGATTTTTGCTTCCTGGGGTTTTGAGTCGCCTCCAGAGTCCGGGGACGATCTTCGAGAGGGGAGACAGGGGGCCCGTCGAGTCGGGGGGGCCGGCCGAAGAGGGGCTCGGGATGTGGAGCGGCGCGGCGAGCGACGGCCCCTCCGGCGTGTGGTGCCGAGAGAGGCCGGCCTGGTCGGAAGCAGGCGCAGACACAAAGGCGGACGCAGAGGCGGACGCGGTGGCTTCGTTCGCACTGTCGCCAGTTGGCGTGGAGGGCGGCTGGTTTTGCCCGGCGATCCCGGCGATGCCCCTGACGCCGCCGATGCCGCCGAGCGCCACCTCGACGTTGGCGCTCTTGGAGCAGCTGGTGGCGACCACGACCATCGATTCGACGACCAGCGCGATCGCCGAGCTCCACTCCGGGGGCGACGAGAATCCCGAGATCCACTCAAAGGCCCGCTCGATCGTCGACAAGCAGAGGCGGTCGGCGTCCACCACGCCGCTGCTGGTCCACTTGTCGTGCAAAGTCCCACTAATATTCAGTGTCCTAAACCGGATTCCGCCAACTACCTGGCGGACCGCCAAAGCAAAGTTGGTGACGACGTCGTCGTCCCCGACAAACCGCCCGCGCTCCTCCTCCTGCCGTGATTCCGGCGTCTTTCGCGCCTTCTCCTGCGTGAGGGCGCTCAGAATCGTGTCTCCAAACGTGAACAGTGTCTGGTCTGGCACGCTCGACGGCAGCAGGGGTACCGGCGGCGGGATGATGGCGTTGCGCTCCTTGGGGTCGGTGACGCCCGCGTCGAGGACCGACATCATGAGCTTGACCATCCAGCTGCGCCCGATCACGCGCTCTTTCGGCGAATCGCTCACCAACAGAGACCTGAGCGTATCCCAGTGCCTCGTATCCGTCTGCCCGAAGACGCCCGCCTCGAGGGTCGCCTCGAAGGACGCCATCATGCCGGCGTCGTCGTCAGGCAGGTCGCCAGGCTCGGACGCCGCGCGCTTCAGCGACCTGATGCACTCCAGGACATCATCGAACTCGACGGACGCACGCTCAGAGCCGGATTTCGATGGCGACACGGACGCAGTGCACACGCTGTGGATCACACGCGCCAGATTCTCGTCCACGTCCTCGTCCGAGGGCAGGCTCGGCATGACCAGGTAGTCGCGCAGGAACTCGCACGCACCGCTCCGCAGCATGGCCCTCGATACGCCCACCGACGCCCCTACGCTGTCAAGAAGCACGCAAAACAACGACCTGCAGGCGAGCTCCGTCGGCGCGTACTGGTACTCTTTCACGACGCCCGACACGCCCCCAAACCCGGCCAGCTTGGACCGATTCAGCGACGCCAGCTCCGCCCCGTCGCCTTTCTCGTCGTCTTGGCTTTCGTTCTCCTTGTCGTCGTACATGACGTTGCACGCCAAGCACGCCAAGAGAGACTGTACCCTGGTCGCCCAGAAGCCCGTTCTGGCCACGAGCAGCATCCGCTTGAGGGCCGGCAGCGGGAACGCATCCACCCACGCCCGCACGACAAACCCGTCCCGCGTGCACAGCGCCATCACGCAAGACAGCGCCGCCGACCATATCTCCGTACTCGCCGACGACACCGACTCGTCGCAAGACGCCGCCAGCGCCTCGAGCAGATCAAACAGGATCCGCCGAAGCCACCCACGGAACGCCTCCCTCTGACGAACGCACCGCGCGCCATCGACTCCATCGACTCTATCAACTCCATCACCCCCAGCGATAGCATCGACCCCGAGCCACTTGACATTGGACGTCTGCCTCCGCACCGTATTCATCCACGACCCGTCGTCTCCGTCAGCCCCATCACCGCCATCACCGCCATCACC
>Ga0181582_10000594_pt1 | contig 25994 bp, 26 predicted proteins | sample 071ome_32_FD_132438 | JGI IMG/M metagenome (GOLD analysis project Ga0181582, IMG submission 132438) | Coastal salt marsh microbial communities from the Groves Creek Marsh, Skidaway Island, Georgia - 071405AT metaG (megahit assembly) | ecosystem: Environmental > Aquatic > Marine > Intertidal...
AGAGAAGCGTCGAACGGTCGACCATCGTAGCGAGAGCCGAGGCATGAGCCTGCGGCTTTCCTGCGGGCTTGTCGGCAAGTCCAGGGGCAGCTACGCGTACCGGTCCAGCCGCGACGATTCCGAGCTGCTTGATCTGATCAAGGAGAAGGCTCTCGAGCGTAAGATATGGGGATACAGGAGGCTGGCCGTGGTGGACGACTATACTCAGAGCTGCCTGTGGATCGAGGGGGGACAGTTCGATAACCGAGCATCGCGTATCCAGGATACTGGACAATCTGGTCGAGCTTCACGGCAAGCCCGAGAGAATCCACTCGGAGAACGGGCCCGAGTTCGCGGGAACGGCCCTGGACCAGTGGAGCTACCGAAACGGGGTGAAGCGCACCTTTATCCAGCCCGGCAAGCCCCAGCAGAACTGCTACGTGGAGAGCTTCGACGCCCGCTTCCGGGAAGAGTCCCTGGATCGCGAACAGCTCTGGACTCTAGCCGAGGCTCGAGTGGTGATCGAGGACTGGCGATGGAAATACAACTACATCCGGCCCCATCGCTCGCTGCACTACGTGACCCCGCTGGAGTTCAATCAGGAACAATCAAAGGAAACCGAACCGAACCAATTTTGGGCCTCCAGTCGGCCCACGGCCTCCTGGCTACCCAAAATTGACATGCTATACGACATTGGCCACATTGTCGACACGCACAGACTAACTAAAGCTCTGGCTCAGTTTGAGTAACTCGACCAGAGTGTTTTCGGCTATTTATACGAAGGTTATGCTCCTAGTCGGCTAAGCAATCTTCCAATGCGTCCCGATCTAGTCTATGAGACAGAGCCCTAGACTTCCCACGGATCCACTTTGCCTTGGACAATCAGCCTTAGAGAATCCAAGCGCAATCGAGCTGAGCTTATTGCTGCATCGATGCCCGCAATCTCCTCCTTGGCCAGTTCGATTTCCTCTGGGAGGACATTCGGATTGATCCGTTTCAGATCAATCAGCCTTTCTAGTTCTCCACCTAGAGCTCGCTTCATTCTGGATCTTGCCTCCTTCTTCAATTGATTGGCATCCCTCTCCGCTATCGCTTCAGCAGAATCGAGTAGAGTTGCCAGGATCTCCTTCGAGAAGCCCGTATCTTCAATGAATCGATTGATCGATCCATTCCGTAGTTCTGATTCGACTATCTCGGTTTCTCGATGCGTTCCTAAGTCTCGGCCGCTAGCGTCAACGAGTACGCGGAGCGGAGGCGTTGCCATAAACCGCTCTACATGCAGTTTGGAATCGGCAACCGCCTCCAGTACGAACACCGCATCCAGAAACAAATTCGAATCCTCCGATTCAAGAAGCGCGAAACTGGCAACGCCCTTTTCCGAGTTGATAAGCAATTCCATCGACTCGTCAAAGAGCGGATGGTCTTTGGACACGAATCGAATATCTTCCCGGGCAATCGCTCGAGTTCTGTCAAACGTGGCAAGCAATCCTTCTTCAGGAATCTGTGGATACGAATCAATGTAGGCATGCCGGGAATTGAAAAAGACATCGCCCTCTTCATATTCTTCAATCCTTACTCCAAAAAGATCCATCACTTCCCAGAGCAGCCCTTTGGCTCGGTTGTCCGATTCCGATTCCCGAATCGCCTCGATCACTTTTCTAGCAACTCTAGGATCGAACGAATTCAATTCCAGCAAGCGATCTCTTCCGCGACGCAGCTTCTCATTCAGCGATTCTCTGAAGATCAGCGTTTCCTCAGTTAGCTTCGCTAGCTCTTCCCTTCCTGAAGATTCTTTTTGCGTCCCATACGCTACAGCTCCCTTGAGAGCTTTCTTTTCAAACGCCTTTCTATACTCCGCCAATCCGTGAACGCAGCTTTCAAACGCATCTAATCCTTGATGATACCAATCCGCCAAAAATTCCTGCGGGCTCCCTACCATGTAAGGTACATGAATCTGAATCGTAGCGGTTTGTCCAATACGATCAAGACGGCCGATCCTTTGCTCAAGCAGGCCAGGATTAACCGGAAGATCGAAGAGAACTAGATGATGGGCGAATTGGAAATTCCGGCCCTCGCTTCCGATCTCCGAACAGATGAGCAAGCGGGCCCCTTCTTCCTCGGCAAACCAAGCCGCATTCCGATCCCGTTGAACCAGCGGTAGCCCTTCGTGGAACAGCGCCGCCTTTATATTCAAAACTTTCTTCAAGGCCGCATCGAGAGCTATTGCTTTCTGCTGCGACTTGCAGATCAATAGCGCTTTCGCTTTCCGTTTGGCCTTCAAAAAAGCTACCAGCCAATCTAGTCGGCAATCGTCCGAAAAGCTATAGCGTATGCCGCCCTCCGCGTTGCCGCTCTCGACCAGAAACTCTTTCAACAGTCGACCAATCTGCCCCTTTCTGTTCTCTCTGCCATCTAGGGGCGCCGGGCAATACTTCCTCTTTGGGAAGCCCTTCATATTGAGCCGAGTATTTCTGAATACAACTCGCCCCATTCCATGTTCATCAAGCAAAGCTCGCAAAAGCGCCTCTCTGGCTCCCTTTAAACCAGATTCGAAATTAGCTAGCTTCCTTTCCAGGCCTTCTAGATCCTTATCGAATATCCGTTTCAGCTGCTTTCGATCCTCGCTTGAGAGCTCCTCTCCCTCAACGATGCGTTCCGCTATGCTGGCAATGGATTCGAAATCCTCGGCTTCCTGGTTAAACGCCTCGAGGTCGCTGTAGCGATCTGGGTCTAGCAATCGCAATCGGGCGAAATGCCCTGACACACCGAGTTGCGTTGGCGTCGCAGTCAGCAGCAACAGGCCCGGGCTAACGCGACTCAAATTAGACACCAAGTCGTATTGCAGATTTGACCATTCTGGAGTCCACTCTAGATGGTGCGCTTCGTCAACCACTACAATGTCCCAACCCGCATCCGTTGCTTGGGCGCTGCGGCTATCGTTGTCGGATAAATAGTCGATCGAACAGAGGATGAGCTGCTCATCGAGAAATGGATTCCCTTCACCGTCTCCACTCTCAACCGCTCGGCAGCGTTCCTCATCGTAGATTTTGAACCACAAATTGAAGCGTCGCAACAGCTCGACAAACCATTGGTGAACCAGCGATTCGGGTACGAGTATCAACACTCGATCAGCTCTACCAATCGCTCGCATCCGCTGGATAATTAAACAGGCTTCAATGGTCTTGCCCAAACCCACCTCATCCGAAAGCAATACTCTAGGAATCTGCCGCGAAGAGACCTCATGCAAAATATAGATCTGATGGGGAAGGAGATCAACCCGACCCCCCATAAAACCTCTGTAAGGCGATTGCCTAAGCTCATTTCGCATGGCTAGCGTCCTATACCTGAGATCGAACTCCGAGCTGGGTCCGGCGTCTCCATTTAGGATACGATCTTGTGGCGATCCAAACGAATCTACCCAGGCCAGCTCATTCTCCCTCACAGATTCACCGTCACCGCGGTATGTATACAACGAATCCTCTTCCACGATTTCGCTAACGCGAAAGGACCGTCCGTCAATCGTCTCTACAGTCTCTCCCTGGCTCACCGAAACTCGCTTTAACACCCCTGTATCCGAAGCGTAACGTCGGATTTCTCCCGATCTCGAGAAGTCGATTTCCACTTGAAACGACCCCACTTCCACCACAGACCCCAAACCCAGCTCAGGTTCTGGCTCGCTAAAATATCGCTGCCCTATCGCGAATCTATGCATAGATCAGGCAGAAAACACACTTTCCGCTCAGAACCAACGGAAATCAATCACCTGATCTGTTAGTCGCCTTCTCCAAAAAGCAAGATTACTGGCTCATTGCCTTCCAGCGACTCTAGCCAAGCTCTATTCCGCAACCTAAGATCCTTTTACACCTCATTCGATTCATCCCACCCCAAACTTCGGAATACGATCGCTCGATCATGGGCAAAGACACCCAAATCTCGCCCCCTCCTGACCGGACCAAAATGAAAAGCATCCGGGCGAGCCCAAACCAATAACTCCGGGTCTATCTCTCCCAGCCAGCTGACAAGGATCTCTTCACTAGTCAACACCGTCATGAGCCGCAGAAATGATTAAACCCCGATTCAACTAGTTCAATCCAAGAAGCGATCCGAAAAGCCCAGATATTAATCTTTAGGGGTAATACCTATATATGTTGCGGCCCAAGCTTTTCAATAGCTCTTAAGTCTCTGAATAATGGCATGTTGGAGTTATAGTTCTCAAAATCAGATATCGGCAAAAGGGCCTAAATCGGCCAGGAAAACTCCTCAATTTTTCTTCAATGGGGACGATAAACGAAGAGCGGCAAGGAACATTAGTTCTGTAGCATCTTTGTCTCCCAGTTTTCACAAGTAACTATCATAGCATGTCTCAGGAGTCTCAGTTTACTGCATCCACCTCGCCGAAACACCAAATCGCCGCCGAACTCGAAGAGGGATTGAATTCCTCTAGCCTCGAGCTGCCGGTAATGCCGCGCGTGGCGAGCAAAGTGTTCACTTTGACCAACGATCCAAACACTGAGGTAAGCGACCTTTCCAAGCTCATACACAGCGACCAATCGATTGCGTCCCACGTGCTGCGAATCGCCAATTCGGCCGTCTACGGAGGCGGTGACCAAATCGTCTCCCTTCAGCAAGCCGTTGCTAGGCTCGGGATGAATCTCCTCGGCGAAATCGCCATCGCGGTTTCCGTTCAAAACGACTTGTTCAAGGCGCCCGGTTTCGAAGCTCAGATCACTCAGCTTCTGCGCCACGCCCTGGCCTCAGCCGCCTATGGGAAAGAGATATCCCGCAAGCGCCGTCGCAACGTCGAGGGACAATTCTTGTGCGGACTACTCCATTCGGTGGGCAAGCCAATTGCGGTCCAGCTAATTGCCCGGATCACCAAAGAGAACGAAATAAGTTTGGACAAGAAGAGCGTCGCCCAGCTAGTTGGCGCCTTCCACCGGAAGATCGCCAAGAAAGTGGCCGCAGACTGGAAGTTGCCGGATCAATTGCAGGCTACGACTATGTACTACAAGCGGTATGAATCGGCTCCCTCTTTCAAGGACGAATCTGCCGCCACTTATCTATCCCAGCTCCTCGCCAGCTGGGTTATCAATCCCGCCAATTTTAAGGCAAACGAACTCATTAAGGATCCTGTATTTGGCTTTCTGAATTTCTATCCCGACGATGCGGAAGAGCTACTTGACAAGAAGGACGACGTCAAAGCCATGGTGTCCGCGATGGAGATATGAACATAGCCGAAGAATTCGATCTAATCGTAATCGGCTCAGGTCCTGGAGGCCAGAAAGCCGCTATCCAGGGGGCCAACGCCGGCCTAAAAGTGGCCTTGGTCGAGCGGGAGCGCCAAGTCGGCGGAACCTGCGTTCACTACGGAACGATTCCTAGCAAGACTTTGCGGGAAATTGCTCTCACTATTGCCACTCTTAGGCGGAATGCCGATGTCTTCGCCTTTACGCTTAAGGACGATATGGAAGTATCCACGTTGATGCGACGCCTGGATATGGATCTGAACTCCTATACTGACTTTGTTGCCGAATACGTGAACAGCCCAGAGATTTCCTACTTTCACGGCAGAGCTGCTTTGGAGGACGCGCATACAGTATCCCTAACCACGCTAAAGGGCTCCAAGAGTTATCTGAAAACCAAATACGTGGTAATCGCCACGGGATCGAAACCACGCACTCCCCCGGATATTGAAGTCGACCACGAGAATATACTAGATAGCGATTCCATTCTCAGCATGGTCTACCTGCCCCGGTCCTTGACCGTTGTCGGAGGGGGTGTGATTGCATCCGAGTATGCGTCGATCTTCTCATTGCTGGGAGTTAAAGTAACCATGTTCGACCGGACACCTCGTCCTCTCATGTTCATGGAGCCGGAGTGTACAACCAAGTTTCTCAAAGACTTTACAGAGAATGGCGGGGAGTACATAGGGGAAACTCAGTACGAAAGCATCCGATGGGACTCCGTGTCTCAGGTGATCACCAGACTGGACAATGGCACTGAGATATCGAGCGACAAGATGCTCGTTGCTCAAGGGCGCATAGCCAACACCGCTAGACTTGGTTTGGAAGATCTCGGAATCAAGCTTGGCCGCAATGGCACGATCCCGGTTGACAACAACTACCAAACGAGCGTCGAGAATATTTATGCCGTTGGCGATGTCATCGGCCATCCATCTTTGGCATCGGTATCAATGGAACAAGGACGCCGAGCCATATGCCATGCCTTGGGAGTAAATCCAGGCAGCAAATTCGAACTCGTCCCAATCGGCATCTACTCGGTTCCCGAACTTTCTAGCGTGGGGCTCTCCGAAGAAGCAGCTCGTGAGGAATACGGAGACGATATTATCATTGGCCGCGCCAGCTTCGACGAAGTCGCCCGCGGGCAGATTGCCGGCATTGAGGACGGCCTGCTAAAGATGATCGTCCATTCAAAGACGCTCAAAATTCTAGGTGTCCATATCGTTGCCGAAGGAGCCACCGACCTCATTCACGCAGGCGAAATGGCGATAATCAACAACAACGATGTACGCGTCTTCCTGGAGAACGTAATGAATTTCCCCAACTTTGGCGAAGCCTACCGGATCGCGGCGTTGAACATCGTCACCAAGCGCGCCAACGCTCTGGATCGCCAACCTGAATCCAGAGTAAAGAACTTAATCGAGCAAGCTGAGCTCAACTAGCCGCAGGTAAAGTTAATCGAAGCGAACAGCGCTTTCGCTTTAAATTTAGACAGTGGGGGTTTTAGATGCCGTCCATCATGACCGATCTGAGAACGCCCAGAGTTTCGATACTGTATTGCCGGCAATGTCGATGGATGATGCGGGCCGCTTGGCTAGCTCAGGAAATTCTGACTACATTTTCCGAAAACATTGGGGAAGTGGCCTTACAGCCTGGAAGCGGAGGCGTCTTGGAGATCCGTCTGAACGACGAATTGATTTTTTCTCGAAAGGAATCGAGTCGGTTTCCCGAGGCCAAAGAGATCAAGCAACTTATTCGCGACCGCATCGATCCGGATCGAGACCTCGGACACAGCGATCGTTCCCAAGAGGAGATATAGTAGAGCTAAGCTCCCAGAGCTTCCTCCCATTCGGCTTCCTTGAATCCGACGATGGCGACATCCTCTCCAATCAAAAAGGGGCGTTTGACTAAATTCCCATTTCCTCGCAAAAGGGCGAAGGCGTCTTTCTTGTTCATCGAGGGAAGCGAATCCTTGATTCCCCGCTCTCGGTAGTCCTTGCCCGACACATTGAAAAGGCGCCTCAAATTGCCATCGCATGCGTTCAGCATCATCTCAAGCTCTCGATTGGCTGGAGGCGTTTCCCGGACAGGAATATTCTCGTATTCGAGCCCTTTAGAATCGAGCCATTTCAGGGCTTTTCGACAACCATCGCATCCTTTATATGAATACACTTTAAACATGGCTACGCTGTAGCAAGCTCCCTTCCTAGGCTCAAGACTTCTTTCGTTTTTCGAATTTCTCTAACCATGGCTTCCAACAATCTGGCGGTTCCGCGGACAGAGATAGTTCCCGCGATCCTCCGGGGAGTTCGAAGGCTAGACTTCTGGCATGGAGAAGCAATGGATTGCTAAAGTCATTCGCATAAAACCGATCTCCCACAATGGGATATCCCGCCTCTAGGCAATGCAATCGTAGCTGGTGCGTTCTTCCCGTTTTCGGCAATGCCTGTATCCAGGAATATCCATCAGCCGAACCCAGCTTCCGGAAGGTCGTAACTGCCTGCTTCCCCTTCCATGGATCATTGCCAAAGCGGCCGGGTGAGATTGAGGCGATGTTTGTGTCGATTTTTGTAATGCCCCCATCCCAATCCCCTCTGACGATGGCCCAGTACGACTTTCGAATACGTTTTTTCTCAAAGAGCTCGGAAAAATACCGATTCCATTTCGCATTCAGAGCAAACATCGCCAAACCACTCGTATCCCGATCCAAGCGATGCAAGGGACGAACGCTTCGTCCAGCATAGGAAGCCGCCAAACCGCTCAGCGATAACTCTTCCGAGATAGTCTGTTCGACGAGGATTCCCGGCTCCTTATTCAAGACCAAAAGGTCCTCATCTTCGTAAACGATGTTCAACGAATCTTTCAACGCCCTCTCAGCTAAACCCAATCCATCGACAGGTCAATCTCGGCTACTTACTTGCCCGTGAGATCGTAGAGCTCGACTAGAGCGATCCCAGTTTGGTCATTCTTGCCAGATACAATGGCGGTATATAGGCCCGGCTCAAGCCAAACGAATAAGGCGCTGTCGCCACTCCCTTCTTCTAGAGCAAAGGCGCCGGCCGAGGACATGAAGGTCTCTAATCGACCCTTTTCTGGGTGGGCATCCCAATCGTCATTCGACTCGATCACTGTTTGGCCGCGAAAGAGTCGCAAGGTCGTATCCGCCAATACGCCATTAACTCCATAGGCAGCTATGCCCGAGCCAACCGCTCGCAAAAGAATGCGTTTGGGCAAATTTCCTTCTATGAAGAATCCGGCTATTAGAACCTCGTCACCGGTCCCTACTGGACCCCGCATAGCGACATTCGCCAGGGAGGCTTCTGAATCGTCCGGATCTCCATTGTAAATCTCTACCAAAGCAATGCCGGGCTCGCTTCCATCGTTAGAAACGATCGCCGTGTAAACGCCACTCCCCAACGTCAGCAGATCAGCGCTATCCGCGGAACCTTCGTCCAACAGGAAAGCGCCCAGGCGGGCCATCTTTTCGGGCAGTATGCCAGCGGAAGCGCCCTCTGCCCAATCATCGTTGGAGCCGAACGGGACCGGATTTCCGAGCTCGTAGAAACTGATGATAGGGTCCTGAAGATAATCCGCTACCCCAAGGTCCTCTAAGCCTGGCCCAACGGCTCGAACCAAAAGCGTTTTCTCGCCCGCTCCGCCGACAGAGAATCCAGCAATGATGTCCCGTTCGCCGCCGCCCGGCGAGCCACGCAAGGCAATGTTGTAAATCCGTTCTTTGTTGGGGCTCGGAGCAGCATAGCCTTCTATTGAGCCGCTAGAAGCGAGATTTCCCCGGAACTTCGGCCAAACGGAATTCGACAGCCGGCCCCCATTAGAAAATGCATACAGGTTTCCGTCGTTATTTCCTAAATACAGTTTCCCATTGGGCGCGATTGCTACCGAAGAATCGATAATTCCCGAGAAGGGCATTCGCTGCAGGATGGTTCCTTCGGGCGACAACAAGTTGAGATAGCTTAAGGTGTCATTGATAAAGGAGCTGACGTAAATTCTACCAGTCTCATCGACTACAGCAGCCGTGTAGAAGTTTGGCCCAATTTCCGTCCTCCAGGATACCCCCCCCGATGAATCAAAGGCGTAGAGATAGCCATCTCTTGACGAAACCAGCACGCGTCCGTCTATACCCAAAGTCGGAGAAGCCTCAATTGGCCCTCCTGTTTCGTAGTTCCATTTCAAGGACCCGTCAGCAGTATCCAAAACATACAGGTAAAAGTTATTGCACCCAACAAACAGGGACCCCTTTCCATCCAGCATACAGCTGGATGTAATGATGATATCCCTAGCCTCAGCCCCCGCTTCGGTCGGTACTTGGAAGGCCCAGATCTCATCGCCAGTTTCCGCATCGAGAGCGACCACCGACCCTTCGCTCGTAGCCGCAAAAAGATCTCCATCGGGCCCAATAGCAAGGGAAGCGTCCATCTCGCCACCAATGAAAATTTCCCAGAGAGCGTTCCCGTCGGGAGCAAGGGCATAGACGAATCCGTCCGCTCCTCCGAAGAAAATCCTTCCATCCTGGGCCACGGCGGGAGAGGAAAATATCAGGCTTTCAGTAGCGAATGACCATCGAACTAGCCCGGATGCCGTATCGATCGCATACAGACTATTATCCCAAGACCCTATGTAGACGGTAGCTTCATCGGGGCTCAAGGCAGCAGATGATTCTATCCAGTCACCCGTCTGCACGGACCAACGTTCATCTCCGTTACCATTAACTGAATACAACTTGCCATTCAAGGACCCAAAATAGACATTCCCAGAGCTGTCTATAGTTGGGGAGCTAAAGACGACATCGCCGGTTGAGAATCTCCAAAGCTCGCTTCCAACCTCCGCCTCCACTAATTGGGGGAAAGCCACGGCAAGGCAAAGGCAACAGGCAATCCTCTCGGAACTCCAGAAACTCATTCCCCAAAAAGCCTAAACGGCTGATCGGAAAGGCTGCGAAATCGGCATCGACAACCTCACTTCGCTACCGGATGAGGAAGTCCGAACCAATTCCAATTTCGCCCCCAAATGTCTCGCCAATTGTTGGCAAATGGCGAGTCCAATCCCCGCTCCAGACGATTTCCTGCTTTGTATGGGAGCGAACAGATTTTCGCGCGCCGCAGACGAGAAGCCAGGGCCCGTGTCGATCACGGAAAACACGGCCTTCCCTTCCAGTGCTTGGATTCGGGCTTCAACCTCCCCCCCGGGCGATACCGCATCGATCGCATTGTCCAGTAGATTGGATACGATTAGCTTAGCGATGTTCGCATCCCTGGCTGGCAGTACTACATCCCCATTTGCCCTAATTCCGAAGTCGATATGCTTCTTCGCCGTAATGCCTCCGTATTTTCGCTTGAGGTACGCCTCGATATCCGCTCCGGAAAACGTGTCGAGTTGATCTAGTTCATCATTTCGAAGCACATCCACCACTTCGTTGATCATAGACTGCATTCGCCGGGTAGCCTGCTTCGCATCCTCCCAATCCTCGTCGTCCGCAACGCTGGATCCGGCCAAGGAGAGATGTTCACTAATTCCAGCGAGCGGATTCTTGAGCCCATGGATCAAATGCGAGGCGACAGCGCCTACAGCAGACGTTTTTGCCATCAACGCGAGTTCGGCATTCGCTTGGGCCAAGCGACGAGCTCTTTCCGCAATCGCTTTACGAGCCCTTCGCAACCTCCAACCGAGCCAAAGGAATACAGTCAGTACAAACGTTGCTCCGCCAAGATACGTCCACGTCGCCTGACTAACGACTTTCTGGTCGATCTCTGTAAATTCATTTAAGACGCCTTGCCCATCCAGATAGTGCCGAGCGAGAGCGACGAGCTCTTCACCTTCCCGGTCTCTAATCGGAATATTCAGCTCTAACTCAGGAGGACCGCTATTTTCCCAAACTCCGTTAGGATAAAACATCCCCCAAGCCTCTCCGGAAAGCATTCTATCCAGTTCCGAAGCGTATAAATTGCTTTCGTCTATCGTTGCTGGAATTCCTGAAAGGAACTCCCCTTTGGCCCCAAATACCTGGAGTCCCAATGACCCATCGATTTCCTGAGCCTCGATCAAGGAATAGACGATAACGTCTTCAAAATCCAGGGCCCCCAATAGCTCATCTTCCCTGCCTTTTGCCACGTGGAACTCAGTGATCGGAGTCCAGATATCCACGTATCGCTGAACAGCGCTCGCTCGGAGTTCACTTCTTAGCTGCGAGCTGGACACCCAGACGATAGCCGCGAAAGCCGCCAACACGAGAACAAGCGCTACGATGTAGGCTGCTAGGGATTCCTTTCTATGACTGCGTTCGAAATTTATGTCAGACATCTAGTTTAATGTTTCGAGAGATTAATGACTGAACCTATTTCCGCCTAATCCCAAGCATTAAACTATTCGCATCATAACTGAAAAAAGTTTCATTCGATTCCGAGGAATCGGTTTCACCTCTGGCGAAAAAAGCCCATTTTTCGTTCAAATCGCGTTCCCATTCCAAAGACCCAATCCAATCGTCCGATCTTCGCAAGGCGCCATTTTCAGCTATTTGAGTTCGGTATTCCCTATCTGAAAACCCAATATCCAATCTCATTCGCCACGTCTCCCCATTGGTTCTGAGCTCTAGGAAGTACTTGGTTCGATCGCGATCGTAATAGCCAAAATGACGATCCCTCCGCTCCTCGTAGTCGATGCCGATTTCGGCAAGCAACGCCATTGATTCACTGCCGAACCCGCGCTCCACCGAGGTTTCGAATCCGAGCTGGTCCGTTCCCAGTATGATCGAGTCGATTCGAAATCCATCCGCGCTTCGAGTGGGCCGATCCGTATAATCACGGGCGAACCCATTAACCGCAAATAGCCAATTGGTACGATTGTCTATCGCGTAGTCTAATTCGAGTTCCCAATCTATCGTTTCGTAGTCATCTGATGCATCCTGGAAATACATTCGCGATACGCCGACAGATGCCGCATATTCAAATTGCCAAAAAAAGCTTTCCCACTCCACGTAGAGTCTGGGTTCCTGAGCAGTTATGACGATTTGATTGGGATCCAGTACATCAAATGTCGCGTCGAAGGCCTGGTTGAAATACAGATACTGTACTCCTCCCCTTAAAGTTCCGTCGATGCCCACATACCGAGCATACTCGGATACCATAAGCCCAAAAGCCTCATCCGGCAGATCGCCTCCCTCAAAATAGTGGCGATTCTCCACCAGGGCCATCGTAGTCCATTGAGCTCCAGTCTCGATGAACTCCTTTTGGGCGATTCCTTCGAATGATAGATAATTGAAGCTGGAATCTATTGGAGCGATTTCGCTGAGGAGGACGTTTTCCTTGAAGCCCATGCCAGCGCTGGCCGACCAATCGCCCGCACCAACGTTGAACTCTTCTTTGGCGTCATCACCAGCAACATAGACCCATCCAATGAGCCCAATCGCCCAAATTGCTTTCCCTCTCATCTAATCTATCGTCACAACACAGAAAGCGGTTCGTATGAAGGATTCATACGAACCGCCACTGGCTGATCAAAATAGTGTTCGAATGACCGTGATTATATCAGCCTTCTTCGGAATCGCGATTCGCGCGGCGTAGCCGCATCGCTTCCCGGCGAGCCTGTTTGATTCCCTCGAGATCTTCAGCGAACTGGTCACGGACTCCTTGGACAACTTCCCTGCGCTCTTGATCGGTAGCATCCTTGCCCAATGTACCCAGCGCCTCCCGCAGAGCCACTCTCATTCGAAGCTGAATATCGAGAAGGTCTCTCCTTTGTTCGAGATAGGCGATCTTGCGCTCTGAAAGCCCATTGTTTTCGTCTCCCAAAATAGCCTCGATACGATCGAGCATCGAATCTGGCCGCTTCATTCTCGGGCGGTCGATCTCTGCGAAAGCTGCGCTAGACAGAACTCCTAGGGCGATAAGTGATAATAGATATTTTTTCATTTCGGCGTCTAATTTTGGGTTTCTAACTTAGAGGGCTTCCCAGCCCAACACTTGTTTAGACAATCGCCTATGCAATTGCCGCGCCATAGGAGCTCCAAATTTCTAACTTGCTTTAAACTAACATGATAAGCGAGTTTCAGCTACGACTAGAGATGGTAAGGAATCACGATTTGGGAAATATTCCCCAATTTTTCTTTCCACCGTTTGGGAAATATCACCCTAATCGATCCAACCGCTCAACCCGAACGCTTTTTCTTACGGTAGCGAATGTAGTCACGGGTCACCCCCAGCAATCGAGCGGCGTATGTGACATTGCCATCCGCTTTTTCGATGGCTCGTTCGATCAATCGATCGATGGCGTCTTCAAGATCTATCCCTGCATCCGGGAAATCCCAGCGAGTATTGAGCCAGTCTCCATCCAAGTCGCTCGAATCTGGATCGCTTACTGCCTCAGTTTGAAAGGCAAGAGCGGGGAATTCGGCGCTTTCCGGATCGCCAAGAATAATCGCTCGCTCGACTTCGTGGGCCAGCTCTCGAATGTTACCCGGCCAGTCATGGGCTTGCAATTGCCTCTCCCCTTTGGCCGACAATTTGAACCTTTCGATTCCATAGCGACGAGCCAGGCGGGATCCTAGGTGCCCCACCAGCGGGATAAGGTCCCCTTTGCACTCTCTCAAAGAGGGAATTTTCACGTGCAGCAAATTGAGACGATGGTACAAGTCTTCCCGGAATTGACCCGCTTGGGTGAGCTTGCGCAGGTCCCGGTTCGAGGCCGCAATCACCCTCGCATCCACAGAAATCTCCCGCGTTCCCCCTAAGCGACGAATCTTCCCTTCTTCAATAGCTAGCAGCACTTTAGCCTGAAGGGATGATGATAGGCTGGCGATTTCATCGAGAAAGAGCGTTCCCCCATCGGCTGCCTCGAAAAGCCCGATGCGTTTCTCCTTGGCATCAGTGAAAGCCCCCTTCTCGTGGCCGAACAGCTCCGATTCCGCCAGGTTCTCCGGCAAGGCTGCGCAATTGACCACGACAAGCTCTCTCTCTTTGCGCGTCCCTTTAGCATGCAACCACTTGGCAAAGGTGGATTTGCCCGTACCTGTTTCGCCCTCCAAAAGGATAGGTGGCAGCTGTTTGGTGAGGCGTCGATCCGACTCCAGTATTCGCTCCAAACGCTTCCTCAAATGAGCGAGCGACTCTCCGAAAAAAAGCTCCTCGCTATCACCACCCCCAGCTTCCATCTCCATCCGATGCTCGCGAGAGCGACGACTCCGCTTAGCATTGGCGCAGCGGCCCAGAATAAGCGCGATCTCTTCCAGCTCGAACGGCTTCGCCATGTAATCTGCCGCCCCACGCTTCATGGCTTCAACCGCGATTTCCCAGCCCCCATCGGCGGTCATAATGACGCAAATGACCCCTTTCGCCGCATCCAGTAAATCCACCCCTAAGCCATCAGGTAGATGCACATCGAGCATTGCATAATCGAATGGCATGGATGTCAGGGCATTGCGGGCCTCTTCGAAAGTAGACGCCGCAATTACATTGGCCCCTTCGCCTTCGAGAAATCGTTTTAGCCGTTTTCTCAGAAGAGGCTCGTCATCAACCACTAGAACATCCCTGCCAGATAGAATCGTATCCATCGCTGACCGTAATGAAAGCGAACCTGCCTTTCAAGACAAGTGTCGAATCGATGACAATATTTCAATGAAGATCGTATCTACCAACTAAATACAATTCCAAACCATTCTCCGGAAACATACTGCCATTCTCCCATGCCGGGAAGGCAAGCTAGACCCTCGAAAAATATTAAACAATTGTAAATCGGGCTTGTCATAATTTTACATCCGACCCAGATTAGAAGTTTAAGACCTGAAATGATCCAGCCAACGCACAGCAATCTCGAGGCACGCTCTCCGCTGCGGGAAGAATACGCCAAAGAGCTGGCTCGCTTGGAACAAATCGAGAGCCGATTGGGTACGGTCATGGAAAGGGAAAATGACTTGAATATCGCTCAGGAAATCGCCCATCGTCTTTCCAACATTCAGATGATTTTGTCTATTCGAGAGGGCAAATCATCCGATCCTACCCTCTGAATAAGTCGTATAAGGAAGATCCAATCCGCGGAAGCCGCATAATCGGTCCTAACGACGTCATTTTGTAACAAATTTGGCCGATAAAATAGGTCTAATTGTCGTTCCTTTGAAGGAACGCTATTAGGACAGGCGTGGTCCGCCTTTAAAAACGACCAACGCAAAAGGAATCCATCAGGTGAAACCACTCTCTTTATCTCAAAAACCGCAATTCCATCCCTTGCTCGGAGTTTCGGAAATCGTTGCCTTCGACCTGGAAACGACAGGCCTGCGGCCCAAGAAGGAGGAAATCACGCAAATCGCCGCCATCAAGCTGGGCGGCATGCGAATGGAAATGGAGAGCTCGTTCACCACCTACGTGAATCCAGGCAAGCCCATACCAAGTAAGATCCAGGCGCTAACACGAGTTCGCGACGCGGATGTGGCCGACGCCCCCTCGCCAAAGGAGGCCATCCAAATGCTTTCCGACTTTAACGGAAATGCGACGTTGTTCGGTCACGACATTTATCGATTCGATTTTCGGTTTATTGCCAAGCACGTCGATCCAGTGCCGGCAACCTCGCGAAAAGTCCGCTTCATCGATACCATGGATATCTTCGAGGCACTCTGGCCGGACTTTTCCAGGCTGCGAAATTCTTTAGACGACATCGCTGAGCGTCTAGCAGCTGGATTGTCTTCTATACGTCGTCATGATGCCCAAGGGGATGCCGTATTGCTCGCCAACATCTTCCAGCGCATACAGGTCCATCCAGAGCTAGATAAACTTTGCTCGAGGGTCCCAGTCCACGAAGCCCGACTTCCCGCAACGTCCACCTTTGCTAGAACCGAGGCCGATCGAGCTCAATTGTTCGAGCAGCTCAGTTTCCCCGTTCGGGCCATGCAGTTTTAGGTCCTGGGCCTTGACTACTCGAATATCAGACGCCTTCCATGAAACGCTTTCATGGAAATATCATATATCCTGCCCACGCTTGACGAAGAGGGCCATTCGGCCAGCGCCCTGGAAAGCGCACTGAAACAATCAGGAGAGAAGGAGATCATTGTCGTGGATGCGGGGAGCCAGGATGATACCCGGGAGTTCGCCCGGGTCTATGGTTGTCGGACGATCTTAAGCGCACCCGGACGGGGTGTTCAAATGAACCAAGGGGCGGCAGCGGCAACCAAAGACACGCTGCTTTTTCTGCACGCAGACACGATTCTCCCCGATGGAGCTCCTGAGAATCCTATCTCAAACAGGCACGCTAGCCGGCTCTTTTCGGCTAGAGTTCAGGCCTAAATCGCGTCCGCTTCGCTTCTACGCGGCTTTCTCTCAGTTCAACCTTCCTCTGTCCACCTTCGGCGATCAAGGGCTTTTCCTGCGCAGATCGACCTTCGAGGCTATTAACGGTTTCCAAGAAAACCCGATCCTTGAGGACGTGGAAATTCAGCAACGCCTGCGGGCTCAGGGAAAATTCAGAAAATCGCGTCTACCTGTAGTGACATCTTCAAGACGTTTCACCAAGGTCGGCCTTATCCGCCAACAGCTATTAAACTTCTTAACCCTGACTGCCTACTACTTTGGAGCAAGCCCAACTACGTTGGCAAAACTATATTCGCAATTCAGGTAAACCAAAATCGGGAACAACGTATCAATCCCGGGTTCGCGGCTCCGTTCGCTATTGTTTTGACCGCGACTGCCAGATTCCTGAGAACGCCGTTATGCAACTCCCAGCGGCCCTCCTCGATGCAGCTAGCAGGCTTTCCAAAACCGTTTCTCTTCTGAAATTTTCGGAGCCTGTATCCTTCGTGTACAATCCCTTGGAATATGCTTGGGAGGGACATCGGCAGTATCTCGAGCGATTCGCCGACTCGCCAAAACGGGTGGTTTTCTTGGGAATGAATCCGGGCCCCTGGGGCATGTCGCAAACCGGGGTTCCTTTCGGCGAGATCAATCTCGTTCGTGATTGGATGGGCATCCAAGCAGCAATACGGAAACCGAAAAAAGAGCATCCCAAACGGCCCATACTTGGCTTCGAATGCGACAAGTCGGAGGTTTCCGGCCGGAGGCTTTGGGGATTGTTTTCCAGCCGCTTTCCCAACCCCCATGATTTTTTTCAAGATCACTTTGTGATCAACTACTGCCCACTCGTATTCATGGAAGAGAGCTCCCGCAACCGAACTCCCGACAAATTGCCGGCTCAGGAAACGAGCGCCTTATTCGAGGCCTGCGACCGGCACTTGAAAGCCTCCATCAAAGCTTTGAGTCCCGATTGGATCGTCGGAGTCGGTGGCTTCGCTCAGTCCAAAGCTCGTGATTGCCTATCCGACTACACCATCAAGCATGGAAAGGTCCTTCATCCCTCACCAGCTAGTCCCGCGGCGAACCGCGGCTGGGCCGAAGCGGCAACAAAACAGCTCGTAGCTCAAGGGATTTGGGAGGGATAGGTTTTAGCGCCCCCAATCGATCGAATCGTAATTGCTGCGAAATTCCTCCGAGAAAATATTCCTTGGGCCGTCACCCTTGCCATTCTGGCTAGAGGGATTCGATGCAGCTTTTGGGGCAGCATCAGCCGAACCCTTGCTTTTCTCAGGTTTAGAATCTGACTTTGTCGCAGTCTTCTTTTCTTCCGCCATTTTGAATTTCCCTACTTTCGAGCGAATTAAGAAAGTTGGCAATCAACAGCTGTCAACGCCATTTTTGCCCCCAATTAAGCAATTCGAAAGGGCATTAATTCGATTTCATGGTTTTACTCTTCGTATTCGCAATCTCGCGACCAATGGGGCTGCAAATCGCATCTTCTTAGCCTCAAACATTCGCCTCAGAATGTGGATTCTATTGGCAATTGTCGAACGACTGCTCATCTTGAGAGGCAAATGAATCAGGAATCAGAATCCGAGACCCCAGAAATATCCGCTTGCGGACTGCCATCAGAAGCGTCCTTGGAGGGTAAAGGCGCTATTGAGCTTTCCGTAGAGGAATGGAAACGCCGACTAACTGCAGACCAATTCCGAGTACTGCGCCAGCAAGGAACCGAACCCCCATTCGACAACGCGTACTGGAACAGCAAGGCAACCGGGAACTACAACTGCGCCGGATGCGGCCAGAAGCTCTTTTCAAGTATAGCCAAGTTTGACTCGGGAACGGGATGGCCCAGCTTCTCGGAGCCCATCAAGAAAGACCATATCGGTGAGGAGCGAGATGAAAGCCACGGAATGGTTCGCACCGAAGTTCATTGTTCTAACTGCGGCGGCCACCTTGGGCACGTCTTTCCAGACGGACCCAAGCCAACGGGTTTAAGGTATTGCATCAATTCGGCTTCTCTTGTTCTGAACCCGCCTGACTGAAAGGGCCAACAGTATCTCATGCCATCTCTTGAACAGAGACTTTCCGAACAGGCTCCTACTCCGGCCGGTATTCACGAAGCAATGGCGCATCACGCCGAGGATATCTTCGATCAATTCCAAGGCATTCTACCCATATTCCTGGGAAAGCGGGCTCAAGGGCCTTTTCTCACGCTGGCAATTCCAAAGCAAATCAGCCAATCGAGAGAAACCTTGCTTTCTTCGCTAACGGATCTAATCGCGGCCTACGAGTTATCGCTCGTTTCATTTGTATCTGCAATTCAATTACGTTCAGAATCAGGTGAAAGCCCGAAGCTCGGAGCGATACTCATCACCGCTGACAACGCTAGCTCCCTTTATCAACTACCTTGGCGCCTTGAGTTCGATGCCGACGCGAATCTCGTTTCCCATACTCGTTCAGAAACCGATATGCATATCATTTCCCTCGATACCTGGCGGGCGTTTTTCGAGCAATCACCAGGGCCTGCTGAAAGACAAACTGCCTACAATAACTTATTGCTGACCTTCGGCGATCCCAACGCTATCCCAGAATTCTCAATGTAGCCATACGGAATGCCGATATCACTATTGTCCGAAGACCTTTCTTTTCCCGACCCGAGAAGGGCCACCGATGAGGGCCTCGTAGCCATGGGTGGCGACCTTCGACTTGAAAGGCTACTGGAAGCCTACAAGCGGGGCATCTTCCCCTGGTACTCGGAGGACCAACCCATCCTTTGGTTCTCCCCGAATCCACGAATGGTTCTCTACCCAACTCGTTTTCGGCGATCCGAAAGCCTTAAGCGCCTCATCAAATCGAATAAATTCGAAGTCCGCATCGACTCCAATTTCGCCACCGTTATCCGATCTTGCGCCGCTATTCCGCGGCCCGGTCAATCGGGAACCTGGATCACCGAGGATATGATCGACGCCTACATAGACTTGCACCATAGGGGCTACGGACATTCTTTTGAAGCTTATCTCAATGGCAATCTCGTGGGCGGCCTATACGGACTGTCCCTAGGAAGGGCCTTTTTTGGCGAATCCATGTTTCACACGGCCCCCAACGCATCAAAAGTAGCCTTTGACCAGCTCGTAGCATTCTGCCTGCAACACAATTTCCTCTTTATCGATGCTCAAACCCCATCACAACACTTGCAAAGCTTAGGGGCGGAAGAAATTGAGCGAGACCAATACTTAGCCGAATTGCAAGTCGCGCTGAACTGCGAATCGATCGTAAGGCGTTGGAGCGTGGACGAGCAATAAATAAGGGGAGTTCAGTCAACCGAACATTCTAACCGAAGTGTCTTCCAGGTAACACCGAATCGGCCAGTTTTCGTTTCCAACCCTTTCAAATGCTGCCTTAGCCGTCCAGGACTGGTGTTCACATCCATGGTCGCTCCCATATCGTGCAGTTGACGAAATGCTTGTACGGGCGAATCATATGATTCCTGATCAATTCTCGCGTCGTATCTTTCGATACGGAAACCCGCCTCCTGAAAATACGCTCTCCATTGCCTTTCGCTCCGCCAGGCAAATCCACCCAAGAGAAAGTCGCCGCTATTCATTTCTTTCAAGGATCCTGCCACAAACAAGCATCCAAGAAACCTTCCGTTCGGCCTGAGAAGACTCCTCCATCTCTTTAAAGTATCCGAAGGTTTCTTCGACCATTGCAACAGACTGCAGACGTATATCCTGTCGACCTCGATCGGATCTTCGCATTCCCAAGCGTCAAGCAATTTCCAAACAACGTTCGGAAGCCGCGATTGACCCTCCGCGACCATCGATTTCGAGACATCCGTTGCCTGCAAATTCGCAAATGCCCTCAGGGCTAGATGCCGCGTGAATAGACCTGTACCCGCACCCAATTCCAATGCTGAGAGACCTCGGCAATCTTCCTCAATCCACTCAGCGCACCAATCAGCTACTATTTTTTGGATACGGGCATTTTGATGATACAGTCCAGCCTTTTTATCGAAGTTCATTCCCCTAGTTTCGCCGCCCTCGCCAAAGGCAAAAGATCATGCCCCGCTCTAGCAACCACCCTTAAATTCATGAATCGCTTCTTCAGTTCCACTGCATCGAGCAAGGCGTCGCGCTCGCCTGCGTAGCTTTCGATACCGTCCCCAGCCGCTTCACTCACTGAGCTCTTGAGAAGACGTTGAATCCCCCATTCGAGATCGCTTGCCGTTAACTCATCCGGACTCTCGGGATCTTTCAATTCCGACCGCGCCCAAAAATCGCTAAGAGCCTCCATTCGATTTAGACCCAGCCAGCGGAGCAGATACGCCAGCTGCGCTTTGCGAATACGCCCCCCTCGACCAGCCTCCGCTCTAAAATCCTGGAAAGGCGCCAATAGCGCCGTTCGCCGAAATCGAGCCATGAGTTCTGGACGGCTCAAAAGGAGAAATGCCCCAAGCGAATAACCTATTAGAAAGCAATCAGCTCCCTGTCTCGCTAGCTGTTCGGTCCAAGTTGGTGTAGGCAAAATAACGGTATGACTTGTATTTGGATACAACTCACGCGCGATTCGCTCTGCGTATCGCGAACTCAAACCCCACCCGTTCAGCCAAACCATTTTCATAGAACTTCTTTGGCTACTCGCTCGAATGTCGCTAACAGCCGTTCGATATCTTCTGATGCTAGAGTCGCTTTCAACGACAGTCTCAACCGACTCGTTTCTTTTGGCACGGTAGGCGGACGAATAGCTCCTGCTAGAATTCCTTGGCTTTCGAGTAAACGACCGGCTCGCATGGTCTTCTCAACATCCCCAATAATGATTGATACTATGCTAGAATCGCCCTCCGCAACGGAAAACCCCATCCCAGTTAAAGAACGTCTTATAGCTCTTGAAGTCGCCCGCCCTCGCTTCCTCAGAAGCTCAGAACCCTTGATAATCTCCACGGACTCAAACGCGATCGCCGCGCTTACTGGGTTTAGATAGGTCGAGTAAATAAACTCTTCGGAAAAATTAACCAAAAAATCGCGAACGCAGTCTTCCCTAAACAAGGTGTAGGCCCCTTGTGAACCTAAAGCCTTGCCCATGGTTCCGACCAATAGATCCACCTCCGCATTCACACCGAGTTCGCTAGCCAATCCCTGACCTTGATCGCCATACCATCCCAGCGCATGGGCCTCGTCCAGTATCCAGAAAAATCCGTAGCGCTCCTTTAGTTTGGCGACTCTCCTCAAATCGGGCCAATCGCCATCCATGCTAAATATCGATTCAGTAACGACAAATATACTACGATTCTCCTCGCTATGATCCGCAAGCAACGCTTTCAAATGATCTAGATCCGTATGGCGATATCGTATGAGTCGAGCCCCACTCTTAAGTATGCCAGAGAGAATGCTATTGTGATTCAGCCGGTCCGCCAAAACGAGGTCTCCTTTTTGCGGCAGCAAGCTCAATACCGCCTGGTTAGCAGCGTACCCAGAATTCCATATCAATCCATTTGGGAAACCATGCCATCGGCAAAGCGATTGTTTCAGTTCTTCGTGAACCCGCCCATAACCAGTGACTAAAGGGGAGGCAGAAGATGAACAGCCAAATCTTTGCAACGCATCTATGCCAGCTGCTTCCATCCGCTCGTCTCCAGCCAGATCAAGGTAATCATTGCAAGCTAGGTTGAGTACGCCCGAATCGCGATTGGCAATCTTCAGGAAGCGAAAAAGCCCGGCCCGTTTTCGCTCATCCAGCTTAGCCTGCCATCTAGTTTGCGGATCGACAGTCACAGCCAATCCAGCGACCCTTCATCGAACCGTTTTCCATTAAAGCCGATCGTACCCAACAAGGGGATACCGGATTCCCGTATACCGGATTCGGTTGCCGATTTGAGGACAGGGTCTTGTTTGCGACTCTCATTAAGAACGATACCTGACTCCAGTCCCTTTCTAGCAGCAAAGCAATGGGCTAAACGGCTTTGCCCTATCCCTCCCACTCGATTGTCCACTACCAAGACAACGCGACTAAGACCTATGGCAGTAGCGAAATCCGTCCAGTCCTCTCCGTTTTCCGCAATCGGAGTGGCCAGCGAACCCGCCCCTTCTATGATCCTCCAGTCCCTCTGCCTTGGCAATGCCTCCAATCGGCTAACGATTGATTCTAGCTTAAGGGATTCTCTTTCGAGCCTGGCTGCGGCCACTGGAGCAATCGGCAACGCGTAGCTAAAAAGCGTGTACGCTTCCAGATCAAAACAATCGACTTGTCGTTGTACAATCGATACATCCGATTCAATCCCGTTTCCTACTCCAGTTTGCACGGGTTTTACGATTTGCACACTTTCGTTCCGATCGCGTAATTCTCGAACGATGGCTGCAACCACCCAAGTTTTCCCAACATCGGTATCGCTTCCGCTAACGAATAGCGTTTTCATAAAATACTAGGCAGGCACTGCCTGACGCCCTTCAGGCCGGGCGTGAATCTCCCTGGCCTCATCTGGGTCCAGCGAACTTAAGCCCAATTTTTCAAGCAGCCTAAAATCATCATTCCGATCAGGATTAGCGGTAGTTAGAAGCTTGTCTCCGAGGAAAATGCTGTTGGCTCCAGCTAAGAAGCACAGGGCTTGCAACTCCTCATTCATTTCCGTCCGACCGGCCGATAATCGGACCATTGCCTTAGGCATCAGAATACGGGCCGTCGCGATGATGCGCGCGAACTCGAAACTATCGACAAATTTCTGGGATTCCAATGGCGTCCCCTTGCAGGCGATCAAGGCGTTGATCGGCACGGAATCAGGATAAGGATCCATATTCGCAAGTTCCCGAAGCATCTGCAAGCGGTCATCTATCGATTCTCCCATTCCAATGATCCCACCACTGCAAACCTCCATTCCCGCTTCCCTCACTTTGGCTATATTGCTCAGCCTTTCATCATAGGTTCGAGTAGTAATGATCTCGGTATAAAACTCTCTAGATGTATCTAAGTTATGGTTATAAACGCGACATCCCGCTTGTTTGAGAGCGTGGGCTTGATCCTGCTCAAGGGATCCTAAAGTGCAGCAAACCTCTAGGCCCATGTCGCTTACCGATCGCACCGTATTCAATAGCGAATCGAATTGCTCTCCGTAGGGAACTTTCTTCCAGGCAGCCCCCATGCAGAACCGAGTAGCTCCTCCCTCTTTAGCCGCCCGGGCATCGATTAAAATCGTCTCCGTATCCAGCAGTTTCTCTTTTTCTATGGCCGTTTCGCTGTGAGCTGATTGCGGGCAATACTTGCAATCTTCGGGGCAGGCTCCGGTCTTGATCGACTTCAGCGTGCAAAGCTGGACTCCCGATGGATCCTGAAACTCGTGATGAGCTTTCTGGGCCCTGAAAATAAGCGTCGTCAACGGCAGGTTGTAAATTTGCTGAATTTCCTCGAGTTCGTATCTCATTTTTAAATACTTCGTTTTTTCATTACTGTTTGTATCGCTTTCGTCAAATTAGCGAAAAGAAAATCGATTTCCTCGTTGCTGATCACCAACGGCGGCACTATCAGTATGGAGTCCAAGAGCGGGCGCAGTAGAAGGCCGAGCTCCCGAGCCGCCAAACAGACTGCCAAGCCCACTCGATCATTGGCTCGCCAGGGCTTGACTAGACCACCCGGAATCAAGTCGATAGCTGCCGCTAAGCCCCGCTGCCGAGCTCCCGAAACGTTTTCGAGCCCCGCTACCATCCTCTCGAAAGCCCTGCCGAAATACTGGATGGTTTGGGACAATCGGCCAGTCTCGGCGATTCGGCGGATCTTTTCCAAGCTCTTAAGGGCCACCCGAGCGGCAAGCGGATTTCCGGTGAAGGTATGCCCGTGATAAAACCCGTTGCCCGATTCGAAATCGCCCAGAAACGCTTGGTAGATCGTTTCGGTGGTAAGCGTTGCCGCAATCGGTAAATAGCCGGCGGAAAGCCCTTTGGCCAAACAAAGGAAATCTGGCTCGACCCCCGCGTCCTGGCAAACGAACAAGGGACCCGTTCTGCCGCAGCCCACGAATACCTCGTCCAAGATCAAGTGCGCGTGATATCTTCGGCACAATCGCTCCACTTCTTTGAGAAAACCCGGCGGCTGCAGCTTCATGCCAGCAGGACCTTGAATCGATGGTTCGAGAACCAAGGCAGCGACGCCCTCCCCCTCCTCACGCAAAATCGACTCCAATATTTCCAAGCTGCGGCCCATTTCTTGCAAAAGGATCGATCCACCAATCTCGGAACACTGCGGCGCGGGGAAGACTCTGGATTCAAATTGCCAAGGCTTGAAGCGACCGTGAAAACTCTCGCTACTACCAGCCGACATCGCCCCGAAAGTATCGCCGTGATACCCGCCTTCCATTCCCACAACCAAGCTTTTCTCAGGCTTCTCAACCAATTGCCAATACTGGAACGATAGCTTGAGAGCAATTTCGATAGCGTTCGAGCCGTTGTCGCTAAACAGTGCTCGAGTCAGCCCGCTTGGACTTAGGTCGGCCAAGAGGTGTCCCAATTCAGCCCCTGCTGGATGACTCAAACCCAGATAGGTACTATGCGCGACCTTGCCCACTTGATCGATCAAAACGCTATTTAGGTCTGGATCATTGTGGCCCAAGGCATTCGTCCAAATCGATGCGTTTCCATCGAGGTAGCGATTTCCTTCCGTGTCCCAGAGCCAACAGCCCTCGCCGCGCTCGATATGCAAGGGGGATAGGGAACAATATTCCTTCATCTGCGTGAAGGGGTGCCATGAATGATCCCGGTCCCAATCGTCAATTAACTGGGATCTTTTCTGGCTTTGCTCTGTAACGGTTGCTTCCAATCAAGGCTATGTTAAGGCACAAACGAATTTGCTTAACAAGCCTGATTCTGGCCACGACCAAAGCTTTGCCCAAAAGCAAATATTCCAGCTGCGACGTTTATTCCGACTTATTGGACACTCTCTAAGCTTCGAGCTGATTAGCCAGTTCTTCGGCCTGTCCTCCATGATTGCTTGGATGCACTTGTTCGCAAACGCCGCGCAAGATGCCTTTCTTGTCGATCAGGTAGGCAGCCCTCTGCGGTCCCCAAAAAGTTCGGCCATACATCTTTTTTTCGGCAAGCGAATCGACAGCTTTGGCGAACCTATGATCGGGATCGGAAATCAGGGGAAACTGAATCCCATGGCGATCGGCGTACTTCAAATGCGATCCAACCGTGTCTTTGCTTATGCCCAAGAGCGAAACTCCACGTTTCTTCAGCGATGAGTATGCTTCGTTAAGGCTAAGCATCTGCTTGTCGCAGCTCCCGGTGTTGTTTCGCATGTATACGGAAACAATCGTTGGGCCTTCCAGCAGTTCTGAAAAAGGCGCCTTCTCATTCGACCCATCTCGGGCGACGCCTACTTTAAAGTCCAAGACCAATTTATCTCCAATCGCTTTCATTTCGTTTCTGATTCCCGCGATAGTCTTTCAAACACCACTCCTACGGCCAAGCCCGCCAGCATAAGGGCATCTCTTGCAATCGGC
>Ga0181582_10000596_pt1 | contig 25983 bp, 23 predicted proteins | sample 071ome_32_FD_132438 | JGI IMG/M metagenome (GOLD analysis project Ga0181582, IMG submission 132438) | Coastal salt marsh microbial communities from the Groves Creek Marsh, Skidaway Island, Georgia - 071405AT metaG (megahit assembly) | ecosystem: Environmental > Aquatic > Marine > Intertidal...
ACCCGGCACACGCACCAATAATGGCCATGTAAAAGAGTAGGAAGGGCAGGAAGGTCGGCCAGGCAGTGAAATCGTCAGTGCTGAACCCGGTGGTGGTGGAAATGGATACCACTTCGAAGATGCCGCGGAAGAAAGCCTCAGACAGGGGATATGTGCCTGAAAAATAGAGGAAGAAGACGGTGACGACGGATATGAATACCAGCAGGGCAGTATAGAACTGGAATTCAGTGTCTTTCAGGTAGTGTTTGTAGCTTTTATGCTCCCAGGCGTAGAAGTGCAGGGCGAAGTTGACTCCCGAAATGAACATGAAAATCGTCGCAATAATCTCGATGCCGCGGTGATCGAAAAAGCCGATGCTGGCGTCGTGGGTGGAAAACCCCCCGATGGCAACAGTCGCGAAACTGTGGCCAATTGCGTCGAAAACGCTCATTCCTGCCAGGTAATAGCAGATAGCACAAAGCATCGTCAGGGAGATGTAGATTAACAGCAGGGCCTTGGCGGTTTCCGTCACGCGGGGCAGGAGCTTGTTGTCCTTGACCGGCCCGGGGCTTTCCGCGCGGTATAACTGCATTCCGCCTATGCCAAGCATAGGCAAGATGGCCACAGCGATTGCAATTATGCCCATACCGCCAAGCCACTGGAGCTGCTGGCGGTAATAGAGGATCGAGCGGGGCAGGGTGTCCAGGCCTGAGAGGACGGTAGCTCCGGTTGTCGTCAGTCCGGAAATGGACTCAAAGAAGGCATCGGTCACCGACATGTCCAGCGAGGGGGTGAAGATGAACGGGAAGCAACCGAATGAGCCAAGGACAGTCCAGAACAGGGTAACCACGAGGAAGCAGTCCCGGGTTCGCAGTTCCTGCCTGTTGTTCATGACAGGCGCCCACAGCACAAAGCCGCAAAGCAGGGTCAGGAAAAAAGTGGTCAGGAAGGAATACATGACACCATCCTGGTAATACCAGGACACGAGCAGGGGGGGCAGCTGGGTGAAGCTGAACAGCATCAGCAGCACACCGAGAATGCGGAGTATGACCGGCAGGTTCATCGACTGACCGTCACTTGGTGCCTGGAATCATTGTTGTATTTTCCTGTATGGCCTGGCGGCCCGAATCAGAAGAAAGTCAGCCCTACCTGGAACAGGCGTTCCAGCTCGGGTATGCGCTTCTTGTCCACCATGAACATGATGACGTGGTCGTCGGTTTCAATGACGATGTCATCATGGGCAATGTACACCTTGTCATCCCGAACGATGGCACCAATGGTGGTTCCCTCGGGAAGGTCGATATCCTCTATCTGCTTCCCGACGACCTTTGATGTGTTCTTGTCCCCATGGGCGATGGCTTCCATGGCTTCTGCCGCTCCGCGCCGCAGAGAATAGACATTCACCACATCGCCCTTGCGTACATGGGTCAGCAGGCTGCCGATGGTGGCCTGCTGCGGCGAGATGGCGATGTCAATTTCGCCGCTTTGTATGAGGTCGACATAGGCGGGGTTGGCGATCAGCGTCATGACCCGCGCCGCGCCCATGCGTTTGGCGAGCAGGGAAGACATGATGTTGGCGTCATCGTTATTGGTCAGTGCCAGAAACACATCGGTATCTTCAATGTTTTCCCCGATCAGTATTTCTTGATCAGAGGCATCGCCATGAAGAACTGTCGTGGATTTCAGTCGTTCCGTGAGCTCCCGGCATCGCTCGAGGTTCATTTCAATGATCTTGGTGCGGTAGTTTTTTTCCAGTGACGCGGCCAGCCGCTCCCCGATATTGCCGCCGCCGGCGATCATGATTTTCTTGTATGGCTTGTCCACCTTGCGCAGCTCGCTCATGACATCACGGATATCTTCCTTGGCGGCAATGAAGAATACCTCGTCACCCTGCTCGATAATGGTTGTGCCTTCAGGCTTGATGGCGCGGTTGCTGCGAAAGATGGCGGCAACGCGTGTATCCACATTCGGCATATGCTCGCGCAGCTGCGAAATTTCCTGGTCGATGAGGGGGCCGCCGCGGGTGGCTTTTACCCCGACCAGTTGCACCAGGCCATTGGCGAAGTCGAGTACCTGGAGGGAGCCGGGCAGGTCGATCAGGCTTTTGATGTAATGGGAAACTTCCTGCTCCGGGCTGATGACCACGTCGATGGGAATGGCCTCGGGGCAGAACAGTTTCTTTTCGGCAACGTAGGAATTCGAGCGCAACCGGCATATTTTCTTCGGCGTACGAAACAGGGAATAGGCAACCTGGCATGCCACCAGGTTGGTTTCATCACTTTCGGTGATTGCGATCAGCATATCCGCATCACGTGCGCCGGCACTTTCGAGGATGTTGGGGTAGGAAACCTGGCCTTCGACAGTGGCGATATCCAGGCGGTCCTTGAGCTCCCTGAGCCTGGTAGCACTGGGATCCACTACGGTAATGTCGTTGGCTTCCTTTGCCAGGTTTTCAGCCAGCGCGGCGCCAACCTTGTTGGCGCCGAGGATGATGATTTTCATGTGTCCGGAAAACTCCCGCTGACTACAGGTAAAAATTGCGGCGACATTATATGCCTATGTAGGTAAGACTGAAACGTGGCGACAAATTTTGTCAATCAGGGCAAATGCTTACTGCTTTTCCAGCAGCGCATAATAGAAACCGTCCGTTCCTGCCATACCGGGCAGGAACTGCATGCCCGGATGGCAGGGCAGGGTGCCAGGGTGGGACAACGGTACGGCCAGCGCATTGCCAGTGCTTGCCAGGAAATTGCTGACGATTTGCTCATTTTCCGCACGCAGGACCGAACAGGTGGTGTAAAGCAGCCGTCCACCGGTTTTCAGGCAGGGCCAGAGCGATTCCAGCAGCTGCCGCTGCAGGTCCGCAAGCCGGGGAATATCTTCGGCGCGGCGAAGGATCTTGATGTCCGGATGCCGGCGAATGACTCCCGTGCCGGAGCAGGGCGCGTCCAGCAGAATGGCATCGAACGGCCGGCCATCCCACCACTGCCCGGTGTTCGCGGCATCCGCACAGACAACATTCGCCGTCAAACCGCCCCTGGCCAGGTTTTCCCTGACTTTCAGCAGGCGGTCCTCATTACTGTCGAGCGCGACCATGTCCAGCTTCCCATCCGCCAGTTCAAGAAGCGCACAGGTTTTGCCGCCGGGAGCCGCACAGGCGTCCAGCACACGGTCACCCCGGGCCGGTGCCAGCAGGGCGGCGGCCAGCTGGGATGCCTCATCCTGGACACTGATGAGGCCATCGGCAAAGCCGGGCAGCTTTCCTACATCGACAGGTGACGCCAGGGTAATGCCGGAAGGGGTATTGGCCCCGGCGCTGGCGGCAATGCCACTGTTTGCCAGGTTTTCCAGGCATTGCTCACGGCTTGTACGAAACAGGTTTGTCCGCAGCACCATCGGCGCCTGCCGGTTGTTGTTGTCGAGGATTTTTTCAGCCTGTTGCGGCCAGTCCTGTCGTATGGCTTCCAGCAACCAGGACGGGTGAGCACAGCGTGCCTGGGCATCGTCCAGAATCGCTGCCTCGAGGGCTTCGCGGTCGCGCAGCGCCTGACGCAGAACGGCATTGACCAGGTTTTTTGCCCAGGGCTTTTTCAACAGCCGGGTTGTAGCCACGGTTTCATTGACTGCGGCGTGATCGGGTGTTCGCATGTGCAACAGCTGGTAGAGCCCGAGCAGGATCAGGCAGAGGACATCGTTGTCCTTTGCCCTTGGCAATTTATCCATCAGCCTGCCGGCAATGAAGACAAGCCTGGGATACCAGCGGCACACCCCGTAGGTGTATTCCTGAATCAGGGGCAGGTTTGCAGACGGTTGGGTGGTGCCGAGGGCTGAAAGCTGTGATGATAGTGAGCCGCTTTCGGAAAGCAGATTATTCAGGATCCTCACGGCAAGTAAGCGATCACTTACAGCGCTCAAGTTGCTGTCCTCATGCCGGATTGGCGGCACTTAACGAGGCGCCTGGGGCAAACAGGTCCGGGTGCCCGTTGAGGACATCCTGCATGGCCATGGGCTTTTTGCCAGGCAGCTGGACGGCAGAAATTTCGAGGCGGTTTTCGCCACAGGCGACAGTAATGGCGTTTCTGCCGACGGCGAGTATCGTGCCCGGAACAGCGCCGGCGTTCCCGGCCTTACTCACGGCCTCGATTATGCGCAACCGGTCTCCCTGAAAAAGGCACCAGGCCGGGGAGCGCGGGTAGAAGGCCTGAACCTGCCGCTGGATGAGCGCGGCGTGTTGCCGCCAGTTAATTTCCGCCTCTTCCTTGCCCAGCTTGGCGGCATACGTCGCGTGCCTGTCATCCTGCGGGCGGGCATTGGCCTGGAAAGATCCCAGATCGGCCAGCACTTTTTCCAGGCCTTCACATCCCAGGGTGGCAAGTCTTTCGGTAATGGTCAGGGCATTGTCACGATCCCCGATCGGCGTTTTGAGCGCCAGTAGCACATCCCCGGTATCGAGGCCGGCATCCATCTGCATGATGCAAATACCCGTTTCCGTGTCACCAGCCAGGATGGCGCGCTCAATGGGCGCGGCCCCGCGCCAGCGGGGAAGCAGGGATGCATGGACATTGATACAGCCAAAGCGGGGTGTTTGCAGAACGGCGGGACTCAGAATCAGGCCATAGGCAACCACGATCATGAGATCCGGGGCAAATCCCGCCAGCTCGGCTGTTGCCTGGGCGTCGAGCCGGGCAGGCTGGAAAACCGGGATTCCGTGCTGTTCGGCAACGGCTTTTACCGGTGTGGGCTGCACCTTCTTGCCCCGGCCAGCGGGGCGGTCCGGCTGGGTATAGACCGCAACGATGTCATGGCCCGCGCCGACCAGGCTTTCCAGGTGAGTGGCGGCAAAGGCTGGAGTGCCGGCAAATATCAGGCGCATGGGATTTTCAGCCTGCTTTTTAGCCTATATAAGCCAGGGTTAGGCAATGGCAGCGGGATCAGGCTGGCGCAGCCGTTTTCTGCTGGCGGTGTTCTTTTTCCAGCTTTGAGCGGATGCGTTCCCGCTTCAGGCTGGAAATGTAATCCACGAACAGCTTGCCGTTGAGGTGGTCTACCTCGTGCTGGATGCACACGGCCAGGATGCCTTCTGCCACGAGCTCGAAAGGCTCACCCTGCCTGTCCAGGGCATTCACCCTGACTTTCCGGGGGCGGGTGACCAGCTCGTAATAGCCGGGGACGGAAAGACAGCCTTCCTCATGGCCCAGGGGTTCCGGGTCGAGTACGGTGATTTCCGGGTTGATGAACACCATGGGACTGGCACGGTCTTCGGAGATATCGATGACCAGCATGCGCTGGTGAACATTGACCTGGGTGGCGGCCAGGCCGATGCCTTCGGCGTGGTACATGGTTTCCACCATGTCGTCGAGCACCTGTCTGAGCGCATCATCCACGTGCTCGACGGGCTCGGCCTTCTTGCGCAGGCGCGGATCGGGGAATTCGAGTATGGGCAAAAGGCTCATGGGTGTAATATCGGGGCTTTTCGGGCACGCTCAAGTCCTTATGATACGCCAATCACAATGAGTTTTTTAACTTTATGATCTGATACCGGCGGCGGAATACCTAAATACGTCACAATTTACGTAAAATAACCTTGCTAACCGTATATAATTTAGGCACTTATTGTTACTATTCCGAAAATTACCCCTGCCGGGAACCGCAAAAAAAGGCTGACGAGGTTGCCCATGGTGAACACGTTGAAAAAAATCTTTCCTGCATTCCTGCTCGTGCAGATGCTGTCAGTCGCCGTCATGGCAGCCGACCAGGTACAGATTCGCGCCGATGCGCCGGGCCGTTACGAAGTGGTTCGCGGGGATACTCTCTGGGATATTTCTGGCCGGTTTCTTGAGGATCCCTGGCTGTGGCCGGAAGTCTGGGAACTCAATCCGCAGATTGAAAATCCGCACCTGATATACCCGGGTGACATCATTGAATTGCAATACACCGCGGATGGCCCGATGTTGACACTGCGCCGGGCTGGCAGCGCTGAAGGCTTGCGCACGGTGGTGTTATCTCCCCAGGTCAGGCGTGAGCGCCTGAACGGGGCCATCGATGCAATCCCGCTGGACCAGATCAGCGCCGCGCTCAGCGATAATATTGTGGTCCCGGCCAGCGAGATGGATCGCTCGCCTTATGTGCTGGGCAACCGCAAAGGCAGTCTCTTCAGCAGCAGCAACGATGAATTATTCGCCAAGGGCAACTGGTCAGGCGATGTTCAGCAATACGACATCATCAGGCCGGGCCGCGATTACGTCGACCCCGAAACCGGCACGGTTCTTGGTATCGAGGGCAAGCTGGTTGGCTCTGCCGCAATCCTTGAGCGCGACGGCGACCAGGCGACACTCCGCGTTAACGACGTGGAGGAAGAAATTCGCCAGGGCGACCGCCTCATTCCTTCGGCAGGCAACCGTATCGACGCCAATTATTTCCCGCGGCCGCCAGCCTTCAACATCAGTGCTCGCATTCTGGACATTGCGAGCGGCCGCACAGTAGGCGGCAAGTACGACACCATCGTGATCAACAAAGGCAGCAGCGACCGCCTGCGCTCGGGTGATCTGCTGGCCCTGCAGAAACCCGATATCGTCATGGACGACCAGGTTGGCAAAGCCAGTGTCGGACAGCGGTTCAAGCGCTCATTGGGTTTCGATAATGACAACCTTGCGACATTCGATGGCGAGAAATACGCATCGGTACTAATCTACAGGGTGTTCGATAACACCAGCCTCGGCATCATCCTGAGCGCCGATGATGAAGTACGGGTAGAGGACAGGGTCATCACCCCGTAAACTTTTTCGGGCTGGTCATGGAAGACCAATGCACCCGGCAAAGAACCAAACCACCGGCCCTCCGGCCAGGAAAAATTCCGATGAACTCCGGCGCTGGCTGTTGCTCGCCCACCAGCCGGGCATGTATTCACGTTTGTACAATCGCCTGCTGGACGCTCTTGGCTCTCCTGAACAAATCTTTTCCGGCACTGTAGAGATGCTGGAGGCCTGCGGTGCCAGCTGCGAAACGGCAAACGCCATTTGCGCCGCCGGGCGGGGCAGCGTGTCGGATGCAGCCAGGACTGGTCTGGACACATGCTGGCGCTGGCTGGATGCAGATAACCACAGCATCCTGCTGCGCAATGACCCGGCTTATCCAGAAAGACTGGCAGCGATACCTGATCCGCCCCCGCTGTTATACGTCAACGGCGACCCCGCATGCCTGAAGGCAAAGATGATCGCCATGGTGGGCAGCCGTCGTCCCAGCGCAGACGGTCGGCGCAATGCGCGCTGCTTTGCCTCCGAACTGGCGGCCCTCGGGATTGGCGTATGCAGCGGACTGGCCCTGGGCATCGACGGGGAAAGCCACGCGGGTGCGCTGCAGTCAAAAGGCGTGACGGTCGCTGTCCTGGGCACAGGCATCGATGTGGTTTACCCGACACGCAACAACAAACTCTTTGATGACATTACCGTCAATGGTGCGTTGGTCAGCGAATTCAATCCCGGCACACCGCCGCTGCCCCCGCACTTTCCTCGCCGAAATCGCATCATCAGCGGTCTCAGCCTGGGCGTTCTGGTCGTGGAAGCGGGTCTGCAAAGCGGCTCGATGATCACGGCGCGGATGGCGCTGGAGCAGGGCAGGGAGGTCTTCGCGATTCCCGGCTCCATCCATAACCCGATGGCCAAAGGCTGCCATCGCCTGATCGGTCAGGGCGCCAAGCTTGTCCAGGATGTGGCTGACATCTGCGAGGAGTTCGAAGAACTCATGCAACACGCGGCGCTGAATACGCCAGGACCGCAGGCGTCGTCATCACCGCCCCTCCCGAAAGAGCTGGCCAAGGTGCTCGCAGCCATCGGGCATGACCCGGTCTCGGTGGATGTCCTGTTGCCGGAAACCGGCATGACCGTGGAAAAGGCCACCGCCCTGCTGGCAGAACTGGAAATGGCAGGGTTGGTGCGGCGGGATCAACGGGGTTATTCCCGCACACTGCCTGATTAGTCCCCGCCCGGAAAAGATGCGAGAATACGCGGCGAATTTTTGCGGAATACCGCATGCATAACAGTTGTAAACCCGGCATGCATTCCTGGCGGACGCCTGATGTCGATCAAATCATCCCGTCCTGGATTCAAGGACAATTCGACACAGTTCCAGCAAGGTCAGTGCCCACCCGCTGGTGATCTGAAAAGCCATGAAGCGATCAGGGAATGGGGCCGGCAATCTTTATATTATAAAAAGAAGCAGTAAGTAGAAGCAGTAACCGGAGTAACGCGTGACAAGTATCAACAGTGAAGCAGTGAGAGAATATCTCCTTGGCCTGCAGGACAGGATTTGCCAAGGTCTGGAGGATGCCGATGGCAGCGCGGTTTTTGGCGAGGACCAGTGGGACCGCGAAAAAGGCGGCAGCGGCCGTACCCGGGTGATCAAGGGCAAGGTTCTGCAAAAAGGCGGCGTTGCCTTTTCCCATGTGTTTGGCGACTCCATGCCGGCATCTGCCTCGGCCAACCGTCCTGAGCTTGCCGGCAGCGCTTTCCAGGCCATGGGCGTTTCCCTGGTGATACATCCGGATAATCCTTACGTCCCCACATCCCATGCCAACGTGCGTTTTTTCATTGCAGAAAAGGACGGGCAGGAGCCGGTCTGGTGGTTCGGCGGTGGTTTTGATATGACACCCTACTATGGTTTCACGGAAGACTGCGTGCACTGGCACCAGGTGGCGAAGGACGCTTGCGCCGATTTTGGCGACGATGTCTATCCCCGCTACAAGAAGTGGTGCGATGAATATTTTTACCTGTCCCATCGGCAGGAAGCCCGCGGCATCGGTGGTCTCTTTTTCGACGATCTCAACGAATGGGAGTTCGAGAAATGCTTTGCCTTCATGCGCTCAGTGGGGGACAGCTACCTGAAGGCGTATGTGCCGGTTATCGAGAAGCGCAAGAACATGCCTTTCGGCGAACGTGAAAAATGGTTCCAGGGATATCGTCGCGGGCGTTACGCGGAATTCAACCTGGTTTTCGACCGCGGTACCATCTTCGGATTACGTTCTGGCGTCGGCCGCACCGAGTCCATCCTCATGTCACTGCCGCCACAGGTGCGCTGGGAATACAACTGGCAGCCGGAAGCCGGGACAGAGGAAGCGAAGCTTTACACCGACTTCCTGCCGGCTAAAGACTGGCTTGCCTGACACGCGTCATTCATATCCGGGGCGTCCGGCCCCGGGTTATACTTCCCGTATCCTGAAATTCTTCCTACCGGCTGCACCGTCGGCAACTCACGAGAAGGAAACCCGTCTTGGACCGTTATGTCGTCATCGGCAACCCCGTCAGTCACAGCAAGTCTCCGCTGATACATTCCCTGTTTGCCGAACAGACCGGCCAGGCCATCGAGTACACCACCTTGCTGGCGGAATCGGGACATTTCAACGAGACAGCACAGGCCTTTTTTGCCGGTGGCGGCAAAGGCGCCAATGTCACCGTGCCGTTCAAGCAGGATGCCCATGCCCTTGCGGGCAGGCTGACACCGGAAGCGGAAACAGCCGGTGCGGTTAACACGCTCTACCTGGACGGGGACGTCTTGTGCGGGCATAACACGGATGGCCCGGGGCTGGTGCGCGATGTCCTTTTCAATCACCAGGGCACCCTGGCAGGAAAACACATCCTCATTCTCGGCGCAGGCGGTGCCACCCGGGGCATCCTTCAGCCCGTCCTGGCCCAGCAACCGGCAACCATCACTATTGCCAACCGCACGGTAAGCAAGGCAGAAATCCTGGCGGAAGGTTTTCGGTCGCTCGCGGGAACTATCAAGCTCGGGGGATGCGGGTTCGACGACCTGGCGGGCAGCACGTTCGACTGGGTTTTCAATGCCACCTCGGCAAGCCTCCAGGGAGAGATACCCGCCCTGCCAGGCACCATTGTCGATGCCCGAACCTGGTGCTACGACCTGATGTACAGCAGTGAGGTCACGCCATTTTGCCGCTGGGCGCAGGCAGCCGGCGCCGCGAAAGCGATGGACGGACTGGGCATGCTCGTGGAACAGGCCGCGGAATCATTCGAGGTCTGGCGGGGAATACGTCCGCAGACAGCAGGGGTCCTTGCCCGCCTCAGGCAGGAATGAGCGGTCGGGCGGGTTATTTCAGGACTTCGGAAGAGTTCAGGTGCAGGTCTTTCAGTTTCGTGTAGTGCCTGGCACTGTAAAGCAGGAAATCGACTTCTTCCTGGCGCAGGTCGCGAACCCGCTGTGCCGGCGAGCCAACGTAGAGACCTCCGCTGGCGAGGGTTTTGCCCGGTGAGACGACACTGCCGCCACCCAGGATGATATCGGACTCCACCACGGCGCCATCCATAACTATCGCGCCCATGCCGATTAGCACCCGATCCTTGATCGTGCAGCCGTGCAGTACGGCGCGGTGGCCAACAGTGACGTCACTGCCGATATTGAGTGAGAAGCCGTCGGGCCCGAAAGATTCCGGAGAGGTGCAGTGCAGGACCGAGCCGTCCTGGATATTGGTGCGGTCACCTATGCGAATGCTGTGGACATCCCCGCGAATGACGGTCAGCGGCCACACGGAGGAATCGACACCGAGCTCCACGTTGCCTATCACCACAGCACTCGAATCGATGAAGGCGCGGTCGCCGATTTTGGGATTGAACTCCATGTAACTGCGTACTGTCATGGCAGGGTCCTAGCGTGGAGACTGGCTGTCGTGGATAGGGGGATTATTTTCCAAAAATCCTTGGGAAACAAGGGAAGCCGAATGGCAAATCCGAAAAAATAGCTGTTATAATGCGCGCCCCAATTTGGCGCGTCAGCCCGCGATTTTCCGGGTTAATTGTCGTCCTGATTTGATACGTTTGTGCGGGATGCCCGGCGGTCGCACTTACCAGCACGGCTGAAGACCGACATGCAGGCCAATGACATAAATGTGATGATTTTCTGGGTGTGCGTTGTTATAGGCGCCGTCGTCTATGCGGCCATAATCTGGTCACTGGTGGTTTACAGGAAATCAAAAAAGCAGGAAGCCTCGTTTCATAAAAGCACTGCCGCTGAAATTGCATGGACGGTCATTCCGCTGCTGATCATCATTGCCATGATGATTCCTGCGGCGAAACTGCTGACACGGATATACAACAGTGACAGTAACAGTGGTCTGGGGTATGTGAGCATGCATGTTGCGCCGGACAGGGTCTTAAACCCATTGCAGGTAGTCAGGAATTCATGAAAAGCGGTAAACCTTCTTACACTCTCGTGCTTTTTGCCACTTTCTTCGCGCTGTGCGTGGTGATTCTCGGCGCATGGACCCGCCTTTCCGATGCCGGCCTTGGCTGCCCCGATTGGCCGGGTTGCTACGGCTTCGTGCTGGTTCCCGAAACCGCCGAGGAAATCGCACAGGCCGAAGCCGCGTTCCCTGACGCACCTTTCGAGGCGCACAAGGCCTGGCCGGAAGTGATTCATCGTTATTTTGCCAGTACGCTCGGATTGCTCATCATTATTATCAATGTCATGGCATGGAAAAACCGCCACAGGCCGGATCAGCCAATCAAGCTGCCGTTGTTACTGCTGGTCCTGGTTATAGCCCAGGGCCTGTTCGGCATGTGGACCGTAACACTGAAACTCTGGCCCCAGGTTGTAACCACGCATTTGCTTGGCGGGTTCACGACCCTGAGCCTGTTGTGGCTGCTTGGCCTGAGACTCAACAACAGGCCCTGGCAGCAACCGAGCGTACCAGTGCGGCAATGGATGAAACTGCGGCCCCTGGCAATGATTGCCCTGGTCCTGCTTGTCTGCCAGATCACTCTGGGAGGATGGACCAGTTCCAACTACGCCGCACTGGCCTGTCCAGACATGCCAACCTGCCAGGGGCGCTGGCTGCCGCCGATGGATTTTGCCAGCGGCTTCAATGTCACACAGGAAATCGGACCAAATTATCTCGGCGGCCAGATGGACGGCGAAGCCCGCGTGGCCATTCACATGGCCCATCGTATCGGAGCGCTGCTGGTTACCCTGCTCCTTGGCTTCCTTATCTGGAAGTTGTACCGCAATGCCGGCGGCAGGGAGCTTACTCTGCTGACGCATGTGCTGCTTTTCCTGCTGATCATGCAGGTCAGCCTGGGCATCAGCAATATCGTGTTTTCGCTGCCGCTATGGGTCGCGGTTGCACATAACGCCGGGGGTGCTTTACTATTGCTCACCCTTGTAACCCTCAATTACAGACTCAACAAAGTCTCCGCGTTCTAATCATGACCGAGTTTTCCATGCAGAAACAGGCAGTCAAAGCTGCCACCTGGCAGGATTACTACGAGATGTGCAAACCCCGTGTTGTCATGATGATGATCCTGACATCACTGGTCGGCATGTTCCTCGCAGTTCCGGGCATGGTGGCCTTGGACATCCTGGTCTGGGGCAACCTGGGGATAGCGCTGGTAGCCAGCGCTGGCGCCGTGGTGAATCACCTCATCGACCACCGGGTCGATACCATCATGCAGCGCACCATCAAACGCCCGATACCCCAGGGCAAAGTCAGCCCGACCCAGGCCCTGATGTTTGCACTGGCTATTTGCGTGCTGGGCATGGCCGTCCTGATATTCCTGGTCAACCCGCTGTGCGCGTGGCTCACCCTCGCCTCCTTTGTCGGATATGCCATCATCTACACCGGTTTCCTGAAACGGGCGACACCACAGAATATCGTCATCGGCGGGCTCTCCGGTGCCATGCCGCCCCTGTTGGGCTGGACGGCAGTCACAGGAACAGTCGATGCAAACGGCCTGTTGCTGGTCCTGATCATATTTGCCTGGACACCGCCGCATTTCTGGCCTCTGGCCATCCACCGCAAAAATGATTATGCAAAAACCGACATACCCATGCTGCCGGTGACTCACGGCGATCCGTTGACCAAGCTACATACACTGCTGTACACCATCATCATGTGCCTGGTCACCGTGCTGCCTTACCTGACCGGCATGAGCGGCATGTTTTACCTTGCTTCGGCCATCCTGCTCGGCGGCGGCTTCATGTATTACTCGCTGCTGCTGATGTTTACCGACAGGCCCAGGGCAGCGCTGACCACCTTCCGGTATTCCATTTTTTACCTGATCGCGCTCTTCATTGCGCTGCTGATCGATCATTACATCTGAGCGCGGTCACCCGCGGCAGCCTTGCCGGTGATGTCGACCATGGAAAAATCCCCATTGAAATTTACGCTTGTACTGATGGCCGGTATTTCCGTTATTTCGGGTGCGGTGCTGACAACGCTGTTCCTGTCCGCCAACGCGGTAACGGCCGAATCATTGCGAAACGACAGCTTCTTTGTTTATGACACCCCCAGGGCGCTGGAACCATTCAGCCTGATGGACGACGCCGGCGAGGCGTTCACCAACGCCGACCTGCAGGGGCGCTGGACAGCCGTATTTTTCGGCTACACCTTTTGTCCGGACATCTGCCCGCTGACCATGGCAAGCATGAAGCAGTTTCATGACCTGCTGTCGGCCCGGGGTGAAGATGCAGACTTCCAGGTCGTCATGATCAGCGTCGACCCGGAGCGGGATACCCGGGAGGTATTGTCCAACTACGTGAAATACTTCAATCCGGCGTTCATTGGCGTCACCGGTGAGTATGCTCCCATCTATACACTGGCCAGGCAGATGAACATCACCTTCAATTATGTCGCCATGGATGACGACAATTACCTGGTGAACCATAACGGGGAGGTCATGCTGATCGATCCGCAGGGAAACAACGCCGGGTTCTTCAAGCCGCCTTACCAGCCGGAACCGATGCTGGAAAACTTCCTGGCCGTGAAAAAGTTCCTGTCGCGGTAAACAGGCTCTTCTAGAGTTTTTCCCCCGCCGGCAGCAGCCGGCCAATCACGAACAGGAGGCTGGCCGCCACCACGATGCTGGGGCCGGTCGGCGTATCCCAGAACCAGGATGCCGTGATGCCGCCGCAGACAGCAAGGCATCCTGCAATGCTCGCCAGTATGGCCATGGATTCCGGGGTCCTGGCATAGGCTCGTGCGCAGGCAGGCGGAATGATCAGCAATGACGTGATCAGCAGGATGCCGACCACTTTCATGGACACTGCCACGATCAGCGCGATCAGCAGCATCAGCAGCATGCGCATGCGCGTCACATGAATCCCTTCCACCTGTGCCAGTTCTTCGTGCAGGGTTATGGCCAGCAATCGGTTCCAGTTCAGGAGCAGCAACACCAGGACAACAATACAGGTAGCGGCGATCCACAACAGGTTGCTTGCCGAAACGGTGAGCAGGTCTCCAAACAGGTAAGACATCAGGTTCACCTGGTTGTCCGTGAAGCTGATTATGACGAGACCGAGGGCAAGCGAGCTGTGGGCCAGTATGCCAAGGATGGTATCCGTGGACAGCCCGCGACGCTTTTCCATCAACACCAGCAGAACGGCGAGCAGGGCACACGCCCCGATGACGGAGGCTTCGAGGCTTATCTCCAGCAGCAGACCGAGCGCGATGCCGAAAAGGGCAGAGTGTGCGAGCGTGTCGCCAAAATAGGACATCCGCCGCCAGACCACGAAGCAACCCAGCGGCCCGGCGATTGCCGCTACCAGCAGGCCGGACAGGAGCGCGCGCAGAATGAAATCAGCCATGGCGCTTCCTAGTGATTGTGCCTATCGTCGACGATCTCGCCGGCAAGATCGTGACTATGGTTGTGGTGGTGGGTATAGACTGCTAGCGTCTCGGCATCTTTCCTGCCGAACAGTTCGAGGTATGCGGGGTCGTTGCTGACCTGTTCAGGATGACCGTGGCAGCAGACATGCTGGTTAAGGCAGATAACCTCATCCGTGGCGGACATGACCAGGTGCAGATCGTGGGATACCAGCAGGATGCCGCAATCGTGCTTGTCGCGGATATCCGTGATCAGGCGGTACAGTTCCGCCTGGCCGTTGACGTCCACCCCTTGTGCCGGCTCATCCAGAACCAGCAACTGGGGATCCTGGATTAACGCTCTCGCCAGCAATACACGCTGCAGCTCGCCACCCGAGAGTGAATGCAGCTGGCTGTCGATAAGTGCCGAGGCACCGACCTCCTCAAGCACGCGGCCGGTCTCCATGGACCTGGCATTGGCGGCCAGGGTGAGGAACTTGCCGACAGTGACGGGCATGCTCTGGTCGACCTGCAGCCGCTGCGGCATATAACCGATGCGGATTCCCTTCCTGCGCGCCACCTTGCCGCTGGTGGGGCTGATCAGGCCCAACACGATTTTTACCAGCGAGGTTTTTCCGGCGCCGTTGGGCCCGATCAGCGTGACGATCTGGCGCTCGGCAATTCGCAGCGAAATATTCTGCAATACCAGGCGCTGGTCGAATTGCAGGGAGATTTCCTGCGCATTGAGAAGGACGTTATCTGGCACGGATCAACCGCCGGTGCTTAATAATACAGAAAGCTGGCAGAACCACAGGGTATTATTGTTATGGGCACAACGGGTCGACATGCGAGTCCTGTGGTATTGAATGAGAGTGATATATCATAGCATCTTTTTTCCGGCACTCTCACTGCGCCAACTTGCGGGCAACCACTGTTTTACACGCCATGGGCAACCGATTTATTAGCGTCATACTTGGCATCCTGCTCCTGCCAGGCTGGCAGTCCGCATCTGCACAGCCACAGGTTGCAGCAAGTATCAGGCCATTGCTGCTGATCGCCGACGCCGTGACGGACGGCATATCCAGGCCTGATCCAGTACTCGATGCTACCCAGGATCCCCACCACCCTGCACTCAGGCCGTCGCAGCGCCGCGTCATTGACCAGGCCGGCGTGTTTCTCTGGATAGGGCCTGGAATGGAAACCGGACTGGAAAAGGTTGCCAGTGAACGTCCGGACTCCGTGTTGACGGCCATGGAGTTGCCGATGCTGAATCGACACGTTATAGGCGACACCCCGGACCCACATGTCTGGCTCGATACGGGTAATGCGCTGGTGATAGGGGCCAGCCTCGCTGACAGGCTTGCGGTGCTTGACCCTGGAAATGCCGGCCGCTACCGGGACAACCTGCGCCTGTTTCAGGAGGACGTGTATTCCCTGGACACGGCGGTCCGGGAAAGGCTGCAGTCAGCAACCTTTCCGCCTTTTGCCGTGTACCATAACGGCTACCAGTACTTTGAAGCGCAGTTCGGACTGCAGCATGTCACCAGCTTTACCGGCAATGAAGAAGTACAGCCGGGAATCCGTCAGTTGCTGGCCATCAGCAAGGAACTGGCGGACAACCAGGTGTACTGCATCGTGACAGGGCCGTCACAAAACACAGCGCGCCTGGACAACCAGCTTGAACAGGACGCCATGCGATATGTCACCATAGATGTCCTTGGCTACGACATCGAGCGGTCCCGAGATGGTTACAGCCGGTTCATGCGCCAACTGGCGGAAGCCTTTGCAGGCTGCCGCACCGAGTAAGAAAACACGATTACCAGGAATATTTCACTACAGCATGGCTAAAGACAAACCACTGGTGCTGGTCGACGGATCGTCCTATTTGTTCCGCGCCTTTTTTGCGCTGCCGCCGCTTACGTCCAGCAAGGGGCAGCCAACAGGCGCGATCAAGGGCGTCATCAGCATGATCCTGAAGCTGACGAAGGATTACCCGGACAGCAACATCGCCGTGATTTTCGATGCCAAGGGAAAAACCTTCCGCGATGATATGTACGCGCAGTACAAGGCCAACCGTCCGCCCATGCCGGATGACCTGCGCAGCCAGATCGAGCCCATTCACCAGATCATCAAGGCGCTTGGATTGCCGCTGCTCATCATCGATGGAGTGGAGGCCGACGATGTCATCGGCACGCTGGCCGAGCAGGCCTGGCGCAAGGAAATCCCCACGCTGATTTCCACGGGCGACAAGGACATGGCCCAGCTGGTCAACCAGCACGTCACGCTTCTTAATACCATGACCGACGAAACGCTGGATATCGACGGCGTTACTGAAAAGTTCGGGTTACCGCCGGAGCGGATCATCGACTACCTGGCCCTGATGGGTGACAAGGTCGACAACATTCCCGGTGTTCCGGGCGTCGGGCCGAAGACGGCGGTCAAATGGCTGCAGGAATACGGATCGCTGGAAGCGCTTGTCGAAAAGGCAGACGAGATCAAGGGCAAGATCGGCGAAAAACTGCGCGACAATCTTGACCAGCTGAAGCTGTCGAAACAGCTGGCCACGATCAAGCTGGATGTCGATCTCGCGTTCGGCCCGGAGGATCTCGTTCACGCGCAGCCGAACAAATCCGAATTGCTGGCACTCTACAAGAATCTGGAATTTCGCACCTGGAGCAAGGAGCTGGAAGGAGCGGGGGTCGAGGCTGCCGATATACCCGGCCTTGAACCGGCACCGGCTGAACAGGAAGTCGAGGAGTCCTATGCACAACCCGACAAGATCGATTACCAGGTAATCACTGACCTGAAGAAGCTGGAAGCCTTCCTTGCCGGTGCCGTGAAGACAGGACGCCTGGCGCTGAGCCTCGAGGCAGAGGGTGCACATTACAAGAGCGCAGTCATCATCGGGATCTCCCTGTGCTGCGAGGCCGGCAAGGCAATCTATCTGCCACTGGCCCACTCGGGACTGGAAAATACCGGCCAGTTGATGACAGACGACACCCTGGCCCTGCTCAAACCGGTGCTGGAAGACAGGCAGGTGTTCAAGGTGGGGCATGACCTGAAACTTATCTCCCATATCCTGACCAACTACGGCATTTCCCTGAAGGGCAGGCGCTTTGACACCATGCTGCAGTCCTATGTGCTCAATTCGGTGGCTCACAAACATTCCCTGGACCGGCTGGCCTCCCATTATCTGGAGCAGGACAAGGCCACCCTGGAGGAGCTGCTCGGCAAGGGTCGCAGCAAACTGACTTTTGCCGAACTCGACATAGAACAGGCTGGCCACTGGTCGGCGGAAAATGCCGACTTCAGTTTCCGCCTGCACCAGATCCTCGGCAGCAAACTGGCAGCAACCGGTGAACTGGCAAACGTGTACCGCTACTTCGAGATAGCCCTGGTGCCGGTACTGACACGCATGGAAGATACCGGTGTCAGCCTGGACGTGAAGGCGCTGGAGAAGCAGAGTACCCAGATAACCGCGCGCCTGGCTGAGCTCGAGAAAAAAGCCTTTGAGCTGGCCGGTGAAGAGTTCAACCTGGGTTCACCGAAACAGCTTCAGCAGATTTTTTACGAGAAACTCGAATACCCGGTGATCAGCAAGACGGCCAAGGGCCAACCGTCCACGGCCGAGCCGGTCCTGCAGGAACTGGCGCTGGAGTATCCGCTGCCGGAAGTGATCCTTGAGCATCGCGGACTGAGCAAACTTAAATCCACCTATACGGACAGGCTTCCACTGGACATCAACCCGGACACGGGCCGTATCCACACCAATTACCAGCAGGCGGTCGCGGCGACTGGCAGGCTCTCCTCCACTGAACCCAACCTGCAGAACATTCCCATCCGCACCGAGGAAGGCCGGCGCATTCGCCAGGCATTCATCGCCGGCAAGGGCAAGGTGCTGATGGCGGCGGATTACTCACAGGTGGAGCTGCGCATCATGGCGCACCTTTCGGGCGATGAAAGCCTGTGCGAAGCCTTCAGCAAAGGGCTCGATGTTCACCAGGCCACGGCCAGTGAAATATTCTCGGTTTCCCTGGACAAGGTCGATTCGAACCAGCGCCGCAGCGCCAAGGCCATCAACTTCGGCCTGATTTATGGCATGTCTCCCTTCGGGCTGGCCAAGCAGCTGGGCATCGGGCGCAGTGAAGCCCAGGAATATGTCGAGCGTTATTTCCAGCGTTACCCGGGCGTTCGCAAGTACATGGATGACACACGCATGCTGGCCAACGAACAGGGATACGTGGAAACATTGTTCGGTCGCCGCCTGTACCTGCCGGATATCAAGGCCAGCAACGGGATGTTGCGAAAGGCAGCGGAGCGCACCGCGATCAATGCCCCCATGCAGGGAACTGCCGCTGATATCATCAAACAGGCCATGGTGGATATCGATCACTGGCTGGGTGTGGCCAACCTGGATGCCAGCATGATCATGCAGGTCCATGACGAGCTGGTTTTCGAAGTGGCCAGCGAAGATCTGGCATTGCTCGCCGAAGGGGTGAAATTCCGCATGGTATCGGCGGCTTCCCTGAATGTGCCCCTGGTCGTGGATATCGGCTCCGGAAAAGACTGGAACACGGCCCACTGACCGCACCGAACGCTGTGTCATTGTGTGAACAGGATTTTTTTTCAGGAACCGGAAAATTTTTTGAACTATTGTGAAAACGGTGGGTCAGAGGTTACAGCAGGGTGGTTTTCTCCCCGATTTTTCCAGCCTGCTGTTGAAGATGTATCTCCTGGTTAATAAGGAGCGCGTTGGGCCCTAACTGTTTTCTCCTACAGTTAGGGCCCTCTCTTTATGGGCCTCCGGCCAAGCTCAAGGCTGTTTGTGGGCCTCCGGCTAAACTTATGGGCCTCCGGCTAAACTTATGGGCCTCCGGCCAAGCTCGAGGCTGTTCAGCCCATGGATTCCGGGGCTTCCAGGGATACCGGTTCGCACAGCCAGGATTGCAGCCGGCCCTTCAGCTCCCCCGCACCATCCCCCTTCAGCGCCGAAAACAGTTGTATGGAAATCAGGTCGCCATAGCCGGCCAGTTCCCGCCGGGTTTCCAGCAGCACCTTCTTGCGGGCCCCGGATTTGAGCTTGTCGCACTTGGTCAGCAGGATATGGACCGGCATATCCGCCTGCCCGCACCAGGCGATCATTTGCCGGTCGAAATCCTTGAGCGGGTGCCTGCAGTCCATCAGCAGGACCAGGCCGCGCAGGGATTTGCGCTCTCTCAGGTAGGCTTCCAGCTGTTTTTCCCACTTTGCCTTGACTTGCGGCGGCACCTTGGCAAAGCCGAATCCGGGCAGGTCCACCAGGTATTTGCCCTCGGCGACCTGGAAAAAATTCAGCAGCTGGGTGCGTCCCGGGGTCTTGCTCGTGCGGGCCAGTTTCGGCTGGTCGGTGAGGGTATTGATGGCGCTGGACTTGCCTGCGTTTGAGCGCCCGACAAAGGCTACCTCGTCGGCATCATCTGACGGGCACTGGTTGACAGTCTCCGCGCTCTGCAGGAAGCGGGTGCCCGAAAAATCGAGCTTTTCAGCGTGTTTTTCATCCATTTTGGGCGGGCAATCTGCTTGGGAATGGCAGAAGGCTTAAGGTATAATCGCGCGGTTTCAAAGGCTGTGGATTGTATCAGCACTGCAGGTGAATTAGCAGTGAGCGAGCCATGGCCGCCAACACCGATTTCATAATCCAGGAAGTAAAGAACCAGCGCATGAATAAAATTGCAGTGAAAGGAATGGCGAAATTCGTTTCAACGGTTTCCGTTGCCCTGTTTACCCTCGTTACAGCTACCCAGGCTCTGGCCCAGGGAGACGCCGCTGCCGGCGCCGAAAAGATCACCGTCTGCCTGGCCTGCCACGGCCAGGACGGCAACATGAGCCAGATCGCCAACGTGCCCAAGATTGGCGGCCAGAATGCTGACTACCTGCTCAAACAGATGAATGACATCAAAAGCGGGGTCAGGGCCGCCCCGCTCATGACGGGTATGCTCAACAACCTCAACGACCAGGACATGGCCGATGTTGCTGCCTACTATGCCTCACAGGCAGCCCCGCAAGGTGCCGCTGAGCCGGAAAAGGTCGCCCTGGGAGAATCCCTGTACCGTGCCGGTAATGCTGACATCGGCGTCGCAGCCTGCTCGGCCTGCCATTCCCCCAATGGCCAGGGCCTGGCATCAGCAGGTTACCCGGCGCTCAGCGGCCAGGATCCGGCCTATACCGAGTTGCAGTTGCGGGCATTCCGCGACGGCGTTCGCAATAACGACGATGCGGAAGTGATGCGCAGTATTGCCGCCCGCCTGAATGATGCTGAAATTGCGGCGCTGGCCTCCTACCTCGCGGGCCTGCGCTAGTTCAGCACGGGTTCAGCAACGCCCGGCAATACTGCAAATAATATGAAAGTGATTGTGCCCGATAGTCAATAAATGCTGATTTCCGGGTCTGCTATGGCATACTCGCGATGATTTTTACCGGATTACGCTTTATATAAAGAAGGAATAACCCAGGGAGAGAGACTATGAAACTGTTCTCGAAATTCACACTGCTGGCCGCCTTGTTCATGGGCGTGGTCGCCACCGTCAATGCCCAACCGGCGTTATACGTTGAAGGCACCCATTACGAAACTATCGCCTCACCGGTCAGAACCGCTGATCCCAACAAGATCGAAGTGACCGAAATATTCTGGTATGGCTGCCCGCATTGCTATGCGTTTGAGCCGCTGATTTCCAGCTGGGAAGAAAAACTGCCTTCCGATGTGGCGTTCGTGCGCAGCCCGGGCATGTGGAACCAGACCATGGAAATTCACGCACAGATTTTTTACGCTGCCGAGGCGCTTGGCGTTACCGGCAAGATTCATGATGTGGCTTTCAACGAGATTCACCGGAACCGCAACTACCTGCAGACTGAAGAAGTCGTGAAGGACATGTTCGTCAACGCCGGCGTTGCACCGGACGCCTTCGACAAGGCTTGGAAGTCCTTCTCAGTGACTTCTGCCGTGAAGCGCGCAGGCACGCGTATGCGTGACTACGGTGTGCGCGGCGTACCCAGCATGGTGGTGAACGGCAAGTACCTGGTATCCGTGGGCGGACCCGTCGCCACCCAGACCGACCTGCTGAAAATCGTGGACTTCCTGGTCCAGAAAGAAAAAAGCGGCAGCTGACACGCTGCACACGACCGACACTGAACGCCCATGTTGGTTCAACATGGGCGTTTTTTATGGTACAGACTTTGCCGTTGCAGGTTTTTTGTAAAAAGTTCTCAGAAATTTCTCAGGTTTTTTAGACATTTACAGCAAAAATTTCATGTTTGAATAAACTTTTTGCCGGGGTGTGTTGTCATACAACAGGCCCGGCGCCACGAATTGCGCCAAATGCCGTTAAGCGGCTAGGGCGCCAGCCGAAAATAACCTATAATTCAACGTTTTAGAGAAAAATAAACCAGACAACAGCCATGGCATCGGGCATCCCCTTTCTCGACAAAATTCCCACCAGTGACATTGGCCTGAAAATCCAGTCCCTGCTGCCGGCCCGGCGTCATTCCGATATCTTCAACCGGATCGATATAAGCCTCCTGCTGTTTGATAACACCCTGGTCAATACCGCCAACGGTGAAGCCGAAGAAATCGCGTTGATCGAAGACGGCTCCTTCCCGGAAGCGATGGCCCGGGCGGCACGCCGCCTGGCCAGGGGTGACAAGCGCAACATCCTGCTGCTGCTGCCCACCGCCGACTTCGTAGCCACCGCCTATCACATGAACCTGGCCGGCGAAAAAATGATCCGGTCTGCCCTCGAGCTCCAGGCGCAGTCACTGCTTCCCGCGTACGAGGAAAACCTGCTGCTTGCCGTGAATGCCGCACAACAGGAGGGAGTTGCGTTGTGGTTCAACGAGCAGGAAGCGAACCGGCTGTTCCGGGCCTTCGCCCACGAGGACCTGTTTCTCGGTGCCATCATGCCCCGCAGCCTGGCCGTTCTGGACGCCTCTGATGATGACGACCTGAAAACCATGCTCATCAATGATGAAGAGGGCAGCAATATTTCCTTCCTCCAGGTCAGGAGCAATGCCGTCAGGCGCTTGTTGACCGTGAACAAGAGGGACCTGGAGCAGGAGGTGTTTGCCCGGCAATGGGAAATCGAAACCAGTCAGCTCAAGGGTGACGCCATGCGCAACATGACCTCGATGGATGATTGGAAAGCATTAAAACGCAAGGTGCAGCCACTGCCCGAATACAGTTTCCTGCCAGCCGGCGCCATTGCCGAGCAAAAACGCATCAGCTTTGCCCGCAACAGCAAAGTCGCAATGGCCGCCACGGCAGTTGTGGTGCTGCTCCTGTTCGCGCCATTTATAGCCAGATGGCTGGAGTTGCGCGGCGTGCTCGATGACCTGGAAACCGCTCAGGACATGAGCGCGGAACCCAGGGCGTTGCAGGCGTCCATTTTCGACATGGAAGAGGAATGGGGCGCGTTGTACGAATACCCCGACCAGCAGGTTGCGCAGGTGCTTGTCTCGCTGAACAGCGTGATCCAGAGTTCGTTGACCTCCATTTCCATCAACAAGGGTGTTGTCGATATCACCGGGTCCACCAACGACCCGGCCTACCTGGTGGAGTTGCTCTCGGAGAGGGAAGAGTTCAATAACGTCAGCCAGAGCACCAGCACCCGCGGCGCCGGTTCGCAGTTCGGCATACGCCTGAACCTGACCAACGTGGATTTCGAGGATTATGAAGAAAAGTACCCCGCCAGGACCCAGGGAAGATAACGCCGAGCCATGGAAGCCAAAGAGAAAAAACTGGTTGCCCTCGCCGCCATGATGTTCCTCCTGGTACTGGTTGTCAGGGGCATCCCGATGCTGCGCCAGTCCTATCAGGACATGCAGGATGAAATCGAGTTCACCCAGGATCGTATCCAGCGCCTGCGCTTGCTGGTGGAAGAGGCCCCCTTTCTCGTTGATGAGGAAGCACTGAAGCGCGAAGAGATGGCGGCCCTGGAAAGCTGGGTATTCACCGGTCAGGACCAGAATCTTATCGGCAGCGGCGTGCAACGCTCGCTGCGACAGGTCGTGGAGGAAGCCGGTGTTTTACCGCGCTCCTACAGCACACCGCGTTATACGGAGCTGGATGGCTGGCTGATGGTTTCCCAGGAAATGGATTTTGTCATCGACCAGGAGAAGATCCTGCCTTTCCTGGACAAGCTGGAGCAGTCACGGCCAAGGCTTCATGTCACCGAATTCAGCATCAACCGGAACCGCCGGCAGTTCCTCGGCTCGATCACTGTAACCGGATTCAGCAAGATACCCTGACGTTATGGCAACAGAACACGCACACCTGACACTGCCCATCTTCAGCCAGCTGCTGGAGCCCGAAGGCATGGCGCCTGCACAGAATTTCAATGACAGCTGGGAGCTGGTTTGCAACCGACTGCCGAGCATCGAAAGCCGTGCCAAGGTCAGGTATGTCATCGGCGACCAGGTAAATTTTCGCATCGGCAATACAGACGAAGTGGCCAGGCTGACCAAGCACTGGCGCGCCGAACTCTCACCTGAAATCGCCGACCCGGATGACGCCTTCGTTTCCGGCTTCGGGGATGACGATGAATTTGCGGACATGGATTCCGAAGCGCCGATCATCAGGCTGGTCAACCACCTGTTCGCCAGGGCCATGGACCTCAATGCCAGCGACATACATTTCGAACCGACCGAGCACCACCTGGAAGTGCGCTGCCGCGTTGACGGCATCATGACCCGCATTGAAAAGCTGCCGATCAAGATCCAGTCGGCGGTCGCCTCACGCCTGAAGCTGATGGCCAAGCTCGATATCGGCGAGAAACGCCTGCCCCAGGACGGCCGCATCGATTACCGCATCGGTGACCGTGAACTGGACATGCGTGTATCGACCCTGCCCGGCGTCCTGGGGGAGTCGGTTGTACTGCGTATTCTCGACCGCAGCGACCTGAGCATCGAGCTCACAGATCTCGGCATGCCCCAGAAAGTGCTGCAGGATTATGCGCGGCTGATCACCCAGCCCCATGGCCTCATCCTGATTACTGGCCCGACGGGTTCCGGTAAAACAACGACCTTGTATGCCACCCTGGAAAAGATCAACGACGAAAAGCACAAGATCGTGACCGTGGAAGACCCGGTGGAATACCAGCTGGACGGCATCACCCAGATCCAGGTGAATCCCAGGATCGGGCTCAGCTTCGCATCCGGGCTCAGGTCGATTGTCCGCCAGGACCCGGACATCCTCATGATCGGTGAGATTCGCGACCACGAAACCGCGGAGATCGCGATTGAATCAGCCCTGACCGGCCATCTGGTGTTTTCAACACTGCACACCAACGATGCCGCTGGCGCGGTGACCCGCCTGCAGGATATGGGTGTGCAGAGTTACCTGATCAGTTCGAGCCTGCTCGGAATCCAGGCGCAGCGCCTGGTCAGGCGAGTCTGCACCGACTGCAAGGAACAGCATGACCTCACTGCGGATGAAGCCAACGTACTTGGCGTTGAGCTCAGCGACTATCCAACGATCAATCGCGGCTCGGGATGTGAGCGTTGCGGCGGCACCGGTTACCGGGGCCGGGTCGGGCTTTATGAATTGCTGATGATGTCCGACCAGATCAGGCACCTGATCACCAGCAGTGCCGATGCCAACGTCATACGCCAGCAAGGCATCAAGGAAGGCATGAAAACCCTGCGTGAAGATGCGCTGGAAAAACTGAAAGCCGGCCTGACGACACCCGAAGAGGTGGTGAGGGTAACGCGCGCCGTATGAGCATGAATTATTACCAGTACCAGGCCTGCGATGCACAGGGCAACCTGACGAGCGGTCAGCTGAGCGCGGATTCCGAGCGCGAAGCCATCGCCATGCTGCAGTCCAGGAAACTGGTACCGGTCAAGATAAAAACCACGTCAAGGCAGAGCCTGCAGCGTGGCGGCAGCCGCATCAAGAATGCTGACCTCGTGGATTTCACCAACGGCCTGAGCACGCTGGTCGAAGCCAGGATTCCGATCGACAAGGCGCTCACCCTGCTCGAAGGCATCACTGAAAAGGAGCACATGAGGCGCCTGGTGGTATCGCTCAGGCGTGACGTGAAGGAAGGCAAGAGCCTTGCCGATGCCATGGAGGCCCGGGCGGATGTATTTTCCAAACTGTACATCAACATCATTCGCGCAGGTGAAACCGGCGGCATTCTCGACCAGCTGCTGCCCGACCTAGTCAACTTCCTGGAGACAGCGGAAGAAACCAAGAAGCAGGTCATCTCGGCATTGACTTACCCGATCGTGCTGTTGATCACCGGCATACTCTCGGTCGGCCTGTTGCTGGTCTATGTGGTGCCGCAGTTCACGGCCATGTTCGAGGACGTCGGTTCCGAGATTCCGCCGTCAGCGGAATTCCTGCTTGGACTGAGTGCCGGTATACAGAATTTCGGCTGGCTGATCGT
>Ga0181582_10000598_pt1 | contig 25965 bp, 16 predicted proteins | sample 071ome_32_FD_132438 | JGI IMG/M metagenome (GOLD analysis project Ga0181582, IMG submission 132438) | Coastal salt marsh microbial communities from the Groves Creek Marsh, Skidaway Island, Georgia - 071405AT metaG (megahit assembly) | ecosystem: Environmental > Aquatic > Marine > Intertidal...
ACGGAAACTCGCATCCAGGATTCGATGCAGCAGTGCGCCCGGTAGTACCGCGCACGCTCGTTCCGTGGTGGAGCTGATGGAGATGGGGAAGGCGCATCGGGTCGGGATGGACGTTGGGCTGTTGCAGGTGCCGGAGAATCGGGTGATGGGGTGCACGAGTCGGACGTGGTTGAAAGTCGTGCGCGCACAGGGCGCGAAAGACGAGCAGCAGGTGGTGGTCTATGCGGATTCGGACGCGTTGGTGACGCGAGGGCTGTGTGCGGTGATGGAGGAGGCGCTTTCGGGGCTGACGCTGGGGGCGCTGGTGGAGATGACGCCCGAGGCGATGCTGGCCAGGGTGGCGCTCGAGGGTGGACTCGAGGGCGAGGGCGAGGGCTCGTTCGCCCTGACGCGGTCGCGAACAAACGGGTTTTTGAACATGTTGGAGTCGGCGAAGAAGCAGGCGTACGTGCTGCAAGGGAACCAGCCGACGTTTCCGTCGTTGGTGGTGCGTGCAGACCGGACGACGGCCGTGGGGCCGTTTGCCGAGACGCAGGCGCGGTTCTTGGAGCCGGAGGGGTCGCGGGTGGATGCGCTCGTGTCGGTGTTGCGGGAGAAGAAGATCGGGATCGTGGCGCATTTTTATATGGATCCAGAGGTGCAGGGGGTGCTGAGCGCGGCAAGGGAGCGGGGTTGGGAGCACGTGAAGATTTCAGACTCGCTGGTGATGGCCGACGGGGCGGTGGCGATGGCGGATGCGGGGTGCGAGACGATTGCAGTGCTCGGGGTGGACTTCATGTCGGAGAATGTGCGGGCGATTCTGGACGAGGCGGGGTATGGGCACGTTGACGTGTATCGGATGTCGGACGCGGAGATCGGATGCTCGTTGGCGGAGGCGGCCGAGTCGACTGCGTACGAGGCGTACTTGTCGCAGGCGAAAGCGTACGAGAACTCGCTGCATGTTGTGTATATTAATACGTCGCTGAGGACAAAGGCGACGGCAGACGCGGTTGTGCCCACGATTACGTGCACGAGTTCGAACGTCGTGCAGACGGTGCTGCAGGCGTTTACGCAGGTGCCGGATGCGCACGTGTGGTATGGGCCGGATACGTATATGGGCGGGAACCTGGTGCAGCTGTTCGAGCGGCTGGCGGAGAGCAGCGTGGAGGAGGTGCGGGCGTTGCACCCGGAGCACACGCCCGAGACGGTGCGGGCGCTGCTGCCGAGGCTGCATTATTTCCAGGAGGGGACGTGTATCGTGCATCATTTGTTCGGCGGGGAGGTGTGTCGAGTGACAGAGACGGTGTACCGGGATGCGTACATTGCTGCGCACTTTGAGGTGCCGGGAGAAATGTTCTCGCTGGCGATGGAGGCGAAGAAGCGGGGGATGGGGGTGGTCGGAAGCACGCAGAATATTCTGGACTTTATCGCGGCCAAGCTCGGGGAGGCGATCGAGCGGCCGATCCCGGAGCGGCTGCGGGTGGTGCTCGGGACCGAGACGGGGATGGTGACGTCGATCGTGCGCAAGGTCCAGGGGATGTTGCGGGAGGCCGGTCGGGATGATTTGGAGGTGGAAATTATCTTCCCCGTGAACTCGGAGGCCGTCACGGTCCTGGGCGAGGGTGCCATTTCGGGCATCCCGATCGTGCCGGGGCCGGCCGGCGGGGAGGGTTGCTCGCAGGAGGGCGGCTGTGCGTCGTGCCCGTATATGAAGATGAACTCATTGTCGGCGCTGATGAGTGTGTGCGAGCGGGTGGGATCAGGTGCGCAGGAGGACGAGCTGCCCGCGTGGAAGCCCAAACCGTACGCGGAGCGGATCAACGGCAAGTCGATCGCACAGGCCGGCTGCCGGTCCATCCTGCACATGCGGCACTTCCAGAAGAACAAAGTGCTCAGCGACGACTTGGTGAACGATATGAAGACGCGGATGGCCGTGTAATGCGTGTACTCACTTTTTTTTCCCAGCCGCCTTGGCAGCGGCAAATGACTTTTTGCTCACCGTCTTGCCCTTGCTGTTGCGGTACTTGTGCGGGTCCTTTCTGGACAGCCGCTTCTTATCCCGCTGCCCGTCGCCGCCCTCCCAGAAGCACGTGCGGCGCCCGTTGGGGTTGGACGCAGACGTGCTCAGCTTCTTCCCGCAGCCTGCGCACTTGCTGTCCACGCGCTGCTCGAGCGAGCAGAAGCCGCAGACCATCGACTTTGCCCACTTCATCTCGTGTCCGTCGGTGTGCTGCTCGTGGCAAAGATCGCAAGGGAACCGCCGGCCGCAGCACGGGAACCGCAGCCAGCGATGCGAGTGCCTGTAGTGCGAGCACGTGCCCGTCTGCGGAAGTGGCTGTCCTGCGTTGAGCGGGGCGTCAACCTCGTACTGCTTGGGGACCGACGATCGACCAGATCCCTGCTCTTTGCCGCCGCGCGTCGAGGACCGACCGCCGGCGGCGCCGCCGCCGCTCGCAGCGCCCCGCATCTCTTGAAACACGCACCGCTCAAAGATGAACGCGTTCTTCACGTGGCAGGCCCGGCACTGTTCCTCGTTCCATCGGCCCTGGTGGAACTGCTTGCGCATCAGCCTCGTCTCGGTGCAGTCGCACTGCACCTCGAACGAGCACGAAGGCAGAAAGTCGAGGGGCTTGCAGCCGGACGTGGCCACGACACCGATCGTATTGCAGGACGCGTGGATGATCCGGGGCTGGATGGAGACTGCCAGATCTCCGTGGCACGTGTCGCATGCCGTCTTGACGGAGGTCCACCGCGCGTCGAGCGAGTCCAGGGTGACCACGTGCGTCTTGTGGCAAAAAGCGCACAGGACCTCCAGAGAGACGTTGTTGAGGCTCATCGCGTCGATGCCATCCATTTGCAGGTTATGCAGGTGCGCGACGTACTTTTCCATGTGGCCCGACGGCTCATTGAGACGGGATGGCGACTTGGGGGACGTCGTCGGCGACGCGGGGGACGACTGCGACTGCGCCCCCCGTGCCGTCGACATGGCCTCCTCGTACATTTCCATGGCCTCCCGCATCGCTTGGTCGGCGTGATTCAGGCAGTATTTCGCCACGTCCCGTGCCATCAACGCCGCCAATGCCGCTGATGCCGTATGTGTGGTCTGTGTCGTCTGTGCCCCAGGTGCCCCCGGTGTCGCGCCCACCGCTCTCAGCAGCAAGAGCTTCTCGAAAACGACCAGCATGCGGTCAAACTCAGGAGGCACGACCGCGTCGTCGTCGACAAGCTGCACCCTGCAAAGCACAGAGGCGCGGCTCGGGTACCCGTCTCCGGCAAACACCCGCACGCGGATCGGTATCGGGGCGGCGCCCTCCACGTCGGCGGGCACGACATCCATCCACTCGGGAGACGACGGCACGGCCGTCACCGTGAGCACGTGAGAGGCGCTTGATAGCTGCTTCAGCGACGTGCCAACCCCATGCTCGTGCAAAAAGTCGACGATGAGCCGATTCCGGGCCTTGTCCTGTGCCTTGATATAGGTCGCACCCGTCGTCACGCAGGTGACCCTGTCCTGGCCGTACCGTTTCACGAGCAGCGCGGCCTCGGCGACCAGGCGGTCGGCCGTATCTGACGCTGTAGCTGTCCCCGAAGCACTCGCACGGCGGGACGACGGCGACTGCGTCGCCTTGGCCTTTGCCTCGACGTCGATCGCCACCTCAATGTCTTCCTTCAAGATCGCCACGCGCCGCACCGACCGCCCCGTGGTCGGATCGTCGACCAGATAGGTCTCGAGGAGCGACGGCACGCTGGAAATCAGCGTCCCAAAGCTCGATTGCACGTGCTTGAACAGGCGCTCCAGGCCAATCGGAGCGTTGCCGTCCCCGCGAGCGTCGCCCACGAGCCCCTGGAGAGACGCAGCGATGCGCTCGCGCAGGGAGACCGGAAGGGAAGACGACCCGGGCGTGCAGGAGACGCGTACCGACAACGAGGAGCGCTCGGAGGGTCCGGAACGACAGGAAGGGTCGTCCTCGTCGGCGGCGGGACCGTCGACGAAGACCTCCAGCTCGATGCAGTCCACGTCGTAGTGTGAGAACGCATCTGGGATGGGAACCGAGAAGCGCACGGCGAGCGGAAAGGGGGCAGAGGGGGCCGGCTTCGTCGACTTCCGGAGCGAGGAATCGGGGTGGCACGACCTGAATCGAATAAGCTCTTCCTGAAGCGCCTGCAGGAGGAGGGAGCTGGCAGCGCGGACCATGCTGCCGGCTATAGGACGTGATAGGCCACCTCGGCCGCGTCTTGTGTTTCGAAGAGAGTGGCAGAGGGCAGAAACTCGGTCTTCTTCTTCGCCAAGTACGAAACTCGAATCCTCGAGGACGCGGACCCTCGGACGCAGAAAAAAAATTCTCCCGTAGAACTCCGTAGTCAATTCAGCTAGGTATATAGGTACGTCCGTCCGTACTACGAATAGGCGCGTCATTGTCACGGCGCGACGTGTGTAGTAGGCATGGCGGAGAGCCTCGAATTCGAATTTCCTCGAATTATTTTCGGCCCGCTCCGTCATGCTTTCGACCCTCGACACGTCGCAATGAACGATAAATATACATGTCTCGCGATTTAACGCCGCGGGAGCGAACAACAAGCTCTTTTGGCGGAAAGTCACGGCCACATTCACAATCCCTTACAACGAATCTGCCCCGGGGTTCTCCCTCTCCTCTCGCCAGGTACCCGCCCGATGCGGGCCATATCGCGTAAAATTGAGTAACCTTACATAACCGACGGCGCGGCATGAGCAGCGACACTGACACGAGCGATGGGGCGTCGCCCTCTGCCGAGGGCTCGCCCCCCAGGCAGGACGAGGCGGGCGCAGTCGACAAGACCAAGTTGACAGTAGACGTGACGGAAGAGGGGTTGGGAGACAGTGGGACGCCCGGGTCGATGAGCACGGGCCGGGCGCTGAACCAGGACTCGAAGATCTTCGTCGGAGGGCTGTCGTGGGAGACCACCGACGCCAAGCTGAAGAATTACTTTGAGAACTTCGCAACGGTCGAAGATGCGTACGTCTCGTACGACCGGAAATCAGGCCGGCCTCGGGGGTTCGGCTTCGTCTGTTTCGAAGACCCGGCAGTGGTGGACAAGGTAGTGGCCATGCAGCACACGATTGACCGGAGGGAGGTCGAGGCCAAGAGGGCTCTTCCCAAGGAGGAGTCTCCCGTGAGCAAGGACATGCAGGCGGCAGCGAGCGGGCAGCGGACGAAGAAAATATTCGTCGGCGGTCTCGCGGGCTCGGTCGACGAGGGCGCCTTCAGAGAGTACTTTGAGAAGTACGGAGCGGTCGACGACGCCGTCGTCATGTACGACCAGCACAACCACCGGCCTCGGGGATTCGGATTCATCACCTTCACGGACGAAAAGTCGGTGGATGACGTCTTTGCTGATGGATTCATCCAGAGGATTCACAACAAGGAGATCGAGATCAAGCGGGCCATCCCCAGGGAGAGCGGCGTGTATCCGTCGCCCAAGGCCCTGTACCGATCGCCGCAGGACCGCTACGGGCACCGGACGCCTGGATCGGTCCACAGCAGGGGACGAGGCGGGTTCAGACGGGACCAGGCGTACATGATGCCCGGGATGCACCCGATCAGGGGCATCGAGCACGGGCCGATGGACATGCCGCACGGCATCGTCACCGGCATCCCGGCGTACATGTCCCCGCCGCCGATGGCACAGGTCGGTGGGATACACCAGGCGCACGGCCACCCCGTGCCCCACGGACCCCCGCACGGGCACCCCCAGCACGGAGGCGTCGGGGGGATGGGCGGCATGGGCGGCATGGGCGGCGTCGGTCACCCCCATCCGGGCGCGGGACACCCCCAACAGGGAGCCCCACAGCAGGGTCACCCCCAGCAGCAGTCGCCACCCCAAGGCATTGCGAGCCCATACGGCCTGGGCGGAGCCTCCCAGCACCAGCAGACGTCGCCCGGCCCGCAGCCGGCGTTCCCGTCTCAGCTGCAGGACGTCAACGACATCTCGCTGGAATCTGTCAGCCAGGCGCTCGAGCAGCTGTCGCACACGCCGCCATCGGCGCAAAACCCCCAACAGAGTCCTGGATCGCGGCCGGCACGGTGGACCTAGGCGCGCTCGATTTTTTTTTATCCTACCTGACTGACGACCCTACCTGTCTGACTTTTGACGAATGGCCATTGACGTGCTCGAGAGAACAACGCCGATACCTGAAAAGGTCCCGTCCCCGCGAGCCGTCAGCGGTCACCACGCAAGTGCCATGACCTTTTACATGACTGCTGACCGTACCCCCTTCTCGTTGACTATGACGAAAGAGCATTACATCAGCGCTCGGCATAGTAGATCAAATATCATCGCAAGAGTAATCACCAACCATAATCCGATCGACAAAAACGCTAAATAACTTCTGGAGCGAGTACCGTTCAATAAACTCTACGCAAACATTGCCATCGTGAACGTAACCGACGTCACCGACGTCACCGACGTCGTCGACACCACCATCGGCACCATCACGGACTCGGAGAGACGAGCAGCTTGAACTTCGTCCTCCTCTTGACAGGGTTTTGCACCTGCTCGTCGTCGTCGCATACGTCCTCCTCGAACTGACTCGAGACATCCGAGTTCGTCGAAGGCTCCGAAAGCAAAGACAGCTCAGACTCGGGGTGTGACTTGAGCACCGGCGCCAGCACCTCGTGATCCTCGACCTGATCCTGTTTGTCCACAGAGGGGGCCACCTCGCGCTTCCTCGACACGGTCGCCACGGAGCGCTTGAGGATACCCTTGACCTGCACGCCCAGCCCAAACACGGGCCTCCTCTTCTGAAAGTCAGGCGCCGGGAAGCTCTCCAGCTGGAAAGCCCACTTGACGTTCCTCTTCACGCGACGGACGGGCCCGTTGTTCCTCCACGAAAACCTCGCTTCCGACCCCAACGAGGTCGATCCCGACACATCCGGCCCCGCCAACCGCTCCGAGTCGCAGCTCGAGAGCACGCGAGACCGCTTGAGGGAGGGAAGCGGGGGACCCTCGGCCGACCCCGTGGTCTGAGAATTCTCAGAATTCAGAGGAGCCGTGTTTTCACGGTGCATCGCAAAGCTCCTCCCACAGAACGATAGTATTGGAGGTTATATGACGTAAGTGCGTGTCTGACGACGTTGGCGGGTGCGTCGCGGCGAACACGCTGCGAATTTGAATTCGCCAGCCAATGGCCGAAACGAGCCAGTCACTGGTGCTTCTTCGACGTGGCTTGGCTTATTGGCACATGTGATGAGAGTAAAATGGAATTTCCCGGGAGAGGGAGTTCAGTTTTATTCTGAGGGTGTCCGCGGTGGTGGCACGTTTTTGTGGCTTCGCGAGTTTCGGGCCGGCCGGCCCGCGGGCCGGCTTCCGAATTGAATTTTGCCTCGTTCCCTGTCTGCGAGTCACCGACGGCTCACGGAAGACACGCTGTATGCGCGGCGACCCTGCGGGTTTCGCGTAGAACCGAGTTGAGCGCGGTTTCGAGAGAACGATCACGACCATGAAGAGTCACAGACTCAAACTCGGCCACCTGGCCGCCGCGCTCTTCCTGGCGCTCTTCGGGCCTCGCCGACAGTGTGATCGGATCGCATCGGCCGCGGCCGATGCGGCCGGTGCGAGCGATGGATCGTTCGACGTCGAGGTCATCATGCCGCCGCGAGAGACGCTCGAGCGCGACTCCTACCTGTGCACCAGGGTGGCGCTGCCGGAGGGCAGGCCGGAGGACGCGACGTTCAGTCTGGTGGGATTCGAGCCGATCGCCGAAAAGTCAAAGGTGCATCACATGCTGCTGTTCGGCTGCCAAGACGGCCCGAGCGACAGGAAGGACGACGTGTGGGACTGCAAGATGCGACAGGTGTGCAGCACGAACGACGTCGTGTTGTACGGGTGGGGGCTCAACGCGCCGGCCGTGTCGCTCCCCACGGGGTCGGGATACACGATCGGCGCCAGGTCCTCCAACAGGTACTTGGTCCTGCAGATTCACTTCATGGTGAGTGTCTCGATGCTTCGGTCACCAACGCCACGACCCCGTCACGACCCCGCCACGCTCGCGCTCGCGCTCAGGCTCACTCGCGCTACGCGCAACCTGCTTCCCTCGTTTCCAGGACGTTCGTCCGCTGGGCGATCGGAGCGGCCTCCGCTTGAAGCTCTCTTCTGCGCCGCTCGAGAACGCGGTGTCGCTCCAAGCGTTTGCGAGGAGCTTCATGGTCCCTCCCGGCCGGTCGTCGTACCCGGTGAGCAACGAGTGCTGCTACAATAGCGTGTTCCCGATGGAGGCGTTTGCTTCTCGGGTGCACACGCATGCGTTGGGTCGGCGTGTCTCGTTGGACGTCACGACGCCGTCCGCCGCGGCCCACCGGCTGGTGGTTGACTCCGACCCGCTCGAGCCGCAGGGCTTCTACCCGGTGAACAAGACGCTGACAATCTTGCCGGGAGATAGGATGGAGATGACTTGCAATTTCGACAGCTCGTCGAAGAAGACCGAGGTGTATGCGGGCGCGACGCACGAGGACGAGATGTGCAACCTCTACCTGATGGCGTCGAGCCCCGTCGCGAGCTTCAGCATGTGCGTGATGGGATCGCACCTGGTGAAGAAGGGGCAGGGACTGGGCGTGCATGTTTCACCGACGGCCGATACGCAGCACTGGGACTCGGCCGGGAACCACGTCCGGAAGGGCTTCGGGCAGATCCCGGGCCTGTTTTACAGCAACGTGCACCCGGATAGCGTGTGGATGTTCTATCGGCGGGACGGCGACTGGGGGACAGGGTCGTTCGACTCGAAAACAGACATGTTGACAAAAAACGCCGTCGTCGGCGAGGACACCATCTCGCTCGTCGACCTCCGCACGGGCGCCGTCAAACGGTCGCTCGGCGCCGGCATGTTCATGATGCCCCACATGATTTCCGAGGCCGAAGACGGGAGTCTTTGGGTGACTGACGTGGGCGCGCACCTGGTCCACAAGCTGTCGCCGGACACTGGGGAGATCCTCGCGACGCTCGGCGGCGGGCCCGATCACGCCCCCAACACGCCGGGAGACGAGGCGGACCGCTTCTGCAAGCCGACCGAGGCCATCGAGACGCGGGACGGCCGGGTGCTCGTCGCTGATGGGTATTGCAACAACCGCGTCGTAGAGTACGACGCCAAGAGCCTCCGCGTCGTCAAGCTGCACGACCTGGGACGGGAGGTGCCGAAGGCCGCAAAGCGCACGTGGCGGTCGTATGGGACCACGTTGCCGCACAGCCTGTCCTACGACGAGTGCACAAAGACGGCGTTTGTGGCGCTTCGGATACCGCAGATGGTCGTCGAGCTCGACTTGAACACACGCGACGGCGGCGACGGCGGCGACGGTGGCGACGGCGGCGACGGCGGGCGTTCGTACGACCTGAGTCGCTTCGGCCAGCCCATGGCCGTGCGCAACGGCATGTACGGTTCTCAGTACGTACTGACCATGGGGGAGCGGAAGACGCACCTGGTGGAGCTGGAGACGAGCAGACGGGTGACGGGTGGAAGAGGGCGGCCCGAGTCCCGCTCCTGGGAACTGGAGGGGCCGTCTTTCCCCCACGACTTTGTGTTTGTCCCCAGCCCGGAGTATAAGGACGGGTCGGTGGAGCGCAACGTGTCGTTCATCGTATCCGAAACGAGGCAGCGCCCGGGGAGCCAGACTTTCAAGTTTATCTTCCACGAGAGAGGCGCCCGAGACGCCCAAGACGTCCTAGACAAACAATTTTCGGGCGGGGACTCGGGCATCGTCAATGTCAACGTCGCCGACGCTGCCATCCACTTGAACACGGACGATCTCGTGGTGGCGGGCGAGGCCGAGTACGACAGCGATGACGTTTCTGAAGTTGCTGATGTTGCGGACGACGTAGTCGGGGACGACGAGCAAACGGGCACCACTGCCACCAACATGTTGAACGGCGAATTGAGCGACCGGTGGCCGACACAACGAATCAATGTTTTCGCCTTCTCGGTCGGATTATTTTCCGTCGTCGCCATCTGCTTTTTGCAGACCCTGGGCATTACAATGCGCTCACTGAGCTGAGCTTCAAGTAACGAAACCAAAGAGCGGCCGTGATGGGCGGCGACTGCCCGTCGGAACAGCACGACCATTTCGACGCGACCCTTCATAGTTGCTGCGAGCGCGACCGTGCGCAGGTGGCCAAAGTCGACGGGTATAAGCAAACGTTGCGTCTCGTGGACCCGACGGCCGTGCGTCGGCGAATCGCGTCGGAAAGCGTCGGTCGAAATGCGCCAGGCGAGGACGAGAGCGAGGACGAGAGCGAGAGCGACCTCGGCAGCGGTGACGACGAGATGCTCGAGATGCTGCGGCGGCGACGAATCGACGAGTTGAAGGACGAAGCGACCGGGGCGCGCGCGAGACGAACAGAACGAGCGGAAGGAACGGGAGGAAGGGATCGCACCGACGACGGCGTCGAGCTCGTCGGCGAGGACGACCTCCTCGCCACGCTTCACGCCCATGCCGGGGACGCGGTCCTGTGTGCGTTAATACAGCCCGAGTTTTCCAGGAGAGACGATCTGATCGAGTGCCTCTACGCCCTCGCGCCGTCCTGCGCAGCCGTCGCCTGCCGGCTTGCCCCGCACAGTGCCCTGCCCGCCGTCCTCGGGTGGCACGACCCGGCAACGGTCGTCCTGCTGCTACGCGACGACACCGTCGTCGCCTCGGTCACCGTCCTCGAGGACGGGTGGCGCGATAACGACCTCATCGCAAGCCTGTCAGAGGTGCTGGCACGCGCCGTGACTGCGAACGACAATGACGAGCGCGAGGACAGCGACGGCGGCGACGGTGAGACGCCGTGTACCATATGTGGGCGGCGCTACCTTCACACCCACATCACCACGTGATCATGACCAATGTATAACTTACTGGATCATTATCAAATACCTGGTAGTCGAAAACTGCCCCGTCATCTCCCCACCCATTTCTTCCCCTCATTTCTCAGAGACCCTATACTCAGAGCTGTCGTCCGAAAGGTCGTTCGCGAGCGGATGATCTCCCAGCAGCGCGGTAGTGGAAAACTTGGTATGATCTCGCCGATCCGGCACGTTTGGCGGCGTGTTACTGGGTCGCACCCACCGCCTCCCCGCCAGCTTGGCCAACAGCTCCTCCGCATCGTGCCGCGTCTGCCACGCGTTGATATCCTCCACGTCCTTCTCCAGACTCGCCTCGAGGTACTTCCGCGCCTCTTCCTTCCTATTCAAGTCCATCAACACCCTACCTGCCTCGACGTAGTGAATCAAGCGCTCTGGCGCCAGCTCGATCGCCCGCTTGTACGCCTGCAACGCGTCCTCCTTCGACCCAGACTCGAGCGCCGTCCCGTACATCACCTTCACGATCGTCCGCACCACCACATTCAACTTGGCCATCTCAGCGTGCCACCTTCCCGTCACATGCCAGGCGATATCGTTCTCCGGCCCCAGCTCCACGGCCCTGTGCGCCGCCTCATGCGCCTCCTTCGCCAGCTTGACCTTAGTCTTGTTGTCCGTGAACAGCGCCAGCCGCCCCTTCGCCACACACAGCCCGAGATACCCTCCGGGGCTCTGCGGGTGCGAGGCGACCGCCCGCTCTGCAAACTCGATCGCCTTCCGGTTGACCACCTGACGTTCCCGGTCCGTGGTCACATCATGGAAGAACGTCAGATCGCTCCACTGCTTCGCAGCCATACACAGATGAATCAAGTCATCCGGATGAAGCTTTACCGCCTCCTCAAAGCACTGCACCGCGGCGCGGACGTCCAACCCGCGCTCGTAGTCCAGTCCGCGGCTCGCGATCGACGCCGCCAGCTCCGACCTCGTCTTGCTCGTCTCCTCCTGGTGATGGTGGTGCTTCCAAGGCATGGAAAAACTGTTCGAGAACGATGGGTTGACCCTGTCCTTCTCGTCTCTGTTGCGAAACACGTAGTGCGAAGAGACGTGATGCGCCGCCTTGCTCACCCCGGCCAGCACCAGACTCCCGACAAACGCCATCACCTTCTCCAAAGCCTTGGTATGGTCGTTCAAACTCTGTCTAGTGAGCCGAATGGCGTGCGAGTCCACCGCATGATTCAACGAATCTGCCCGGATCTTCAGCTGGCGGGGCGTCATCGGCGGATCGTGCAGGACCCGCTGCTCTGGCGTCGTCGGCACGGACAACGGGGCCTTCTCGTCGTTGACGTTCACCGGCGCCAGGTGCCGACGCGGCGTCGTCGTCGGCGTCTGCGTCGACGCGCTGGTGGGCGGGGTTGCGTCCCCTCCCTGACCTCCCTGACCTCCCGCGCTGGATATGGAAGCGAGTCCGAGACGACAGCGTGGCCGCGTCGTCGGTGCACTGCATGCCCCACCGACGACGACGTCATAGTCATGTCGGGGCATACGTACGCGTGTTTCCACAGCGCATATATCGCTGACGGCGAAACTGACCCGCCGATTCTGCATGGCGTCCCTGCCTTTGGAATCTCCGATACGATTCCGAAGCCTGCTCGCGGCTCTGGACGCGTTCCGTCGTCGTCGTCGCGGTCGTACCCTCTCTACTGACGACAATACCTGTACCTACGAATGAAACGAAATGTATCGAACCTGAGAAAAATTCTTTCCGACTCGAGTCGGAGCCGTGTCGGAGGACCCACGAAGGTGGGTGAGGGCGTCGTGGGACGAGCCCCAACCACCCTCGGAAATACCCGGTCGAGTCGCTCCCTGGTTCGTCACAGTTCATATACACTCTGACAGGAACGTCAGAGGGCACGGTACATCGCGCGTTCCTCGGATATCCTCGCCTGAGCCAGTTCGCGGCTCTGGCGGGCGACACCGGCCGACGTTCGCCGGCTGACATCTTCCCCGCCTTCGTCTTTTCGTCGTCGACCGTTCGTCGTCGACCGCGCGCGAGGGAACCTTTCAGATATATACCAAGCGACGTGATCAAGCCAGAGTCGCCGCGACTGCCGCACGGAGAAAAAAGACGCGTACGGTTCCCGGGCGAGACCAACATGGGAAGAACGGGAAGGACAAGAAGCGAGCACACCCTTCTCACGCTCTTGCCGGTCTTTGCGGTCTTGCTTCCGTCCGCCCGCTCCGAAGAAACCTTGGCGTCGTCCCAGCATGCAACGCGGGAGAACATCAAGGCGCCGCGGCTGACGTCGATCGAGGATATCTTTGTCGACGGGGCGGTCGATGAAGACTGGAGCAACCTGTCGTGGGGCTATACGAACGTCACAGCGCCGGCGGTGGAGGCGTTGTGTTATGATCTGGAGCCATGGGGGAGCGTGTCGTTCGCGAGGGATTTTGACCGGATTTGGGTGGGTGGGCAGACGTATCTCGAGGCGGTGATGAGGGTGCAAGGGGCGTCGGACGTGCTGGTGTCACTGGAGGGGGTGGCAGACGGGGAGAGCGTGGTGGCAGGGCCGGTGAGTGCCAGTGAGATCCTTGTCGCGGCGAATCCGGACGACGGGGAGGCGTTGGCCGAGCTGCTGGCCGGGGACTGGGTGGACTTGCGGGTGCGGCTGAAGGACATGCTCGGCGACGTGGACGCGGAGGAGAAGCCGCTCACGCAGATCGTGTTTAGCCTGGCCGAGGAGGAAGAGAAATCGGAGGATAGAGAAGGGGACGATCATGGTGGTCGGACGCCGACGACAGGTACGTCAGAGGCTGAGAGCACTGCGCCGCGGCTGTGCGTCGCCGGTGTGGTGATTGTCGACTGACGATGACGATGACCATGGCTCGATTATACACTTTCATTTACCGTATTTTGTCAAAAACTCTACACTGCCCGCCAGCCGATATCACGGCGGACAAAGCCGTCGGGGTACATCGTGGGGATGATCAAGTCGACGGCCTCGTACGCTTTCTTCTGCGCCTCGGCAACGCTGCTGCCGGTTGCGGTGACGCCCAACACGCGTCCGCCGGTAGAAATCACGCGACCGCTGTCGTCGAGCTCGGTACCGGCGTGGAACACCTTGGCCAGGTCGGCCGGGACCGTCTCCAGGCCCTGGATGACGGTCCCCTTGGCGTAGCTCCCCGGGTAGCCGTTTGCCGCGACGACCACTGTCAGGCTCGGGTTTGGATCCCAGTCGAGCGGTGTGGCCTCTCCGCGCAGGGCGGCCCGCAGGGTCTCGAGCAGGTCGGACTTGAGGCGGACCATGATGCTCTGGCACTCGGGGTCGCCGAAGCGGACGTTGTGCTCCAACAGCTTGGCCTTGCCGTTCTCGATCATCAGTCCGGCGAAGATCACGCCCCGGAAGGGGCACCCCTCGGCAGCCATTCCCCTGGCCGTGGGATGGACGATGTCGTTCATGACCTGGTCGATGATGGCCTGGGTGAGGACGGGGGCCGGCGAGTAGCTGCCCATGCCGCCCGTGTTGGGCCCGGTATCGCCCTCGCCGACCGCCTTGTGGTCCTGAGCACCAACAAGCGGAATGCAAGTCTCCCCGTCGATCAGCGCGAAGAAGCTCGCCTCCTCCCCGGTCAGAAACTCCTCGACAACGATCGTGTCGCCGGCAGACCCAAACATCTGGCCGACAATCATATCGTCGATGGCCTTGGTGGCCTCGTCGACCGTCTGGCACAGAATGACGCCCTTGCCCGCGGCCAACCCACTGGTCTTGACGACAATCGGCGCGCCGTGCCGCTTGACGTACGCCTTGGCGTCGGCCGGGTTGTCAAAGACTTCATACGTTGCCGTGGGGATGTCGTACTTCCGGCACAAGTTTTTCATAAACTCCTTGGACCCTTCGAGCCGAGCAGCGGACGCGGACGGCCCGAATGCGGTGATCCCAGCGCTGGTCAGCGAATCGACCAGGCCCTCGACGAGCGGCTGTTCCGGGCCGACCACGACGAATCCGATGTCCTTCTCCCTGCAAAACCGGATCACCTGGTCGTGATCCGACGGGTTCAGCTTGACGTTGCTTATATTATGCTCAACGCCAGTGCCCGCGTTGCCTGGCGCGCAGAACACCGATGAGACGGACGGGGAGGCCGAGAACTTCCACGCTGAGCAAGCGAGGGGAGCGGGGGTGAGCGTGAGCGTGAGCGTGCAGGCTGTTCGAGGTTCGATGTTCGAGGTTCGATGTTCGATGTTCGAGGTTCGAGGTTCGATGTCCGCGGTAGGGACGACGTACCGAGCGCGTGCTCCCGACCGCCCGAGCCAACGACCAGGACGTTGTTCGAGGCCTGGACCGTGAAGGCGTTTCGTCTGCATGACCTCGCTGTCGTGCGGACGACGGCGAGGTTTCGGGATGCGCCCGTGAGCGAGCGAGCGACTGGCATCCTGACTGTCAGCGACTGCCGCCGGGGTGGTGGGATGCGCGAATGAAGTTTTGGGATCCAAAAATTTCCGAAAGCGTTTTCTCTTTCGTGTCCGACCTCACTTCAATTTGGGAACCTCCCGAAATCCTCACCCGTGCACGCGCCGTCCCCTCGACCACGTTACCACGATACAGACACGCGTACAGAGAATGGCAGACGAGGCGAACCCAGCGCCGGACGTTCCCGGCGACGACGTGGACACCCACCAGAGGGCGCAGCTCGACTACACGCGCGACCACTACAACCGGTTCAGTAACAAGCACCAGGACCAATCGACCGCGTTGCGTGCGCGGGCGTCCGGGCCGTCGATGCCGCTGAAGAAGTTCCACAACGCCATCAAGCGCGCGCTCATCAATCGCTTCGCGCGGGGCTCGGACCGTCTGCTGGACCTGGCGTGCGGGCGGGGCGGCGACCTTTGGAAGTGGATCGACGCGGACATCAAGTACGTCAAGGGCGTGGACCTGTCTCCGGGGGAAATCGAGGAGGCCAAAGGGCGCTATCGCCAGGCTCTGGAGAAGAAGAACATCGGGACGGTCGTGGAATTTGTCGACTCGAGCGTCCTGGGCCTCGAGGAGTTTGTCGCGTTGGACGGAGATCGGCGGGAGCAGTTTGACGCAGTGACGTGTATGTTTGCGTTGCACTACTTCTTCGTATCGGAAAAGGCGTTGAAGCGGTTCTTGCGGAACGTGGCCATCAACTTGAAGCCGGGCGGGTACTTTTTCGGCACGGTGCCCGACGGCAAGTCGATCAACCAATGCGTGATGAAGTCGCGCAAGTTCTCGAGTCCCATGCTCACGGTGGAGGCGAGGTGGAAAGGGCCGCCGCAGCCGTTCGGGAGTCCCTACATCTGCGCGATCGGCGATACCGTGACCGGTGGGGAGGAAGGGACGGAGGGTAGCCTCGAGTATCTCGTGTACCAGAATGTGTTGGTCGGGTGCGCGAAGGAGGTGGGTCTCGAGGCGGTCGTGGAATACGGGGACTCGTCGCTCGAGCAGCAGCTACAAAAGCGGGACGCGGCGCGGGTGCTAAAGCACTTCGCCCCCAACTTCGTGGGAAGCCATCCGAGCCTGACGATCGCCAGCTCGCTGTTTTGCACTTTTGTGTTCCGCAAAAGGGGCCAGGAGGCGAAGCGGGGACGCGATGAGGTCTGACATGCACTTGAATCATCTCCACATCATCAACCAAAAATCATCAACCAAACAGCTCGAGGATTCGTTCCGCGACGAGTCGCGCGCCGATCATCACAAGCGGCACGCCATTCCCCGGCCTCGTACTCGCCCCTGCGAAGAACAACCCATCAATCGACGGATCTTCAGCCGACGGCCTAAAAATGGACAGCTGGTCGAGCCCATGCGACAACCCAAACGCTGCGCCATGCTTGAGTCCGTATCGCCGCCTCCACTCGACGGGGTCGATCGTCGTCTCGCTCTTGATGTGCTGCCCGAAGTCGTCCTCCCCCAGCGCCTCGGCCAAGAAGTCGATCACCAATTGCCGACCGGCTGCCACCAAATCCTCCATATTCCTGTCCACATCTCCCTGCAGGTTGGCCACGGGGAGCAGCACCATCACCGACTCGAGACCCTCGGGCGACGCTGAGGGGTCAGTCTTTGACGGACAATGAACATAGAAGTTGGGATACGCACACAGCTCCTCCGGCGTTCTCGCGGGCTTCCACGCCTTTTTCGGCGCCGCCGAATTGATAAAGACATTGTGATGCAGCAGCTTGCCGCACACGTTACTGTCCACCCCCCACAGGAAGCTGATGACGCCGTTGGAGTAGCTCAGGCTCGACAACGCCGCGTCCTTTTCCTGAGCATACTCAACCGCACGCGGGTCTCCCTCGATTAACGGATACGCGTCGGCGAGATCCCGGTTACACACGACCACGTCCGCCTCGACCACCCCCGCCGACGTCCGCACCCCGACCACCCGCCCACTCTCGACGACAATCCCATCTACCCGCACGCCAGTCTCGACAACAACCCCGAGAGAACGTACCGCCTCGGCGATCCCGTCCCGTACCCGCCCAAACCCGCCCTCGGGGTACCACACACCGTCGGTGAGTTCCGTTGCCGCCAACAGCGAGAAGACCCCTGGTGCCGAGTACGGCGTCAACCCAACATACAGCGTCTGAAACGTAAACGCCATTCTCAGCTTATCCGACTTGAAGTACCGCCGCAGGACGAGATCGAACGGCGCCAACAGCTCGAGCGGATTCACCAAAGCCGCCTGCGGGATGAGATCGACCAACGAGCGGGCATCGATCTTGCTGAGATCCCGCTCGATAAAGTTGGGCATGCCGAGCTCGAGCGAGGCTCGTGCACTCTTCAGGAACGCCCGATACCTGTCCCCGGCACCCTTCTCCCGCCGTTCAAACTGCGCTGCCATGTCCTCCGCATCCCACAGCAGATCCAAGCTGTCCCCCTTGTCTCGCTCATTCCCACCGAAGAATATCCGGTACGCCGCTGGCTTGATCTGATGCAAGTCGATCCCTTCGACGCCCAACGCCGCGAACGTCTGGTGATACGTGTCCGGGAAGAGGAGGAGGGACGGACCCGTGTCGAAACGAAGACCCTCGATCGTCACGCTCTGCAGACGGCCGCCGACGCCGAGGTTCTTCTCTAAGACGCGGACAGGTTCCAACCCGCCTTTCTTGAGCAAACCCGCCGTCACCAGGCCGCCCACACCCCCTCCCACCACCACGACCTTCTTCGTGGGTGGTGCAGCGTTCACCACACCAGCGCGATGGGCGGAAACCATTGGGAGATCCTCGCGCGCTCCTCCTATTTTCCGGCAATCGTCTTGTAGACGGGGTATGCTACGCGCCGGGTGAAGCCGAGGGATCCGGCGACCAGCCCAAGCTGGGTTCAGTTTTTTTTCAAAAATTTTCAGCGAGACGTCGCGGGAGTCAACTCGGCGTGCACAGAGAGAGAGAACGCAGACATGGCGGACCTCATCGATGCGCCCCAGAGCACATTGGTGCAGCCCTCGTGGATGGAGAAGCACTTCGGTAATACACACCCGGTTGCGGTCCTGTTCTACGTGCTGTTCAAAGGCGCCTCCCTGGCCTACTACGTCCTCTGCGGTTTCTTCTCGACCAACTTCATCCTGGACTTTGTGATCATATCGGCGCTGCTCATGGCCGACTTCTGGACGGCGAAGAACGTCTCGGGTCGGCTTCTCGTCGGGCTCCGGTGGTGGTCCGAGGCCGGGGACGACGGAAACGAGTGGCGCTTCGAGTGCCTGGACGAGGGCCAGCGGGAAGTCTCTTCGTTCGACGCGCGTGTCTTTTGGACGCTCCTGTACCTAACGCCGGTGGCGTGGGTGGGGCTGTGTTTGTTGGCCGTGGTGAAGCTCAACCTCGATTACCTGCTGCTGGCGGTCATTGCCGTGGTGCTGTCCGGGTCGAATGCCTACGGGTATCACAAGTGTTCGAAAGCACAGCAGAATCAGTTGAAGGGTCTGGTGAATCGAGGCATTACAAGCGGCGTGCGGAGTTACTTGGGTCTCTCCTGAGGCGTCTTTCTGCTCCGGAAGCGCTCCGAGGCGACGGTCCAGCTCGCGTATTTTCGTGCTTCGGCGTCGGTGCCAACCCACTGGGAGCTGAACTGGTGGCTGACGAGGTCGCCGTTGTACGCGTTGGCATCGAGGAAGCAGGCGCCGAGCTGGTGGGCGCGGGCGCTGGTGGTTTCGTCTGTCGAGAGCCGCGTGAATGCCTCGACGGCGGTCGTTGATCTCGTTCGCCCGTCGTTGACTTCGTCGAAGAGGACGTCGATGATGGCGTCGGTGAACACGCCGGGTCCCGTGTGAAAGTGGACAAAATCAGGCAGATCGGTGCGGGGAAACTCGGGGACACGAGCGCGCTCGTTGATGAGCTCGAGGACACGTGCGAGGAACGGGTGGCCAGGTGTCGATGCGAAGGTCCATTGGCAGAAGTGGACGTCGTTCTCGAGGCCGATGATGACGTCGCAGTCGCCCATGGTATCGTGCGGCAACCTGTGTAGCGTGGCGCGAGTGAAAGAGTGAGTCGGGGCGTGCGAGGCAGATCGAGGTCAAACACCCACCAGGAGCGGATCGGCCTGTTACAGACGGTGTCGTAATCGGCGTAAAATCCGCCAAAGTGATAGAGGATGGCGTATCGCCATACGTCAGACAGCATCACCATGGGCGCGTCCGCGGTGAGGATGGCGTCGACGATGCCCCCCAGCCCGACTCGGCGGAGGAATGCGATCATCTCGTCGTCGCCGTGGAGGTTATACTCGAATCCATCTTCTGCATTCTGTCTCCATGATGGTGACGTCGAGTTGCCGTCGCGCGTGGTCTGCCAGATGGTTTTTGGGATCCGTCGGACGGGCGGGTGGGGCAGGTTGAACACCACGTGGCGACTGTTGTTCGCGGGGCGGCGAGGACGGGCGGCCATGTACAGGGTCAGAAGGACGGTACACATGGCGCAGGCGATGACGAGGGGTCGATGACGGTGGGTGTTCTTCATTCTTGGGTGTTGTTGTCTTTGGGGGTGTTGGCCTAGGCCAACACCCCCAAAAACACGTCAGGCCCGACGCCGGTTCATGACTAAAAAACTGCGCTGCTGTACGTGCCAACACGCCGGCGACTCCTTCCGTATACGTATACCATCCGGTGATCTTTCGTCATCCTCCCTCCATACAGCAGCGGGCACGCCGAAAGCTTGCCGCGAACCGGAACGAAACTGAATCGCTCATGCAGCAAACGACGCAACAAAACCAGACCGCGCTGGAGGCGGTGCTCGTTCCGTCAGAACAGCTTCCAGAGGGGTCCGTCCCCATCAGAGGCCACGACTTCAACGACTCGCGTGATATCGACTCCCTGCTGGCCTCGTTCGCGTCGACCGGGCTCCAGGCCACGGCGCTGGGGCGCGCCATCGAGGAGGTCAACTCGATGCTGGACTGGCGTGTGGACCCACATGAGCGCGAGGAGGACAATGGGGCCGATGGGATCGACGGGGCCGACGGGGCGGGCGCAGCGAGCACGTCGGACCGGCGTGCCGATCGCACAAAGATATTCCTGGGATACACCTCCAACCTGATCAGCTCTGGCGTCAGGGAGCACATACGGTACCTGGTACAGCACAAGATGGTCGACGTGCTGGTGACGACGGCGGGTGGCGTGGAGGAGGACGTGATCAAGTGTCTCGCCGAGACGTACGTGGGCGACTTTTATCTCAAGGGGTCGGAGCTTCGTAGCAAGGGCATTAACCGGGCCGGTAATGTGCGTATATCTGGACGCCAGGGGAGCGGCGGCGGGGAATTCGAGCTGCCGTGCTACCCACCTACCCACGGCAGCTGTCCCGCCCGACTCGTGCATTCGCTGACTCGTGCTCCTCGCTCCTCGCTCGTACGTTTGCCAGGTCCTCATCCCGAACTCCAACTATTGCAAATTTGAAGACTGGGTCATGCCGATCCTGGAAGCGATGCTGCGCGAGCAGGAAGGGGGCGCCGTCAAGTGGACGCCGTCGAAAGTGATCGAGCGGCTGGGGAGAGAGATCGACCACGAGGATAGCATTTGCTACTGGGCCGCCAAGAACAATATACCGATCTACTGTCCTGCGCTCACCGACGGGTCTCTCGGCGATATGCTGTATTTTCACACGTACAAAAGCGACGGTCTGGTGATTGACATCGTCCAGGACATCCGGCGGATGAACGACGAGGCACTCAAGGCCAAGCCGAGGAAGACGGGCGTGATCATCCTCGGCGGCGGGGTGCCGAAGCATCACATCTGCAATGCTAATCTGATGAAGAACGGGGCGGACTTTGCGGTGTATTTGAACACGGCGCAGGAGTATGATGGGAGCGACAGCGGGGCGCGGCCCGACGAGGCCGTGTCGTGGGGTAAGATTCGCGCCGACGCGACGCCCGTCAAGGTCCACGGAGATGCGAGCATTTTGTTCCCGCTGTTGATCAGTCAGACATTTGCAAAACGCCAATAATAATCATAAGAAATTGTAAGGGGATCGGCCACGCCACGTCATAATCGTCGTCTCCGGAGGAGTCCCCAACGAAGAGGGGTCCTCCAGGGGTCTTCCATCCCAAGAGAGAGAATTATCGGACCATCTGGTTCAAAGCGTCGGAGCAGAGGGCCGGGGCCTCGCGGATGATCGCTGAAAGCGTGCGTTTTGCTCGCAAAACAGCGGGATGATCTATCCCGTCGTCGGCTTGGTCGATGCTCGCGCCACCCGCATCGATGGTGGCGACGCCAGCGAGGAGACCGTCGACGACGCTCGCCGCAGAGTCCCTCAAGCGGAGGCTGCGCTCCAGAGAAACGAACTCGAACGTGATGTAGGCCGCACGCGCAAACATGGATTCGCCGGAGAGCACCAGCTGCGCCACGAGGTGGGCAAACACGAGCACCCTGACCGGACACTTGAACGTCGCGCCACTGTCTTTGTCCACGACTGGGACCTTCCGAGTCAACCCGGCGTCGTCACGGAGAGCCGTGCACATCGTCTTGATCGCACGTGCCGGGAGCGATGACGCTGCGCGCGCCGACGTGAGCGCGAGTGCCGCCTGCACACTGAACTGCCCGTCTGCGAGAAGGGGCACAATCATATCGGCGTCCAATCGAGCGTCTCCGTCGCCAAACAATGTGACAAGCAATGCGAGCACGGCCTGCTTGTTCGACAAGCCGCGGCCGTCGACATCGTCGTGGCCGAGCATGGCGTCGATCGAGTCCCAGCTCGCCTGCGGCATGCTGCCGAAGAGCGACGAGTACTCATCGATAGCGGACGACATGTCGTCCAGATTCCCGTGGGAGACGACGGCCATGGCCGCCGCCAGGGAGCTTTCACGCAGCGATCCGTCGCCAAACTGCGGGACCAGGATCGTCGTGACTGCTTTCCAGAGGGCCGTCGACTTGTCGGCGTCATCGGCACGATGCGCCATATTGACGATCGACCGACTCGTGTCCTCGAAGGTCGCGAACCCTTCAGGATCCAGCGCGGTCAAGGCGTCCGCCCACGTCGTCGAGAAGTGGGACACCAGACGCGAATAGACGGGGATGTGGAGGTCTTCCCGCTCGCCAGACTCCCAACCGATCCACTTTTGCTTGCCAAGTGTCATCATCATTTCGACGAGCTGAATCTGGATCTCGGAGTGGAGCACGTCCTGGGCGGAGGCGGCGGCGGTGACGGCCGACAGGTGGTCCTTGAGAGAGCGGTAGACGAGCGAGCGGATCAGTCCCATCAACTCCTCTCGGTGTCCGGATTCACTACTGCAACAGTCGAGGGACTGCACGACCGCAAAAATGCTCTGGACGGCCTCGCCGATCGACATGGGCGGGGACCCCGGATCGCCAGCCTGCGGCCCGTCGTGCCCGTCCACGTCGCTGCGAAGCACGGCCATGCACGCTCCGATGGCGTGCGTGTACGCTGCCGTAAGGATGCCATCAGAAGGAGGCGCGGCGACGTCAGGCGTGTCGACGGAAGCGACGGCAGCAACGGCAGCAACGGCACCCTTGCCGCCATCGAGGCGGACGACTTCCGTCACGGCGTCCGCCACGTGCATGATTGCGTCGTACGAGCTACCGCCCATGATGGCAGACGCCATGCGATGGATCAGTTCGGAAGCGTCCCCACCGCCTTCGATGATGCAAGTGACCGCTTCCGTCCATCCCCCAATGCCGTCAATGCCGTCAATGCCGTCAATGCCGTCAATGGCGGCGTCGGAAAGATGACCCAGCTGCTGACAACGCCTGATCGAAAGCTCGACGTGCCGCCGAACGAGCGATTTACGCTCGGGCATATCTTCGACATCCCTCGTCAGTCCGATGATGCCGGCGAGCAAGGCGGCGTCGAGCTCCGTGCGTCGGCACTCCTCGACACCGCCTGCGCCTGCGCCTTCCCGCATGGCCACGTACGCCGTCCCAAGCTCGAGCACCACGGGAGCATCCAGACCGTCGAGCATTTCGAGACTCCAACCGGCCTTCGACCACGCGCTGAGCAAGATCGCCGCTGGATCAGCCAATCGAGCGCCTGGCCAGCGTGCAGCGAGGCCCTTGATGAGCTCGTAAATCTGCCGGGCGTTGTCAGGGCTGGCCACCTCCAGGCACCAGCCCTCGTCGCGGTCGTCGCCGTCGTGTCCATCCCCTCCGTCGTCGCGGTTTCCAGTGCTCCGAAGTGCGCGAAAGATGCCACGAAGCAGACGGCCGAGGGGGACTGTGCCGCCGGTGGCGCGGTCAAACGTCCTGCACAGCTCGACCGTCTCCCGGCATGCCTGCGGCGATACGCCAATATCAGACACGGTTCCCACACGCTCCATCATACGCACGGCGCGGATCACTTCACTGTTGTTCAGGAAGCCGTCGGCGGCGTGGTTGTCGGCAAACTCCAGGACCATGTCGAGCGCCTCGGCCGGGCGCTTTTCCGAGTAGGCCACCCACGTGTCTCCGAACGCCGCCGTCGCGCCGTGACGATAGAGGACGCCGCGAACCAAGGCTGCTTCGATATCATCGTACGTGGTACCGCATCGACGAGCCAGTGTCTCGACGTCGGCGAGGTCCCGGGCGAAAATGGCCTCGGGCTCCGCGCCGACAATGCCGACAACGCTGGTCGCACCGCCATCGTCATCGTCAGCCGGAATGGTGCCGGCCTGTGACACCCGTGCCGCGGCAATCTTGTCCGTCATCTGCATGATCACATTGCGCTGCGCATTGACGTCTCCCGTCGCCCAAAGATCCTCGGCACTCTTGTCGTTGATCACCGACACACGCCGCTCGTCGGCCGCAGCGACAAGGCGGGCGCCCAGGCGCCCCATGATATCGACGTAGTCAGATGATGCAGACATACGCTCCTGCATACTGGGGTCCTCGAGACACGCACATGCCCACTGGCATATCACCGACACGGGCATATGGATAAGCTCGTCCGGCTCCACGCCGTCCACACAGGTTGAGACGACCTTGATTGCCACGCCGCACATGGCCCCGACGTAGAAGGACCGGTCGCCATCATCATCAGCCTCATCAAGAGCTTTCCGTGCATCGAGGAGCGCGCGTGTGGCCGCAACGTCCTGCCCAAACACGGCAGATGCCACCGTCACGACGGTCGTGCGCGCGTCTGGGATCGCGCCGCCCCGGGTGCCTGTATTGGTCTCGCCCGCATCGTCCCCATCGTCCCCCTCGCTCGCCTCGTTGCCCTTACGAAGGGTCGCCAGCAACGAGAGCAGACGGTCGCCCCGAGCCCCCGTCAGCGCGAACGAGATCATCCTTCCCCGGCCGTCGAGCTGCTCCAGAAACTCTGTCGACTCGACGACCTTGGTCACGATCGGCAGCGCCTCTGCAGCGCTCATGTCCATCATCTCGACGCACGTCCGATTGCAGAGCGCAGCATCCTGAAGGGCAAACGCCGTCTCGGCCAACAACATGAGGACGTCGATCCTCGCGAGCCCAGTGCCCAGGCTGTCCGACAGCAAGACGATCGCCTCCACGTCCCGCAGCCCCTTTGTGGACGTCACGTTGCAAATGGCGTTCCGGAAGAGCTGCGACACGTTTGATGACTTCCTGACCTCCTTGAGCGAGATGTCGATCCCCTGAGACCGCAAGCGTGCCACGGTGTCGACAAACTCGATGTCGCGTTGCACCCGGTCGCTCGCCGGGAACAGCCCCAGGATCTTCTTGGCCGTTTTGATCGAATCCGACGATTCCATCACGTCATGGGCGCACGCAACCACGATATCTTCCCGCTTCGATGGATCCACGTTCTCCATGAACGCCTCGCCGGCACCGACGTGCCCCAGTCGCAGACAGCTCACGCACCCGGCCTCGAACATCGCCCGCGCGTCTGCCTCGTCGAGGCCGAGCTCGCTCACCAGCTGCACCAGCGCCGCGTGAAGCTTGGTCCATCCTCTCCCTGACATCTGTTCCGCATAACGCGCCTCGATCACGCCAGATATCATGGCCACGGCGCTGTTGTTGTGGGGCGACGGCAATGACGGCAATGACGACGCGTCAATCACCCGAAACGCTTCCACGAGTTCGACCGGCGCCCCGATCTGGTCCATCAGCGCCGAGACTTTGAACGCCCGGTTCACGCTTGCCACCTCGGCGGCCAGCGCGATGTTTCCCGGCGCCCGTGCGGCGACCTCATCCAGCACCTCCGACAGCAGCACCTGAAACGTAAGTACCGACTCCATATCGCCCGCCTCGTCCCTTTCCTTGGGCGTCGCCCGGAGCACATCACGACAGAGGCGCCCCAACGCCTCCACCGAGCCCATCACCACCGGCCCATCTGGATCACCGGCCTCACTCTGCGCAAACGCCAACACCCACCCCATCCTCCCGTACGCACCCGCCACCAACAGCTCGCTCAACGCCTCCCTCGTCGTCGCAACAGCCGCAACCGACTCGGTAGACTCACCCCCCCGCACCCCCAAAAACGCCAACAGGTGCTCGTGCCGAACCGCCCACATCGCATCCTCTCCCTCACCCCCCGCACCTTCACCCCCAACCATCATACACACATCCACACACGCCGCCACCCGCGCCCGCCCCTCCATCACCACAAACGCCCGCATCGACAGCCGCGGCACCTCGGACCCCCCCCAACGCCCCCCCACCCACCCACACAGCACAACATACGCCACATACGCCGCCAGCCGCCCACCGCCCACCAACGCATCGCCCCCTGTGATCCCATCGACCCCGTCGACCCCATCGACCCCGTCGACCCCGTCGACCCCGTC